>AMFJ01033591.1_pt1 | contig 50649 bp, 48 predicted proteins | sample 427208 | NCBI WGS metagenome assembly AMFJ01 (sample SAMN02954298, study PRJNA114691) | groundwater metagenome | biome: aquatic; feature: subsurface aquifer; material: sediment; isolation source: subsurface aquifer sediment | place: USA: Rifle, CO | collected 2008-08 | reverse complement strand
CGTTGCAGAAAGCAGAGGCTTTAGGTCCGGTTTGTTATATTTATCAACCGGAGTTGGAACTGCAATAATAATGAACTTGGCACCTTTAAGTTCTGCCGGGTTAGTCGTAAAGCTGATTTTTCTGCCAGTGAATGAGTCTGCACCCAGCTCACCATTCGGGTCTACCCCCTGCCACAACTTGGCCACATGACCTTCGTTCACGTCTACGCCTATAACGTCTACCTTTTTGGCAAATTCCAGAGCCAAAGGCAACCCTACATAACCCAATCCAACAACAGCAACCCTCTCTTTTCCCGAAACAATATCTTTATACATAATACACAAATTATTAATGCTATAAAAACTTTTAAAAACTAAAGTTAAAAAACACTTTACAAAGATAATTTCTAGAAATGACAAAACAATTTTTAGAATTCAATAATTATTCTCCCAACACTTTAATTGCAACTTTATTCTACATAATTTCACGTAAAGAATTACAGTCCATTTTGGAAAAAATTACATCCACTTTGGTATTAAGATAATTAAAGTAGAGAGAGATATGTGCGAGAGAAAAATCAAACGAAAAATTCGATTGCGGAGCCGACTTCACCTTTTCCGCAGAAACAATCAACAGAGACAATCACAAATCCATAACTGTTTGGAAATCCGAGACAGTGAGGAGATATTCTCGGGAAAAATCTCCGAGAAACTTCTAAACGATTCCGTTTGCGAATTCACAAACGGGAAAGGAGTCTTCGAACTAAACGTCAGTGAAATGGAGACTTTAATCATCCGGCTTCACGAGGAATACGATAACAGTAATAAAGATCATCGTGAAAATATTAATCAGGAAAGTATAACCATTAAATTATTAAAACATGAAAACATTTGAAAAGAAGAAGAGGGTGCAGGAGGGAAATATGCATGTTTATCTACGCGGTAACAGCAGAAATACAGTTTTTTATGACGACATAGAAAGAATCGTTTTTATTATGAAACTTCATCAATATGCAATCACTTTTGGCGTAAAAATTTTTGCATTTGTACTTATGGATAATCATGTCCATTTACAAATATATACAAACAGACTTACCGAATTTATGAGAACATTTCTGCATAGCTATGTTCGATGGTATAATAAGAAAAACGATGGATCAGGAAATTTGTTCTGTTCGCCTTTTGGGTCTGCAAGCAAGGGATCCAAATCCTGGCATATTGACAGAATTTTGTATATCCTTCAAAACCCTGTAAAACATGGAGTTTGTCAACATCCCAGTGAATATAAATGGAGTTCATATAGCTTTCGATTTAATCAGAAAAATCCTTTGCGAAACTATATAAAAGTAGATACAAGTTTGATTCAGGCAGAATTTGAAACAAAGGAATTACTCGATAGGGCTTTGCTTCAAAAAACACTTAGTATAACAGAATTTAATGAAGATTTCAACAATTCAAAAACTTGTGTACCCGATGAAGAAATTGCAACACAAATGAAATCAAACATTAGCGGTTTGACAATGTCTCAGATGAGAAAAACAGAAATGAAAGACCTTATAAGGTTTCTGTATTTTTCGGCAAATGCAACTATTCGGCAGATATCTTCCCTGACACACGAAAACCACAGTTATATTACACGTATTTTGAAAGAAAAAAATAAGGCGGTTGAAAAATTCGAATCATAACTATCTAAATTTATAGTAATTACGCAAAATTAAGAGAGTACTATCCGCTTAATATTAGATAACAATTTAAAGAGCAGCCGTTTACTAATCATTTTTCAGATAAAAAACTTCAGTCGGCAGCAATTTCCGCCGAAGGCGTAGACCTGCGACGAAGGAGCACCTTAATTGCTTCTTATTGGTGACGATAATATTTTAATTTGGACTGTAGAAGTGAGTAAACTAGTTTTTAGGACGGAACTCGATAAATTTCAAGTTATCTTTTCTGATTCTCAAAATTAATAGGAAGTTAAGGAAGTTAAGAAAATTTAAAACCCATAAAAGTTTTAAATTTTCTTTATACCAAACACCATTTAATCTAAAACAAATAGATGTTCCAAAAATTCATCTGTTAAATATAATACTCCAATCTGGCAGAAAAATCATTGGCCTCGGTATATGCCAATGACTTTTGAACTACAGATTTATCGTTTCCAAAAAATATGGTGCTGCATAGTCGCTTTTTCCCGCTTTCAGCGGATTATGTGGTGCGGCTGCGCCGCAGCTTTTGAGCCGTACGGCAGCAATTACCACCAAAAAAAGCTCAATTCTTAATCTGCTCATTTTATGAATATTGTGCATAATTAAGCGGGTAGTACCCGCTTAATTATGCACAATAAACTATAGAACAAACACTTACAAATCCATTTCCGGATAAATGTGCTTCGCACTTGCGAATGGTGAATCGTCTGGAACAAAATGGTGAATTGGTTGTTGCCCTGTAAAAAACAAAAAAAGACACCCTCGTGGATGTCTTTCTTTAACTTTTTTAAAATCTTGTATTGTTATGCCTCGGCAACTACCTTTGGCAAAATTGATACATAGGATTTGTTGTCTGCTTTCTTTTTGAAGAAAACTACACCGTCTATAAGAGCATAAAGTGTGTGATCTCTGCCGATACCTACATTTTCGCCCGGATTATGAACGGTTCCTCTCTGGCGTACCAGAATATTTCCGGCTTTGGCGTGCTGACTGCCGAATAATTTAACGCCTAATCTTTTACTGTGTGATTCGCGGCCGTTCTTAGAACTACCGACACCTTTTTTATGAGCCATGATCTAAAAATTTTCCTTTAATAAATAATTAAGCAATTTCTTCTATTCTGATTTGAGTCAGATACTGACGGTGACCGTTTTTCTTTGTATAACCTTTACGGCGTTTCTTTTTGAAAACGATAACTTTTTTGCCTTTAAGGTGTTCAAGGACAGTTGCTTTAACAGCAGAGCCCTCGACATAAGGAGAACCAATCTTCACAGAGTCATCATTATCAATAAGAAGAACTTTTTCAAAACTTAGTGTAGCACCTTCTTCAGCATGAAGACGGTTTACAAAAATTTTTCTGTCCTTCTCTACTTTAAATTGCTGTCCTGCAATATCTACAATTGCGTACATAAAATAATTTTTTATAATTATTAACTGCAAGCGGTTACTATTTAAGTAACTCTTAATCAATAGCTTGTCAATTATATTGTTTACTTTTGGGTTGGCAAATATAAGTGATTCTTTTTTATTCTCCAAAACTTATTTAAATTTGTATATACCCCATTTAGAAAATATTGCCATGGACTCACCTTTTATTTATAACAATATAGTTACGGGGTCCGATTTTATCTCCCGTACTCATGAGTTAAACCAACTCAGCAACCTGATTAAGGAACAAAAGTGTGCTGTAATATATGAACCTGCAAAAAGTGGAAAGCAATCCCTTATCCAACAGGCATTTATTAAAGTAAAGGGCGATTCGCACAAATTCAAGGTATGCCACATAAACCTTTTTAATGTAAGAACAGAGGAGAAGCTTTATCAAAAACTCAGGGAAGGCTTGCTTAAGACATTTTCCAAAACAGGCTCCGATGTTATAATTCCAGATGAACAAAATGAAGCAAATGAGGGTCAAGGCAAAAAAACCTTTTCTTGTCCGGATGAACTGATAAAATTAGGTGAGAGATTTGCACTCGAAGCAGATGTATACCTCATTATATATTTTGAAGAGTTTCAGGAAGTTTTACATTTTGAAGATCCCGACACAACACTAAAGAAATTGGAGCGAACTTGCGCGGAACTGCTCGGGAAAAACACAAACAAGGAGACAATCGAAGCAGAAGGTGTATCCGACAATAAGGGACGCAGAACATCCTTGCTCTTCTCCGGATCATTTGTGAACGCCATGAAGGAGATATTCGATGAAAAGAGGTACTTCTATAATATGGCAACCCGGGTAAAGTTTAACAAGATTGATGAGCGCAATTTTTGTGAACACATCATAAGAAGCTTTTTGAAAGCAGGCAGAGTTGTTTCAAAAGAACTTGCAACACATATATATTCTCTCACAGACGGACACCCCTGGTATACTCAGCAACTTGCAGATATTGCGTTTGGGCTCACAAGAGGATATCTCATGGAAAGCATAATCAACCAGGCTTTTGACCTGCTCATAGTCCTTCACTCTTACAGGTTCCGCCTCATTACCAGCAGGCTCAGTCTCTTTCAGCTAAATTTGCTTAAGGCAATTCTGGACGATGTGGAGAAGTTAAGTTCTGCCGAAATACTCGACAAATATAACCTTCAGTCATCTGCAAATGTAAACCGCCTGAAAGATGCTGTTCAAAAAAAGGAGATTGTGGAATTTATCAAAGGTAAGGGAGAATTTCTCGATCCACTGTTCAAGACCTGGATGAAGGAGATATACTTTGCAAACTAGATACGGATGGAAAAACAAAGAGTAGTTGTTGGCGTCACAGGAGCCTCGGGACAAATATATGCAAAGCACATCATCGAAAAACTCCAAACCATAGGCGGGGTTGAAATTGATATCATATTCACAGACACAGCCAGAGAAGTTTACAAAGACGAAACAGGGGAGCCTCTACCCTCTCCACTAATAGACAACAACAGATACTACAACCGCAACGCCTCCGGCTCCAACCCCGCCCACGCCTTAATAATAATCCCCTGCACAATGGGAACTATAGGTCGCATTGCCTCCGGAACCAGCGAAGACCTAATCTGTCGTATTGCAGATGTTCAGCTTAAAGAGCGCAGAAAACTCATAATTGTCCCGCGCGAAACACCATACTCGCTCATTCATTTAAGGAACATGACTCTCCTTACAGAAGCCGGAACTATAATTGCCCCGGCATCGCCTTCATTCTATACGCACCCACAGTCACTCAACGAGATGGCAGACAACTTTATCGCCAGGATCCTCGACATCGCTCAAATATCAGAAATGCCAGCCGATAAGCGATGGCTTGGCGAGAGTTCCAGTTTTCTTAAGCCTTAGATTCTTTTATATACTCTAAAATGCGGACAAATTGAAAACGCTCATCAAAAAATCGTTTATACAAATAGTGTACAGCATATTGCAACACACAACAAAACAGCCTACAATTAATTCCGATTCAATTCTTATAATCGCTCCACATCCCGACGATGAAATTATTGGAACCGGAGGACTTATAGTTAAAAAACTCAGTGAAGGTTGTAAAGTAACCATCGTTTTTCTGACAGACGGAGAGTGCTCCGGAGCAAGTTCATATCAGGAAGAGGTCAAACAAGCCCGCATATCTTTATCTGAAAAAACTGCAAAAAAACTGGGTATTCCTCTGGAAAATCTATACCGGATGCATCTTCCCGATGCTTTTGTTCCTAAAAGAGGAGAACTTGGATTCGCAGATGCTGTAACCAAACTTGTTCAATTAATAGATCAAATCAATCCTTCAGCAATTTTTGCAACACACTTTCTTGATCACTGGCCTTTCGATCACGTTGCCTGCAGCCAGATTGCGTCAGATGCAGTCATACAGTTGAGCAGGCCAAATCAATCATACAAAAAACCAGAACTTTGGCTATACTGGGTTTGGGCATGGTATTTTTTCCGCCCGTGGAAATTTCATAAACTCAACTTTAAGAACCTTTATCACCTGGATATCAATGGTGAAATTGCTCAAAAAAAAGACTTAATGAACATCTACTTACAACCTCTTTCTCCTGAAGGGAAGCCATGGAGCGGCGTATTGCCGGAAGCAATGATTTTTCCTTTTTCAAAACCCATCGAAATCCTGGAGCGAATAGAGTACTAGTTAATTTTTCGTAAACTGAGCCGATTTTTTTTTGCATTAAATGATAAATGCTTAACTTTGAAGTATCAGTTTTTTATGAAAAGCCAAAAATCTAACCCATTTGCTTGCTTTTAGACGTTGGTGCAGTTCAGGAACATAAAAACCTTTTCATTATGTAAGTTAGAAAGCACCCTTTTATTAGGGTGCTTTTTTTGGAGCAATTAGGTGCTCCTGCGTCGCAGGTTTACGCCTTCGGCGGGAATTGTCGGGTAATTTCACGAAAATTTGTATTTAACCTAATTCGCAAATCTCTCATTATTAGGCTACAATGGAAAATCAAGAGAGTAGTACCCTCTTGATTTTCCATTGTAAGCTGAATATAAATTACTTACGATTCTTGTTTGATTGAACTTTTCCAACCGCAGGGTTAAAAACCGCGGCGCAGCCGCACCATTAAAGTTCAAGCAACGCGACTTTACCATCCATAGAGCTCACCAGTATACGACGGTTTCCTACAGGCTGGACGTAGTTAATTAGGGCGCCGGAGAACGGGATGATTCCGTAAATAATGCCGTCTTTTTCGTTCATAATGAAGATGTTACCTTTGTCGGTTGGGATGAAGACATAGCCATAGGCTGAGGTTATTGGAGATGGAGCAATTTCGTATCCGTAACCTGTATGAGATGCCCACAATCTGTCCGGCTTGCCGGCAGTGAAGGTTTTTGTGCTGTATGCGAAAACCGTGTCCTGCATTGTCTTCACATAAACAACTGAAGCATCGGGAGAGAGACCGATAGATTCGCGCCCGCCTCTGGCCCGCCAAAGTTCCTGACCTGTTGTGGCGTCGATGGCATGTGTCATTCTTTCAGGGGTAACGACGAACACTTTGCCATCTGCCTTAACCGGCCAAACTGCTGCAGGAGAGAGCCCCCTCCCCTTGTGGTTTGTCCAACTCCACAAAAGGTAGCCATCTGCCGGACTGAGCGCATAAAGGGTAGACCCCCAGCTGCCGATATAGATTCCCTGGTCGTCTGCAAATGCCTTTGCTTCAACAAATCCATTAATGTTTTTGTACTCCCATTTGATTTTACCGGATTTGAGGTCAATTGCGCGGAAGATTCCATCGGAAGCGCCAATGTATACAACTCCCTTATATATGGTTGGTGATGCAAGAACAGATTTATCGGCCTTTACCTTCCAGATAAGTTTACCACTTTTAGAATCAAGACAATATATATATGTGTCTGAGGAGCCGACTACAAGCCTGTCGCCAGAAATTGCAGGAGTGGAAAATATCTTACCGGCTGTGGCAAATTGCCAAAGAGGAGTAGTTTGAGGGTTTGAGTTGGTTTTGAATACAAATGCCTTCACAACACCCTTTGTATTTGCCAGGTAGATGCGACCACTTTGGTCCATTACGGCCGCAGATCCGATGTCGGAATCGTCCTGCCATTCAAAAAGGACTTTGGGTTGGATTTGCGATCCTGATTGAGAATTTGATTGTGGCTGCTGTTGTGACTGAGGCTGTGCCTGAAGTTGAGTTTGTGGCTGAGACTGAAGCTTAGACTGAGATTGGTATGAATTATCTGCCATGGCAGCAGAGGTTCTTGTTTTTGACTTTGGTTTAATCAATTTAATCGAGTGCCAGGCATCTTTGGTTTCAATACCGGAAACTCTCTCCTGAAAAGCTATTGTACCACTTTTAGTGTTAATTGTAATTACATTGTAACCAGCTCCACCCTTGCCGGCACGAAGGCTTGATCGTCCCATGACACCTCGCAAAGGAGAAAAAAGTGAGGCATACTTCATGACACGGTTGTTATGGCCATGGCCGCAAATTGCAACTTGTGTATTTGTTCTTGCAAGATACTCCAAAACCGTTTTGTAGTTTAGCATTGCATCGTCCAGTGGATAGTGGTTTATGAAAACCACAGGCTGGGCAGGCGGGATCACTTTTGTAAGAGAATCCAGCCATAAAACAGCATCCCGCGGAACCAAAGCAGGGGCCATACGCATATTGGGGCCGGAATTGCATCCGATAAAACGGATCCCGCCAGCCTCAAAATCGAAATGCTCGTAGCCAAACACCTTTGCAAAAGTATTACAACCGCTCTCACTCCATTTAGAGTCGTGATTTCCGGCAACTATGTACCATGGAATCTTAAGTTTGGAAATGATTGAGTATGCTTTATTGATCTCCTCGTCGGAACCAAACTCAGTGATATCTCCGCCAAAAATGGCGAATTGAATATATGGATGGCTGTTTATGTCGCTTATGCACTTTTCAAGATCTTCCGCATTAGCAGATACATCGGAAATATGAAGATCCGTAAGAAAAGCAAATCTTATTACTGAGTCCTGAGCCGTGGCGCTCCCTCCGGTCGCGCCTCTCACCTCACTATTCCCACCAGCCCCAAACATCTCATTTCCACCGATAAACAATAAGGTGTAAATTAAAATCACCAATACATTAAGCTTCTTCATAGCATTCTAATATTGAGTATATGAATTATTGTCTAATTACCTCGACAAATATATGCAATTGACTTAATTAATATTGGCATTTCGCATAAATTTACTTAATTTTGTAAGAATAAACCAACGGTGATTCACACTAACCCATGTGACTCACCGGGATTTTTTGTGTATTACACTACAAATAACTTTATGGGAAATTTTCTTGGCTTCATCACCCAGGGCGAGCACTATGTTTGGGGAATTATGCGCAACTATATGCCCCGGTGGTCAATTTTTCTGTTCGATGAAATAATTGTAGCTCTCTCCTTCGTCTCTCTCTGGCTTTTCCGTGACAATATTGCAGCTTCTCCGGGAGAGTTTTTCGCTTTTAAATTCTTCCTTGCCGTATTTCTGTTTTCGGCCTCTTCAATGATTTTCAGGACCTACCACGGAGTTGTTCGCTTCTCCACAATGGTAGATCTCAAGAAACTCACTACTGCCACTATAGTTGCATCTGCACTCTATACTGCTTGTGCCCTGATTATTACCAATACCGATATTGAGGGAGAAAAGCAGATGGAGTTCAACTACTGGTTCCCGATAGTTATGGGGATGATGGTAATTGCCGGACAATTTATTTTCCGTTTCACCGTCCGCAGTGTTTTTGAGACACTGGAGTATAGAACAAGCAACAATAATAAAACAAGAGCATTCATTTTAGGTTCCGAATACGACTCTGTCCTGCTGGGAAACAACCTTCTGGCAGACAGATCCAGCCCTTACTTGCCTGTTGCTTTCATTGCATTCAAAAGCAACCAGGTGGGTAAGGTGGTTAGTGGCATACCTATACTCTCCTCGTCCAAAGGGCTTACGAAACATATGGAGGAGTTCAAAGTCAAAACTCTTTTGCTCTACAAATCACAACTCGAGGCGATGCCGAAAGAGTTCTACGAGAGATGCATTGTTGAAGGGCTTGAACTGCTCATGGTGTCGTCATTTATTAAGTACGACGAAAACAACGGCGAAACAAGCCCCCAGATAAACAAGATAAAAATCGAAGACCTTCTTGGCCGCAACGCCATAATTATGAACAAGGAGAAGATTGAGGACCAGTTCGAAGGTCAAACGATACTTATAACAGGTGCTGCAGGTTCGATTGGCAGCGAAATGGCAAGGCAGATATCTCAGTTCAACTGCAAAGAACTTTTACTTGTGGACCAGGCCGAAACACCACTTAACGACCTTTGGCTCGAACTCGTTGGTTCCGGAATCAAATTCAGTATCAAGCCAATAATAGCGAATGTCACCAGCCAAATCAAAATGAGGCAAATTTTTGAAATTGCCCGCCCGAGCATGGTTTTTCACGCAGCTGCATACAAACATGTACCTATGATGGAGTTTCACCCCTCAACGGCAGTCGTTACCAATGTAGGCGGAACTAAAACAGTTGCCGACCTTAGCGTTGAATACGGGGTCAAAAGGTTTGTGATGATATCCACCGACAAAGCCGTGAACCCGACAAATGTAATGGGCGCAACAAAAAGAGCGGCAGAAATGTATATCCAATCACTTAACAAAAAACAAAAAGGCAAAGAGAACCCTACACAATTCGTTACAACAAGATTTGGCAATGTACTAGGGTCAAGCGGTTCTGTTGTTCCTCTCTTTAAAAGACAAATTGAGGCGGGAGGCCCTTTAACCGTTACCCATAAAGACATTACAAGGTATTTCATGACAATCCCCGAGGCTTGCAGCCTTGTATTGGAAGCAGGGTGTACAGGCAAAGGAGGCGAGATCTATATTTTCGACATGGGAGAGGCTGTAAAAATTTACGACCTCGCAGAGAAGATGATACGACTTTCGGGAAAGATCCCACATAAAGACATAAAAATAGTTGAAACCGGCCTCCGGCCCGGTGAAAAATTATTCGAAGAGCTACTTGCCACGGCAGAAAATACAATTCCAACTTACCACAAAAAGGTGATGATTGCTAAAGTACAAGAGTGTGACTACGATGTTGTAGCCCCGGAAATTAAGGATATGTTATATGTTTCGAACAAATATGTCTATCCTACCGATGTGGTAAGGCTTCTGAAAAAATTGGTTCCTGAGTTCAAAAGCCAGAATTCCGAGTATGAAGCATTAGACAGAGAACTCGAAGAAGAAAATGCAAATAAATAAAATTTAAAAAAATATGAATATTCTCAGAAAAGTATTCACACTCGCGGCTGCTGTATTAATTACTTCAGCCGCTTTTGCACAAATGAGCGACCAACAGGTCATTGACGAACTGAAAAAGTACAGCACCTCAGGTAAAACCCAGGAGCAAGTGCTATTGGAGCTCGCAGGCAAAGGGGTCACCAGAGAACAACTGGAACGAATAAAAGCAACATACGATGCTCAAAGCAAAGGCGTTCAGGGAACTCAAACAGCAATAGGCGAAAGCAGGGAGAGAGAAACAAATCTGAATTTCCCCGATCCCACAAAATGGGATGATATTGTTAAAGCCTCAAAAGCAAAAAAAGACAGCATATTCGGGAAGAGCATTTTCTCAAACGAAAATCTCACATTCCAGCCAAATATGAATCTGCCTACACCTGAAAGCTATTTGTTGGGCTCCGGAGATGAAGTATTGATAGATATCTGGGGCAACTCAGAACTTAATTTCACCCAGAAAATATCTCCCGACGGGAATATCGTAGTTCCAAACATAGGCCCAATACATCTTAGCGGCCTACAGGTTCGCGAAGCAAAATCCAGAATTAGAAAGGCATTCAGCAGAATCTACTCCGACCTGGCATCTGCAAAACCCGGCACATTCATAGGGGTCTCACTCGGGAACACAAGAACCATTCAGGTAAATGTTATGGGAGAGGTTGCCGTTCCCGGCACTTATGCTTTATCATCATTTGCCACAGTTTTTCATGCGCTCTATTCTGCAGGCGGAATAAACGAAATAGGTAGTTTAAGAGACATTAAAGTCTTCCGTGGAGGCAAAATGATTGCTCAGGTAGATGTTTACGGTTACCTTCTTAAAGGCGACACAAGCGGAGAAATTTCCCTGAGAGAGGGAGATATGGTTAAAGTGGAACCATATAGAAATATGGTCATGGTAAAAGGAGAGGTGCGTAGACCAATGCATTACGAAATGAGAGACGGGGAGAGCGTTGCTACTCTGCTCGATTTTGCCGGCGGATTTAAAGGCGAAGCCTATAAAAAGAACCTTCTGGTGAAGCGTAAAGGGGTAAGTGAATTAAAAGTATACACTGTCGAGGCAGGAGAATACAGTTCTTTCAAAATTATGGACGGGGATACTGTTAAGATAGGAGCAATTTTAGACAAATACGAAAACAAAATTGAGATTTCCGGAGCAGTTTATCGCCCGGGAGTTTACGCTATGGACAACAATCTTAAAACACTCAAGCAGTTAATTTCAATAGCTGAAGGCCCAACCGGAGATGCATATTTATTCCGAGCATTATTATACCGGGAAAATTCAGACCTTACTACAACCGTTGAATCAATTGATATTTCAAAGCTCTTAAGCGGGGAAATTCCGGACATAACTCTTAAGAAAAACGACAGATTATATATTCCGTCTGTAAATGAGCTTAAAGACGAGCTGTTTATTACGCTACAAGGCGAAGTAATGAGGCCCGGCAGGTATCCGTTTGCAAGCAAACTCTCAATTTCTGACATGATACTGCAAGGGGGCGGCCTCCTGGAATCGGCCTCCAGAGCCCGCATAGACGTATCCCGAAGAGTTAAGAGCCCGATGAGCATAACTGAATCTCCTATCCAGAGTGAAGTATTCAGCTTCTCGCTCGAAAAGGGGTTGATAATTACCGGCGACAAGGAGTTTACACTTCAACCATTTGACATTGTAACAGTGAGACGCTCTCCGGGATATGAAATTCAGCAAAACGTAACTATACGAGGTGAAATATTGTTTGGTGGACTTTATCCTAAAACCAAAAGAGATGAAAGAATATCATCTTTAATTCAAAGAGCAGGCGGGGTAACTTCTTCTGCATACACAAAAGGAGCAAGACTTACGCGCGTTATGAATGCAGACGAAAGAGCACGAGTGGAGGCAACCTTGAAACTTACTCGGACCAATGCAAAAGATTCTATTAAAATTGACAGTCTCGATCTTGGAAACACATATTACGTAGGAATTGACCTCAATAAGGCGATGGAATCTCCGGGTGGAGACGAAGATATTGTACTAAGGGAAGGTGACATTATTGACATTCCAACATATAACGGAACAGTTAAAATCTCAGGAGCAGTAATGTATCCAAATGCCGTTACTTACATAAAGGGAATGACAATTGGAAATTACATAAATAATGCCGGCGGACTTGCATTCAGAGGCTCCAGAAACAAAGTTTATGTCGTTTATATGAACGGCAAAGTTTCAAAAGGGCTGACATCTCACATCGAACCCGGATGTGAAATAGTTGTACCAACAAAACCCGATAGAAAAGGTGTTTCACTTGCCGAAATTATGGGTCTAACAACCTCTGCCACTTCAATTGCATTAATGGTTACAACACTTTTAAAACCGTAAACGATGGAGAACAACATACAGAATCAAGAACAATCGGTTGATAATAAGATTGACAAAAACGAAGAAGAGATTGATCTCGTTGAATTTGTTCAAAAACTTTGGAGAAATCGCAAATTCATTATTAAGGTTATTGCAGCATTTGCAATTCTAGGCTTTTTTGTTGCAATATCAACCCCGAATGTTTATACAGCATCCTGTACAATGGTTCCCCAAACAGGCCAGAAGAGTACAACTGGGAGTTTGGGTGGACTTGCAGCAATGGCCGGTATAAACTTGGGAAGCCTAAGCTCCGGAGAGGTCCTCTCTCCTAATGTCTATCCAAAAATTATGACAAATATAAATTTTCAGAAAGAGCTAATCTATTCCAAATTTCATTTTAATGGGATTAAACAGCCCATAACTCTATATGATTATTATACTGACAAAAAATATCAGAAATTTAGTCTAATCGGAACACTAAAAAAATATACAATTGGTTTGCCGGGAGTCATTATTGGTGCAATAAGAGGTAAATCAGTTGGTATTTCTCAATCCGATAGCTTGTCCATTCAAACATTGTCAAGTAAAGAGTCGGATGTTGTTGAAATTATTAGTGCCAATTTATTACTAATCGTGAATAGTAAAGATGGTTATATATCAATAACTGCTAATATGCCAGAATCTCTCATTGCCGCAGAATTAGCGCAAAGAGGACAAGAGTTATTACAAAAATATATAACTGAATTCAAAATTGCGAAAGTATCAAATAACCTCAAATTTGTCGAGAGAAGTTATGATGAGTCAAAGAGAAACTTTGAATCAAAACAGGCTGAACTTGCAAGATTTCGAGACGCTAATAAGAATCTTACATCATCAATGGCAAAGACACATGAGGAAAAATTATCTTCTGAATTCAATCTGCTACTAAGTATATATACAGAATTAGCTAAGCAGAAAGAACAAGCAAAGATTGCCGTTACTGAGACAACTCCAATACTTACAGTTATAGAACCGGTTTTCGTTCCAATAGTTAAAAGTAAACCAAGCAGAGTAATGATGCTTTTAGCGTTTTCATTTTTGGGTCTTATTATCGGGGTTGGGATTGTTCTTGCAGTGCCATATCTTGAAGAAAATTTTATTCCAAATATTAAGAAATATAGGTTTATTCCAAAAATTGTTTAATTTCGTGCTATTATTGAGCAATAAATGTACTCAAAATTATGCTCGAAAGTTTGATAACCTCCAAAACCAGAATAAAGTTGATGATAAAATTTTTCATCAACAGTAATACTACAGCCTATCTTCGAAACTTAGCGGAAGAGTTTGGAGAGAGTACAAATGGAATAAGGCAGGAGCTAAACAGATTTGAAGATGCAAAGCTTTTAGAATCAAAAACAGAGCAAAACAAAAAGGTATACAAAGCAAACACAAATCATCCATATTTCAAAGATATGCATCACCTGCTGCTAAAATATGTGGGTATAGATGAGATTGTAGACAATGTTGTAAAACACATTGGAGAGCTGGAAAAAGGTTACATAATCAACGACTTTGCTCAGGGAAACCCGGGAAATATTTTAGACCTCTTATTGGTTGGTAAAAATTTCGATCACGACTACCTTAATAAGCTCATAAGAAAAGCAGAAGAGAGTGTTTCTTTTAAGATACGGTACATAGCTGTATCACCCAACGAAGCTGCACAATACATCCCCGACAAGACCAAAACCCTTCTCGTATGGTCTGCCGGGGATATTTTTTAACACCGCACTCATACTGCGGAAAACACATAATTGCTGCTACAAATGGGAGTGGCGAGGATTTTTGTTGAGCATAATAAGATTGAGAATAGAAGAAAGATAAAAATATGATTACAAACACAAATATATGTATGTTCAGAGGCATGCAGGGAAATAACTGGTCACTTTAAGCGAATTATTAAGAATTTTTTGGAATACTGAAAATGAAAAGAATTGAATTAATAAATCTCCCAAAATTGGCAGACCCCCGTGGCAACCTCTCTTTTATTGAGGAGTTCAAACACACTCCCTTTAAAATTGAGCGTGTTTACTGGATATACGATGTGCCTGGAGGAGAAATACGTGGAGGACATGCCTTTAAAGTACAACAGGAAATAATCGTTGCCTTATCAGGGAGTTTTGATGTTGTTGTAGATGATGGGCAAACCAAACAAACCTTTTTTCTGAACCGCTCCTGCTATGGTTTGTATTTACCTGCCGGTTTATGGCGGCAAATGCAAAATTTTTCCACCAATTCATTGGCTTTGGTACTTAGTTCTACCCATTTCAATGAAGAGGATTATCTCTATGACTATCAAGAGTATTTAACCTATAGGAGGAATAATGAATTTCAATAGTGTATATAATTGTCCTGTAATTCCTCTTGGCAAGATTCATAATCGTGCAGGAAATATCACAGTAATAGAAGGAGAAACGAAATTGCCTTTTTCTATCAGAAGAATTTATTATTTATATGATATCCCCGGAGGAGAGGGTCGCGGTGGTCATGGGCATAAAAACCTATATCAACTTATTGTTGCTGCTAGCGGCAGTTTTAATATCTTGCTGGACGATGGGGCAAATAAAAAAATCATTACTCTAAACAGGCCCGATTATGGGGTGCTTGTTGTACCCGGAATATGGAGAGAGCTATTTGAATTTTCATCCGGTGCGATTTGTTTAGTATTAGCTTCTGAAGAGTATAATGCAGAAGATTATATAAGAGATTATGATAAATTTTTATCATATAAACAATGAAACAGTTCGTTTGCAGTGGTTTTCTGTTTGGGATGTCTGTTGGTGTGCACTTATATTAATGGTTCTTCAATTGATCTAAATGGTGGACTAGTTTAAGTAAAGTATTAATAATTTTATTGATTCAGAACTCTATGTTTCTTCAAAGCAAAACTATATTTCTACGTTTAGCCGAAATTTCTGATGCTGAGTTTATTTATCTTCTACGAACTGATAGTCAGTATAATAAATATTTGTCGCAAGTTAGTGGTGATATCTCAAAACAAATCGATTGGCTTAAAAATTATAAAAAAAAGGAAGCACTTGGCAAAGAATATTATTTTATTATTTGCAGAAATTCAGACCAGATACCAATTGGAACAGTGAGGATCTACGATTTTTTAATTCATGAACAATCATTTTGCTGGGGTAGTTGGATTTTAAATGAAAATAAAACTAGATATGCCTCTTTGGAAAGTGCTTTATTAATATATGATTTTGCTTTTCTTGAATTAGGTTATAAACGATGTCACATGGATATCAGAAAGGAAAACTTAAAAGTAATCGACTTTCATAAAAAATTTGGGGTAAAAATTATCGGAGAAACAAAAGATGATTTATTAGGGCATTATTATAAAGAAGATTACCTGCAAATTAAAGAAAAAATTCAAAAAATAATTGAAAGCACATATTAAATGATAAAGTTTTTAGATTTACAAAAGATAAATAGTCAATATGTGGATGAACTAAAACAGGCGACTATAGATGTAATAGATTCTGGTCAATATCTACTTGGTGAAAAAGCTCTGCAATTTGAAAACCACTTATCTGATTTTATTGGTTCAAAACATGCGATTGGTGTTGCAAATGGACTCGACGCATTAAGATTGATAATAAAAGGATATATCGAACTTGGCGTTATGAAGGAAGGTGATGAAGTTATTGTTCCAGCAAATACTTATATCGCTAGTATTCTTGCAATAACAGACAATCGCCTAATTCCGGTTCTAGTTGAACCTGATTCCAATACTTATAATCTTGATTTAGAATTGATAGAGGAAAAAATAACCGATCGCACAAAAGCAATCATGGTGGTTCATCTTTACGGGCAAGTGTGCTGGAGTACTAAGTTAGAAGAATTAGCAAAAAAGTACAGGCTTAAAATCATCGAAGACAATGCTCAAGCTATTAGTGCTGAGTGGAATGGCGTAAAAACCGGGAACTTAGGTAACGCTGCAGGTTTTTCATTTTATCCTGGAAAAAACCTTGGAGCTCTTGGTGATTCAGGTGCAGTTACTACAAATGATGATCAACTGGCTGAGGTTGTGAGAGCACTTGGAAATTACGGCAGCAAGCAGAAATATTTGAATGATTACAAGGGTTTAAATAGTAGGATGGATGAAATCCAGGCTGCGTTTCTCGACATTAAACTTAAATACCTTGATGCAGAAAATCAGAAGCGTCGCGAGATTGCTCAGTACTACTGTGAAAACATTTTTAACCGACAAATTATTTTACCCATATTAAAAAACCAAATCTCTGAAATTAAGAATACTAAATCACATGTCTGGCACCTTTTTGTAATCCGACATCCCAACCGCAACCAACTACAAAATTATTTGACTGAAAACGGTATTCAAACGCTCATTCATTATCCGATACCGCCTCATAAACAATTGGCTTATAAAGAATGGAATAAATTGGATTTACCAATAGCAGAAAAGATTCATAATACAGTATTAAGTTTGCCAATTAGCCCAATAATGCATAATGATGAAATAAAAGAAGTTGTTGATACTTTAAATAAGTTCGTATAACTAGTTACTTATTTCAATTATGAAAGAACTAACTCACGGTATAAAGTTCCCTTTGGGTAGAGATAAATATGATGTGTGGATTTTTGCAATCTGCATATTTTGTTTAGCCATGCCCTATTTTATGTGGCAGTTCAGTTTGAAGTCGTTTCTAATTATTTGTGCACTTTTATCAATAAAAAATATTGAAAAAGTAAATAATTGGAATAAAATATTCTTTGCTGTTTCTATGATTATATTATATCTGTACACCGGCATTATTAGTAATTGGAGCTTTTTTGGAATAATATTTTTGTTATTGATAACCCCTGTCTTTTTTGCAAAGTCTAAATTTATTTCGCAATCGTTTGATGTTTTTATATTCATCTTTTCGATGATGCTGATACCGTCAATATTACAATACATTCTTGTAAGTATATTAGGAGTAGACATGCCTCATTCAAATATAATTGGTTTAAATACAGAAAAGATGGGGGTGTATTCTCAATACCTATTTATGTTAACTTATTCAGGAGGAGAGGCGCTTATAGATATTATTTTACCACGTTTTTACGGCTATTTTGATGAACCCGGCGTCATAGGAACAATTGCCGCCGTTATTTTGTCAGTGAAAAAATTCAATTTAAAATCTTGGGTTAATATCCCTATTTTCGTAGCAGGGATTTTGTCTTTTTCGCTTTTCTTTTATCTGATATCATTTATATATCTTTTTGTTTTTGTGAAAATGAAATATAAATTAATTCTAATTGCCATATTGACAATGTTATTAATGTATTTTGCAGATAATGAGGTATTAAAATACCATATATTTGACAGATTAAATTTTGATTCATATTTTTTAGAAAACTTTAGTACAAGGAGAGATGGTTTTGGTTTTGAAGATTGGTATTTAAATTTTAAAAAAACACCTCAATATCTTACTGGAATGGGTGCGGGATATAATCTTGTGGTTAACTTGGGTGGTAGTTCTTATAAAAATATCATAACAGATTTTGGCATAATATTTTTTTTAATGTACTTGTCAGCGTTTCTAATATATGGCATACGCTCACTCGGATATACTAAAGAACTGTTAATTTCTTTAATGATCTTGTTTGGTATTATTTATCAACGACCTTACATCCAGGATTTATTATACGTATTTTTAATTTACGCACCTTTTGTTTTCTTTAATGAATATAAAAAAGGATCTTTCTTAATAATTAAAAATGAAAGAAAACCTAAGGTATAAAAATAAAATTTAATGGAATGTTTTCAGATTGGACTATATTTTGAAGATTTTGAAATAGGTGAATGGATTTTTCATTCAACATCAAAAACTATATTTGAAAGTGACAATAATTTATTTTCATTACTCACAATGAACCACCACCCGATTCACACGAACTTAGATTACGCTCTAAAAAATCAACATGGGAAAATTTTGGTTGTTGGCACACTGGTATTTAGTTTGGTTGTTGGTTTTACTGTTCCCGATATTAGTGGGAAAGCAATTGCAAATTTAGGATACGAAGACGTAAAACATTTAGCTCCTGTTTTCTTAAATGATACACTATACGCAAAAACAAAAATATTAAGCAAACGGGAATCGAAAAGCAGACCCGAAAGGGGAATTATATATGTTGAAACAATTGGCTTCAATCAAAATGGAGAGGATGTGATTAGTTTTAGAAGAAATGTTCTTGTAAAAAAAAGAAAATATGATAAATGAATATTTGATGCGCAGTTTAATGTTTGTCCCGGCACACAATGAAAAACTAATTGAAAGCGCACTCCGGAGAGAGGCAGATGTTTTACTACTTGATATAGAAGATTCAGTTCAGCCTGTGGAGAACAAACAGATAGCACGTGATATTATTAAAAAATTCATTAAAGAAGGCAAATTTCAGGATAAGGTGATTTTCCCCAGAGTGAACGACAGAGAAAGCGGACATTTAATACAAGATGTATACCAGTTGACGATATCCGGGATTGAAGGGTTTATGTATCCTAAAGCAAAAAAGGGAGAGGATATTTATTTCTTCGGTAAATTACTTGAAGCCATAGAGTATGAAAAAAAAATCCCTAAACATACATTTAAAATAATTGCGTTAATTGAAACGCCAGGAGCAGTAATGAACATTCAAGATATTTGCACAGCCTGTCCCGAAAGATTGGTGGCGGTTGCTTTTGGTTGCGAAGATTTCATGACTGAATTGGGTGGTAAACATGATAAGGATAGTCAAAGTATTTTCTCTGCTAGATCTTTAATTGCTATGGGCGCAAAAGCAAACAATGTGATTCCGATTGATACGGTTCATATACGGGTTCACGATTTGGAAGATCTGGAAAGAAATTTAATAATTGCCAGAAACTTGGGTTTTGAAGGAATGCTTGTACTTAATCCAAAAGAAATATCCTTGGTACATCAATACTTTTCACCTACACAAGATGAAGTTAATTGGGCTAATGAGATGATAGAATTGTCGGATGAGGCAATTAATAATGGGAAAGGTGTCACGGTAAGTGATAATAAATTCATTGGACCACCGATGGTTAAAATGGCCCTAAACATTTTGGCTAAGCAGAAATTAATAACAAAAAGACTAACAGAAAATGGACAAACAAGTAATCATAATTGGAGGTGAAGGAAACGGTGGAGTTATTGCATCATGCATTGAAGATAACCGTAAACGCTTTAATGATTTAAAATGGGAAGTTGCCGGTTTCATCAATGATAATGAAAAACAAGTAAACGAGTATACTGTTATTGGGGGACTCGATTCAATATCTGAATTGTTAAAAAACACTGATTATTATTTTATTTGGGCAATACACCTTATAGGAAGAAATGTCTTAACTGAGCAACTGTATAAGAAAGCTAATATCCCCGCCAATAGGTTGGCAACCATAATACATCAGTCAGCCTTTGTTGCATATAATGCAGTATTAGAACCTGGAGTATTTATAATGGCAAATAGTTATATCGGATCTAAAGCAGTAATTGGCGAAAGCTCACTTATTATGGCGAATTCAATGATTGGTCACAATACTAAAATGGGGCCACTTTGTCATTGTTCTGTAGGCTCTATAATGGTCGCATACTCCCAACTTGGAACTTGTTCTGATCTTGCTGTTGGTTCAATTCTACTTAGTAATGTTAAAATCGGAAATTGTGCTATGGCAGGTGCTGGTTCATTAGTTTCAAAAGATATTCCTGATCATGAAATTCATGTTGGAAGCCCGGCAAAATTTTTAAAATTTGGCAGAAAAGATTAATATCCTATCCAAAATTTATTATATGTGTTTTTTAAATTTTTACACCATTTGTTTTAAAAAATAAGATAAAACAGTTCTTTGTTAATAATTAAAATGAAAGAAAACGAAGGGTATAAAAACGCATTTAAAGCAACTGCACTATTTGGAGGTGTACAAGTATTTTCAATTATTTTTGGGGTCATCAAATCCAAACTGGTTGCATTATGGTTAGGTACTCTTGGCTATGGAATTATTGGACTTTTCACTACTGCCACTAATCTTATTGGATCAATTGTAAATTTGGGTTTACAAAATAGTGCCGTTAGAGAAATTGCTTCTGCGCATGGCCAAAACGATAAGGAACTGTTATCTAAAACAGTAAAAGCTATAAACCGCTGGGTTCTGGTAACAGGTATTATTGGAGCTTTACTAACAATAATTTTTTCATCTTTAATAAGTCGATGGCTTTTCGATAATAATGCGTATGTTGTTTCAATAATTCTTTTGTCGAGTGTTGTTCTATTGACAGGTATATGGAATCAGCAACAATCCATACTACAAGGGACAAGGAACTTAAAATTATTAGTTAGTGCCGGAGTATTTGGATCTCTGGCGTCTTTTTTATGTTCTGTACCTATATTTTATTTTTTCAGAGAAGACGGAATTGTCTGGGCTATAATAATGACAGTACTTGCATCAACAGTTGTAAATTATTTATATGCAAGAAAGGTTAAGTTTATAAAAGTACAACAGTCTCCAAAAGAAAGTTTTACTCTTGGTTTAATGGCTGTTAAGCTAGGATTAGCAATGTCTATAACAGGGATCGTTGTTAACATTACTGAATTTATTCTTAAAAGTTATATAACACGTCAAGGAGGAATTGAAGATGTTGGATTATATGGTGCAGGCTGGGCAATAAACGCTCAATATTTGGGTTTGGTATTTGCCGCAATGGCAAAGGATTACTATCCCCGGTTATCTCAAAAATCTTCGGACAATAAGGCTTTGAAGGCAATGGTAAATGAGCAAGCAGAGATTGCTCTTTTAATTCTTTCACCGATGATTATTGTAATGGTGGTTTTCATTTCGGTTTTTGTGAATCTCTTATATTCAAAAGAGTTTTTGGCCGCAACAGATATGATTAAATGGATGTTAATAGGTTCATTGATGCAGGCGGGATCTTGGAGTCTCAGTTTCGTTTTCCTTGCAAAAAGAGACATCAAAACATTCTTATTTAATGAATTAGGGATAAAGTTTATTACATTACCCGCATATATGTTGGGGTATTATTTGTTTGGTCTTGTAGGGTTGGGTTATGCATTTACGTTTAATTATACCGCTTATTTCTTGTGGGTGGCCATTGTAGCCCAAAAAAAATATAGCATTAATTATACTAAAACATTTTGGAAAGTATTCTTTTCTTTGGTTGCCGCAATATTAGTTTTCCCTATAGGAGAAGTTCTATGGCATGCAAAATATCCAACCGGTGTTTTTCTTATTGTTATCATAAGTATTTATTGCCTTTATGAACTGAATAAAAGAATTGAACTGAAATCTTTTTTTAAGATAAAGAAATAATGGGATTTTTGAAGTTTAATAAAAAATATATAATAGACAGTTATATAATAAGCAAAAAAAAAGCTTTAAATGCTTTTAAAAAGACTCAATATGAAAAAAGCCTGAATTTTATTAAGATTTCAGCCCAAATAGCTAATAACTTTAACTGGGTATATATAGATGATGATTTAGAAAAAATACTAAATGATATTTCTGAGGTTTTACTAAAACCATGCATTGATTATAAACCTCTGGATGATAACCGAATAGTATTCTTTGATTCTTTTTCATGGGATAATAAGGGTCTTACTCAACAATATTTGCGAGCATTCATGTCCGTTGGCATTAAATTTTTATACCTGACAGAATCTTCAAAGACAAACTTAAACTCTAAATATATTTTCGAAGAGTTGAAAAAATATGATAAAGCAGATATAGTCGAAATTCCACAAAACATCAAGCGAACTGAACAAATAAAACTAATATTTAATACCATATTATCATACAAGGCCAACAAATTATTTATGCATCTTTCTCCAAGTGCAGTAAGTGCAATAACTGCATTTTACTCACTTCCAAAAGAAATAACAAAATATCAGATTAACCTCACAGATCATGCTTTTTGGTTAGGGAGCAACTGTTTAGACTTCACTCTTGAATTTCGACCCAAAGGATGCACTATTTCTAAAGAAAAGAGAGGACTTAAAGAAAATCAAGTATTATTGCAATCAATGTATCCAATTATCAACGAATCTGCTTTTGAAGGCTTTCCTGAAAAGTACACAAAAGGGAAGGTTGTGATCTTTTCTGGAGGAGCTTTCCACAAGGTTTCTGGAGATAGTGGCGAATTTTTTAAGCTTGTAAAGCGAATTTTAGATGAAAATCACAATGCTGTATTCTTATTTGCCGGGATTGGAGATAGTTTTCTAATAGAGCGCTTTATTAAAAAAAACAGATTTGAAAACAGATTTATTTTAATAGGGAATCGATCTGACATTAATGAAGTATTTAAACATTGTGATATTTATATGGGGACCTATCCGGAGGGAGGAGGACTTATGTCGCAATATTCAGCCATGAATGGTAAGCCAATTCTTAATTATATGACAGAGTCAGGAGGAATTGTAGTTGAAGAAATAGTCTGTCAGAATAAGAATTGCAATATTACAATTACTGATAAAGAAAAATTTTTCGAAGAAGCAAAAAAATTGATTAATGATTTAGATTACAGAATAAAAAGAGGAGAAGAAATCAAATCTGGTCTTACAACTGAAGAACAATTTAACAAAAATTTATTGCAAAATATACTTTCCAACAAAAACCAGAGACCGTATCAAGATGTAAAAATCAATTACGAAAAGATATTTGACCAAAATATAGAAAACCAAAATATATTACAGAGTTATAAATCACTTATTATTAAGAATTACAAAATACATACAGTTATATTATTCCCAAAAATATTTATTTGGTTCGTTTTTTTTAGTTTGTCAAAAAGGGGGCTTAATAAGATAATCAATAGGATGAAGGTAATAATGGGTAATAATTCTCTCAAACTCCTTAATAATTAGTATCGATAATTCGGACGAAAAAATTAAATTAACAATATGAATATTAAGACTATTAAGGAAAAATATGATTTACTAATTGTTGGAGCCGGTATTTCAGGAGCAGTATTAGCCGAACGATTTGCAAGTCAAAACAATGCTAAAGTACTTATAATAGACAAAAGAGACCATATAGGTGGTAATTGTTATGACTTTATTGATGAAAATGGTATTTTAATGAATAAATATGGAGCCCATTTATTTCACACTAACGATGAAGATGTATGGGAATACATTCACAAATTTAGTGAATGGCAAAGATGGGATCATCGTGTTTTTGGCTCTATAGAAGGCAAAATAATAAATATTCCCGTAAATATTAATACTGTAAATGCACTTTGTGGTACTAATATAAAGAATGAATCAGAAATGAATCAGTGGTTGGAAACAGTTCAAGTTAAATATGAAAAAATCACTAATAGCGAAGAAATAGCGAAATCAAGAGTTGGTGAAGAACTTTATAAAAAATTATTTCTAGATTATACATTTAAACAGTGGAATAAATATCCAAATGAATTAGACCCATCTGTTCTATCCCGAATACCAGTTCGCAACAATTTTGATGAAAGATACTTTGATGATCGATATCAGGTTCTTCCCAAATATGGATATACTAAATTTATTGAAAATATATTATCACATCCCAATATCAAAGTACTAACAAATACCAATTATTTCCAGATTAAAGATATAATTGATTTTAAAACATTAATTTTTACAGGTTCTATTGACAGATACTTCGAAAACGCAGGTTTTGAAAAATTGGAATATCGATCCATTGAATTTACCGAAGAGCGATATAAAAACATGAATTTTTATCAACCCAACTCTGTCGTTAACTATCCAGAGCCTCACATTCCCTATACAAGAATTGTTGAATATAAACATTTCTTAAATCAACAATCACCTCATACAACTATTGTTAAAGAAATTACTAAAGATTTTGGGGAACCTTATTATCCTGTGCCAAACAAAACAAATCTTTTACTTTATGAAAAATACAAACAACTTGCAGATTTTGAAAAGGATACTTATTTTATTGGAAGATTAGCCAGTTATAAATATTTTAATATGGATCAAGCAATTACGAATTCTCTTGATTTCTTCAATAATTTTTATTTCAAAAACAGATGAATTCAATTAAAAAAATCATTTTGACTTTATATTCAAGATTCCGAAATCTAATCCTATATGGAATCATTGGCGGATTCACGGCAGGTATTGATTTTCTAATTTTTTATGTTTTAACTGCTTATGGAGATGTTTTCTATTTGGTTGCTAATATAATCAGTGTGTCTGTTGGTATATCCTTAAGTTTTATTTTAAACAAAAAATATAATTTTAAAGTTAATAATAAGGTACTCAAAAGATTTTTAATTTTTATATCCGTCGGTTTAAGTGGTATGATTTTAAGTTCTGTTCTATTATATTTCTTCATTGATATAATCGATTTTGAAAAAATAATTTCAAAATTTCTTTCTATCGTTTTTGTTGTATTAACCCAGTTTTTCGTGAATAAATTAATAACTTTTAAACAGGAATTATGATGAGTAATAATTTGTACATTGCTATGCCTGCATATAATGAAGCAGCCAACATTGAAAAAACGATTAAACAATGGCATCCTATTGTTGAAAAAATTAGTCCTGATTCTCGCTTAGTTATTGTAAATGATGGGAGTAAAGACAATACTTACGAAATTATGGAAAGCCTAAAAGATAAATATCCGCAATTTGTTCCGATTACTAAGATAAATTCAGGACATGGATCCACTTTATTGTTTGCATACAATTATTGTATAAAAGCGAATGCAGATTACATTTTTCAAACAGATTCAGATGGACAAACGGATCCAGATGAGTTTTGGCAATTCTGGAATAAGCGAAAAGAATATGATTTTATAATCGGTTATCGAAAACACCGTCAGGATGGGTTTAGCAGAGTTATCGTTACTAAAACTTTAAAATTTCTTGTTTGGTTAATATTTGGTGAAAATGTTAAGGATCCAAATACTCCTTTCAGATTGATGAACGCAAAAAAACTATTATCAATAGTTGATGTTATTCCAAAAGATTTTTTTCTTTCAAATGTTATTATTTCAATGCTAGTGGTCAAAAAAAAGGAAAAACACTTATGGCTTCCGATTTCATTTAAAAATCGGCAAGGAGGTGTTAATTCAATTAACCTAAGAAAGATTATAAATATCGGGTTTAAGGCAATTTCAGATTTTAAAGCTATAAGACAAAACATAAAAAATAATTCATAATGGGCGCATCAATAAAAAAAATAACAGGTTTTTTTTATCCAATTTTATTATTGATATTGTTATTTCTATCTCTTATTTCGATATCCAAAAATCTATTTGTTCCATATTTGTGGTTTGATGAAGCTGGCCAGTTTTTTATTTCGAAAGGTTTAAATCACTACTCAAATCCTTTGTCAGTTGAAAATGGCATTATTCAAGTGATAGAAAATAACAAACTCTATAATTTGGATCCGGGGGGGTTTGGAATATTATTACATTTTTGGTCTGGCTTATCAAATAATCATATTTGGTTACGTCTATTGCCATTTATTTTCTTTATAGGTATCGTGACTTCATTTATATATTTATCATATAAATGGCTAAAAAATATAAATGTAGCTATGTTTATGGGCTTTATTCCGATTCTTATTCCCTGGGTAATGAGTATGGGATTTGAGATTAGAGCATACAGCATGGAAAGTCTGGGGACAATAATCTGTATTATAGGGTTAATAAAGATGAAAAATGATCTCTCTTATAAAAACCTTTTCTTGTGGACTTGTGTATTCTCTTTTTTTATGACTTCCCGATATTCTGAAGTTATTGTAGTATTTGTTACTTCGATTTATGTGTTGTTTTTAATATTCAAAACAAATTCAACCCCGAAACAAAAATTCTTTTCGATCATTACATATTCGATTCCACTTTTAGCTACAATAATCTATATTTATTTTTTCGCTATTTTATACCAGAATCCAAATATTAAAACAATTTCTTATCTTCCATACCTTAGCAATGATATAAAAATTTTAGTTCAGCCTTTTAACCTTTTGTTCCTGGGGGTGTTATTTCTATTAATAATCTCATACCTTTTAAAAAACCGATATACGGTAGTTAAAAAATATGAAATCCTTTTATCTGTTACAATTATTACTAACATTTTGTTTATAATACTTTCATTTTTAGGCAAGCACCCCTGGACAGTTTATTCAACCAGATGTATTTCACCATTCTTATTAGTGATGCTTTGCCTATCTGCATTTGCCGGAGAGTATCTTAAATTTCTATTCACAAAAAAAACATTTTTGATAAATTATATTAATGTATCGTTTTTGATTTTTGTTCCAATTACGATTTATTTCTTATATCTAAGTAAAGAGCCTTTATACACAAGGTATTATAATCAAAACAATCCATATGTTGATATTAAAAAAATTGATCTGATAAATTACAATCACATATATGTCGACTGGTGGGAATCCACATCTATAAGATATTTATTTGAGTATGGAGAACTTAAAACAAAAGCTAAAAATATATATCCTGAAAAATTCACTCTTGAAAAATATGGTAGTGAACAACCTAAAATGAATAATCTTCTTGATTATGATTTAATAATAACCTCTAATTTATTTCAGTTAGGGTTCAACGATAAGTGGAAGTTAATAGAAGATGCCACCTTTTTGTATATTCAAAAATAGTAACAATGTCAATATTTAAAAATAAAATCCTTCTTATTACAGGGGGTACTGGTTCTTTCGGTAATATGGTACTAAAACGATTTCTTGATTCAGATATTAAAGAAATTAGGATATTTAGTCGTGATGAGAAAAAACAGGATGATATGAGACATAGTCTTCAAAATCCTAAAGTCAAATTTTATATTGGAGATGTGCGAGACAGACATTCAGTTGATAATGCGATGAATGGAGTGGATTTTATTTTCTCTGCCGCTGCTTTAAAACAAGTTCCATCCTGTGAATTTTTCCCCATGCAAGCTGTTCTAACAAATGTTATTGGGACCAATAACGTAATTGAATCTGCAATTAGCCATGGTGTAAAAAATATAGTAATACTGAGCACTGATAAAGCAGCTTACCCAATTAATGCAATGGGAATAAGTAAAGCAATGATGGAAAAAATTGCTATTGCAAAAGGGAGATCTCTAGGTGATAAAGCGCTCACAAAAATCTGTTGTACACGATATGGAAATGTAATGGCAAGCAGAGGTTCTGTAATTCCTTTGTGGATTGAACAAATAAAGAATAAAAAACCCATTACAATTACCGACCCAAACATGACCAGGTTTATGATGACACTGGACGATGCTGTCGATTTGGTAGTTTATGCATTTGAACATGGACACAATGGAGATTTATTTATCCAAAAAGCACCCGCAGCGACACTTAGTACAATCGTTGCCGCTTTGAAAGAACTTTACTCCTCTGATTCTGAAATTAAAGTAATTGGCACGCGACATGGGGAAAAAATTTATGAAACGCTGGTCACTCGTGAGGAAATGTCAAAAGCAGAGCAAATGGGAAATTACTTCCGCATCCCTTGTGATGGGCGAGATTTAAATTATAATAATTTAGAAAGAGGTAATGAAAGGATAACCCAAGTTGAAGATTATCATTCACACAACACATCACAACTTAATATTGAAGACATGAAAAAACTATTACTGAAATTAGATATCATTTGTGAGGATAAAATGGTTACGCAAAATTTAAAATAAAAATACTACAATGAAAATATTGGTTTTGGGCTCAAGTGGGATGGCTGGACATATTATTACCCTCTATTTTATGGAGCATGGCCACGATGTTACTGCTTATTCAATGGCTCCATTCCCGTATTGCAAAAATATAGTAGGGAACGCATTTGAAACACAAAAATTTGTGCAAATGCTTTTGTCTGAAGATTTTGATGCTGTAATTAACTGTATTGGGCTTCTAAATCAAGTCGCTGAAAACAATCCTGAAAAGTCTGTTTATCTTAATAGTTACCTTCCCCATCTTATAGCATTTAGTCTCAAAGACAAAAAAACTAAGTTAATCCATATGAGTACTGACTGTGTTTTTGCAGGCAACAAAGGTCCTTATTACGAGGATAGTCTTCGTGATGGTAATACATTTTATGATCGAACCAAAGCACTTGGTGAAGTTGAGGATAATAAGAATCTGACCTTTCGTAATTCCATCATCGGTCCTGATCTTAATGAGAGTGGTATAGGCTTATTCAACTGGTTTATGAAGCAGAATGGAAAAATCAACGGTTATATTGGCGCTATGTGGACTGGTGTTACTACCTTAACGCTTGCACAAGCGATGGAACAAGCGATTAATGAAAACTTATGCGGATTATATAATCTTGTAAACAATATCAGCATCTCAAAATATGATTTGCTGTGCTTATTCAATAAGTATTTCAGAAATAATGAATTAACTATCAATAGGTCCGATGCTCTTATTCTTGACAAATCCCTAAGACACAATCGGAGTGATTTTACATTCGAAGTTCCATCTTATGAGCAAATGATTATTGAAATGAAAAACTGGATTGAAGATCATGATTCTTTATATCCTCAATATAATAAAATAAAGAAATAATTATGCCCTACTTATTAAGTGTCGTTGTCCCAACTAAAAACAGATATTTTTATCTAAAACATCTTATAGCCTTAATTGATAGCTTCAATTCAGAAGATATCGAATTAGTTATTCAAGACAACTCCGACAATAATACAGAAATATTAGATTTTTTAGCTCTAACAGAACGAAAACATTTAAAGTATTTCTACAGCAATGAAAAATTAACGATGTCCGGTAACTCCGATTTAGCTGTCTTACATTCAACAGGACAATATGTTTGTTTTATCGGAGATGATGACGGTGTTTTACGAAATATCGTTGATTGTGTTAAATGGATGAAAGAAAATGATGTTGATGTAGTTAAACCAGATGGCGCATTTTATTTTTGGGGTGATTATAATAAAGAAAGATTTAAAGTTGATCTGTCGGACACGACTTTCTGTAAACGACCAGAACCATTTTTTATTTATGCCGATCCCATTGTGGAGCTAAAAAAACTTATGAAAAAAGGGTTTGAAAATCGGGGAACCATTCCAGTGTTATACACTGGTATTGTACGTCGTGAAGTTTTGCAGGAAATTTACAATATAGGCAAAACATATTTCCCGGGTGGATCTCCTGATATGTCCAACGGAGTTTGTTTGTGTTTCTATACTAAAAAGTATGCCATATTAAATATTCCCGTAGTTATAACCGGAACGTCTCAAAATACTGGGGGCGGTATTACAAAAAAGGGAAATGACTTTATGCCGATTGAGGAAGTAAGTTTTATATCACAAGATGTTATTGATAATTGGGAGAGCAATATTCCTCCACTATGGTGTGGAAAGTTTGCCTGGACAGACTCAGGAATTAAAGCTTTAAGATATATAAAACGGACAGATTTTATTTCGAATATGAATTATGACTACATGTTTGCTCTGGTTGTAGTGTATTATCGCCAGTTTAAAATTGCATTTAAATATTCACCCAATAAGTTTTTACTTATTTTCTATGCCATAACTATTTTCATTGAAAAAGGATTTGGTTTTATCAAAAGAAATTATTTTAAATCATCAAATTCCATTTTACAACACGACATTAAAGATATTTGTGAGGCGGAACAATTCTTCATGAAACAAATGAAAGGAATAGAATTCAGGGATTTAAATGAAATTAAGTTAAAATGAAAAATAATAGATACACCCTATATAAGGCATATAATTTTCTCAAGTTATTGTACGATAGACCTAATATGAAACGAAATCTTGTTCGATTACTCCATTATCATTCAGGCGTTGAAAGTTCGGACTTTAGTAACACAAAAAATAAATTGTTAAAAGAAATTTTAGAATATGCCAAAATATACTGTCCCTATTACAAGGAGTTGTTCGAAAGTCATAAAATAAACGTCAGAAATATTGACGATTTTGACATAATCCCTTTTTTGGATAAAGAAATAATAAAATTAAACATTAAATCTTTGCAGTCCAACAATTTAAAAAGAGTTACAAATTATATTATGAATACTGGTGGAACAACTGGAACTCCATTAACTTTTCCGGTATCATCACATTTTGATAATTTACATCAGGTATTTGCGTTTAAACTTCTGGGATATAATAATGGAGATAAAATAATAGCTGTTGATGGAACTAAAATTTGTGAAAAAAATATAAAGAAAAATATTTATTGGAAGAAAATGCACAATAATGCTGCACCTTATGGAAGTATTGCTTTCTCATCGCTATATATAACAAATGATACAATCCAGCATTATATTGATCAATTAAATATTGAGAAGCCAATGTTCGTAAGGGGATATCCAACTGCAATAAATTATTTGGCAGTTTACATAATAGAAAATGGCATTGATTTATCATTCAAATTAAAGGGTATTCAATTAACTGCTGAAACAATTTTCGAAGAGCAGATTTCAAATATTCAAAAAGCTTTTAAATGTAAAGTAGGTTTACAATATGGACATTCTGAAGTTTCTGTATTTGCGTATACGATTGATGATACTTATGAATATTATTGTTCTCCATTTTACGGGAATACAGAGGTTATCGGGGTTAATGGGAAACATGTAGAAATTGGTGAAATTGGTGAAATTGTGGTTACAGGATTCTACAATAAAGCGATGCCATTTATTAGATATAAAACAGATGATTTAGCTTTATATGACGGAACTGTTGATGGAATTGTAAAATTAAGGCATATTTATGGCAGAAACCAGGATTATTTGTTTGATGAATTTGGAGAAAAAGTATTTTTAATTGGTCTAATTTATGGGGGACATCACGAATTCCTCAATCACATAAAAAAATGGCAAATTATCCAAAATCAATTTGGTCATATAACTATCAAAATTGTTGCAGGAAATTCATTTTCTAAAGTAGATGAAAAATCTATTGAAGAATTATTTTTGAAAAATAATGGCATTATTTCAATAATCGATGTGGTGGAAGAAATTCAATTAACGGAAAGAGGCAAAACCAAGTTTGTAATCCAAAATGCTGGTTAAAAACAGAATCCTGCAATTAATAACTAACTCAAAATAAATACATAAATGAGAGCGCGAGTGTTTTTTTCTGGTGATGTTGTTAATACAAACTCACATAATACATTTATCTCGGAAGAAATTATAAGTATTATTAACAATCAGGATTTTTCTGTATGCAATTTTGAAGCTCCGATTGAAGGTTTTGGTGAGAAAATACTAAAAGCAGGCCCGCATATTTCTCAGAAACCCGATACTATTAAACAACTGAAAGACGCAGGATTTAATTTGTTACTTCTAGCTAATAATCACATGTATGATTATGGAGAAACTGCATTAGCCACCACTATCAATGAGATCACCAATCAAGGCCTTAATTGTATTGGAGCCGGATTGGATTATAATTCTGCCTATAGAGCATTCTTAAAAGAGATTAATGGAATTAAAATTGCATTTTTAAATGCCTCTGAAGCGCAATTTGGAGTTTTGGATGAAGCTGTTAATAACCGTCAATCCGGCTATGCCTGGATAAACCATTATTTGTTTGATGAATTAGTAATCTCCTCAAAGAAAATAGCAGATATTGTAATAATTTGTGCTCATGCCGGACTGGAGGACTACTCAATACCAATGGATGATTGGAGGAGAAGATATAAAAGATTATGTGATCTTGGAGCGGATTGTATTATAGGATCTCATCCACATTTACCTCAGGGCTATGAAATTTATAAGAACAAACCAATTTTCTATAGTTTAGGTAATTTCTTTTTTGATACACTATCCTTTAAAAATTTACCAGATTATTCCTATTCTGTGATTCTCGATATAAGCAAGACCAAAATTACTTTTGATTTTGTTTACCATCACAAAGAAAAGGATAAAGTGCAATTGACCAACCCTGCTGAAATTCCTTTTAGTATAATAGCTTTAAACGAAGAGTTAGTCGATAAAAACTTACAAAAACAAATGTATTTAGATTCTTATAATAAAATAACAAAACCTTTTTTTGCAGGTGTTCATAACTCAATAATAGCATCTGACACTTTTATTATAATAATTAAAAAAATTATTTTAAAAATATTTCCTTTTCATAATATTAAAAGAAGACAAGAATTACTTTTATTGCATCTAATTCGTAATGAAACATACCGATGGATTACGATAAAAGCTATTCAATTAAAACAAGATAATAAAACATAGATAAGCCAATATTTATGATTTTATAAATCTCTCATTCTATATATAATATAGCAGAAGCTATATACCCCGATTAATAATCATATGAACTTGACCTCCGTTTTAAGTTTTAGAAATAAAGAATACTGTCAAACAAAATTTTGAATGAAAACATTGGCACCAATTTGCTTATTTGTCTATAATAGACTCTGGCACACGAAACAAACAATTGACGCACTGAAAAACAACCATTTAGCTTCCGACAGTGAATTGTTTATTTTTAGTGATGGTGCAAAAAACAAAGAAACAATTGCAGCTGTTTCGAATGTGCGATCCTACATTCAAACTATAAACGGTTTTAAAAAAGTCCATATAATTTTACGTGAAACAAATCTCGGATTAGCAAATAATATAGTTTCAGGAGTATCCGAAATTGTAAATTTGTATAAACAAGTGATTGTTCTTGAAGATGATCTGGTAAGCAGTCCATTTTTCCTGAAATATATGAATGATGCCTTAGATCTATATAAATATGATGAAAGTGTAGCTTCTATTCACGGTTATGTTTATCCAATAAATTATTTGCCAGAAACTTTTTTTCTAAAAGGTGCGGATTGCTGGGGGTGGGCTACCTGGGATAGAGCATGGGCTGATTTTGAACCAAATGGAAGAACAATTTTAAACGAAATAAATGAAAGAAAATTAAAGCGTGAAATCGATTTTAATAATTCTAATAGTTATGTCAAGATGCTTAAAGATCAGATAAAGGGGAAAAATGATTCGTGGGCAATTCGTTGGCATTTATCAGCATTTCTTAAAGATAAATTAACCTTATATCCGGGTAAGTCTTTTGTCAAAAATATTGGCTGTGATAACAGTGGGCAACACTCAAAAGCAACTACAATTTTTGACCCAATTATGTGTGAGAAATACATCGGTTTAAAAAAGATCCCGATTATTGATAATGCTGATGCATATAAGAAATATGAATTGTACTATAATGAAAACAAAAAAAGTATATTTATAAAAGGATTCAGACACTTCTTAAATATTTCAAGAAAACATTTACTTAAAACAAAATGAGAGAATCAATCAAAAAGATTATAATAAACTTTATACCGCCTTTTTTGACTTCATTTCTTACGAATTTGTTAAATAACAAATGGCGTGGAGATTATCATACCTGGGCAGAAGCTGAAATCAAAACAACTGGCTATAATGATAAAAATATCTTGAATAAAGTTCACGAGTCCTTATATGAAGTGAAGTTAGGAAAAAGCAAATATGAGAGAGATAGCGTTCTTTTTGATGAAATACAATATTCATGGCCTCTGCTAAGTGGTATAATGATGGCAGCTGCAAAAACTAATGGAAAAATTCATGTTCTTGATTTTGGCGGTAGTTTAGGAAGCACATATTTCCAGAACAAAAAATTTCTGGATTGCTTTGGGGATGTTATTTGGTGCATTGTAGAACAATACAATTTTGTTAAAGTCGGTAAAGAAGATTTTGAAGATGAGCGATTGAAGTTCTACCTTTCAATTGAAGATTGTTTAAAAGAACAATCAATTAATGTATTAATTTTGTCAAGCGTCATAGAATATATTGAAAAACCATATGAATTTTTGGAAAATATGCTTTTAAAATTAAATGTTGATTATATACTTATAGATAGGACTCCATTTATTAATAGCAAAGAAAAGATTGTTATTCAAACAGTTCCTTCAAACATATATAAAGCGAGCTATCCTTGCCAAATATTCAATTTTAATAAATTCAAAAACTTTTTTTCATCAAATGGGTATACGCTTATTGAAGAATTTGATGCAATTGATGGCAAATATCAAGAAATTAGCTTTAAAGGATTGATTTATTTCCGAGAAGAAGTCCTCTCAAATAATCCTGTTTAGTAGTAATCCATTAACAAAAGCTGGACCCCAGTTGATTCAATCAAGTTTCGGGAATATATTTTGACAAATACATCATATGGTACTGAACTTTAGGCTATTTAGCAAAATCTGTTTGTATAATATTTATGCTGAGTTATAAATGAGAAAGCATATATTTGAATTAGAACAAATTAATCCCAAAAAGGGAACTTTACTTTTATATTGAACATTAGAAAAACAACAAATGATGAAAAAATTAAAAATATTATCTATAAATAAATATTATCGACTAGCAGGTGGTGCTGATCGAGAGATGTTCAATATTGAAAAAATTCTTATTGAAAATGGGCATGAAGTCATTCCTTTTTCAACTGTAAGTAAGGAGAATAATAAAAATGACTGGAATGATTATTTTATTGATGGACTAAATATTGAAGACTTAGAAAAGGAAACTTTAACAAAAAAACTTAAAAAATTCTCCCGGATTATTTATAATTTTCAAGCAAAAAGAAATCTTTTAAAATTATTAGATGTAGTTACACCTGATGTAGCTCATTTGCATAATATCCATTATGAAATATCTCCCTCTGTGATTCATGCTTTAGAACGTAAAAACATACCTATCGTAATGCATTTACATGATATGAGATTATTTTGTCCAAATGGAGTATTTTTTACACAAGGGAAATTTTGTCAGGCATGCATTTATAATAAATTTTATAATGCACTTTTTAAAAAATGTGTTCAAAATAGCTATAAAGCCAGCTTAGCAGCGATGCTTGCAAATTACCTGCAATATTTTCTGAGGATTTGGAAAAAACATATTGATAGATATATTATACCAACAAATATTCTAACTGATATGTCAATTAAATACGGAATCCCGAAAAATAAAATTGATACTTTTGATTATTATATTGATGCCAATAATTATGTTGTGTCCGATAATTATGAACCATATTTTGTGTTTTTTGGATTTCAAGGAGTGTCAAAAGGTATAATGAATGTTTTGAAAGCATTGAAAATTTTACAAACAGAAGGGTTTACTAATTACAAACTTAAAATATTTGGTAATAAGGGGCCTGTTACAAATGATATTATTAAATTCATCGATGACAATTCTTTAAGTAATAACATCGAATATTTGGGGTTTGTTGAGGATGAAATTCTATTTAAAGAAATATCAAATAGTTTATTTGTAATTATACCATCTATTGGATCTGAAAACTCAAATTGTGTAATTAGAGAATCTAATGCATTGGGAAAGATGGTTTTGGGGAGTAAGATTGGCGGAATCCCAGAACAGATTGTTGATGGAGAGACGGGCTTACTATTTAACACAAATGATCTAAATGATTTATCATCAAAGATTAAGTTTTTATTTGAAAATCCTGATACAGCAAAAGAGTGGGGAAGGAAATCAAGAGTTCATGTAGAAAAAAGAAGTGATAAACAGTTTTTCTATGACCAATTAATGCAAACATATACAAAAGCCATAGAGAACTACAATAATTAATTAAAATTACAATGAATAAAAAAATACTTATTACAGGAGCAACTGGTTTTATTGGCTCACACCTTGTTGAATTATTTGTCAAAGCCGGATATAAAGTTGTTGCCTTCGATCGATATAATATTAATAATAATTGGGGTTGGCTGGAAAATTCAAAATATATTGATGATATTGAAGTGATATTAGGGGACATCCGTGATTTTGATTCTGTTTCAAAAGCAATGCAGGGTTGTAGTGCAGTCTTTCATCTTGCTGCTTTAATTGGTATACCATATAGTTATATATCACCTTTAGCATACATACGTACAAATGTGGAAGGGACATACAATGTTCTTGAATCGGCGAAAATACTAAATTTAGACCAGATACTTATCACATCAACTAGTGAAACCTATGGTACAGCGCAATATGTGCCCATTGATGAGAATCATCCTTTAGTTGGTCAGTCACCTTATTCAGCGTCAAAAATTTCAGCAGATCAACTCGCCGTTAGTTATTTTAAATCTTTTGGATTACCAATAAAAATTGTGAGGCCTTTTAACACATATGGTCCTAGGCAGTCAGCTCGAGCAATAATACCAACAATAATATCGCAAATAGCTAATGGCGCAAATGAAATTAAATTAGGCAATCTGTCTCCTACTAGAGATTTAACATTTGTTACAGATACATGTAGAGGATTTTATGAAATCTATAAATGTGATGATTTAGTTGGTGAAACAACGAATATTGGCATGAATGAAGAAATTTCTATGGGTGATTTGGTTGCCCTGATCTCCAAACTTATGGATAGAGATATATTAATCGTCCAAAATAAAGATCGGATTAGACCTGCCGAAAGTGAAGTTGAAAGACTCTACTGTGACAATAAAAAATTGAAAAAATTTACTAATTGGATACCAGAACATACCTTGAAAGAGGGATTAGAATTAACAATTAATTGGATTACAAATAATTTAGATAATTATAAATCTCATATCTACAATGTTTAGTTTAAAGTGTAGAAGATAAAAATAGAAAAATATGAAAGCTGTAATTTTAGCAGGAGGTTTAGGAACAAGACTGAAACCATTTTCTCAGGTTATTCCGAAGCCATTGTTACCAATAGGAGATAGTTCTGTACTTGAAACTCAAATATTGAATTTAAAAAAGAATGGAGTAACTGAAATTGTAATTGCCACAAATTATTTATCAGATTATATAAAAGCTTATATAGTTGGTAAGAAGAATTATGGCATTGAAATTACCATTAGTAATGAAGAAAAACCCTTAGGTACATGTGGTCCCGTAACTTTAGTAAGAAATTTATTAGATTCTCCATTCATACTAATGAATGGAGATATTCTAACCACAATGGACTATAAGAAATTTTATGATTACGCACTTAATATCGATGCCGATTTAATTATCGGGACAAAGAATATTTCTTCTCCGTTTGAATTTGGTAAAATTATCTCTGACGGTGAATATATAATTGATGTTGAAGAAAAACCAAATTTGAAAATGGAAATTTTGGCAGGAATTTATATTATAAAACCCCCTGTTTTAGATATTATACCAGATGATACGTATTATGGGATAGATACTTTAATTAAAGATATGATTAAGGCAAAGAAAAAAGTAGCAAAATATCTCATTAAAGAATATTGGTTAGACATAGGTAGGGTTGATGATTACGAAACTGCCCAGAAAGCCTACGATGAACACTTTAAAGGAGATCATCAATAATACTCGTTATTTATGAATTCCGTTTTGATTTTAGGAGCAGCAGGATTTATTGGTTCCAATATAGCAGAATTGTTTTACAATTCTGGATATAATGTTATTGCAGTAGATGGTTGCCTTGATAAAACCGGGGGTGATAAAACTCACCTTAATGAAATTATCAATAAAATTACTTTTATTGATAAAAGAATTGAAAACATTGTTGAGCTCCCGGAAATAATTGGCTCGGTAGATATTATTATTGATTGCATGGCATGGACATCACATCATTCAGCAATTTCTAATCCTATTTATGATTTAGAACTAAATGCAAAATCACATCTGCATCTTTTATTGCAAATTCCGGATAATTGTAAAGCAAAAATATTTTATTTGGCATCAAGAGGACAGTATGGGAACCCCAATACTGATGTGATTGATGAAGAAACACCAATGATTCCTGAAGATATTCAGGGGATTAACAAACTGGCGGCTGAATCGTACTACAGAGTGTATTCGAAGTTAAAAAATATTGATGTTGTTAGCTTGAGAATACCAAATTGTTATGGAAAGAATCAGCCAACTTCTGGTTCCGATATTGGATTAATTGGCAGTTTTATCAAAGATGCATTAGACGGTAAGGCAATTAAGGTTTTTGGAGATGGGAGGAAAAGGAATATTATATATGTTGATGATCTAATAAGTGATATACTGATATTGTCAAAAAAAGAAATCAAAGGATTTAACCCATTCAATGTTCGTGGTATAGATGTAACTATACGTGAACTTGCAGAGGAAATTGTATCTATCATAGGAAAGGGTTCAGTTATTAAGGAGGAGATGCCAGATATAATAAAAGCTATAGATACAGGTAATACAGAATATTCTGATGTCAAGTTAAATCAATATATAGGTGGTAGGTCAATCACTGATTTTACTACTTCATTAGAAAAAACAATTAATTATTTTAAAGAGAAATTTTATGCAATGGAGATGTGATCTTGTTCCTCAATATGAGGAATATAAAAAAGAGATAAATGAAGCGATAGAAAGAGTTATGTACTCTGGTCGATATACTTTAGGTGAAAATGTTAAATCATTTGAAAATAACTTTTCAAAATATATCGGTTGTAAGTATGGAGTTGGGGTCAATAGTGGCACTGATGCATTAATACTTGCTTTGCAGTGTTTTGATATTAAAGAAGGCGATGAAGTTATTACAACACCCTTTACTGCTATTCCTACTTACTCGGCAATACGCCACGTTGGTGCTACTCCTGTATTTGTAGATATAGATCCAGAAACATTTCTTATTGATATAAATAAAATTAAAGCTAGCATAACAGCTAAGACAAAAGCTATTGTACCAGTTCATATTTTTGGAAATGTTGTTGATATTGAGAAGTTACGTGACGTTATTGGTCCTGATATATTTATTCTGGAGGATTGTGCTCAATCTACCGGAGCTGACATTCGAGAAAGAAAGGCAGGTTCAATGGGGGATATTTCTGCTTTTAGTTTCTACCCGACTAAAAACTTAGGAGCTTATGGCGATGGAGGCATGATATTAACAAATAACTCAACCTGGGATGAATTAATGAGGAAAAGAAGAATGTATGGTATGAAAACCAGAGATGAGTTTATCATGGATGGCATTAATACTCGATTGGATGAAATACAGGCTGCAATTCTTAGTGTCAAACTTAATCATCTGGATTCAATGAATCAGGTTCGTAATGATAAAATAAAGCTATATAAAGAATTATTGAATGAAAATCATTATACATTCCAATTAGTTAAAAATGATGTTTTCTCTGTTCACCATGTACTTTGTGTTAAAGTTAAAGGACTATCAAGAGATGGATTAATTCAGTATTTACAAGATAACGATATTGAAACCAATATTTTTTATCCAATGCCATTATCAAAGCAAGTTGGTTATAGAAAACATTTTTCCCGTCAATTTGATCTACCAAATTGCGAAGAAGTGACAAAAGAGGTAATTGCTTTACCATTTTATCCTGAGATGGATAATTCCAAAATAGAAATGGTTTGTAGCTATTTAAATAAATTTGCAAAGATTTAATATCTGCCAGCAAGTAACTTGAAAAGGCCTACAAAGCCTATGTATGTGGGTTGACTCACTATTAAATCCGTTGATTAAAGATCTTTCTTTTACAAATGAAGAGCAGCAAAAAGTAATTTATGCTCTTAAAACCATTATTTAATGGGAGTATATTTTAATATAAATCTTGAATTTGATCATAAAGTACTTCTTCATAAGATTGAAGCCTCAATAAAATTCAAGCAAAAAGGATATGTTTGTGTCGTGGATGGCAATGTTTTAGCCACGACCCATCAGGATGACTCGTATAAAAAAATAATAAACGGATCTATTGTAAATGCATGTGACGGGAGTTCGATTGCAATTCTTGCAGGTTTAATTCATCATGAAAAATTTACCACATTCACAGGACCGGACTTATTTACAGAATTTGTATCCAAAAATTATAAACAATATTTTTTAGGGAATACCCCGGAAAATCTTAATACTCTAAAGACTAAATTTGAAAAAGAGAGTTTTAACCTGGAATTATTTCGTTTTAAATCTTTGCCATTCAAGAGTGTAGAGGATTTTGATTATGTCATTATTAGTAAAGACATTAACGATTTTTTACCGGATATTGTATGGGTCTCTTTAGGTGCCCCTAAACAGGAACGGTTTATATCAAAACTTCTTCCTGAAATAAAACAGGGGGTATTATTTGCAATTGGCGCTGCTTTTAATTTATACATAGACGATGATTGCAACAAAAGAGCTCCTGATATTTTCCGTAAAATGCATTTGGAATGGATTTACCGAATATGTCAGGAGCCAAAACGAGTGGGCAAGAGAGCGCTTAACTATTTGAAAATTATTCCGGTAATAATTATGGATGAGTTAAGAAAAGGCAAACAAAATTTAAATTAATTAAATATGAAACAATTAATTAGAAATGTGAAGATAATTGGTACAGGCTCATATGTTCCTGAAAAGATATATACAAATGAGTATTTAGAAACATTTATTTCCACAACATCATCGTGGATTTTTGAAAATATTGGTATAAAAGAACGCCATATTGCTGCTCCAAATCAGGCTACCAGTGATTTAGCTACTATTGCCGGGCAACGAGCGATTGATGATGCAGGTATTAAAAATGAAGACATTGATTTAATTATTGTTGCAACAGCTACACCCGATAGAAAAGCACCATCTACTGCAGCATTTGTTCAACATAAGTTAAATGCAGTCAACGCTGCCGCTTTCGATATGAATGCAGTGTGCAGTGGATTTTTGTTCGGTATGTCTGTTGCAAGTCAATATATTGCCAGTGGTGTGTATAATAATATTTTAGTTATTGGCGCTGATACTTTTTCAAGAATAACAGATTGGACTAAAAGAGATGCTGTATTTTTCGGAGATGGTGCTGGTGCTGTGGTAATAACTTCGGCAAATATAACTGAAGGATTTCTTGCATACAGGATATATACCGATACCCAAAATGAAATGTTAGGCTTTACCATTCCGGGTGGCGGATCAGAAATTCCATTGACTGAAAATAATTTAAATGATCAATATTTTCAGATGAATGGGAAATCCGTATTCGCATCGGCAACACAGGCATTACCTAAAGCAATCAACCAGGTTTTAGCGGATACCGGCCTTACAATTGGCGATATTGACATTATGATTCCTCACCAGCCAAGTATCCGTATTCTTCAAAAAACAGCTGAGTTGATTGGTTTGCCATTTGAAAAAGTAATGACAAATATGGATAGATATGCAAATACTTCCGGTGGGACTATCCCTATTTTACTCGACGAAGTAAAGAAATCCGGCAAACTTAAAAGAGGAAATATAGTACTATTTGCTGCTGTAGGCAGTGGTTGGACATATGGAGCGTCAATTATTAAATGGGCATAAAATGATAATAATTACAGGAGCATCAAAAGGTATCGGTCGCTTTTTATTCTCCAAATTTAAGCACGAGAACATTGAGGTTATTGGGACCTATAATTCTACCCAAAAGGGTATTGAAAAAGATTTAGCCAATTATTACCAGATTGATATTACAGATTATAAAGCGGTTGAATCCTGGATATTATCTATTAAATCTTCTCTGAATGAGATAGTATTATTGAATTGTGCCGGAATTTCATATAACTCATATGCTCATAAAGCCGATATAGATAAATGGAATAAGGTTATTGAAGTCAACTTAAACGGGACCTTTAATGTAATACGAAATATTTTGCCCATAATGCGGGAACAGTCATATGGCCGCATTATTAATTTTTCTTCGATAGTGACTTCTTTACCAACTCCCGGAGTAAGTGCATATGCTGCATCTAAAGCCGGGCTAATTGGTTTGACAAAGTCTCTTGCTGTTGAGAATGCGTCTAAAAGAATATCCGTTAATGCGATTAATTTAGGTTATGCAAATATAGGAATGGGTCTTAATGATGTTCCTGTAGAAAATCAGGAAATGCTTAAAAGTAAAATTCCGGCAGGTAGATTTTGCGACCCGGAAGAAGTGTACAATACAATCCGATTTCTAATCGATACCGAATATGTAAATGGCTCAGTAATTGACATTAATGGAGGGCTAATTTAGTTAGAATGGAACTAAAACTAGAAAAATTCGACTATACTCTTTATCTGTCACAACAAAGGTTTTTGTTTTCCGATTGTTTTCCGGAGACAAAAGGAAATCCTATTCAAAGTACAGAACACTATATGTGGAAATTTCATTCTTTTCCGCATTCGATAAAATCCTGGGAATTCTCTTCTTTTATAGATACTGAAATGGTGGGATATTATGCAGCTATTCCATACATATACAAGATTGGGGGAAAAATAACTCCTGTTGGAATGGTTTGTGACGTTATGACTAGTCCCAAACATCAGGGGAAAGGCATTTTTACTCAAATGGGCAAATTCTCTACAAAGGAATTATCCTCCGAAGTCCCGTTTACAATGGGTTATCCCATCAGGAAAGAAGTTATACCCGGACATTTAAAGGTCGGATGGAAGATTCCCTTTACATTACCTCTTTATATTAAGTTTTTGAGATTAGATTCTCTGCTTGCATCTAAGAAGCTTGGCTTTACCTCACCTGTTGCAAATATCTTTTTATCGGTCTATAATTTTTTTAGACAAACAAAATACAATAAACTCTACAAAAGTTCAGTATCCTCTGATATAAATGACATTCCTGGTTATGATACATTTGCAAAAGAATGGGCTGACTCATTATCAAATTCGTTGATTAAAGACCTTCCTTTTGCTAATTGGAGGTATTCTGCACCTGAAAGAAAGTATAAATTTCTTTCTATTACAGATAAACCCGGGAAAGTGATTGGATTTGTTTCTTTCAGGAATATCCTTAAAGAAGGTGTCCCTTCGTATGGATTAATTGATTATATGGTACTTCCAGGTCACGAGGATTGCCATGGTTTAATTAATAAAATTCTGGCTCAAAATGCCAAAATAGAAGGAATTGAGGCAATAATGACAATGATGAGTAAAAAATCTGCTGCAGACTATTTACTTTTTAAGAATGGATTTCTTAAAAGTCCATTTGCTTTCAGTTTAATAATTAAGAATTTAACAAATGAATTTAGTGAAGAAGAGTTATTTGATGAAAATAATTGGCATTTGATGTGGGTAGATTCAGATGACTTATAAACATGAACATCTTAACATTTGACATAGAAGACTGGTATAACTGCGACTTTATTTCCAGGGATTTTAACTGGGATGGCTATGAAATACGCATATATAAGGGTGTTGATAAGATTCTTGATGAACTTGAACGAAGAAACTTAAAAGGAACATTTTTTTGTCTTGGCTGGATAGCAGAAAAACATCCGGATGTTATCAGGAAGATTCATAGTCACGGGCATCATATAGGATGTCACTCCTATCAGCACGAATTATCTTTCCGCTTTAACAGGGAAGAATTCCGGCAGGATACACTAAAATCTAAACATTTACTTGAAGATATTATTGGACAAAAAGTCAATGCGTTTCGGGCTCCGGGATTCTCTATTACGGAAAGTAATATATGGGCTTTAGAAGTTCTGGCAGAATTAGGTTTTGAATACGATTGTTCTCTGTTTCCTGCAAGTCACGACTATGGTGGATTTGCAAGTTATGGGAAGGCGGAGCCGGCAAAATTACATCTGCCCGATGGAGCTGTATTAAAGGAGTTTCCAATCAATTTTATAAAAATTGCAGGTAAAAATATAGTTTTTTCCGGAGGAGGATTTTTTCGTCTTTTCCCCTATTTTCTTATTCGGTTTTGGGCAAAGCGATCGCCATATTTAATGACATATTTCCATCCACGCGACTTTGATCCAAACCAACCGGTTATAGAATCCTTGCCATTGTTGCGTAAATTTAAATCGTATGTGGGCCTCAAACATTCCTTTGGTAAATTTCAAAACATGCTTGACGATTTTGATTTTATAACTGTTGAACAGGCCGATAAATTAATTGATTGGACACAAGCAAAGGAGTTAAACCTATAAACATCTATTTATGACCATACTAATCACGGGAATTCACGGTTTTGTAGGTTCCGGTTTTACCGAAGCTTTTCATGATCATTATCTTATATATGGTCTTGATATTTTAACCCCCGATAAAACTGGCGTTATTAAGACATTCTTGTGGTCTGACCTAAATCAAAATAAGCTCCCAGAAGTAGATGTTATAATCCATCTTGCCGGGAAGGCTCATGATACGCGAAACACATCGGATGCTAAATCATATTTTGACATTAACACCGGACTCACTCAAAAGATTTTTGATAAATTTATTACTTCAGATACCGGAAAATTTATCTTTTTCAGTTCTGTAAAAGCAGCCGCAGATAAAGTAGAAGGGGATTTCCTTACAGAGGATGTCGTTCCTTCTCCTGTTGGTCCATATGGAGAGTCAAAGATTAAAGCAGAAGAATATATTCTTGATAAAATCCGGAAGAATCCGGAAAAATTTACCGGTAAGAGGGTATATATTTTAAGACCCTGCATGATTCATGGTCCCGGGAATAAGGGCAATCTTAACCTGTTATACCGAATTGCAAAAACAGGAATGCCTTGGCCATTAGGATCTTTCGAAAACAAAAGATCTTTTACTTCATTCGACAACTTAGCTTTTATTGTAGATAAATTAATAGCCTCTGATGTTGAGTCCGGAATTTATAACTTCTGTGATGACTCTCCCCTCTCGACAAACGAACTTATTAAATTAATGGCCTGTTCTGTTGGTAAAAAGACACGTGTCTTAAAAATTAATAAACGGTTCATCGGTTACTGTGCAAAACTAGGAGATATTCTACATTTACCCTTAAATTCATTGAGATTGCAAAAACTCACAGAGAACTACATTGTGTCAAATGACAAAATTAAAAAAGCTCTGAAAATCGATAGTCTGCCTCTTACCTCAGAGGAGGGGATGATAAGGACTTTAAATTCTTTCAGGAATGATTGAAAAACTATTAATAATTTGTTTGCTACTGATATTGGCAATTCTTACATATTTTAAAATTGCCGACCACTTTAATATTATCGACAGGCCAAACGAGAGAAGCTCTCATAAACAAGTTACTCTCAGGGGTGGCGGAGTTGTCTTTTTCGTAGGCGTCATATTCTATTTTCTTTTCTTCGGATTCCAGTATCCATTATTTTTTACCGGGCTTACAATCATTGCTTTCATTAGTTTTGTAGATGATATAAAACCTGTTCCATCCAGATACCGCATAGTAATACATTTTGTTTCTATGCTTATAATGTTTTATGATTGCGGGTTCTATTATCTTCCCTGGTATTTCTCCATTATTGCGCTTATTATTTCTACAGGAATCATAAATGCCTATAATTTTATGGATGGAATAAATGGCATCACTGGAGGATATAGCTTGGTTGTTATGGGTTCTTTCTGGTATATCAATAATTTTAATTATCCATTTATTGATAATAACCTCATATATACTATTTCATTATCTCTTTTTGTCTTCAATTTTTTCAATTTTCGAAAGAAAGCAAGATGTTTCGCAGGTGATGTTGGATCTGTTAGCATAGCTTTTATTATCCTCTTTCTCCTTGGTAAACTGATTGTTCAAACCCGGGATATATCATACATAATCATCCTTTTAGTATATGGAGTGGACAGCATATTGACAATCGCCCACAGAATAATATTGAAAGAAAATATATTTGAAGCTCACAGGAAACACATGTACCAGATAATGTCAAATGAACTTCACATCCCTCAAATATATGTTTCATTGATATATATGGCTGTTCAGGCTATAGTGATGTCCGGGTATTTCGCATTCAAAGCATTCGGTACAGGCTACTTCATTATCCTGGCATTCGTAACCGGAATAATATATATCGTCTTTATGCGAAAATATTATATATTGCATCTTAAGTAAGTTCTAATTTTAGCAATTAACTATATAACAATATGTCACAAAAAACTGCACTAATAACTGGTGTAACAGGTCAGGATGGTGCATACCTATCTGAGTACCTTCTAAAAAAAGACTATATAGTACACGGAATTAAACGTCGTTCTTCTCTTTTTAACACCGACAGGATTGACCACTTGTATCAGGATCCTCACATTGAAAACAGGAATTTCATTCTTCATTATGGAGATCTCACAGATTCAATGAATCTAACTCGAATAATTCAAGAGGTTCAACCAGATGAAATATATAATCTGGCTGCGATGAGTCATGTTGCTGTCAGCTTTGAAACGCCTGAATATACAGCGAATGCCGATGGCATTGGTACTCTCCGGATTCTGGAAGCTGTAAGATTGCTGGATCTTGTTAATAAGACAAGAATATATCAGGCCTCAACTTCCGAATTGTATGGTAAAGTACAGGAAGTTCCACAAACTGAAAAAACGCCTTTTTATCCCCGATCTCCTTATGCTGCAGCAAAAATGTATGCATATTGGATTACTGTTAACTATCGCGAGGCATATGGAATTCACGCAAGTAATGGGATTCTGTTTAACCACGAATCTCCGATTCGCGGAGAGACTTTTGTTACAAGAAAAATTACTCGTGCTTTAAGCAGAATTGCTCTTGGAATGCAGGAGACCGTATTTTTAGGAAATCTATCCAGTCAAAGAGACTGGGGACATGCGAAGGACTACATCCGGGCAATGTTCCTTATACTTCAACAGGAACAGCCCGATGATTATGTTATTGCCACCGGTGTTACTACAACCATCCGCAATTTCATAAAATTAGCTGCAGAAGAAATAGGATTAGAGATTACGTTTAAAGGAGAGAGTCTTCAGGAAAAGGGATATATAACTTCTGTTGATGAATCAATATTCAACCTTAAAGTAGGAAAAGAATATCTCCATCAAATTCATGTTCGGATTAAACTCGGAAATGCGGTAGTAGCCGTCGATCCTCAGTATTTTCGCCCTACAGAAGTTGACCTTCTGATTGGTGATGCTACAAAAGCTAGAACCAGACTTAATTGGGAACCAAGCTACGACCTGAAAGGACTGATTGAGGATATGATGCAAAGCGACATTAAGCTTATGCATAAGGACGCCTGGTTAAAATCAGGCGGTTACAAAACTCTTAATTATTTCGAATAAAATGGAAAAAAATAGCAAAATATATGTTGCCGGTCATTTAGGACTGGTTGGTTCGGCTATTCTCAAGAACTTGCGGGCAAAAGGTTATACCAATTTTGTTCTCCGATCAATCGATGAGCTTGACCTCACTAATCAGCAGGCTGTGAATGGTTTTTTCGAGAAAGAGAAACCCGAATATGTTTTTCTCGCAGCAGCAAAGGTTGGTGGAATAATGGCTAATAGTATCTATCGGGCACAGTTCATTTATGAAAATCTGATGATAGAGAACAACATCATACACTGCTCCTGGAAAACCGGGGTTAAAAAACTACTTTTTTTGGGAAGCACATGTATTTACCCTCGTGAGGCTCCTCAGCCAATGAATGAGGCCACTCTTCTCACCTCCCCTCTTGAGTACACTAATGAGCCTTATGCAATCGCTAAAATTGCCGGAATTAAAATGTGCGAAAGCTATAATTTGCAATATGGCACTAATTATCTGAGTGTTATGCCCACCAATCTATATGGGCCCAACGACAATTTCAATCTGGAAACTTCCCATGTATTACCAGCCCTTATTCGTAAAGCATACATTGGTAAATGTCTTGAGAATAACAATTGGAATTCAATCCGGATGGATTTAACGAAAAGACCATTGGAAGGAGTTAATGGAGATTCTTCAAATTCTGAAATCCTCTCAAAACTTGAAAAATTCGGAATAATTAAATCAGAAAACAATACCGTGTCTGTTGTCGTATGGGGAACAGGAGTTCCAATGAGAGAATTTTTATGGAGTGAAGAAATGGCAGATGCCTGCGTTTTTGTTATGGAAAATGTAAATTTCAAAGATGTTACACCAAAAACCCCTGAGATTAGGAACACACATATAAATATTGGTACAGGAAAAGAGATATCTATTTATAATCTGGCCTACTTAATTAAAGAAATTATTGGGTTAAGAGGAGAACTGATATTTGACGCTACGAAACCTGATGGCACCCTTCTCAAACTCACCGATCCATCAAAAATTCACTCGCTCGGCTGGCATCATAAAATTGAAATCGGCGAAGGGGTAGAAAAACTGTACGAATGGTATGTCAAAAACTAAATATTATCAAAGTAACTTATGAAATCATATAAAAAAATCACCAATATCTGCTGCATTGGAGCCGGTTATGTTGGTGGTCCTACTATGGCTGTAATTGCCTCAAATTGTCCGGATATTATGGTTAATGTAGTTGACGTGAATCCGAACAGAATTGCCGACTGGAACAGTTTAAATCTTGACAATCTTCCAATTTATGAACCGGGTCTTCAAGAAATAGTAGCAAAGGTTCGTGGCAAAAATTTATTCTTCTCTACAGATATTGAAAAGGGTATTCGTGAAGCCCAAATTATATTCATCTCTGTAAACACCCCAACCAAAACTTATGGGAAGGGTAAAGGTATGGCTGCCGATCTTAAATATATTGAATTGTGTGCAAGAAAAATAGCAGAAATTGCTACTGAAGAGAAAATAATTGTAGAAAAATCCACAATTCCTGTTCGTACTGCGCAAACGATTAAAACTATTCTTGAGAACACTGGCAATAATATTAAATTTCATATTCTCTCAAATCCCGAATTTCTTGCTGAAGGAACTGCTATCGAAGATCTGCAAAATGCAGACAGGATGTTGATAGGCGGAGATAATACTACTAAAGAAGGGCAAGATGCTATTGAATGTCTATCATCAATATATGAAAGATGGCTGCCAAAAGAAAGGATTATTAAAACAAATGTCTGGTCATCAGAATTATCTAAACTAACCGCTAATGCATTTTTAGCTCAAAGGGTCTCCTCGATAAATGCTATTAGTGCTCTGTGTGAAAAGACCGGGGCAGATGTTGATGAGGTTTCTCGTGCAATAGGTGCCGATAACAGAATTGGCTCAAAATTTATTAAAGCATCTGTTGGGTTTGGAGGATCATGTTTCCAAAAGGATATCCTTAATCTAGTATATATTTCCAAAACTCTTGGTCTTGAAGAAGTTGCCGATTATTGGGAGCAGGTATTACTAATTAACGATTACCAAAAAAGGAGATTCGCAGAAAACATCGTTAGCAATTTATTTAATACAGTTTCCGGAAAAAAAATTGCTTTTTTGGGATGGGCATTTAAAAAGAACACGAATGATACAAGGGAGACTGCAGCGATGTATGTAGCCGATTATTTGCTGGAAGAGACTGCTATTATTCATGTTTATGATCCAAAAGTAAAATCAAACCAAATATTTGCAGATCTTGAATATTTATCATCAAGGACCAACGAAGAAAATCATAAGCTTTTAAAAGTTGAAACCGATCCTTACCAAGCATGTAAAGAATCTCATGCAGTTGCAATCCTTACTGAATGGGATGAATTTAAAACATATGACTGGCAAAGAATCTATGAAAATATGAAAAAACCTGCTTTTATATTTGATGGCAGAAATGTCGTTGATTCTAAGAAATTGACAGATATTGGCTTTAAGTTATATCAGATCGGTAAATAGAGTGTTTTGCGGAAATGGTCAATTTAAATAACTTTGCAAAAAATAATTATAAAACTAATATGAATTTATTCACAAACGAAAATTATAAGGTAGCCGATTTTAATCTGGCGGAATTTGGAAGGAAAGAGATTGAACTGGCAGAGTTTGAGATGCCTGGTTTGATGGCGCTGCGCGACAAATATGGCAAATTGAAACCATTAAAGGGTGCCCGTATTATGGGGTCTCTGCATATGACAATTCAAACTGCTGTTTTAATTGAAACCCTTGTGGAACTTGGAGCAGATGTGCGCTGGGTTAGCTGTAACATTTATTCGACTCAGGATCATGCTGCCGCTGCGGT
>AMFJ01004346.1_pt1 | contig 52313 bp, 48 predicted proteins | sample 427208 | NCBI WGS metagenome assembly AMFJ01 (sample SAMN02954298, study PRJNA114691) | groundwater metagenome | biome: aquatic; feature: subsurface aquifer; material: sediment; isolation source: subsurface aquifer sediment | place: USA: Rifle, CO | collected 2008-08 | reverse complement strand
TGCATCAATTAAACAAGGTCGTCAGAAAAATTTTTCTGACGACCTTGTTTTTATCCGTAAAAACAATGGTTACTCGCGCTTCCATGGACTTTCATCATTTGGCTGCGATGCCAAATCCTTTCTAAACAATTTCAATAACTGAGGATATGCTTCATCTTTAAAATATCTGATCAACACATGGTGAACAAAAGAAGTCAATATTGACGATACGACTAGCGCTATTGGCATCCAGCTCTCACTAGCATAAAGCCATACTGGAATATCTTTGTTAGAATGCTTAAGATAGAAAAAATATCCATAACAGACCGTGCAAATAATCGAGACTCCGAGCAATGCAATATCAAGCACACAAAGCAAATAAAAATTGCGGAATTTTAGACATAAAATGCCCACAAAATCTTTTTTATCTCCTGACGATTTTTCCATAGACTCCCCCGTATTTGATTGTGATTGCAAATCCTTTTTAATCAATGTAAGTAGCCTTGGCCACACATCCATTCGGAAATACACAACATGTCGCGAACCAGAAATTGGACCAAATAATTCCAACAGCATCCAAACTACAAGAGCTCCAAATGCCAACGAGATAAAAGAAATACCAAAAAGCATCCATATCAACCATGCCGAGTACAAAAAAATAACCCACATTATTGATAAAGAAAGGTAATCAATTATGGCAAATACATACAAATGACGCAGCGTAACATACAGGTAGTTAACATATTCTTCTCGATTACCATAAGGTTTTTTCATTATATATCCTCCCGTATTTAATATTTTTAAGCTACTATCCCCTCCTGAATAACAAAGTCTAACAAATTAGCCTAATTTGTAAACTTGTTGACACAATATGACAACAAAGCTATACTAATCCTATATGAAAAATTCCCTATTTATAAGCGAAAAAGAGAAGCGCATTTTGGCTAGTTTGTATAAAATTGGCAAGAGTGGCGTGGCGGAAATATCCAAAGACACGCTTGTTAACCGAACAACACTGTATCCGTTTTTAGAAAAATTACTAACCAAAGGCTTGATTTCTAAAATCAAGATTGAGGATAAAACAATCTACCAGCCGATTTCGCAGACTGAGTTTTTACGATGGATCAAACGGCAAGAAAAAGATGCTCAAACGCAATCATCAGAGCTATCCCAATGGATCAGAAAACAAACTAAAAATGAAGGTGCGACGCTAGCTTCCGAAATAAAATATTTTGAAGGCTTGGAGGGCGTGAAAAATCTATATGAGGATAGTTGGCGAAACAATGAAGGTAAAATCATTTATTGCATCACCGACTATAAAAATGCTTACGCAAAAATGGGCAAGTTTTTTAAAGAAGAATATTTTCCCGAACGCATCAAACACGGGATACACATAAAAAATATTTTACCTGAAAGCAAGGTTGGAAAAAAAGAAAAAACAATAGCCAAGCAATTGCTTCGCGAAATGAAATTCATTAAAATATTAGAAGATTTGGATATTGAAATTAATATCTATGATAATAAAACATCTATCGTTGCCTTCGATGAAAAAAATCCCTCAGCCATCTTGATTAAAAATGAAAAGATTTCTAAGGCAATGAAAAATATCTTCGAATATCTTTGGAAAACAAAGTAATAATATATAAAGTTACCGACTTACTTCACCCAATACTTCCCTTTTATTTTTATCGTAATATTTTTTATTAGAAATAACATTTGATTAAAGATTAAGATCAAAATATAAAAAACAGGAGACTCATGCCATGCATGAATCTCCTGCTAATGAAAACTTGATAGACTTTCCGCTTATTTTATTTTTTTAACTCGGCTATCGTTAATTCGGTAATATCGACGAGTTGTTGCCAAGAAAGACCACTTCCTGTCTCCCTTGGTGATCCACCGATGATTGTTGAACCATTCCATCCATTTGTGCGACTAAGACCCTCGGCGAAGTTAAAAGCATCATAAAGCTTTTCCACTGGAAATAATATGTATTGTGATCTGCGTCCCACAGAATAAACATATTTTCCATCTTCTCTTATCGCTACCAGGCTTATAAATGCATTCATTCCTTTTCCATAAAGATAGTAGCGAGCCTCATTACCGCCGATTTCATTTACAATCTTAAATAAAGGTGAATCATAGAGTATTTCATGGCGGGTATCAAGCGTTTTTTCGCCTGCTTGTCCCATGAGGGCCGCATTAAGTCTTTGCATGATAGCCTCGATATTATCTCGCATCATGCCTTCAGTTGCTCGTGATAACTCACCGGATTTACGTAAATCAGTGTATGGTTGGAAAATCCAACAATGCTGCCTGACAACTTGTTCGGTAAGATTGACGGGAAACGCACCCCCTGTAATGTCCCAATTATTGGTAAGAGCGAGAATGCGATTGATACTAGGTATGCTTTGCGTTTCTTCAAAAAGATTATAATTATTGAGAAGCCAGACTGCCATTGCCGTGTCTTGATCAGTATCATTGATGTATATATGCAAACACGGCAGGCCATCTTCCCGAAATGATTGCATAAGACCACCCTTAATGGCCATATATATTTGCATACAGGTACTCATTGTTGCATCCCTGATGACACCATCATGGTGATCAAAATTTGCGTGCATTATTGCTTCGTCAAAGCGAGGACCACCCAAAACCATTCCATCGAGAGCGATGGAGTTACGGGGGGTTGTTTCTACAAATTCTTTCCAGGTCATGGTTTTTCTTGGAAGAATATGCAATGTCATTCCATTTTTCATCTCAGTCTCCTTTGTGTGTGAAGTGTTTTTTTGACTTCTATGAATATTATTCCGTGATGTGAAAGTCTTTAAATAATCTACCTCAACCAATTTTTTTCAATGACCCAAAGAAACTACATGTCGAGTTTTGTGCGTTATCATCAAGTCTGTTTGGCAAATCAGATGCAATGACATATTGCCTTGTTACATCAATCTTCATTTCATTAAATAATACGAGGACTGCCTCAATAACGGTACTCGAAACATCAGGATCATTAAGAGTTTCCAATAACAACGGAACAGCATCTGTCCCCATATCCCTAATCACGGTCGAGGCATAATGATTATCTGGCATCAATTCTATTAGACAGCGTATTCCGCCCAGATCATAAATTTCATTTACAACCTGGGGATCATTCTTTAAACAAACACATTTTCTGCCGCCTATCATAATGTGATGATGCTCTTTGTCTAGTGAATCAATTAGTCTAATGTTTCTCTTGCTCATATTGGAATTTCCTCCTTTAAAGTTAATTTTCCAACAATTTCCACATCATCTCAAAATATTGCCGATGGGTTTCGGCAAAGTCCTTGCTTTCAATCACGACGATAATGTTTTCCTCCTTAGTTGAGAACATAGCAATTTTGTCGCCGAAGATTATTTCCGTTGAAGGAAACGAGAACTCTTTCGGAGCAATACGAGTTTCACGATTATACTTAGAATCTACACTTCTAAGTTTTAAGGTTGGCTCAGAACTTTCATTTATCGCGCGACTTGAGAATCCTAGCTCTAGTTTTCTTTCTTGAATTTCTTGAAGAAAATCTTCCCCAGCAAATTTGATGAAAGTTTCTATCCTAGCAATCCCAACAAAGTTCTTGCCTTCATATTGAAAAATTTCATCCCAAACTTTGCGAAAACCTTTTTCGCCTTCGTACACTCTAATTTGCGGCTTAAAATCATCGCTTTGGTCAAGCGCCTTGAGAGTGGGAAGAATTTTTTCCACCACACGTTTGCTTTTTTGGAACTTAGTATATTCATCATCTAAAAAAGAATAAAGTTTATTAGTTGGATTTTCTGCAACCAACCTTCTTTTTTTCCCTTTTTTAATTTCAACAATAAATCCCTGTTTCTTCAGATTTTCAACCACGTCATATATGGTTCCGCGGCTAAGTCCTGTTTCTCTTGAAATGGAGGGCACGCTGGCATCGCGACTTTGCGCAACAGAAATATATACCAACGCCTCTTTTTGATTTAATCCTAATTGTAAAAGACCACTCATTACTTCCTCCTCCTGAATCCTGTTCAACATAAGATTGTAGTCTTAATTTTTATTAAAATCAATAGTAACCGTCCTTTTTTGAAATATATTCATTTTAATTGCTTTTATTAAAGCAAAATAAACATAATAAAAAACGACGCTAATCATCGTCATTATACCAAAAGTGTCGCAAAATGCAAGCCTTTCATCTCAAAAACCCTTTGACTTATGAAATCAAGGGTTTTTCTTTTTTCAAACAATTTAACAATAACAACACAACAATACAGTTCTACTTCACCCAATACTTCCCTTTCAACTCCCTATCATCCTCTTCTTTTTTATCCTCGATTTTTTCTTTTGCCATCTCGCGAAGTTTTGGGAGATCTTTTTTGTCAAGTTCGGTTGCTCTTTTTAATAAGTATTCTTTATTATTTTTCTCAGCGTCTTCAATCACTTCCGCCAAAAGCACATCAAGAATCGCTCCGATTTTTGGACCAGGCTTTAATTTCAAATCTTTCATTAAATCATTGCCATTTATTTTTAGCATTTTCACCGAAACAGCGTCCGTGGAAACTTTGTCAATCAAATATTCCAGATGGCGAAGCTTATATGGCTTGGCTTTCGGCGTTCCACTGCCCAAACGATCCGCAATCCGCACATCAATCAAATCTTTGATATTTTCCAGCCCGACTTTCTTAATCAATCGTCGCACTGATGCTTCCCCGACTTCTTCCGGATTATAATAAAACATATGATTATCAATCAAAAGAACCGCCTTGTTCACAATTTCATTGGAAAATTTCAAACGCTGCAAGATATTTTTCGCCACGCGCGCTCCCACGTGATCATGATTATAGAATGTGGAAAACTCTCCTTCTCCTCGTTTGGTTTGCGGCTTGGCAATGTCATGAAAAAGCGACGCCAATCTTACTTCCAATTTTTTTGAAGGACAAAATTTCAATGCCAACAAATTATGCTTATAGATAGTGTGGATATGATGACGATTCTGCCCCACTCCCACTCCTTTTTCCAATTCAGGAACTACATATTGCAAAAGTCCCGTGTTATGAAGCATCTCCACTCCTTCAGCTGGATTATCGGATAAAATAATTTTTGCAAATTCGTCCTTGATTCTTTCTTGCGAAATATGCCGCATATGGTGAGAATTTTTTTTGATAGCGGCTAAAGTTTTTTCCTCAATTGCGAATCCCAATTGACTATGAAAACGCACTGCTCGCATCATTCGAAGCGCGTCTTCATCAAATCTCTCATTAGCATCGCCCACGGCGCGAATAATTTTCTTTCTTATATCATCTTGCCCTCCGAATAAGTCAACAATATCATAAGCAACATTGGAAATTTTTTGTGTTTTCAGTTTTAACGCCATTGCATTGATCGTAAAATCTCTTCTGGACAAATCTTCTTCCAAAGTTTTGGCAAACCTAACTTCATCCGGCCTTCTGCGATCAGAATATTTTGATTCAATGCGATATGTCGTCACTTCTACCACATCATGCTCTCGATTTTCTTTTCTATTTTTCAAAAAAGGTTTAGTTTTCACACCGACTGTTCCAAAATCATTTTCATAAAAACTATTTTCTTCTCCAAAAATTTCCAGAATTTCTTCCGGTTTGGCATTGGTGGTTATATCCCAGTCTTTCGGTTCAATTTCACACAACAAATCACGCACACATCCTCCTACGATATATGCCTCAAAACCGGCCGCTTCAATTTTCTGCAAGACTTCGATTACTTGCTTTGGAATTTTTTTAAACATAGAGTTTGTTGTGTCCTCGGCAGGAATTGAACCTACATCAATAGCTTAGGACGCTACTGTTCTATCCATTGAACTACGAGGACTTTTTTATGATTTGAGACTTAATAAACTCTATCATACTCATAATAAGCTTGAAAGAGTTGCCACTTTTAGTCACCCGTATGCGACACATTCCATACGGAAGTTTTCCGTGTTTCTTGCCCTGCAAAATATTCACGCCCAAAATTCTTTTTTCATTTATATTGCATATTTTTGCCCAATATTTTCGTGCTTCGCTAATTTTAATACCCTCATACACCCTAATAGAAACACGAAGATCATTTTCACTAACACCTATTTCCCTTAGACATGAAAGTGAAACCTGTATTAAAGCTGGATCACTGTTAATAAGATTAAATTCTTTTTTTGCTCCCTCGCCCCAATAAATAGCTGCTAATATAAAAAATTTATCTCTTTTTTCAACTTTTTTTAATAATTCTCCAGCTTTAATTTTTGAATTTTTCCAAAGCCTCTCAGCTCGCTTTATGCTTCCGCCTTGTTTTTGCTTTAAAATAGCTGCGTACTCCGGAAGTACAATTATATCTTTTATATACTTATAAATCGTAGAGTTTCTACGTTTCAATGCTACACAAATCTCGGGCAAACTATGTCCCGTTTCTCGCAATCTTTTTATTATCTTTATTTCATCCTCTGTAATTGGTATTCCTCTCATAATTAAAGAATACCATAAAAATCAATAAAGTCCAAGGACTGATTCACTCTATCCATTGAACTATGAGGGCAAAATAATTTTAAAATTTAAATTTTTGTGGAGATAAGGAGGTTCGAACTCCTGACCCCTTCGATGCCATCGAAGTACTCTACCAACTGAGCTATATCCCCATAATCATATACTTAAACACATAACTAATATTAACAGCTTTTCAAAGCAGGTCAATGTCTCCTCTGGCGCTTTTTTATATTATACAACAATAGATTTATTTTGTCAAATAAAATATCTCCTCTTTATACTACCCACGAATTGTTCCACGTGGAACAATAACTTTAGGCTTGTTTCTTTGCTGTTTCTTATTAAATTGTTCCACGTGGAACAATTTAATGATAATTTATTTGAAATTTGAATTAAACTATAATGTTCCACGTGGAACATTATAGTTAATTTTAAGGCTTATGCAATTTATTTTTAAAATTTATCTGCGTAGCCAGCCTTTAAATAAGAGCTTTTGGACTTGCTACTGAAATAATAACATAGGGAAGTCTCCTGCAACCACGCGGAGGATAAATTTAAAAAATAAATTGCGTAAGTTATATAAAATGTTCCACGTGGAACATTTTTTTACAACAAACAACAAGAATGAAACTTTTTCTTACTTGTTTCATAAATTGTTCCACGTGGAACAATTTATGCAATAACAAAATATACAGTTTTTTTGACACATATAATGTTCCACGTGGAACATTTTTGCTAATAATAAATCATACTCACAAGTTATCCACACTTTTTTTGCCATTTTTTCCTTATTTAAAGCCATTTTTATTTTTTATGCACATAATTCAAATTGTTCCACGTGGAACATTAGCACTAGCTCCTTGTTGATTTCATAGCTTTTATGGCTTACATAGATTATTTTAAAAATTTATCTGCGAAGCCCATCTTTAAACATTAGGTTCTCAGTTATCACTAAAGCAATAAAAACATAAACTTTTCTGCAATCACGCGGAGGATAAATTTTAAAAATAAGCTATGCAAGTTTTATAATTGTTCCACGTGGAACAATTATAAAAAACAAAAGATGCGTTTTACTTGATACACAAAATGTTCCACGTGGAACATTATATAATTTAAAAATACAAAAATAGCCGACATAAGCCTAAAAAACTATATTTTTAAAAAAGATTGCATTGATCAGATCATTAAATTGTTCCACGTGGAACAATTTAATGATATTTTCTTGAAAGTTATATTATAAGAAAATGTTCCACGTGGAACATTTTCTTATTTAAAACACAAAAAACAGCCAATATAAGCCTATAAATTATACCTTTAAAGACCAGCAAGAGAATACGCCAAATCAACTCAACAGAATTGTTCCACGTGGAACATTACTATTGATTTTTTATTGATTTTAAAGCTTACGCAATTTATTTTTAAAATTTATCTGCGAAGCCAGTCTTTAAATAAGAGATTTTGCGCTTACTACTAAAATAATAGTCTAGAGAGGTCTTTTGCAACCACGCGGAGGATAAATTTTTAAAATAAATTGTGTAAGTTATATATAATGTTCCACGTGGAACATTATTATACTAAACAACTTCTTAATACCTATATAAAGGAGGGGGAGTTGTCTTATTTGACAAAACAGTATTTTTATTTTATAATATAATTATCTAACCGTTATTGCGCTTTTTGCTTAAAAGTGTTACAATTGTGGTATGAAAAAAATAAACATAAAACAAAATCTTTCTTTTATTATTACTGCGATTTTTATTGCGAGTTTTGGATTTTTTGTTTATGCCAACGACAGCTTCAATAGGGCTGTTTTTAATGATTCCGATCAAGATGGTCTGAGTGATGAAGAAGAAAAAACCTACGGAACCGATCCTGAAAACAAGGATACTGACAATGACGGCTATTCCGATGGGGTGGAAATAAAAAGTGGCTACAATCCATTAAAACCGGCTCCGGGAGACAAAATTGTGCCGGAAAAAAATCTTCTTGAAAATGCATCATCGCTCTCGGAAAACGCTCGAATTAGCACCGAAAAATTCAGCTCTGACCTAAAGTCTTTCTTGGAAGAAAATACTGATGAATCTCTGACATTGAACAATCTTGATAATTTTGTGACAGAAAAAATTGGCGCTGAAATAGAAAAATCGCAAGAAAAATTTTCTCTAACCGAAACAGACATTGAAAAAATTAAAATAAAAGAACAAAATTATTCCAACCTAACTGAAGCGGAGGCAAAAGAAATGAATCGTCGAGATGTTTCCATCTACCTAAGTTCGATGGCTGAAATATTGGCTAACAATTCTCCTCGTCAAATCATAACCTTTGACGATGTTACCATCCTATACCAAGAAACTTCTCAAAAAATTGAGGATCTGACATCAACTAATCCGGATTATGACTATTTCCGAACGCTAGGTAACAATATTGAAACTGCCTACGAAGAAATCCAAACCGTGGAAGTTCCTGAAAGTTTTCTTAATATGCATATCGACTTCCTAAGTCTTCTTAGAGGATATATGAGTCTTCAGGATCCCGATATGCCTTCTATTGAAGACTCGATGGGAAAATTAATAATATATTCCAAGGCAATGACACTAGGAGATGCAACAGCCGATTTTGTGAAAAACTTTTTAAATGCAGTGGTTGAACTTTAAATTAAATACAAACAAATGAAGCCTCAACAGAAAATATTTTCGTTATTCTTTATTATATCTTTTGCATTATTGCTAGGTGCTATTCCAGCCAAAAAAGCTCGAGCCCAATTAGCCACCGTTGATTTACCAGCCCTTCCCAGCACAATTATAAACACAATTCAAACAGCTGCAATAAAATACTCAGATACTATTGTAGCCAAAATTCAAGATAAAACTTGGATAAAAGATGCGATGGAAAGGAGTCTTCTCCCTATATTAAAGAGCCAACTTATCCAAACTACTAACACAATGACTACCAATCTTTTATCCGGAGGAAATGGTGGTAAGCCCTATATAATAACTGACTGGAGATCATATTTATATAATGACCCGGCTAAAAAAGCCCGAACCACTGTTAATTCAATGCTGGACAACACTCTTGGGATGCGATCTTCCAGCTCCGGCTACACTAATCCAGAATATTTTTCCTATTTAAAAAAAGTGTCTCAAAATTCCGTCGAGTCAAAACCACTAGTTCTGGATATAACCGACTATGCCTCCAATCCACAAAAAGATTTATTTGAAGGAGGGAATATGATCGCTTTTAATAAAATGCTGGAACCGGGCAACAATCCCTTCACTTTTTCCGAAACTTACGCCCAAATATATAAAGCAGAAGCTGAAAAAGAAAAAGAAATTGCTCTCAATGAAACTAGCAATGGACTTCTTCCCAAGAAAGATGAGCAGGGAAGAATTATGACTCCAGCCACTGTCTTTGAAGACGCAGTTAACAGCGCTAGTAATATGGCTAATAATATGATTACTAATGCCACCAAAACAGAAGAATTACTTTCAGGAATTATGAGTACTGTTATGAGTGCTGCTACCAATAGTCTTAAAAATGGATTGATGAATTCCAACCAACTAAACACATTGAAAAAGGCCGATCCTGCTTTCAACTATTTATCCCGATAAAAATATACAAGAGGGAAGTGAAACATAAAAATCGCTGCGATAGCGATTTTTTTATATGTGGACGATACAAGACTCGAACTTGTGACCTCTACAATGTCAATGTAGCGCTCTAACCAACTGAGCTAATCGTCCATTATTTTTAAAACTAGGCTGTTTTTGGGGCAACCATTTCTTTTTTTACAACCAACTCTTCCTTTTTTTGATCTTCAACTTTTATTCCGGCAATTTCACCCAAAAAAATAATCCAGGAAATTTCTCTGAAAACATAGAACAATGACTCTATTAAAACAAAAACTATCGCCAAAATTATTGATCCTAAAAATGTTACCACAAAAATTCCCACTGCTGTGGAAAATAAATATAAAATTGTTCCCAGAATAAATAACGGGATAGCAATTAAAATTAAAACTGCCAAAACACTAAGAATAGCTATTATTCCGGCTGAAAAAATAGCCACCGCGAATATTAAACTTTCCAATATGTTGTTTTTAAAAACAATATAAGAATTTTCAATTGATCTTTTGATGCTTGAACCAGTGGCAACCATATAAATATAGGCGAATCTTTTGACAAAAGAAAATAATATTAATATCGGCAAAAATATTCCCATTGCCAATATTCCCACGAGAACCGCTGCCGCTTCAGCTTTTACTGCTGCCAAAAATACCACTGGCAGAAATAAAACTACTGACAAGAATAACATTGTTGACAAAAAAATAATTTCCAAAACAAATAATTTCCCGACATATTGATTACCGTCTTTCAATGTTTTTGAAAAAATTATTTTTTCTGTTTTATTTTTGGCAAAATATTTTATTATCGAAGCTTGCCCGACAATTCGAAACAGCATAAAAATAACCGCAAACAACAAAGACACCAAAAAAATAACTGCTTCATTGTTAATTGAAAAGAAATCTGATATTTTTTCCACATCAAAACGCAAGTCTCCATCCTGATTGAAAAACATAAGACTTCCTGACAAACCAAACATAATAAAAAAACCGAAAAACCAAAGCGCTTTCTTTTTCCAAGAAAATTCAAAAGCCTGCTTGAAAATATCCAAGTGATTAATTTTTTTCATTTTTTTAAAAAATCAATTGATCTTCTACTTTGTTTCCTCTTCCACTTTTGGAGAAACTTTTCCCACAAGAGCGTCGAACTCATCTTTTTCAATAGTTTCTTTTTCCAAAAGCTCTTTAACTATTTTTTCCAGAACATCTTTCTTTTCAGAGATAATTCTTTTGGAAACTTCAAACGCTTCATTAATAAGACCGGAAACTTGTTTGTCAATTTCTTGAGCTGTGTGTTCAGAATAATCTTTTTCTTCACTGATTTCTTTTCCAAGGAATATGAGTTCTTCCTTTTTTCCAAAAGTTCTTGGTCCAAGATCGCTCATTCCGTATCTAGTTACCATAGCTCTCGCCATATGAGTCGCGCGTTCCAAATCATTGGAAGCTCCAGTGGTCACTTCGCCAAAAATCATTTCTTCACTAACATAACCGGATAACAACGTAGCTAATTCATCATTGAAATATGATTTAGAATGTAATCGCACATCCTCTGTCGGTACAGCCAAAGTATATCCGCCCGCTTGTCCTCTGGAAATAATAGAAACTTTATGAACAGGATCGGCATTTTTGAGATTTGTTGCCACCAAAGCGTGTCCGGCTTCATGATAGGCGATTATATTTTTTTCTTTCTTGTTAATAACTTTGCTTCTTCTTTCTGGTCCAAGAATAACTTTTTCAATTGATTCAATAAGATCCGTCATATTAACCGCTTGTCTTCCTTTTTTTACAGCAACAATAGCCGCTTCATTAACCAAATTAGCCAAATCAGCTCCGGAAAAGCCAGGAGTTCTTTCAGCAATTGTTCGGATATTAATATCCTTTTCCTGAGGTTTGTTTTTAATATGAATGCCTAAAATTGCTTTTCTTTCCTCAATATCTGGCAAATCCATCACTACTCTTCTGTCAAATCTTCCCGGACGAAGAAGGGCTGGATCAAGCACGTCCGGTCTATTTGTTGCGGCAATCACAATAACATTTATTCCGGTTTCAAAACCATCCATTTCTACCAAAATTTGGTTGAGAGTTTGCTCTCTTTCATCGTGTCCACCACCAAGACCGGCTCCGCGATGTCTTCCAACAGCGTCAATTTCATCAATAAAAACAATAGATGGAGCGCTTTTTTTGGCTTGTTTAAACAAATCTCTCACACGACTAGCTCCAACTCCCACGAACATTTCCACGAATTCACTACCACTAATATTGAAAAAGGGAACTCCAGCCTCTCCTGCCACTGCCTTAGCCATCAAAGTTTTTCCTGTTCCGGGAGAACCCAAAAGCAAAACTCCTTTGGGAATTTTGGCTCCAATGTCAATAAATTTCTTGGGATGCTTAAGAAAAGCCACAATTTCACCCAATTCCTCCTTGGCTTCTTTGGCTCCAGCCACATCCTTGAAAGTTGTTCTTTTTTTCTTATCTTTAGGATCAAGCATTCTGGCTTTGCTCATACCAAAAGAAAGGGCTTGAGAATTTCCTCTTTGGGCTTGTCTAAGCATAAACCAAAGAAAAAATCCAATCAAAACAAATGGCAAGAGAAAGGGAAGCACCGCTTCCAGGAAAACAGCTACTCCTGTTGCTTGTTTAATTTCAATATTAACACCCTTAAGTTTTTCTTTGTCTACGGCATAATTGCTCAATGTTTCTGTCAGGGAACTTTGTGGCTCTTTGACCGATTTTTCTTTTACGCCATCATTGAGCTCTATTTGAAGACTGTTGTCATCCACAATCACGTTTTTGACCTTTCCTTCATTTATTTGAGTTGCCAACTGACTCAAAGAAATCTCATTAGGTTTTTGACCGGGATTTTCATAAAGAATAATTATTCCAGAAATAATCAAGAAAGCAAAAACAATTATTGTTATGTTTTTAAACAATTTTTCCATAGCAGTTTATTAAATTTAATTAGTTTATTTTTTTATAAGGCACAATTTAACCATACCACCTTTTCTTTCCATATTCAAGCCCTTAAACTGATATTTTTGCGATTTACTCTTCTTACTTTTGATAATTTTCAGCATTTCTTCTATATTAGCAAGTTCAATATCAATAAGATCATTTTTAAGCATAGAAATAGCATTCCGTAAATATTGACGCTGAATGGCAAAATGCAGCTTCAAGACATCTTCGACTCTAAATTCGATTGTGTTTTCTTTTCTGACAATCATTGAACATTTCTTTGCGGAAAATTCATCAATAAAATCAAAATCGTCCGCAGCGCTAGAGGCAAAATTAGCTAAAGATTCTTGAATTTTCGGATTGAATGTCTTTTCCAAATAGGGAAGCAATTTCAGTCTCACTTTATTACGCAAAAAAATCGGCTCGAGATTCGTTTTGTCTGTTCTATGTTTCAAATTATTTTCTTTGAGATATTGCAAAATTTCTTTTCTGGAAATTGCCAGTAACGGACGAATGATTCTGTTGTTTTTAGGCTTGATAGAAGCAATACCTTGCAAACCACTACCGCGCATCAAACGCATCAGAACTGTTTCTGCCTGATCATTTTGATTATGCGCCACGGCAATCAAATCAAATCCGATTTCCTTTCTGACTTTTTCAAAAAATTCATATCTGATTTTTCTTAAAGCATTTTCTGAGTTTTCATTTTTTGTGGCTTTTTTGAGATTCAAAACACTAATTTCAACATTATTATTGTTCGCCAAATCCCTGACAAATTTCTCATCCATTTCAGAATCTTTTCCTCGCAATCCATAATTAATATGAGCAATGCGCAAAGAAAAATCATATTTTTTGGACAGAAAAAACAAAATATGAAAAAGACAGGCGCTGTCCGCGCCTCCAGAAACACCCACCACGATTTTTGATTTTCTTTGCCACAAATCATTCTTGTGAGCGAAATTTTGAACTTTTTTAATCAAATTCTTCATTAGTGCCTTATTTTAGTTTACTTTGAATATATTCCCAGGTTTTTGAAAAAACTTGCTGAGGACTTAAATTAGTTGTATCAATAATAAAATCAAAATTATTTTCATCATAACAATCTTTCTGGTAGTATTTTTGATATCTGAACTTATCACTAACCATTCTTCTTTCATTGCTTTCCAAAACATCTTCCACCGTCTTCATTTCACTGTCTTCATTGCGATTATTATCCGCCTGCAATTCCTTGAAAATTCTCCCAGCTCCTTCCAATTTATCCACCTTGAAATATAATTTCAGAGAATGAGGAATAAGAAACCAACTAGTGCGTCCCTCTATAATGAAATTGTCTTTTTCTTGTCCCATTTTTTTCTGATAATCATCCACTTCTATATCCGTTTCCGGATGAGTTTCTCCATACTTGTTGTATTCAGCCAAAGTCATTCCTTTTTCCTTGGCGGCATTGCGACGAATCTCTCCAATATAAACCCGCTCGAAGCCAAGCTTTTCCGCCAATTTCTTTCCAATAGTGCTTTTTCCGGAACCAGGATCTCCAGTTATTGTTATAATCATAATTTTTTATTCCATATCCATTATTAATTTATAATTATATTATAACTCACTATAAAATCAAGTCTAATATGAAACTTCGTTTACAAAAAAGCTGCTAGTTATCACACTGCGCAGCTTTTTTGTTTTTATCAAGAAAATGTCACTTGCTTTATTTCTTCTTTTCTTTCTTTTTAGGTTTTTCGGTTTTTTCAGCTTTTTCTTCTTTAACTTCCTTTTCTTCAGATTTTTCTTCTTTTTCTTTCTTTTCCGCTTTTTTCTTTTCTCCATCCTTAACCAACATCAAGCCCATTCTATGACTTTTTGATTCAATGGAAAGAATTTTCCATTTAAACATTCCTCCGGCATAGAGAACTTCGTCCATTTTCTTTCCGGGATACACTTCTTGGAATTCACTTACGTGAGCCAAACCGTGAATATCCTTGTCAAGGTAAACAAAAGATCCAAAAGGATTGATCTTGTCAACTTTTCCTTCCACAATATCGCCAACTTTGTATTTCTTTTCAATTTCGCTCCAAGGATCTTTTGCTAAAGCCTTCATTGAAAGAGAAATTCTCGTATCATCAATTCCAATAATTTTTGCTCTTACTTTGTCTCCGGTTTTAACAATATCTCTTGGATTTTCAATAAGTTGCCACGCCAATTCAGAAATATGAACCAATCCTTCCAAATTGTCTCCGTCATTGCCGGCGCTGTTTTTAATAGGGGATGGAAATTTAACAAAGGCTCCAAAGTCAACCACGCCGCTAATTTCACCTTCAATAATATCGCCCACATCAAGCTTGGAAATAACTTCTTTTTCTTTTTCACTGGAAGCCGCTCTTTCACTGACAATAAGCTTTTCTGAATCTTTATCCGCATCAATAATTCTAACTCTGATTTCCTGTCCAATAATTTTCTTGAGAAGTTCAAGAATTTTATTCTTATCGCCATCTTCAACACGAGGATAATGCTCGCCGGAAAGCTGAGAAACTGGTAAAAATCCGGTAATTCCATTAACCTCCACCATTAATCCTCCTTTGTTCGCATCCAAAACTTTGGTTGAAATAATATCACCAATAGTCATTTTGGAATCAAGATCATCCCAAGCGCGTTCATAGGAGGCTTCCCTGATGGAAAGTTCAATTAATCCATCTTCGTTTTCTATTTCAACAAGCGTGGCGCTAACTTTGTCGCCCACTTTTATTTTTTCTGTGACTAATCCATCCTTTATTTCTTTCCCCATAACAATACCTGTTCCGAGGGGACCAAGATCCAATAAAATAGAATTGGAGCTAATATGAACAATTGTTCCTTCCAAAACATCTCCAGCCTGAGGAATTTCTACTGGACTATTTTTCAAAAGTTCTTCCATTGGCGATTCTTCTTTCATAACTTTAGCCAGAACTTTTTTTACTTTCTTCACGTCTTTTTTTATTTCTTCCTCAACACCTTCTTTTATTTTGTCCACTTCTTCAGCCAATTTGTCCAAAATATCTTTTTTCTTTGTAGCCATACTATTTTAGTAACCAGTAACTGGTAATCAATAACCAGTAACTGGAACATTCTTACTTAATGCGAACGCGCCTGTTCGCTTTTAATAATTAAAAATGACGCTTAATATAACAAAAAATTCCCATTTAAAGCGGAAATTATTACTAAGACAATTGTGGAATTGAAGACCTATTTAATTTAAATAAGCATTCCACGTATTAAATTTTCTTAATAATTATTTACCTTAGAACCAGTCTACACTAATATCCTATTTTTGGCAAGTATTGTAATTACATCTCGACAAGAACCGTTTTTTAATGCTAGGATAAATATGAAGCGCACAAGGCTATATGAAACGCGGCACAAAACAAGCTTGCGAAGAATTTTGTGTTATTGCGCGTTATGCGTTATGCAATATCTGTTTAATTTATAATTTTAGAAACTATGAACATACAATATTACGGGCATTCTTGTTTCAAATTTACCGTCAAACCCGCCGGACGAGCAACAGAAGATATCACTCTTTTTGTTGACCCCTTCGACAAAGAAGCCGGTCTTCGACCACCGCAAGGACAAGCTGACGTAATTTTAGTTTCTCATAATCATCGGGATCACAGCAATATTTCCGCTCTGAAAGGAGAGCCGATTGTCATAGAAAACCCAGGAGAATATTCTGTCAAAGGCATCAATGTTGTCGGATTAGATTCTTTTCATGACGACAAAGAGGGGGCAGAGAGAGGAAAAAATACTATTTTTATTTTTGAAACCGAGGGACTTAAAATTTGTCACTTGGGAGATTTGGGGTGTGATCTATCGCCTAAACAAATGGATGAAATCTATGGGACAGATATTTTATTGATTCCGGTGGGAGGAAAATATACTATTGACGGGAAAAAAGCGGCTGAAATTGTCAGAAAAGTTGAACCAATTATTGTGATTCCTATGCACTACAAAATGCCTGAATCAAACATAGACATTAATGATGAAAAAGATTTTTGTGATGCTATGGGCTCCTGTCCGAAACAAAAAGTTTCCAAATTAAATATAAAAAAGAAAGATTTGGAAGAAAAGAAATTGGAAGTAATTTTAATGGAAAATGAATAATATTTTCGTCAATAGAAAATAAAATGGGAATACAAAATAAATTGGAAGAAATACGAAAAAAACCGACGCATATCCGAGAAAGATATGTCTGGGTTTCTGTTGCGCTTTGTATGACATTCGTTATTACTATCTGGTTTTTTTCCGCAAAAGAAATGCTTAGGTTTGATTTTTAAAATATTATTTTAGATAGAAAAAATATGAAACAAGAACAAATGGAATTTGCCTCAGGAATTGTGCATCCCAGAGCTCTCACTGAAGAAGTTCAACAATCCTACCTCGACTACGCGATGAGCGTGATTGTTTCGCGCGCTCTTCCGGATATTCGCGATGGTCTCAAACCAGTACATCGACGAATTTTATACTCTATGTGGGAAAGTGGTCTGAGATCAAGCGCTAAGTTCCGAAAATCAGCTACGGTAGTCGGAGAAGTGTTGGGTAAGTATCATCCACACGGAGATACTGCTGTTTATGATTCAATGGTGCGTATGGCTCAAGATTTTTCCTTGAGATATCCACTGATCTGGGGACAAGGAAACTTTGGCTCAATGGATGGGGATGGAGCAGCTGCTTATCGTTACACAGAAGCCAAGCTCAAAACGATTGCCGAGGAAATGCTTTTTGATATTGAAAAAGATACGGTTGATTTTGTTCCTAATTATGACGGGGTTCACAAAGAACCGGTTGTTCTGCCTGCCAAACTTCCGCAACTTTTGCTAAATGGAACAATGGGTATCGCTGTTGGTATGGCCACCAATATTCCTCCGCACAATTTGGGAGAACTAGTTGGAGCTATCGAACATCTTATTGACAATCCGGAAGCAACCGTGGATGATTTGTTGAAATTTGTAAAAGGACCGGATTTTCCAACCGGAGGATTACTCTATGACGGACCGGGATTAAAAGATGCCTACCAGACAGGCAAAGGAAAGATTGTAACTCGTTCCAAAACAGACATTGTTGAAACAAAATCAGGAATGTTTCAAATCATTGTTTCAGAGATTACCTATGCCACCAACAAGTCTGCGCTGATAACTAAAATGGCCGATCTTGTTCGAGAAGGAAAACTACTTGGGATTAGAGATATTCGCGATGAATCGGACAAAGAAGGCGTGCGCATAGTTATTGAATTGAAAAAAGATGCCTATCCTCAAAAAATATTGAACAAATTGTATGCAATGACTGATTTGCAAAAGAATTTCAATGTTAATATGTTGGCATTGGTTAACGGAATTGATCCACAAATCCTGAATCTGAAACTAATTTTGGAACACTTTGTCCTTCATCGACAAAAAGTAGTAACCAGAAGAGCCCAGTTTGAACTCAAGAAAGCTCAAGACCGAGCGCATATATTAGAAGGACTGAAAAAAGCTCTGGATAATATTGATGATGTTATTGAAACCATCAAAAAATCTCCGACTCGAGAAGAAGCGCACACTAATTTGATGAAAAAATTCAAACTTTCCGAACGCCAAACAACCGCTATTTTGGAAATGAGATTGCAAACATTGGCCGGATTGGAAAGAAAAAAAATTGAAGATGAATTGGAAGAAAAACTCAAATTAATTGCCAAGTTGGAAGACTTGCTTAAATATCCCAAAAAAATACTAGCTGTTATTAAGGATGAATTAGCTGAAATAAGGGAAAAATACGGAGACGAAAGAAGAACTAAGGTTATCCGGGGAGGAATACAAGAATTCAAACAAGAAGACTTGATTCCAAATGAAGAAGCTATCATAACAATCACTCAGGATGGTTATATAAAAAGAATGAATCCTTCCGCTTATAAGGTTCAGAAACGGGGAGGAAAAGGAGTTATGGGAGCAACCACTCGAGAAGGCGATGTTATTGAAAAAGTTTCCAGCGTTTCCACGCACGACAATCTTATGTTTTTTACCAATTCAGGAAAAGTTTTTCAAACTAAGGCTTACGAAATACCAGAGTCTTCCCGCACAGCCAAAGGGCAAGCTGTTGTTAATTTCTTGCAACTTTCTCAAGAAGAAAAAATAACCGCTATGATTCCTTACAACAAAGATGTTATCTATAAATTTTTCTTTATGACAACCACACTGGGAGTCGTGAAAAAAACAAAACTAGAAGACTTTGATAATGTGCGCAGAAGCGGATTGATTGCTATCGGGCTGGATGCTGGCGATACGCTTAATTGGGTTAGTGCCACAACAGGAACAGATGAAGTAATAATAAGCACTGCTCAGGGACAAGCCATTCGTTTCAAAGAATCAGATGTTCGACCTATGGGAAGAAATGCAGCTGGTGTTCGTGGAATAAAACTAAAAGGCAATGACCGTGTAGTTGGAATGGACACTGTCGCAAAAGGACAACCAGGAAATCAACTTTTGATAATTACCTCTAATGGTTTTGGAAAAAGAACTGATTTGAAATTCTACAAAATACAAAAACGTGGAGGCTCCGGAATAAAAACAGCTAAGATAACTTCCAAAACCGGCCCAATGGTTGGAGGAGGACTGCTTAATCTTGACGAAATTGAAGGAGATTTCATTATCACATCCAACAAGGGACAAATAATCAGAATTCCTTTGGCCAGCATATCTGTCTTGGGACGCGCTACACAAGGAGTAAGAATTATGAAACCGCAAGCCGGAGATCAGGTCTCCGCTGCCGCTATTTTATAAAAAATTCTATCAAAAATATCAGTCTCTTGCCAAAAATCGTCTTTTGTGTCAGTATTGTCAAGTAGTAAATAATAATTCAACAAGCGTATATTGGTTTCTTCACAGAAACGAGTATGCAGCTGGTCTAAAAGCTATGGCTTTAACAAGCAAGCAAAAAGAGAAAGTAACGAAAGAGATAAAGCGTCACGAAAAAGATACTGGATCTCCCGAATATCAAATCGCTCTTTTTTCAGAAAAAATAAAAAAATTAACTTCTCATCTAAAGAAAAACAAAAAAGATTTTCATTCCCGCCGAGGACTTCTCAAGATGGTAGCTAAAAGAAGAAGTCTTATGAGCTATCTTTCAAAAAAAGATGAAAAATCTTATAAAAAAATTGTTAAAAAAATCGGTCTCAAAGGATAATCCCAAACAAAAGGCAGTTCTCACTGTCTTTTGTTTTTAATAACAAAAAAATGAACATAATTCCAAAAATGAAAGAACAGCGCGTTGGTGTGCTGGTTGATGTGCAAAACTTATACTACAGCGCCAAAGCGCTCTATGGTAAAAAAGTTAATTTTCAAAAAATTCTTGAAGAAGCGGTTTCCGGAAGAAAATTAATTCGCGCTATTGCCTATGGAATAAAAACTATTGAGGGACAAGAAGAAAAGTTTTTTGAAGCCTTGGAAAAACAAGGATTTGAAGTTAAAACCAAGGATTTGCAAATATTTCCCGGCGGCGTAAAAAAGGGCGATTGGGATGTTGGCATTACTGTTGACGCTATAAAACTTTCTCGCAATCTTGATGCCATAATTCTTGTTTCCGGCGACGGAGACTATATTCCCTTGGTAGAATATATTCAAAATACTACCGGTTGCCGAGTGGAAGGCATCGCTTTTTCCGAATCCGCCAGCGGAAAACTTATGGAAAAGGTGGATGACTTCGTCAATCTGTCTGAAAACAAGAAAAAGTTCTTGATATAAAAATCATATTTTAGAAAAAGCTGCTAAACCCGAGAGCTTAGCAGCAGTAGCGAAGTTGGGGCAAATTGACAAAACTACTCAAAAAAGCTAAGCTGTAGACACTTAATAATTTAATATTTGCCCTGGTTAATGCGTAACAGGCACAATAATGCGTTTAATTTTTGAACTCAATATCGTGTTTATAACGTCATTAGCTCGAGGCTAAACGTTTCTTATGGATCAAAAAAAATGGTCCCTCCAAATTGGAGGCAGGGTTTTGGAAATCGAAACCGGTCTTCTAGCTAAACAAGCCAATGGGTCTGTAACTGTGCGCTATGGCGACACAGTTGTGCTTGCCACTGCCGTAATGAGCAAGGGGGCATCGCGAATCAGTGGATATTTCCCATTGATGGTGGATTTTGAGGAAAGATATTATGCGGCCGGAAAAATCAAAGGTTCAAGATTTATTAAAAGAGAAGGTCGTCCGTCCGATGATGCTGTTTTGACAGGTCGCGTAGTTGATCGAACCATTCGACCGCTTTTCAACTCAAGAATGAGAAATGAGGTGCAAGTTATTGTGACTGTTCTCTCAATTGACGGTGAAAATGATCCAGACACACTTTCTGTGATTGCCGCTTCAACTGCGCTGGCAATTTCCAATATTCCTTGGAATGGTCCTGTGGCTGCCGTGCGTGTTGGTGAAGTCAAGGGAGAATTTGTTTTAAATCCAGTTAATGGCGAATTAACTGACAGCAAACTGGATTTAATCATTTCCGGAACCAAAGACAAAATTAATATGCTAGAAGCTGGCGCCAAAGAAGTTCCGGAAGATGTTATTGTCAAGGCGTTTGCTTTTGGACAAGAAGCTATTACCAGAATTGCTGGCTTCATCGAAGATATCGCCAAAGAAGTTGGCAAAGAAAAATCTGAACCGGTTCTCTTGCAAGGAGATTCAGAATTTGAAGCTAAGGTTAAAGAAATTTTGTTGGCTGAAGGACTAGCTGAAGCGCTTTATGATCCAAGTAAAATAGTAATTGAAGAAAAAACCAAGGCTATCAATGAAAAAGTAGGTGAATATATCACCGCCAATTTTACTGAGAACACAGATAAGCTCAAAGAAATTGCTCAGCAAGTTCTTGAAGAAACTTCTGATGAAATTGTTCATATCAATATTTTAAATAAAGAACAACGACCAGACGGCAGAAAACTTGACCAAATTCGTCAAATTGATTGCCAAGTTGGCATTTTGCCAAGAACTCACGGCACCGGACTTTTCACTCGCGGTGAAACACAAGCCTTGACTGTAACTACACTTGGATCGCCTGGCGATGAACAAATTATTGACACAATGGAAGTGGATATGAAAAAAAGATATATCCATCACTACAATTTTCCTCCATACTCAGTCGGCGAGGTTCGCCCGATGCGCGGACCGGGACGAAGAGAAATTGGTCACGGAGCGCTAGCGGAAAAAGCTTTGGTTCCGGTTTTGCCAGCTAAAGATGTTTTTCCCTACACAATACTTTTAGTTTCCGAAGTGCTTGAATCCAATGGATCTTCTTCTATGGCTTCTACCTGCGGATCAACATTGTCATTGATGGATGCTGGCGTGCCAATCACTCGACCTGTTTCCGGAATCGCTATGGGAATTATTGTTGGCGCTGACGGAAAATTCAAAGTTTTGACTGATATCCAAGGACTGGAAGATCATTATGGCGATATGGATTTCAAGGCTGCCGGAACAACTGTCGGAATTACCGCCTTACAAATGGACGTGAAAGTCCAAGGCGTAACATTAGAAATGTTGCAGGCTGTTTTGGAACAATCCAAAATTAATCGAATGGAAATTATGGAAAAAATTGTCGCCGCTATTTCTGCGCCGCGCGCTGAAATGAGCCAATATGCGCCAAGAATAATCATCATGCATATCAATCCGGATAAAATCAGAAATGTTATCGGTACTGGTGGCAAAATTATTAATGCCATTATTGACGAAACTGGTGTACAAATCGACATTGAAGATGATGGATCAATTTTTATAACTTCGCCCGATGCGCAAGCTGCTAAAAAAGCTCAGGAATGGATTGATAATTTAACACATGAAGTCAAAGCGGGTGAATTGTTCCAAGCTAAAATTATTAAAATTATGACCTTTGGAGCTTTTGCAGAAATTCTACCCGGACAAGAAGGCTTGATTCATATTTCAGAGCTAGCCGATAAAAGAGTTGAGAAAGTTGAAGATGTTGTTAAGGTTGGAGATATTATTCCGGTTAAGGTTAAAGAGATTGATAGTCAAGGAAGAATAAATTTATCCGCTAAAGCAGCTATGAAAATTACAAAATAAAAATTAGCTGTTGGCAATAAACAGATTTCATTATAAAATAGAAGTGGTTAACACTTCTATTTTATTTTATTTAAGAATATGCTCAACAGAAATCAAGAATCTGGCGTTATTTTTTCCAACGCCAACATAAAATTTGATCCTAAATACATTCACACAATGAAGGATGATCTTAGTCCCGCTGCTAATGCAATGGAAAAGCCAGTTAAGCCAACATCGAACTCTTCTTTTTTTTCTGAAAAAAAAGAAGCTAAACAAGAATCGCCAGTCGCTTCCAGCAGCCCGTTCCTAAGTTCTTCTGCCCCAACAAATATCGATGTTTCGGAACAAAAGCCACTCGCAACAACACAAGCGCCTATCCCAACAATTCAAAAAAATACGCCTCCATTAGAAACAAAAAAATCATCCGATGCGGAAAAAAAATCTTCCTTTAGTTTGGGAAAATTTTTAATAATTTTTATTTCTCTCTTAATAATATCAATTCTTTTTCTGGGTGGATATTATTTTTGGATGATCAGAGAAACAAAAACAAATCAAACAACTGAGACTCCCTTAGAAAACGCTGCGCAAGAACCAGAGCAACAAATAACTATCACTCCCGCCTCTGAAAAATATTCTTTCGATAAACCCAATTATCTTTCTATTAATATAGAGACTGATGATTCTGAAAAAATTAAAAGTATCGTAACAGAAACTGCCAAAGAAATAAAAGAAACCACCACCAAAACTCCTTTTGAATTTGTAATTACAGACTCAAACAACAACCCGTTGGCTTTTCCTATTTTTGCGACAGCTTCAAATCTTAGTCTTTCTTCAGAATTAATAAGTTCCCTTGAAGAAGCTTTTTCTTTTTATATCTACAATGATGAAGGTAATACAAGAACCGGACTGGTTATAGAAATAAAAAGCGAAAGCGCTATGGATGAAAAATTAAAAGCCAGCGAGGTTTCTCTAGTGAATGCTTTGTCTTTTCTTTTCTTGGACAAATCTCCCGAAATAGAAAACGCGGCTTCGGTTTTCAACGATAGTCTCTTTGGTGAAATCCCGGTTCGTTTTATCAACCTGGATTCGCAAAAATCTCTTTCTATTGATTATGCTGTTTTTGAAAATAAGTTAATTATAGGCACAAGCAAGAATACTATGCAGGCCATATTAAATAAACTGGTCCAGGAAAAAGGTATTTTAGTTGAATAAAGTTATCTGATTAATAAAATATTACCTGTGGATAACTTGTGCAAAAACAAAAAATTCTTGTTTTTTGCCCTAAAACAAGGCAAAAAAATAAATAAATTATTTTTTATTTTCGTTAAAAACACGGTTCTCTTGAAAGGGTTTAGCTTTTAGCGTTTTTAGCTTTATATAAGGGCTAATTATGCCACACCTTTGACTATTCATCATTTTTTTGCTATAATTGAAACATAAAGAACATTAACAACCACATAAAAACACGGTAGAAGTGTTTTCAATCACAATTTCCCCCTATTTGTGATTGAAATTCTTCTACTGTTCGAGTGTTCTGACAAAGTTCAGAGCCTTCCCTGATTCTGACCAGGGAAAAACAAAAAAAACAAAAACAAAAGTATACTTTTAAAATAAAAACAAAAACAAAAGTATAATCAGTTCTTTAAAACAAAAGGCTAAATGCCACAGAATGGTAGAAAGAAAGTGTTTATAATAAAAAAGTCGGAAATAAACACAAAAATAAACATGTACACAAAATACATGTTATCTAAAACTTTAATGCCTCTCACCCGGGCTAAAAGTATACGATCAACACGTTGGTACATGAAAAACACCTGGCGCTGCCGCCATATAATATATATTAGGGCGCTGTCAGCGCCGGGTTTCCCCTTATGAAATCCGGTTATATATGTAAACAAAAGTTTTTCTTGTGTTTAAATATATGAATCAGATATAAACTGTGTACCCCGCGAGGGGCTTTTTTTATTTCAAATGGCTTATGTTTTTATTTAATTCAAAAAACACAACTCGCACCGGATCCAAGGGAGAAATAATTGCTGAAAAATATCTCCTAAAAAACGGTTATACTATAGTAGAAAAGAATTTTAAGAATAATTATGGGCGTCGCTTAGGAGAAATTGATATTATTGCCAAAAAAGATGCTGTTTTGTTTTTTATTGAAGTTAAAACCCGATTTTCCAAAAACTACGTCGTTCTTCCGGAAGAAAACATAGGTCGAGAAAAGCTTTTTAAACTCAATAAAATTATTCAGTTTTATCTTAAAACCCACAACAGCTGGGATTGTCCCTACCAAATAGATGCTATCTCGGTTTTAATTAACAAAGACACCAACAGCGCTCAAATAAAACACTTAAAAAATATTTTTTTCTAGACACTTCCCAATTGTCTTGATATAATCAGAATGTAGAAAAGAATTTTAACATTAACAACAAATATATGCACCTAAGTCCAGACTTCATAAATGAAATAAAAAACACTCTTTTGGAAAAAAAGGGTCAACTAGAAAGCGAGCTTGAGCGCTTAGCTAAGCCAACATCCGTTCCGGGAGAATATGAAACCACCTTTGACAACATCGGAACAGCCGAAGATGAAAATGCTTCGGAAGTAGAAGAATATGCTGATAATCTTGCTCTGGAAAGTAATCTTGAGAATCAATTAAAAGAAATAAATGAGGCGTTGGAAAAAATAGAGTCCGAAACCTATGGTTATTGTGAAAATTGCAAACAACCCATAAGCATTGAGAGATTAAAGGCTTATCCTGCCGCTAAAAATTGTGTTCAATGTAAATAAACAATTTCTTCCTAATAAAAAAAGGCTAACAAAAGCTATTTTTCAGATAGCTTTTGTTTTTTTGTTTGTCTTTTTCGATTATTTTTTAAAAAACATCCTTACAAAAAACTATTTTTTCATTTGTAATTATAATATTTCCCTTGGAATAGCTCCTTTTTCCAAAATAATCTGGGTTATTTGGATAATTTTATTTTTAATACTCATAAAAATATCCTTTTCTTTAGCCAAAAAAAACACCTTAAACAGTTTTGGTTGGATTTTAATATTATCCGGTTCAATTTCTAATATCATTGATCGTTTGTTTTTAGGTTGTGTTCGGGACTTTATTCCTTTTTTTGGTTTTTTCTATTTTAATGTTGCTGACATTTTTATAACAATCGGGTTTGTTTTTTTGTTTTTTGGATATAAAAAATATTTTTGTGCATAAACTGTTAATAACCACTTATTAGTATTGGGTTATTTGTGGACAACTTAATATTTATTTTGTGTATAACTGTCAATATGTTGTGTGTAGTTTGTTCCCGGTTTACTTTTTGTTTTTATACAAACACTTGTGCCCATCCATTTATACAGCTTTGTTTATATTTATACACATATTCAAGCGCGCCAAAACCCTTACCTTAAAGCCAGTAACTAACTTATACACATAAATTGCATACGTAATAATAACAATAATATTTAAATATTATTAAATATATAATACTTATTAAATTAATACATAAAAACAAATTGCTTCTTTGATAAAAATGAGTTATTATATTAAAAAGAATTCTTAGATACACTACTTGTTTTTTATGGAAAAAAATAAAATTAAAACCATAATACCAATAACAGTTTTTATAATTTTAGATGTAATTCTTTTTAAACTTTTTCCGGCTGAAGGAATTTTTCAACAAATAGTGGCGATGTTTAGTTTTTTTGTGGTAACACCTTTTTTGTTTAATATATTTGTTTTGAAAAACAAAATAAGCAGAATTGGTTTTTCTATTGGAAAAGCAAAAGAGGGTATATTCTTTTCAACTGTTTCAATGGTGGTGGGTTTGCTGATTTTCTATATAATATTTAATTATTTTGATTTTTTAAAAAATTATACTTTATCAGATAAAGCAGTAAATAATTTTAGTTATTTTATTTACTATGAATTAGTTCAAGTTTTATTTGTCAATTTTATTTTTGAAGTATTTTTTAGAGGATTTATTATGTTTAACTACCAAAATTATTTTGGTTATTGGACTATAGGCACTCAGTGGATTATATTTATTATTCTCTTGGTTTTAAATAGTGGCTTTAATTGGTTTTTTGTTCCCTATATAATATTTTTCCCCTTAGCTGGGTTTATTGCCTACAAAAGCAGGTCAATTTGGTATTCATTAGCCGCGCAATCAATTTTTATTTTTATAATAGACATAATTGTTGTAAAATTAAAATATTAAAAAGATTAAGAAGAATTATTTTAATCGAGATTAAACAAAAAAATGAGAGTTATTAAAAAAAACATAAAAAAAACAGTTTTAAGTTTGTTGATTTTTTTGGAAATATTTGTTTTAACCAGTGTTCAAACAGGCATTGTTAGGGGGGCGGATTTAATTCCTGTTAATTTGAATAATGTTGGACCAACGCCAGATCTTAGCGATAATGATTTTAAGGGGCCGACATTGCAAGTGATATTTAACAAAAACGCTTCCGAAATTAGCTATGATGGGGAAGAAATAACCGCCCAAGCCATACCGTCTGATTTCAACAAGGAAGATAAGGAGCTATATTTTACTTGGTATTTAAAAAGAGAAAATGGAACAAGTTTAGATGAAGACAGTGATTATGATAAAGATGATTGGAAAATAGAGGCAGCTAGAATTATGGCCCGAAATGGGTTTAATGGTGAACAGTCGGGAAATGGAGCATTGGATGGAGATAAAGATAAACACGAAGCTTGGCCAAGTTGGAATGATGAGAATAATAGTGCTAACAGCAAACCTAATTGTTATGTGCAGGATTTTGAAAATGGAGGCGTGTATGAACTAAAAGAAACCAAAGAAGAATTTGAGTGCGCCAACGGATCAACCTCTGTTTGTGTTTCAACAAAAAACCTAACTTGTGCTGGCGATGTAGTTCCCAATAAACAAACTTGTCAAAAAGTGGACGACAGTGAATTGGTTTGTGATGTTACGGATGTGGATAAATTTGAAACAAGTGTTGAATGTCCCAGTGGATCAACAGCTGTTTGTGTGGAAGATGATGATGGAACCGCAGAAGTTGAAAGGGCTTTTGATAATGATGCGACGCAAGCAGAAATGTGTTCAACTATAGGAAGCGCAAATTCGGGAGCAGCTTGTCCGGCGGCAGTGGCTGACACTTTGGATGAAAACGAATCAATCACAGCAGCGGGAACAGCGCCAACATGTTCTTTTGAAGAAGAAGATGATGGCAATATATGTAAACATCTTTTTGCTCAACCAAGAGGTACAGGTGAAAAAACCGGAGACGGTGAGTTTGGTGATGAAGAAGAATCTTTTTGGGGAACTGACAATAGAAATATTTCAACGGCCGGCAATGGCAATGTTGATGAAGCTAATGTTGCCGGTTTGGGAATAAATAAATTTACCTGGGAATATAAACAAGGAGATGAGATAGGGGTGGCAGTTGAAGGAGAAACTGTTTTTGACACAAAGCATCATGATGGAACAAAGATGATTATGTGGGCATTTTCCAGAAATACTTGCGATGCCATATCGGATGCAGTTGAAGACAATAGCAAAAGAAGATTTTATATTCAAAACACTTATGGTTTGCAAGAAGGAATTGCGTCTATCGGAGAAATAGACTTGAATGATTGCTTGGAAGAAAACTTAATCGACCCATCTTTGGAAGTTGAAAACAGCGCTTATCTAGAGGTTAGTTTGTCGCATACTCCCAGCAGTCCATTAAACGATTCTTTTACTGAAGGAGCATTGAATAGGGGGGATCTCGTTAATGTTTTATCTGAAACAACAAACACTAATAATCCTGACAATCTTTCTTATAAATGGAGTATTTATAAAAGTTCCGACGGAACAAGTTCTCCGTTGTCATGGACTGATATTACTGATGATATCAAGGAACATAGTCAATTTTCCGGATTAAATGTGGCTAGTTTTAATTTTAAATTAAATTTTTTAAGCACAGACACGGTTAGTCTTAGAGAAGAAGATTATTTAAAAGTAAAAGTGGAAGTTTCTGAAAATGGAAATAGCGCTAAAAGCGGCAATAAGTACGTTATTATTAAAATAGGTCAGCTTGGAGCAAATATAACTCCTCGAGGGACGGTTGTTCAAAACGGAAAACTTTCATCCGGAGAAGAAATATGCGATAGCTATTCAGGAGAAAGTTGTTTGGTGTCTAAAAATGAAATAGTCAGCCTCTCTGTTCCTGATGAAGAAAATTCTTTGGAAAATTTTTCCTGGAAAATGAACGGGGGTTCGTTGGTCTGCAATAAAAATGTTTCTTCAAGTTGTTCTGATAGTCAGGCAGTTAATTTGGCATTTTTTCCAGCCACTGGAAATATTGGCGATGAAATAGAAATTACTGCCGAAGCGACAGAAAAATCTACTGGATTACTGAAAAAATTCAGCAAAAAGTTTCGAATTATAGAACCCTATGTTAAAATAATATCATCTGATAATAATTTAGCTTGGGCAAAGAATGTGGGTTTTTTCAAACAACTGGATGGGACATATGTTCCGGATCTTAGCGACAAACTATTTCAAGCCACTCCGGGATCAAAAGTAAAATTAAAAGCTGCTTTTTTCCCTGAATCCATAGGGCTTTCAGATCAAACAATGGTGAAATGGCAGATTAATGGCGCAGATTTTTCTGGAAATGATAAAGCAGAAATTGAACTTGCCGTGGATGAAACAGCGGGAAATATATATAATGTTGACGTAAGGGCAGTTGTTTCACAATCTGCCGAAATAAGAACCGCATTAGCAAATATATGGGGAATTTCTCAATCCGAAACAGGAGAAACTATAGTAGAAAATTCCATACAAGTAGAGGTTATTCAAAATGAATATCTGGGATTGATTAAGGGAACAAAAAATGTTTTAGCTAGTGTGGCTTCGAATGTTCCGGACCAAGTAATGTTTTTGCTTAGAATAATTTTGGCAATTGCCTTTCTGGTGTTTTTCCCTAGAATTATTTTTTCCTTGTTTCCCGGGTTTAAAAATGAAAAATAAAAATAAATTTTTTAAAAAAATGTTTAGAAAAAATGCGTTTAGAATAAGCATCTTGACCCTGGTTTTATTTTTAGCCGGAGATGTTGTTATGGCCGCAGACTATAAATTGTTGGAATCTATCCCTGGATTTTTTAATTCCGGAGATGTTGTTGATTTGCCGCAACTCCTTTCCGCTATATATAAATTTGGCATTTGGACAGTGGGAATAGCGGCTATGTTTATGATAGTGATTGGCGGTTTTATGTATGTTTCCAGTGCAGGAAACACATCTACGGCTGGTAGCGCAAAAAATATTATCACAGATGCGCTAATCGGGCTGGTGGTGGCTATGGCGGCTTACTTGTTTTTGTATGTAATAAATCCCGATCTTGTAAAAACCAGTCTTATGACCGAAGTAAGTCCTTCGGTGGAAGCTTATTTATATGGCAGAGGCACCCCGTCTAACGAAGAAACAAAAAAAATTATTGAACAATTAGGGGTAAATGATTTGGCGGATGAAATTTTGAAAAGTGGAATATCAGTTTCGGGTTCCGGAGACTGTAAAGACGCCGGAGGAAACGCTGTAACTCCCCGAAGCAACTTGGAAGAATTAAAAGCGGGGAAACCAATGACTGCGTGTAATTCTTCTTGCAAAACAAGCGGCACGCCTTGCACTCAAAAAATTTTTGCTAGCGGAACAAGAACGATGCTGAAAGCTATTTTGGAATCACATCAAGAAGGAAAAAAGTTTACCATAACCAGTATTGCCGGAGGACAACACACGGGAAAGTCTATACATTATTCCGGATTGGCTGCTGATATAGTTCCCGCGAGTTCAAATCTTTCCCAGTGGAATGACTACGTGGCTGGTTTTATCAGTAAAAGCGCTTTTCCTAGTCAAACGTTTTGTGATAAAAATGGTTATGTGGCAAAGAAAAATGGTGTTTTTGATTGCACCGGGACCACGAAAAATGGAGAAACAGCCAATCATATTCACATAGATTTTAGAAACAGTTAATTACAGAAAATAGAAATGAAAAAACTTTTTATAACATCGACAGCGCTTTTAGTGATTGTTTTGATATTTTTTATTGCATATAACGTAGCTTTTAGAGACAACGCATTAATAAATGAAAAAGATTTAAATCAAAAAGGCGATTTGGAAGAAACAGTTGAAGGTGTTTCGTTGAAAGAAAAAATTGTTGCTATTACAGACGAGGCTGTGGCAGGTTTTTTTGTGGATGAAAAAAATAAAAAAATTTCTTATTACTCGCTAGTCAATGGAAAAACTTGGCAGACGGATTTTGATGGAAAAAACAAAAAAAATATTTCCGACACGGAACTTACCGGACTTATTGACGTAAAGTGGTCGCCCGAAGGCAATAAAGCTATAACCGTTTTTAATAAAAGCAACAATCAAAAAAACTTTTTCTTGTACGATTTTGATAAAAAACAAGCGAATAAATTAAAAGAAGGAATAGACGAAGTTTCCTGGGACCAATTGGGTAACAAAATTTTGTATAAATATTTTGACAGTCAGACCAAAGCAAGAAGCGTGGATATGTCGAATCTAGACGGAAGCAATTATAAAAAATTATCCAATGTTTCTTTTCGCGATATAGTTATCGCTTCTATTCCTCAATCTTCCTCCGTTTCTTTTTGGAATGAAGGAAACTCAGAAGAAGAAACCCAGTTAATGCTGGTCAATGCAAATGGCGGCGAAACCAAAACTATTTTTTCCGGAAAATTTGGAGCGGATTATTTGTGGTCGCCAAATGGTAAAAAGGCGTGGGTTAGTTTCGTGGATAATAACAATCTGGTTAGCGGGCTAGTGGATATTGATGGTGAATATGCTGACTTAGGAATACCAACCTTGGCTTCGAAAATAACCTGGTCTTCTGATGGCAAAATAGTTTATTATGCTCTCCCCGGTTCAATTCCGCAAGAAATGACAATGCCTAATGACTATAAAAATAAAAGATTTACAACTAATGATACTTTTTGGAAAACAGATACGACTAGCGGCAAAAAAGAAAGAATTATAGAGCTGGAAGATATTGCCGGCGCTTATGATGCAACAAATCTTCACCTAACCGCCTCTGAGGACATTCTATTTTTTATCAACAGAATCGACGGAAAACTGTATCGCCTGCAATTGCCTTAGTGTCAGACGTCTTGAATTTGCGTGGCGATAGGAAGAAGGTGATCCAAAAAACGAAAGCTAAGTCATTTTTCCAATAAGGCGTATCTATAAGTCCGTGCAATAGAATATAGAGAAAGATTCCTAAAAATACTGTCGTTTCGGCGGCATTTTTTTGTTTTATTTGCAGATAAATCCAATGAGAACATAAAATAAGAAAACCAAGTAGTCCTAAAATTCCTGCTTGCAGCCAAAATGCCAGATATATGTTGTGAGGTTGGGGAACCGCCCATTCTAGATAAGGCAGAAAGAATTTTTGATATTCCAGATATTTATTTTGAAAATTACCCGGACCTATGCCGAAAAACGGATTGTCTTTGATTATTTTCAATCCCGAATCCCAGATCATCATTCGGGAAGAAAGTGAAGAACGCGGATTATCTAAAAAAGAAAGCTTAGGATTGTTTATTTGAAAAACAAAAAATACAAACAGAATCAATGCGGATAAAACAAGAACGTTTTTCTTGAGGATGAAATCTTTTCCAATAAAAAATAATAAAGCAAAAGACAAAAAAACCGACAACCAAGCCCCATAGGAAAAAGTAAAATAAAAGGCGCTGGCAATAAAAATCAGAAGAGCGGATAGAAAAAACAAATATTTTTTATTCACCGGATTTTTTATAAGATAGGTTCCTATGAAAAATCCGGGAGCTAAATACATAGCTAAATGATTGGGAGACAAATAAAAAGAAGTTAGTCTCCCGTCATAGGTTACAATATTGAAAAATTTATAACCTAGAGAAACAATGGCAACCCAGCTGATGGAAAAATATAACCATTCCAATAGTTTTCTCACATCTTTTTCTTCCTTGAAAATCAAGGGAAGAGAAATAGAAAAAAGAAAAGGCGCTACAAACCAACCTTTTATTATTCCCAATGAGTCCAGGGAAAATTTATTGGCGAAAAAAGAAAGCAGTAGTCCCAAAAAAAGAAGAACGAGGGGAAAACGAAACTGATGACAAATATTTTTCCAATCCAAGAAAAGAAGCTGCTTTTTTTCCAAAAAAAGCAGAAGAATTGAAATTCCAGCCAAAACTTCTAAAACATTGGTTGGCAAACCAAAAAAAGAAAACCTTATCAAGTAGGATGGCAATAGAAGAACAGTTAGCAGAAACAAATATTTAGTTATTTGGGGAAGATAGTCTTTCATTTGCCAGGGATATTATTATTAGAAAAAGAGACAAAATATGCACGGAAAACAAAGGGGTTTCCACTAAAGAATGAATGGAAAAAACACAAAGGGAAGCCAAGAAACCAAAATAGATCAAGTTTTGTTTGGCTTTATGAAAAAAACTATAGCCAACTGAAACAATAAGAGCCAACCAACTTAAGAGTCCCAATAGTCCTGTTTCTGCCGCGATGTCCAAATAAAGATTGTGAGCGTAGATAGGATCTCGATAGGAAGCTGTGGGCTTAACTTCCAATGGAAAATTGCCAAGTCCCACTCCCAATGGCCTTCGTTGCAATGATTTTAGCGCCTGAGACCACATCTCTATTCTGCCGGAGTTAGATCCTTCTTGCAAGCTGAAAGAGGCTAGGAAGCGATTTCTGACAGGAGCAATTAAAAAAACAAAAAAGAATAATAGTAAAAATAAAAAAATAAAAAATAAGTGGCGTTGATTTTTTGAAATATTTTTTATTCCAATAAAAGAAAAAAGAAGAACGGTAAAAATTAGAGCCAAATATCCTCCCCGGGAAAAAGTTAGAAAATCAGCCAAGATGATGAGTAAAAAAGAAAATAAATAGAATTTTTTTTGAAAATCATAGTGATAAAAAATAGCCAGCGCTATCGGAGCCGTCATTCCCATATAAAAAGAAAACATATGCGGATCAGGGAAAACGGAAATAGCTCGAAAGATCGTTTTTCCGGAAAGATTCACTAACCAACTGGGATTTTCCAGCACTGCTTGAGAAAAAGTATTGCCCAGAAAAATCGGAGTAATATGTTTTCCCCAAAAAATCAACATTCTTTCCAGTCCGAACACGAACTGAGAAACAAATTGCAAAATTCCCACCAGCGCGGCAGCCGATGAACCCCAAACTAAACCGCGAGAAATTTTAATGACCCATTTCAGATCGTTTTTGAGGATGGAAAAAATAAAATATAGCGGAAAAATAGAAAATAAAAAGGCCAATTTTCTCATTCCCCAGGCCGGATTAGTGGCTAACAAAAGGGAAAAAGCGGAAAAAAACAGAAAAGAAAAGACAAAAAGAGCCGACCGATCAAAAGGGATAATTAATTTTTTTCTGTAAAAACCAATAAAAATCCAAAGAAAAAAAAGCGACAACACCAAAACTCTTACGGAAGCCAAATCTACGGAAGAAAAAGGATTCAGCGCTATTTGGAAAGGCAAGTAAAGGGAAAAAATAAAAAGTAGGTTTTTGAGCATAAGTTTTTCGGAAAAAGAGTCGCTTAAATATGGAATTTTCTGAGAAGTTTCAATATTAAGCTCGACAATATTCCCAAATGTTTTTGAAAGTAATAATCTTGAGATTGATAATAATTTTTTTTCTGTGTTTTTTTGTCAGAAAAACTTTCTCCTCCAACGTGAATTATTTCAAAAAGCGGGAAAAAAACAACCTCCTTGTTTTTTAATCGTATTCGACGGCAAAGATCCATATCTTCAAAGTACATAAAAAATTTTTCATCAAAACCATTTAAATCTAAAAAATCTTGTTTACGAACAATCAAGGATGCTCCCGATACCCAGTCGGCAACTATCATTGATGAACTTTGCCAAATTTTTTTGCTCGGTGGAAGTCCGAAATTATTTAAGACTATGTCAAGAATGCCGGTTTCTTTCCCGGCGCTCCACTGTTGCGGTTCAAGTTTTTCCGTCAAAAGTCCGGTTCCGACAATTCCAAGAGAAACGTCTTTTTCAAACAAGTCTATAATTGAGGAAATATTTTTAGAGTTAACAACTGTGTCGGGATTAAGAAAGAAGAGGTATTTTTTCTGAGAAAAAGAAGCTCCCTTGTTGCAAGCCGGACCAAAACCGATATTTTTTTCTGTTTGAATAACTTTTATTCCAAAGTCTTTTTCCAAATGCCAGATAGGCTTTCTATCATTGTTGACAACTATTATTTCATAATCAAAACCGGCGACATTCTTAGAAATGCTTTGTAGACAACGCTTCAATGGAAGCTCGCTATTATAATTTACAATAATAAAAGACAGCATTATTTGGCAGTTTTTTTATAATCTTGAAAGGCTCGTTGTATTTGCAATGCCTGTTCGGTTTTTTTTATTCTAAGGTTAAACCAATTTTTCATTTTTCGGAGAAATATATAAAATATTATCCACAATTTCTTTGTCCAAGTGGAATTTTTTTTAAAAAATATAACCGCGGAAAGAACTAGCCAATAAAGCTTCTGAGGATTAAGTTGTTCGCTTTTTTCAAAATGATAGGCGATCGCCTGTGGAACCATTAATAAAGAAAAATTATGACGGCAGGCTCTGATTGAAAGGTCGGCGTCTTCGTAATAAAGAAAGAATTGTTCATCAAAAAGACCAATTTCTTCAAAAACTTTTTGCCGAATTAGCATAGCGCAACCGGAAATATATTCTGTCGGATAGGGATTGGAGGATAATGTTTTGTATAAATGAATCGTTCTCATTTTGTTCCAAAGTATTTTTCCTCCGGCAAACCAGACATCCTTTTTATTGCCGGACAGAATTAGCGGACTCAAAATTCCATTGCGCGGATTTTTTTCAGCTTCATTAACCAATTTGTCAATAGCGTCTTTTTCAACAAGAGCGTCATTGTTTAGGAGAAAAACATAATCTGCCATTTTTTCCAAAGCAAAGCGAATGGCAACATTGTTACCGGCTCCAAAACCCAGATTCTGACTATTTTTTATAAAATGAAACTTTTGAAATTTTTCCTTGGCCTGTTCAAACGATCCGTCTTTTGAATTATTGTCGATTACTATTATTTCCAAATTAGGATAAGAGGATCTATAAATACTATCTAAGCAAGGGATTAATGAATCCTTGCCGTTATAATTTAAAACTATGGCAAAAACCTTAGGATATGTTTGCATAGCTTAATTTTAGCAAAAAAGAAGAAAAAGGCATAATAATTCAAATCACTACGCTTTTTTTGATCGGCCGGCGACAATGCTTAAAATTTCGGTTGTGGTGATGGCTTGTGTTGCCCAAAGAGCCAAGACATAAACAATAGCGCTAATTAAAACTAGCGCTATTAAATTTATTCCGGCAAAAAAGAAAAGAAAAACAGCCATAATAAAACCGGAAAAGATTATTTTGAAAAAATTGTTGATATGGGGAACATAACCCAAATGCTTTTTCGTGAGATAGAAAGTCAAAGCCACCACCAAAAATTCAGTCAAGACTGAGGTGATGGCGGCTCCAATAAAAGAAAACATCGGAATAAAGAAAGCGTTTAATAGAATGTTAAATCCGGCCGAGAAAGAAAGCGCGAACATAAGTTTTTTTTGCAGGTTTCCGGCAATCAAAATGCTGTTAAAAAAATTGCCAAAGAAAATAAATCCCAAGGCAAAAACCAATATTCGTAAAGCTCCCGCTGATTCGGAAAACTCCGGTCCGGCGATTAATTGAATAATTTCATCGGATAAAAACATTGTCCCAATTATTAATGGAGTGATAAGGACTAGAAAAAATTTAATTGTTTCATTGGAAACATATTCAAAGCGTTTTTTATCGGAAAAAATACTGCGCGCCATTAGAGGAAGAACTAATCCCATAATCATAGCCGGAAAAAAAGTCACATTCTCCACAACCTTATAGGCGGCATTGTATATTCCTACTTGCGAACTGTCTTTTAGTATGGAAAGCAGGATGGTATCGAGTTTAAAATATAAAAAAGTGACAATAGCCGAGATTCCCAGCGGAGCGGATTCTTTTAGGAACTCTTTCCAATAAGAAAAATCGAAACGAGGGCGAATAGAAACATATTTTCTCGCCCAAATTAAAACGAAAACAAAATTAAAGACCATATAAAACAAGAGGGAGGAAACTAAAAACAAAAAGCCAAGATCTTTTTTTACTGCTAATATTATTATAAAAACTTGCAAAACTTTTCCCAAAAGTTCAACAATAGCCACTTTGTCCATAGCGATGTTTTTTTGGAAAACGCCGTTGAGAACCGAATAGGTGGAAGAAAAAAGAAATGAAGCGGCGGCAATTATTATTCCCAGTTTAACATTGATAGAATAGGGAAGAAAATAAACAATGAGCGGAGTCAACGTGAAAACCACAAGCGATGACAATATTCTCAAAGACATTGCGTTGCCGACTATTTTTGCCTCGTCAGCTCCTTCGCGGGAAATGTTTCTGGCAGTGATGGTATATATTCCCAAGTCAGCTATTGAAGCGAAGAAAGCAAAAAAGGCAAGCACAATGGAATATTCCCCAAAGCCTTCTCTGCCAAGATAACGTGTTATAAAGCCTATGCCTACAAGCGCGAGAACAGTGGAAAGTATTTTGGCAGAAGCGTTAAAGACAACATTATAAGCAATTTTTCTTGCAATTGCCATAATAAATTAAAAAATATAAAACAAAATAAAACATCCTTACATTAAATTGGCGGGTTTCACGACAACTTTTCTGCTTTCTCCTTCACCAATGCTTTCAGTAACAACCTGATCATTTTTAGAAAGTTCCAAGTGAACAAGTCTTCTTTCGTAGTTAGACATCGGTTTCATAATAATCACTCTTTTTTCGTTTAAGGCCTGTTCGGCAACTTCTTTCGCCATTTCCACGATAGAAACATTTTTTTGTTTTCGGTAGGAATTAACATCAATAATGAATTTGGTTTTTTCATCAATTTTTTTCCTCACCAAAAGACGCGCTAAGTGTTGAATAGCTTGAAGGTTCGCCCCATATTGTCCAATAAGAAAATTAGATTCATCCTGGGTTATGATATTGAAAACCGTTCCATTTTGTTCTGAATCTTCAGATGAATCTATTTCAATAACAATTTCAAAGCCCATTTTTTTCAGTAATTCGGTGATTGTTTCTTGAATTATTTCGTTTTGTTCTTTCATATTGTTTATAGTATCTAAAATTTAAATTATCAGATCAAGCGCTAATTTTTCTTTCTTTGCATATAAACTTGTTGTATTAGCATAAACAGCGTGGAAGCTAGCCAATAAAGAGACAAGCCGGCGGCGAACTTTATTCCAATGAAAAATGTCAGAAATGGTCCCAGATAAAGCATTTGTTTGCTCATCATTTGAGCAAAGTCCGGTTTTTGGTCGGTCGATTCAGTTTTTGGCGCTTCCTTGGCTTGTTTCTGCATCAACATCTTTGTTTGAAAGAATTGAGCAATCGCAGCCAATATGGCAATAACCACACTAGGCTTTGTAAGATCTACAATCGAAATGAAAAGATGATTCACGTTGCCGGGATTTTTAATAAAAGTATAAAGTTGCGACGCATCAATAGCTAGATTAGAAGAAGAGATATTTATTAATATGCGATAAATCGCAATAAGGAAAATAAACTGAATAACAAGAGGCAGGCAACCGGAAAACGGATTGGTTTTGTGTGTTTTGTATAGCTCCATCATTTCTTTTGCTTGTCCCTCTTTGTTGTTTTTGTTTTTTTCCTGGATAGCTTTTATTTTTGGTTGAAGTTCTTGCAGTTTTTGTTGTGATTCTATTTGTTTTTTATAAATAGGCACAAGAATAGCGCGAAGCAGAATAGTAGTTATTATTATGGCTATGCCAAAATCTTGTCCCGGAATTATGTTGTAGACAAAAACAAGTAAGTTATAGAGCGGTTGATAGACTATTGCGTTGAAAAATGAACCCATTTATTTTAGTAAGTTATTTTTTTTAAGTATTTTTTCCAGAGAAATCATAAGAGCTTCTCTTTTTGGCTCGGGCTTAGTTTTTTTTATCATAAAAATTATGTCAAAGCCGGGGGTCAGTTCATTTATGCGCGGATAGAGCAGGGAAGACAGGGCTCTTCGTATCTTGTTTCTTTGAACGGCCAGTTTGGAATAATTTTTTCCGACAGCGAAGCCAATTCTGCTTTCAGGCTGACTATTTTTAGCAAACTTTATAATTATGTTGTCCAGGGAAAAAAACTTACCCTTTAAGTATACATTCTGAAAGTCTTCTTTTTTTTGCAATCTGTTTTTTTTAGGCAACATTGGAAAGCGAATAAAGTTTCTTAGAAATGCTAAGCCGAGAGTTTCTTGCGACCCTTTTGTCTCCTTTTTTGAATGACCTTAGTTCCTGTCGCGGTGCTCATTCTTTTGAGAAATCCATGTCTTTTTTTATGACGCCCTTTTTTTGGTTGATATGTTCTTTTCATTTGTATATACAAAATTTAATTAATTATTTAAATATAAGGGTTATTTTGCGGCTTTACCCTAAAAAAGCGCCATTTAACCGCTCAACTGTCTTTGAATCATTTTTTATTTTATAATGACTAAAAAACAGGCTAAATAAAGTTTATCAGTAAGAGGGAAAAAGTCAATGTTTTTAAAAGAAAAAAAGAAGAAAGAGGGTGTGTATAACAAATTGGGTATCCACAAGTTATCCACATAGTTATAAAATTGGTGCGCTGGTGTGGATAACTTGGTCGTGATATAATTTTTTGTACGTAATAAAAGGGGTATAAAAACTATGAATAATGAAGAACTTTGGCAAACAGCGCTTGGTGAGATAGAGCTTTCTATTTCAAAGGCCAATTTTATAACCTGGTTTAAGAACACCTCTATTATTTCCAATAAAGATGGAAAAATTATAATCGGTGTTCCCAATGGATTCGCAAAAGAATGGTTGGAAAATAAATATAACACCTATATTTTTCGAGCCTTGCATAACTTTCAAGAAGACTTGCGAGAAATAAGCTGCGTTATTCATAATCCGCAACAACAAGCAAAAAATAGTGTTGATGCGGTTTCTGGTTATCCGCAACAACCGGTAAAAAATACCGTCAGCGTTCCGGAAATTGTTTATGAGAAAGCGCCAACCGAAAGAAAGTCTGGCGGCAACAATGAATCCAATATAAATCCTCGTTATACTTTTGATAATTTTATTGTCGGTGAAAATAATGAATTAGCGCGCGCCGCTTGCTACGCCGTTTCTCAAAACTTAGGAAGAATTTATAATCCATTATTTATTTATGGAGGAGTGGGATTGGGAAAAACACATCTTTTGCAGTCAATAGGCAATGAAATTTTAAAAAATGATCCAAGCAGAAAAATAAAATATATAACTTCGGAAAGATTTGCCAATGAATTGATTGATTCAATCAGAAATCAAACCATTAATGATTTTAAATCCAGTTATCAAGCAATCGATCTTTTGATAATTGACGATGTGCAGTTTCTGGCCGGTAAGGAAAAGACTCAAAATGAATTCTTTCACATATTCAATGCTTTGTATCAAATTAACAAGCAAATAGTTCTCAGCAGCGATCGCCCGCCCAAGTCTATTGCCACCCTGGAAGAAAGACTTAGATCAAGATTCGAAGGAGGAATGATTGCGGATGTAAGTATGCCGGATATTGAAACAAGAACAGCTATTTTGAAGGCGAAATTGGCTGAAAGAAGTTTTTATTTGGAAGAGGATGCTATAAAATATATGGCGCAACATATAAAAAGCAATATTCGAGAACTGGAAGGTTCGCTTAACAGGATTATTGCCGCGTGTGAATTTAATAAAAAACCGCCAACCTTGGAGTTGGTTCAACAAACTCTTTCCGATCTTATTTCTAGTGGGAAGAAAAAAGGAGTTCAGAGTCAGCACATTATTGATGCAGTAGCGCAATTTTTTGGAATAGCGGTTAAGGACTTGATAAACAAGGGGAGAAAAAAAGAAATTTCAAGAGCCAGACAAATCGCTATGTATTTAATGCGAACAGAGCTGAGCGCTTCCTATCCGGGAATAGGAGATTTGTTTGGAGGGAGAGATCACACCACAGCTATGCATGCATATGAAAAAATAAACAAAGAGTTGGAAATGGATGAAAAACTAAAAGAAGACGTGGGGATACTAAAAGAAAAAATATATTTGGTTTAATCCAAACGCATAAGTTCTAAGATTATTAATTTTACGTATATGAAAGTGATTTGTACTCAGGAAAATTTTAAAAAAGCCATATATAGCACCGAAAGAGTAGTTGGAAAACAAATAACACTGCCTATTTTGGAAAATATTTTATTGGAAACGGAAGGCGGAATGTTGAAAGTGTCAGCTACTAATTTGGAAATAGGCGTGTTTTTAAAAGTTGGAGCAAAAGTTGAAGAAGATGGAAAAATAACTGTTCCTGCGAAATTGCTAAGCAGTTTTGTGAATAATCTTCCGGCGGACAGCACTGTTTCTTTGGTGGCGGAAAATCAATCCCTCAAAGTTTCCAGCGGAAGCGTCTCGGCTATCGTAAAAGGTTTGCAAGCGCAAGATTTTCCAATTATTCCTGAAATGGAAGGCGATTTCCTTTTTTCTTTTCCAGCGCAAGAATTAAAAGAGGTTTTGCCGAGACTTTTGGTGTGCGCTTCATTGGATGCGACCAGACCGGAGCTTTCCGGAGTAAATATGCTTCTTTTTGACAAGGAAGTTCATTTGGCGGCGACTGATAGTTTCAGATTAGCTGAATCCATAATTCCAATAAAGAAAGAAAAAGAAGCCGAATACAATCTTTTTATAGAAAAAGTAGCTTCTGTGATAATTCCATCCAATACTATTTCAGAAGTGTCTAGGGTGATAAATCCGGAAACAAAAGAAGTGAAAGTTTCCATAGAAGAAAGTCAAATATTTTTTCAAATAGACAATGTCAGAGTTGTTTCGCGTCTAATCAACGGAAAATATCCTGAATATAAACAAATAATTCCACGTCAATTTTCTACTAAGGTTGTTTTGTCTAAAGAAGAACTTTTGAGGGCGGTGAAAATTGCCGGAATATTCGCTAAAGATAAAGCTGGTGAAGTAAAATTTGAAATAGAACCGGAATCCGGCGATGTTAAGATATTCTCTCGCGCCGAAGAAGTAGGAGAAAACAAAACAATTTTGTCTTCAGAGGTTAGCGGTCCAAAACAAGAAATAGTTTTTAATCCTAGATATATTATGGATGGAATACAAGCTATTTCAAGTCAAAAAATCGCTCTTTTGATGAATAACAATTCTTCTCCGGCTGTTTTGCGTATGATTGGGGAAGATGGCAACAAAGAAAACGATAATCACACCTATATAATTATGCCGATAAAGAATTAGCGGATTATGAAAAAAATCGGAAGTTTATTACAGAAAAAAGAATTTTCCAACAATGTCCCGTTGGATGAAAAAAGCATTTTCTATGTTTTCGGAAAAGTTATCAAGCAAGAATATGGAAATTTTGGAGTAGAAAATTTCAAAGCTCAATATTTGAAAAATGGAAAACTTTTTATAAAAGCCGAAAATTCTGTTTGGGCGAGCGAGTTGTGGCTAAACAGGGAAGTTATTGTTGAAAAAATGAACCGAGAATTAGGCTCGAGTGAAATTAAGGAATTGAGTCTGTAACTCTTGCCAAAAATTGGTGTTTGTGCTACAAATAATTAAGTCTCAGTCAAATTTTATATTTTTAATTTTCAATTGTACTTTTGCATTTTTATTTTTGCATTATACATTTGAGTAAAACTAACGTGCCAATCAAGAAATCTGCCAAAAAGTATATGAGAGTTACTGAAAGAAAAACTCTTCAAAACAAGAAAACTAAAGGTGTTTTCAAAAACGCCATCAAAAAAACCAAAGAAGCTGTAGCTGATGGGAAGGTGGAAGAAGCGCAAAAATGGTTGAAAGCCACAGTTAAAGCCTTGGATAAAGCGGCGCAAAAGAAAGTTATTGGAAAAGAAACTGCTGCTCGAAAGAAATCTAGACTAAACAAAACCGTAAAAGCTATTGCTTTGAAAAAGTAATTTCAATACAGACTTTAAAAAAATCATCCGGCAGGATGATTTTTTTGTGTCTATATGCTGGCAATGAATTTGTCTAGAAGAAGAATTAATGATTCTTTTCCGGTTTTTGATTGAAAGTCTATTTTTTCCAGTTCTTTGTAAATATTTTTTAATTTTTCCAAAGAAATATTTCTGATTTGAGAAAGCGATTTTTGCGCAACGAAAGGATGCAAGCCGGTTTGTTTGGCGATCATTGGCGCAGAGGTGTTGCCATCTTGATAGGCGGAAGATATTTTAAGCAATGTTCTTATTTGATAAATATACATAGAAAGCATATAGAAAGGATCTTCGCCTTTTTCAAGTTGTTGATGAAGAAGGGAAAGCGCTTTTCCTTTGTTTCCTCCAAACAGCGCTTCTATGGCTTCGAATACGGTTGATTGAATGCCGGCCTTGACCAGTTGGTTGACATCGTCTTGAGTAATTTCACCTTGCTGTTTGAAGGCGACAAGTTTTTCTAACTCATTTTTTAGTAAATAAAGATTGTTGCCTGTGTAGGAAACTAGCAATTCCAGAGTATTTTTGGAAAAAGATATTTCTGGTGATATTTTTTTTGCATATTCCTCTGCCCAATTCGAAAGGGAAAATCCTTGAAGAAGGGGAAATGATTGCTTTTTGGCTTTGGTGTGGAGATATTTGAAAAAAGAAAGATTTTTTTTAGGCTCGGAGCTTTCATAAAAAATAACAATTAGATCCTGGTCATTTTCTAAATTAGAAGTTTTTTTAAGTGACTCCAAAACACTTTTTTGTATTTCAGTGGGAACATTTTTTAAAAAGTCTAAAACAATTATTAATTTTCTTTCGGAAAAAAGTCCGCTAGCTCTCAAGGATTCTAAAAAATCTCTTTCATTAGCGGTTTTTTCCGAGAAATCAAAAGTCAGAACGCTGGAAGAAGCATTTTTTTCAATGAATTTTTGTTTGAGTTCATTTAGTTTTTCCTTGGAGCGGAAAAGGTCTTCCCCGTACAAAAATAAAAGCATACAAGACTATTTTAGTTAAAAACTAATCAATAAATGTTTGTTTCAAAGGCTCTAAGTAAATTAGCATAAAAAAAACATTAAAACAATTGCTTATTTTAATGCTTTGTTTTTTATTTACAAGTTTGTTTTTAGGCGACCGGTTCCCATCTGAGCGCTTGTCCCGGCTCTAGAATTTCTACCCAAATTTGTCCAGGCACGAAAGGCATTTCTTTTCCATTTTGGTCATAGAAGAAAAGCTTGCTGTCTAGTTTTGAGCGATCTTTTTTCCAGGTCCCACGATATTCCTGACCGTTCATATAATAATAAGCTTCTCCGCTGTCGCTCTCATCATACCAAGGATCTCCAATTTGAACATTGTTATATCTTCCGCTAATGCTTTCCGTTCCGGTATTCTTGATTTCTTCTACATTAGCCCAGGGGTTTTGTAATCCTTTTCCGGTGTAGTCTTGCGTGTTGGTTATTTGTTCCGATTTGGCAAACATAACTACGATATTTTTTGGGGAAATTCTTTGACTATTGTTTCTGTCGGTGTCATTTTCATCAGACCAGATTCGAAGGTATGAATTGGAGTTTTTGTCGTAGTCATATTCCGCGTCATATGGTTTGGCGAAAGCCACTCGCAAATGTCCGGATTGAGGGCGTTTTTCCATCGAAGCTTCCGCTTGGTGAGGATAACCGGAAAATCTTGTTTCCATATTAATATTGAGATTTTTCATAGCCGCTAAAACATTTTCTCCGGTAATATGTCCAGTGTCTTCCATTCTCATTTTTCCTGTTGGAGTCCAACGCTCGCAATAGTTAGTGGTCATACAATCGATGCGATCGATCACGTTTTGTTCAAGTAGATCAAGCGCAAAATGTGAACCGCCCCAGTGAATGAAAAAAGCGTCAAAGCCTTTGGCAAGGGCGATATAATCATGACGAGAGCTTCTGATGGCGCCAATTTCTTTTGGAATACTGCAACCATAAATTCCCATCAATCGAGTAACTGAGGATGTGTAGGCGGGCATTTCAATAACCATATCAGCCTCAGAAAATCCAGCTGCCGGTCTGGCTTGAAGATCGGAAGGTTGCATAACAGCAACCGGTCGGCGATTCCAATTTTCGCAAGATAAACCGGAAATAGGATTGGATGGTCCGGTGTTTAGAATTGCTTGCGTAGGAGTAGTTGAATTATCCAACTGGATTTGCTTAGAGTTTTTCGTTCGGAGGGAACCTCGAAACGATGTGAAATAAAGAATTGTTCCGGCAACCAGGGCTGCCACGGCGACAATAACGCCTACTTGTTTTTTGCTCATTGTTCTTATTGATTATTTGTTTATTTTTGACACTGGGGACAATGGAAAACACTTCTTTGTCCCATTTTGAATCTTTTTATTATTGTACCACATTTTTTGCAAGGCTCATTTTCTTTGTTATAAACTCGCAAAACTTTTTGAAAATTTCCCGGCGCTCCATCGGAATCGCGGTAATCGCTGTCAGAAGTTCCGCGAAGCTTGATAGCTAGTTTTAATATTTTTTTAATATTTTTATAAATTTCCTTGATTTCTTCCGCTGTCAGCGAAGAGATTTTTCTTTGGGGATTAATTCCGGCTCTGAAAAGAATTTCACTGCGATAAATATTGCCGATTCCGGCAATCAACTCTTGTTCCATCAAAACAATTCCAATGGGAGCTCTGGATTTTTTTCCTAAGATTTCTTTAAATTTTTTCAAAGTAAACTCCGGACTCATTGCATCCACTCCCAGTTTTTTTATTTCCGCAAGATCTTTTATTTTATCAGTGTCAACTAAAACAATTTTTGCAAATTTTCTCAAATCCGAAAATTCCAAAGTTATTCCGGATTTTAGATACCAAATATGATGAATATATTGATTAACCTTATCTTTAAAATAATCTTTTTTTGTCGCTTTCTTCTTCCTACTTTCTGTTTCCTTCTTGATTAATAGATGCCCAGTCATTTTCAAATGAATGTAAATCGTTTTTCCTCCGGACAAATCAATAAACATATTCTTTCCAATCCTCCAGGCTTGCAAAATCTTTCTGTTGGCAATTTCTTTTTCCACTTCGTTTTGTGAAGCAGCCAAGGACACTTTTCCATTCCTCGCTATTTTGATGGATTTTAACCAATCACTCCAAAAACCAACGATAACATCGCCTTTTATTTTTCTGTTCAAATCATCAACTATCGTTTGCACCTCGGGCAATTCAGGCATAGGGATAAATATTAAGAATAAAGTATTAAGTATTAAGCATATTTGAGTAGTTTTCTTTTTTTGCGACAAGGCTGAGGATTAAAAAGAAAAATATGATTCCAAAATGGGATGTCCAGAGCCAGTGATCGATGAAAAGTAGAAAGTAGAAAGTAGAAAGTAGAAGACCCGAAGTCCAGCCTAGTCTAAAAGCTGTTTGCGCTGAAAAAAATAAAACTCCCAAAAACAAAATCAATCCAACGATTCCTAGCTCTGACCAAACAAGCAGGAAAATATTGTGAACTGGTTGAATTTGCCAAATTTGTTTGTGGGGATTTTTTTCAAAAACCGCCGAAGTATAATTTCCCGCTCCGACTCCCAGCCAAAAATTTTCCTTGATTATTTCTTTGGATTGCAAAACATATTCGCTTCGATCGGAAAAAGATTTTTGTTCCAGTCGGGCTTGTCCTTTGGCGCGAGAAAAAAACAAAGGGGAGAAGGCGCTCATCCAAACAAAACCAACAATGCCAAAAACAATCGCCAACTTTGTCAGCGCTATTTTTTTTTCTTTTTGAAAAATAAATAACAAAATAAAACCGAACGCAAAAATTATCCAGGCGGATCGGGAAAAAGAAACAATCAAGCCGGAGAATGTTATTGCGTAACCCGTAACTAGTAACCCGTAATTAGTAATATAATTTCTTAAAAGATTTGTTTCTTGTTGTTCGCCAGCTGATTCTTGTTTCTTGGCTATTATTAATAATAATATTATTGCTAAATATCCTCCTAAAATATTGGGATGAGAAAAACTTCCATAAGCCCGAAGCCATCTTTCTTTAGGTAGCTCAATCACCGAGCTTCCTCCGACAGAAGCAATGTGGCGGCTTGTTCCCAGAAGAGCGCTGGAAAAATCTTGTTGCGTCAAAAATTGTCCGACAGCCAATGCTCCTTGCAAAGCTCCGGCAAGTAGCAAAACAAAAATCAATTTTTTCCAATTGAAATTTATTCGAGCGACTGACCAAAACAATCCGATTGCCAAAAATAATTTTAAAGAAAAATAAAACGCCAATGTTTTGTCGGATGACCAAACGATGGAGAGAAAAGACCAGAAAAGTAGAAGGCAGAAAGCAGAAGGTAGAAAGTGTTTGGGATTTTTTAAATTCAAAATTGAATTATTGAAAATTGATTTGAAATTGCCGTTTTTAATATATTTTATTAAACTTAAAACTAATAAAAATAAAATCAGCGCATCGATTCCATATAAACCAATCATTCCATATTCCCATTTATTCCTACCTATAAAAGGTTCGCGCAAAATAAAAATAGTTTGCCACGGCAAAAGAAAAATCAAAAGATAAAAAATATATTCAATTGTTTTGTTGAGACTCAATTTCATATTTTGCGCTTTGTTCGTTCTAAAGCTCCCCCCAGTTCTCTCCAATTTTCACATCCACCACCAAAGGAACTTTGAGGGTGAGGACGTTTTCCATAATTTTTTTGGCTTGCTGGGAAAATTCTTGAGCAATTTCTTCTCGAACTTCAAAAATTATTTCATCGTGAATTTGCAAGATTGCGCGAGCTTTTCCGGAATATTTTTCAGCCAGCGGTTCAAGTTTAATCATCGCCAGTTTGACGATGTCAGCGGCTAATCCTTGGATGGGCATATTAATTGCCATTCTTTCCGCTCCGGATTGCGCTTGAAAGTTGGGCGAATTTATTTCTGGCAAATAACGTCTGCGTCCCAAAATAGTTTCCACATAGCCGTTTTCTTTCACGAGTTTGCGAGTAGCTTGCATATAAGCGGCGACACCGGAAAACTTTTCCATATAAGTGTTGATGAATTGCTGGGCTTCTTCTCGGGATATTCCAGCCGATTGAGAAAATCCATAAGCGCCAATTCCATAAATCACTCCAAAATTCAAAGCTTTGGCGGCGCTGCGCATCTTGTCGCTGACTTGTGAAAGAGAAACTTTGTTCACTTCGGAAGCGGTGATTTTGTGAATGTCTTCTCCTCGGTGAAAAGCTTCAATCAATTTTTTATCTTCGCTGACGTGGGCGATGGCGCGCAAATCAATTTGCGAATAGTCGGCGCTTACCAAAACAAAATCCTCCTCTGCTTCAAAAGCGGTGCGCAACATTTTCCCTAAATCGGTTTTAATAGGAATGTTTTGCAAATTCGGTTCAGTGGAAGAAAGTCTTCCGGTAGCAGTAATAGCTTGATTAAATGTGGTATGAATCCTAGAATTTTCATCAGTCAATAGAGGAATAGTGTCCAAGTAAGTGGTTTTTAATTTGAAAAGTTCGCGATATTCTTCGATTTTTTCAATAATTTTGTGCTGGTCGCGAAGTTTTTCCAATTCCGATGAAGCGGTGGAATATTTTGTTTTGGTTTTTTTGATTAGGTTTGTTGGCAACTTTAAAACAGAAAAAAGAATATCAGAAAGTTGTCCGGGTGAGTTGATATTAAATTGCGTTCCGGCTAATTCATAAATGGATTTTTCCAAATTTTTTAATTTAACAGAAATTTTTTCCGCAATTCCCTTAAAAATTATGGGGTTTAGTTTTATTCCAAAAAGTTCCATTTTTGCCAGCGTTTCAATTAATGGCATTTCTATTTTTGAAAAAACAGAAGCAATACTGTTGGTGTTGCCATTGTTTTTTTCTTGCTCCTGGCTGATTTCTTTTATTTTTTCTTCCAAAATACTTTTTAATTTCAAGCAATAATCGGCTTTTTGACAAGCTGTTTTGATCAGATCAACTTCATTTTCTCCTCCGCCCAACATAGACAATTGTCCTTTGGATTTTTTTTGCAGTTCAATTTCTTCTCCTAATTCGGTTAGAATTAATTTTTCCAACTCGATTTTTCTTCCCGGCTCTAAAACGTAGGCGGCCAGCATCACATCCCAGCCTTTGTCAAAAAGTTCGCCCAAATTCAAATGAATATTATTTTGTGCCAATATTTTATAGGAATTTTTCAAATCATATCCGATTTTAAAAATATTTTTATTTTCAAAAATTGGTTTGACTAATGATAATAAATTTTCAGAACAGGGAAAATAGAAAGCGCGTCCGGTTTTGTGAGAAAAGGATATGCCGACAATTTTTTCTTCGCGCGTTTCAATGGAAAAAGAAAATTCTTTTTGCAAAGAAATTTCTTGCAATATTTTTTCAACGTTTTTTTCTTCGACTTTTGCGTATTTAAAATCGGCCACTCCTTTTGAAATTTCGTTGTCTTCCTCCCCGATTTTTTTAGGAAGGCGCTTAATCAAAGAAAAGAAGTTAAGTTCCTTGAAAAGATCAACTATTTCATTCTTGTCGTATTCACGCAAGACAGCCTCGGAAAGATTGAGTTTCACCGGCGCGTTAATTTCAATAGTAGCCAATTTTTTGCTTAAAATAGCTTGGGTTTTATCTTTTTCCAATTTTTCCTTGACGGCTCCTTTGATGGCGTCGATGTTTTCATAAACTCCTTCCAATGTTTTGTAGGACTGAAGAAGTGTGGTGGCTGTTTTTTCTCCAATACCTTTGACCCCGGGAATATTATCGGAAGGATCGCCGCGCAGTCCCTTGAAATCACGAAGTTGTTCAGGTGAAATTCCATATCTTTTTTTCACTCCTTCTTCGTCGTATAAAATTGAATCGCTTAGTCCGCGGCGCATAGTATAAACCTTAGTTTTGTCATTTACCAACTGAAGCGTATCCATATCGCCGGTAACAATGATGTTTTCAATTTCTTCGTCGGAAGCTTCTGATTGTTTGGCGATCGTTCCAATAATATCATCAGCTTCGAAACCCTCTTTTTCGTAAATGGGAATATTAAAAGCGCGAACCACTTTTTTAATCAGGGGAATTTGCGCGTAGAGTTCGTCGGGAGCTTTGGCGCGAGTAGCTTTGTATTCCTTATATTCTTTGTGGCGGAAGGTTGGAGCAGCCAAATCAAAAGAAGCGATGACATAGTCCGGCTTGAATTCGTCAATGACAGAAAGAAGCGTGGAGGAAAAACCATAAACAGCATTGACCAATTCACCTTTTTTGGTCATTAACGGAGGAAGAGCATGGTAGGCTCGATGAATAATGGCATTCCCGTCAATTAAAATCAGTTTCTTTTTTCCGGACATTTATTTTTTCTAAAGGATTAATATTCTCTTTATTTAGTATACTTTCGCCGGAGAAACATTGCAATTGGTAAAAATTAAACAGCCAATCCTCATTGAGAACTGGCTGTTGTTTGAAAGCCCCTCTTAAGATTAAGAAGGGAAATGCATAAAATAAAAAATCTTATTTTCGGTTGGCAGCGTAGGTTGCTAAATTGTCCATAGCGACATTAAAACAGGCCGGACAATATCCATGACTGACTGCTTCTTGTCCCTTTGGACATTCTCCTTTTGTTACTTTTTTTTCACAACCGATGCAATTGTTTCTGTCCGGACAATCCTTATTTTTCCTGCACACACAACATATCTGTGTCATAACATACCTTCCTTTGCCGTATATGGCTAAAAAGATTTTTATTTTTTGTTTTTATTAATGAACTGTCTTCTGAAAAATAACAGACTCGCTTATGTAAATAATATATCATCTTATTGAGTATTACGCGAGTTTTTGCTTAAAATTTTAGCAAAAATAATGTTTTAATGGCTTAAAAAAGCCACCTTTTGGAAAAAGGTGGCTTGTGGATAACTTGTGTTGAATTTGTTAATAAGTCTATTTTTCGATTAATTGAATTGAGTTGATTTGAATTTTTTCCAACGGCTGATCCATTGAATTGGTTTTGGAGCTTTCGATTTTTTCCACCACATCCATTCCATCGGTTATTTCTCCGAAATTGGTGTGTTTTCCGTCGAGCCAGGGTGTGTTTTCAGCTGTGACAATAAAAAACTGCGATCCATTGGTGTTTGGTCCGGAATTAGCCATCGCCAGAGAGCCTTTGACCAGTTTGTGAGAATTAAACTCATCAGCAAATTTGTATCCCGGATCGCCGGTGCCCACAGCTACGTTTTTCCAATCTTCAGCTTTGGAAAGCGGATCGCCGCCTTGAATCATAAAATCTTTGATGACACGATGAAAAGCTGTGCCGTCATAAAATTTTTCATCAGCCAGTTTCAAGAAATTATTGACAGTCTTGGGCGCGTCTTTGACATAAAATTTGATTTTAATATTTCCCGCGGAAGTTTTTATGACAGCCTCGGAATATTTTTCAGCGTAGGGAAGGGAAGTTTCTTTTTTTGGTTCGGTTGTTGACATAGTGGTTGTTTGTTTATTGTTATTAATATTTTTAGTGCTAACAGATTTGTCTTTTTCAAAAACAAAAAACAAATAAAACATCAGAGCGATAATAATCAATGAGATTATCAAGTTTTTCATAAGCTTTTTAATTTTTAATGCTAATTATTTTTTAAATATTTATTTTTGCGAAAGCTCGATTTTTCTTGTGTTTTCATTGATCCATTCGAAATTTATCCAGAGCGCGTTTTCGGGAATTATATTTTTCACTCTTTCTGCCCATTCGATAATCACAATACAATTTTCTTTTTCGGCAAAATCTTGCCAACCCAATTCTAACAAATCTTTTTCTTCAATACGATACGCGTCGATGTGATAAATTTTATTGATTGTTGAACATTGATTATTAAATAATTCTTTTTCGCTATTTTGTATTTTGTATTCTTTTAGAATCGCGAATGTCGGGCTGGTGTAGGGTCCTTCCAATCCCAATCCTTCCAAGAGTCCTTGGGTGAAGGTGGTTTTGCCGGCGCCTAAATCTCCGGAAAGACAAATAACCTCGCCTCCGGAAAGTTCTTTTGTCAACAGTTTGCCGATATTTTTAGTTTGCTGCGAATTGATAGTTTGAAAAGTTTTCATAATGTAAGTGTAGCGTTATTTTTGTTTTTTACGCAAGAGATAAAAAAAACGGCTGAACGCAATTGTGATATTGCATTCAG
>AMFJ01004234.1_pt1 | contig 52468 bp, 48 predicted proteins | sample 427208 | NCBI WGS metagenome assembly AMFJ01 (sample SAMN02954298, study PRJNA114691) | groundwater metagenome | biome: aquatic; feature: subsurface aquifer; material: sediment; isolation source: subsurface aquifer sediment | place: USA: Rifle, CO | collected 2008-08 | reverse complement strand
ATTAAGCGCTGCTTCAGGCAGCGACTTTGGAGGTTATCATACAAAGAGAGGAATTGAAAAATTTCTTTTCTATGCTTCTGTTGGGTTGGCGGTTATTTTTATTATCCTGGCTATTTTAAGCGCGAAAGTAACTGGAATTTAATTTTCTAATAAAAAAAGTTATTAGTATCAAAGATAAAATAAAAGTGTTGTCTCCTGGGAATTGGTTTGCCGTCAGCAAAATTCTTAATTTTCGGGAAAAAATGCTAGTAGCATTTTTGTCTTTGGTTTTTATTGCTTCTTTCGGTTTTTGGGCGGAACGTATCTTTGTTAACTTCACCAAGCCGATTCCTAAATTTGGAGGAGAATATACGGAAGGAATTGTTGGACAACCTCTTTATGTCAATCCTCTTCTTTCTCAGACAAGCGAGGCCGACTCTGATTTGTCCAGATTAATATTTAGCGGTCTTTTCAAATATGACCAACAGGGGAAAATCGTGAATGACCTGTCTGAGGGATATGAAATTTCTGAAGATAAAAAATCTTATACAATAAGAATAAGAAAAAATGCCAAATGGCATGACGGAACAGAATTGACTGCCAATGATGTTCTTTTTACTTTTAATATCATAAAAGATTCCGCTTATAAAAGTCCTTTGCGCCAAAATTGGCAGGGAGTTGAAATAAACAAAGTTGATGATTATGCTTTACGTTTTGATTTAAAAAATCCCTACTTTGGTTTTTTGGATAATTTGACAGTGGGCATTTTGCCGAAACATATTTGGGAAAATATTCCTGCCGAGCGTTTTTCTTTAATGGAAAGAAATCTCAGACCGGTCGGAAGCGGACCCTATGCTTTTGTTGATTTTCAAAAAGATTCCAATGGAAATATAATCACCTACAAATTGGCGGCGTTCAAAGAATATTATGAAGGTTCTCCCTATATAGCTAAAATAAATTTCAATTTTTACCCTGGCGATGACGCGCTTATCGAGGCTTTCAATAAAAAAGAAGTTATGGGAATCAGCAATATTTCTCCGGAAAAGATTGTTTCCCTGAAGACATCCAAGAATTTTAGCATAAAAGAAGTTGTTATTCCGAGATATTTTTCTCTTTTTATAAATCAAACAAAAAATGTGGCATTGGCTTATGACGAAGTCCGAAAAGCTATGGCAATAAGCGTTAACCGACAAGAAATAATTGACGACGTGTTGGAAGGAAAAGGCATTCCTTTGTATACCCCTCTTTTTCCTCAAATGAAAGGCTATGAAGATTTTAGCGGGGAATATGCCTACAACCCCGAAGAGGCTAAAAAAATATTGGATAATGCTGGATGGAATTTGAATCAAGATGAAGGCGTGAGGAAAAAAGGAGAAGATAAATTTGAATTTGAAATAATTACCACCGATTGGCCGGAACTTGTGAAAAGCGCCGAAATTTTGAAAAGGCAATGGGAAAATATTGGAGCAAAAGTTAATATAAAAATATTATCCGTTTCTGATTTTCAGCAAAACTACATCAGAACCAGGGAATATGGCAGTTTGCTTTTTGGACAAGCCTTGAGTTTCAATCCCGATTTCTATTCTTTTTGGCATTCCAGTAATAAACGCGATCCTGGTTTGAATATGTCTCTTTTTGAAAACAAGGAAGCAGATGAGCTGCTGGACGCAATCAGACAAGAAACAGATGAGAACAAAAGAGCGGAAGATTTTGGAAAGTTGGTGCGAATTATTAAAGAAAAAAATCCCACTATATTTTTATATAGCCAATATTACTTGTACCCAATAAGCAATTCTATTAATGGCATTGATATTAAAGGGATTAATTCTCCATCTTGGAGATTTGCCGATGTTAATAAATGGTATATAAAAACAGCTAGAGTTAAAAAATAATCTTCGTATTTTTAAAAATATTTTTTTGTGGTATAATGCGAGAGTAAGGAACTCTCATAATATTAATATTAAAAACAAAATGCAAACACTAAAACACAATATTAGAATATTTATTCTGTCGTTGGTCTTCGGTTTGGTTATCGGAGGAGGATTAATCATAGCCAGAGCTTGGACTGAACCATCTGTTGCTCCTCCTGGAGGCAACATTGGAGCGCCAATCAACACAAGCGGGATAGGACAAATTAAAAGTGGAAATCTTATAATTAATTCAGGCGGATCATACCCGACAGGTTTGGTTGTAAATGGAAATGCGGGTATCGGTGACGCAACTCCTGACAATGGACTTAAGCTGGATGTCGAAGGAAAAGTCGGAGCGACGGAATATTGCGATCAGAATGGGGAGAATTGCATGGTATCAGAAACTTTTGAATCCGATAAATGGTATGAGTATCGAGGTCATTGTACAGGAAGCAGGTTGGCTGGGTGGAGTAATATTAATGATAATAGAGAAGAGTGCATAGCACATTGCTTGAATGTTAACAAAAATACAAATTGTATTAGTCAGCATTTTCATAGTGGTGACCAAAGTTTTACTTTGCCAGCTAATCGTAGTCGGTCAAATTTTGAAAATCAAAGTGATTGTATGTGTTATTCTGGATATATAGCAAGCCCATTTGTTTGGTCTGATGTGTGGGTATATCAAATTAGAACTGAAAAAGATGAAAATTTTATTAAGAATAACTGATAAATTTTTGCACTGCCGGTATTTGGTATTATCAAAACACTAATTGTTCTTACCCTAGTTAAAGTTAGAATATTTTGCAAACTTTTTGAAACAAAAATCATCCCAATTTATCGGGATGATTTTTTTATGTGAATTTTTGCGATAACTTATTTCTGAAACCGAAGTTGGAAACTGATATTTTTGCTTCTTTCCACTTCCGGTTGATCAAAAGGATTTTGATTTCTCAGCAAAGAAGAATACATTGTGAAATATTGCCAGAAAACCATAAACTCTCCCATAGTTTTTTCATTGATTTCATTTACTGTCAAAACGGCGACGGGAATATTTTTTTCAATGCAATGCCCCCAAACTCCTTGCATATCAAAACTCAAAGTTTTGTGCGCCGGAATTCCATTTATATTTTCCAAAGTTACGCCCGACAGTTCTTCATTTTTTATATCTTCCGGAACTTCAATGGGAAAATCTTGCAAACTTTTTTTTACTTCCATTAGCAGAGCCACAACATTTTTTCTTCCTCCGAAAAGCCTTTGATTGGTGTGATGTTGTGATTCCGGAGAATAATCTCCAAAAATGGTTTGTCCTTGTCCGTTTTTTCCGGTATTTTCGTGAATTAGTTGAACGATCAAAGGAAAGAAACCGAAAAGAGCGGAAGAATATATGGAAGAAAATATTTCCGTGTATCCCGATTCTTCCAGTTTATGGAAATAGGCAGCCATTTTCAGGGCGTCATTTTTTTCAATTTCAACTTGGCAGTTATATTTTTTGTAACCCGATTCCGCTCCGGCGTATATTTCTTTTATATCCAGACCCATAAGATAGGCGGGAACCAATCCGCAAGAAGTCATACCGGCATATCTTCCTCCCACCGCCGGATGGGCTATTTTTTCCCAGTTTCTTATTTTGGCAATATTGGAAAGCAGGTTGTTTTTGTTTTCCGAAATGACCAAGACGGGATAACCCAAAAAAGATAATAGCGGTTCAATGTTGTTGATGTTGGTTCCGGATTTTGAAATTACCAAAACAAGAGTGTTTTCTCGGGGATATTTTTCTTTAAGTGAATTGATGAGTTCCGGTTCGGCTGATGGAAGGAATTCGAAGTGGACATCGTTCCTGAAAGAGAATAGAGAATTATAGAATGCCCAGGAACTCGTTCTTGATCCGCCGTTGCCAATCAAGATAACGTTTTCATATTGTTTGTAATTCTGGGATTTTTTTTCTATCGAGCCTAGGTCGGTCTTGATTGCTTCAAAAGCCGGTGTTGGTTGTTTTTTTATTCTTTCCAAAACGGGAGCAAGTTTTTCCAAATCAAGCTCGATGCCCAGGTTTTTGTAGTTAATAGAAATCATAGAAGTTAAAAGATAGTGATTATTGGATTTCAGATCATTGAAAAATTAAAATTATCTCAAAATTAACTCGCATTCATTTTTTCTAGTTGAAATTTTCCCTCTCTCCAAAATCAGCCAGTGGAAAATTTCAAAGAAAAAAAGGATTCTCAGACAGAATTTTTCGAAAATTTTAATTTTTCAATGATCCGTATTATTTGACAATTATAGTACATAATTGTCGTTTTTGCCAGAAAAGGTGTTTTTTGTTAGAATTAAGTGAAGATTTTTAAGAAAAACATTTATGTACAGCATTATTTTGTGCGGCGGTTCTGGAACCAGATTGTGGCCTCTTAGCCGCAAGAATTTTCCCAAGCAATTTTTGAAACTTTATTCCGACAAGTCTCTTTTGCAGGAAACTTTTTTGCGTATGCAAAAAGTGATGAACGGAAGCAATATTTATTTGATAACGAACTACGAAGGTTATTTTAATGTGTATAACCAGATAAAAGAAATTTATCCTGAGTTCAGAAAAGAACAAATAATAACCGAACCGATTTCTCTCAACACCGCTCCCGCTATTGCGTTGGCGTTGAAATATTTGACGGAAAAAGAAGGCGTGAAAAATGACGCTCCGATAATTATTTTGCCTTCTGATCACAGTATCAAAAAAACGGACGAGTTTGTTTCGCTGGTCAAAATGGCGCTGGAAAATGCGGCTGACAACATTGGAACAATCGGTATTGTTCCGACTGCTCCGGAAACCGGTTATGGTTATATTAAAAAAGGAAAAAAAGGGGAAATGTATTTTGATGCGGTTGAATTCAAAGAAAAACCAAACAAAGAAATGGCGGAAAAATATTTGCAATCGGGAGAATATGTTTGGAATAGCGGAATGTATATTTTCAATGAAAAAACATTTTCCGAAGAATTGAAAAAATACGCTCCGCAATTACATAATAGTTATTCCAAAAATTATGCTGAATTCGAGCAGGACTTCAAGAATCTCTCGGCGATCTCGGTGGATGTGGCTATTTCGGAAAAATCCGACCGAGTGATTGTTTTCGAGGGGGATTTTGGTTGGAGCGACATCGGTTCATTTGACGCTCTGTCTGAATTAATGAAAGACAAGAGCATTGATCAAAAACATCATATTTGCATTGATTCTGAAAATGTTTTTATTCATTCTGCGACAAACAAATTGGTGGCGACCGTCGGAGTGGATGATTTGATTGTGATTGAAAACAATGATTGTATTTTGGTGCAAAGAAAAGGAAAGAGCGAGGAAGTGAAAAAAGTTACGAATTATTTGAAAGAAAATAAATATAAAGAAATCGAAAGTAATGTGATTGGTTACCGTCCTTGGGGGAAATATGAAGTTTTGGTTGATGACGAAAATCACAAAGTGAAAAAAATCACAGTCTATCCCGGAGCGTATTTAAGTCTGCAATCTCATAAAAGACGCAGCGAGCACTGGGTGGTGGTCAAGGGAACAGCTGTGGTTATTAACGGAGAAGAAGAGTTGACGTTGCAAGAAAACGAAAGCACATATATTCCTGTTAATCATAAGCATCGATTGTCTAATCCCGGAAAGACGGAGTTGGAAATAGTGGAAGTGCAAACTGGAGACTATTTCGGAGAAGACGACATCATCAGATATGACGATGTGTATAACAGAAATAAATGAAAATTGTATGACTAACAAAGCTGAAATTACAAAAATCGCAATTTTTCGGAAAAAAGAAATTCGAAAAACTATTCATAATAATGAGTGGTGGTTTTCGATAATTGATATTATTGAAACTTTAACCGGAACAGATAGATCTAGAAAATATTGGAGTGACTTGAAAAAGAAGCTTATAAATGAAGGATTTTTTGAAGTGTCCGAAAAAATCGGACAGTTGAAATTAGTCGCGTCAGACGGTAAAATGAGAGAAACAGACTGTGCTAACACTGAAACGGTTTTTCGTATTATTCAAGGCATTCCATCGCCCAATGCCGAGCCATTTAAGCGTTGGCTGGCTAAAGTTGGCTATGAACGAATCCAAGAAATTGAAAATCCTGAATTAGCCGCAAAGAGAACCAGAGCTATTTACAAAGCCAAAGGATATTCCGATGTATGGATTGAAAAAAGAATGCGCGGAATTGAAGTTCGAGAGACTTTAACAAATGAATGGAAAAAGCGCGGCGTAAAAGAAAATCCTGAATATGCAATTTTAACCGCCGAAATTTCCAAAGCAACATTTGGTATGACGCCCAGTCAATATCAAAAATTCAAAGGCTTAAAAAAAGAAAATTTGCGAGATCATATGAATGACCTGGAGTTAATTTTTACTATGCTTGGCGAGGCCTCTACAACCGAAATTGCAAAGAATAAAAATGTACAAGGATTTTTCGAAAATAAATTAACAGCAAAAGAAGGCGGGAGTGTTGCCGGCAAAGCCAGGAAAGATTTGGAGAAAAAAAGTGGTAAAAAAGTTTCAACTAGAGAAAATTATTTGCAAACACCAGAAAACAGAAAGCGATTAAAATAATTTTTTTACGAAAAACAAAGCTTAAATTAATAATAATCAAGGTATTTTTTATATGGGCGATTATCTTCAGTATTGACTTTTTTCTTTTTTGGGTGTATAATTAATACATAGGATAAAACTTTGCTTAAGTTTACTTTATTTAAGCCATTTTACTTCTTTTTTGTCGGTAAAAACAGTCTTTTTAACTTATTTCTCCTATTGGGAGAAATTTATTGAAGCCCAATTTCGTATTATAGTTAAGTTAGGAATCTTGTTTTTTATTGGTAAGAAACGTTTTTTAATGGTTTTCAGAGAAACTCAATTTAAGTTTAAAATAAACTCTTTTTTTCAGCGCGTAGTCGCGATAAAAAATAGGAAACTAACAATCAAAATAGATCATTGTTGAGATAACGTGATCTATAAATTAAGTAGATTTTCACAACTTTAATAATTAAAAATATTTGTGAACATTACTTTTGTTAATAAAAAATATGATAGAAAAAAAACAAGAAAGCGGTTTGACCGCAAAAAACAATCCCGCTCCGCATAGGAAACCGGGAAAAAATTCTCCAAGACAACGATCCGGTCACCATAATAAAAATAACGGAGCGTATAATCTTTCGGGAGGGAAAAAAAGATTCAGTCAATCTAATCCTTCTCAGGAAAATCCGAAAAGCGCGCATTTGCGCATCACTCCATTGGGAGGCAATGAGGAAGTGGGAAGAAATATGACCATTTTCGAATATGGCGGAGATATTATAATTTTGGATATGGGAATTCAATTTCCAGAAGAAGATATGCCCGGAATTGACTACATTATTCCAAACATCAGCTGTCTCAAAGGCAGAGAAAAAGATGTTAAGGGTGTGATTCTTAGTCACGGACATTTGGATCATATTGGAGCTGCTCCGATTTTGCTTGCAGAATTGGGATATCCTCCGATCGTGGGACGCGATTTTACTTTGGCATTGGTCAAGAAAAAAATGGAAGATTTTGAAAAAAATTCCGCCCAACGTCTCAACACTATCAGAGTTAATGCGATTTCTGACAAGATACGTTTAGGAAGTTTTCAAATTGAATTTTTTGATGTGGAACATTCTGTTATGGATGCCGTGGGAGTTATTATCAAAACTCCGGACGGGACAGTTATTCATCCGGGAGACTGGACAATGGACAAAAAACCTATTGATCACACAGCTCTCACCTACGAACATCTTTCCAATCTTCCTTCGCCAAAAATTTTGATGTTGGAAAGTTTGGGAGCTATTGACACGAGACCGGCTCAAAAATCTGAAGCGGATATGTATAAAAATTTGGATGACCTGGTGGGATCAGCTCAAGGGATGGTTATTATTGGAACATTTTCTTCTCAAATAAAAAGAATTGGAAAAATAATTGAATATGCCGAATCAATTGGCAAGAAAGTGGCGTTGGATGGATATAGTATGAAAATGAATATTGAAATCGCCAAAGAATTGGGATATGTCAAAGCGCATAAAAAAACTTTGATTTCTGTGCAAGATTTGCATAAATATCCTCGAGAGAAAACCGTGGTTATTTGCACCGGAGCGCAAGGCGAAGGCAACGCCGTGCTTTCTCGCATTGTTAACGGGGAACATCGTTTCATAAAAATTCAAAAAAATGACACGATTATCTTTTCTTCTTCTGTGATTCCGGGAAATGAAAGAACAATTCAAAGACTCAAAGACGATCTCTACAGAAAATGCGACAATGTTATTCATAGCGATATTCTTGATGTTCACACCAGTGGACACAGCAATGCTTTTGATATGCAAGATGTTTTGCGTCAAATTAAGCCGGATTTTTTCCTGCCCGTTTACGCTAATCACTATATGCTTAAAGAAGCGGCGAAATTGGGAGAAAAAGTTGGCATTAAAAAAGAAAATATATTTGTTTTGGACAATGGCAATCAAATTGAATTTTTTGAAAATAAAGCCAAGATTCTTCCGCACAAAGTGGACACGAGTTATGTGATGGTGGATGGATTGGGAGTGGGTGATGTTGGCGAGGTTGTTCTTCGCGATCGTCAGCTTCTTTCTGAAGATGGAATGTTTACTATCGTGGTGATTATTGATAGCAAGACCAAAAAAATTATTGGAACACCGCAAGTAACATCCAGAGGATTTATTTTTGTGAAAGAAAATTTTGATTTGGTGAATGCCACAAAAAGAGTGGTGGAAAAAATTGTTCACGAAAAAACTTCAGCTGATATTCCAATCAATTGGGATTATGTCAAAAACAATATTCGCGAATCAGTCGGTTCGTTCTTGTTCACCAAAACCCAAAGACGACCAATGGTGTTGCCGGTGGTGATTGAAGTGTAAAAGCAGTTTTTAGGAATTAGCTTATTAGCTTATTGGAAATGTGAAACCGCCAGAGATGGCGGTTTTATCATATTCGAGCAAAGATTACAATCAGGCAATGGGATCATGCATGGTCATATGCAATGCGTGGCAGCCTTGCTGTCAAATCTTGCATATGCGGAAAACAGCAGCAGTGTTGTAAGCAGGCGGGCATGTGCGGGAAACGCAGATTTTTTTAAGCATAACAAGATTGAGAAGATATTTGTTGTATAAAAAGGGGATTATTGCTAGACTTGATTTATAGGTAATAGTATTTTATAATGTATGTTTATAAAAAATTTCTATCAGCTTTCAAAAAATGTTAAAGTCCCAGATTTTGTGAAGAATGAGAAACTTCACAAGCAGTTTGTGTATCCATTTCTTCCTGTTATTTGCTCTGAATCGGCAGATTATTGCTATGTGGATAATCCGTTAGCTGAAAAATTGGGCATAGAGAAGTTTCCGAAGTTTATAACGATTTGGAAAGACAATTATGAAGAGTGGAACAATCGGGATTTTCAAAAAATATCCGATGGAAAACGGATAGAATTAATTATTGATGAATGCAGGGAAATTATACGTCGCTATAATAACGAAGTCAGGAAAATGTCAGATATTGATTATGGATCGTTGGAAAATGAAGAGCTTGCGGAATTTTTGAAGAATATAGATGTGATGCTGGTTGAAATTTATCATCGGTATATTTTTTTGATCCACGAATATATCGAATCTGACGATGCAAAATATATCAAGCTTTTGCCGGAAGTCAGAATAGAACTTTCTGATTTTGTGGAAAAAATATACAAATACTGTGATTATGTCATCGATGCCTTGGCGAAAAGATTTCACGATATTCCATGGCGGACTTTCACATACGCTACGTTTGATGAAATTATTGATTTATTAAAAGAGAAGAAGAAGGCTGAAGAATTTCTCCTGATAAATAATCGACCGATTGCTTTTGTTTTTGATGGCAAAAAAGTTTCTCTGGTTAAGGGACAGGAGAGCGTGAATGAAATCGTGAAAGTTCTAAAGGAGCATCTTTCGCCAGTGGATATTAAAGCAGGAAAACTGGAAGGAAAAATTGCTTTTGGCGGTAAAGCTGAAGGGTTGGTTATAAAAATTTCTGAATTCGGATATGGAAAAGTAGATGAGATTTTGAATGAAAAAAGGGATTATATTTTAGTTATTCCAATGACTCGTCCGGAATGTGTGCCATATTTGAAAAATTGCAAAGCTATCATAACCGACGAGGGCGGCATCACTTGCCACGCCGCTATTGTCGCCAGAGAACTTAAAAAACCCTGTGTTACGGGCACGAGAGTTGCCACGGAAGTCCTCATGGACGGAGATCTAGTGGAAGTCGACGCGGATAACGGGGTGGTGAGGATTTTAGAGAAAAGATAAATTTATTTCAAAGAAATATTTCGTCCTGTTGCTATACTTTAGGCGTACTTAAATTATTTGCTGCTAATTCTTGCATATGCGGAAAACAGCAGCATTTTAGAAAAAGAGAATTTAAAAAATAAAAATAAAACCAATTATGAAGAAGACAAAAAATAAGAAAATAAGAGATAGAATTGAGGATTTTTTATATTCTGACAGCGCGACGGTTACGATGACCAAGTTCGTATTGGCATTTTTGGCTGTGGGAGCTGTCGCTTTTGGGGCTGCGTTGATTCCGGGATTGGTCAAAGCGCTGGATTCTTTTTCCGACGCAAGTCCGAAGAAGCGGAATTTTTCCAGGAAGAAAATAAGCAATGCGGTTTCCGGGCTCAAAAGGAGGGAGCTTATAAAAATCATAAAAGATAAAGACGGAATGATAAAAGTCAAATTGACCAATAAAGGAAAGAAAAGGCTAGTGGAATATTCGATAGGATCTTTGCGAATCAAAAAGCCCAAGAAATGGGATGGGAAATGGCGCGTTTTGATTTTCGATATCCCGACCGAACCTAAGATATATGCTCAGGCAAGAGAAGCGCTGCGCGGTAAAATCAAGGATTTGGGATTTCATCAATTGCAAAAGAGTGTTTGGGTTTATCCGTATGATTGTGAGGACGAACTGCTTTTTGTCGCAGAGATATACGAAGTACAGAGGCATATCGAGGTTCTTACAGTAGAGAAACTTTTACACGAAAGTGAATTAAAAAGGAAATTCAAGTTGCAATCTTGATAAAAAAGGTTCTAAATTTCTGAATTTATCTGGAACAAAAACGAATATGCTGTCATTCTTTGCATATGCGAGAAATAGCAGCTGATTATATTGATGAAATAGTATGGTTTTTTGTTTGTGTAAAAAAGGTTTTTGCTCTATTATTAGAGTATTAAAAGTTTTAAATTTTTTGGATAATTATGAAAAAACGGATATTCTCAGGCGTTCAGCCGAGCGGAAATTTGCATATCGGAAATTACTTAGGCGCAATCAAGAATTGGGTTGAGCTTCAAGATCAATATGAATCAATTTTTTGTGTGGTGGATTTGCACGCTATCACTGTTCCGCAGGATCCGGAAGAATTGCGAAAGAAGACTATTGAGATTGCCAAGATTTATTTGGCTTCCGGCATCGATCCAAAAAAGTCAACGATTTTTATTCAATCGCAAGTCAGTGAGCACGCGGAACTGGCGTGGATCCTAAATACTATCACTAGAAATAGTGATTTAACAAAGATGACACAGTTTAAGGATAAAACTGGGATACAATTTGATTTTGAAGATTTAGAAAAAGCATTGGCGGATTTATCAGAGGGCGAATCTTCTGCCCCAGAGATTTTAACCGCTATAAATACACCAACTACTGAATTAGAAAAAATTGCGAGACAGGTCGCATTTAAAACTGCAAAAGAACATCTCGGAAAAATTATCAAACAATTTAATGTTTCTGGGGTTGGACTTTTTGATTACCCAGTTCTAATGGCTGCCGATATTTTATTGTATGATACACAAACGGTTCCAGTAGGACAGGATCAGATCCAGCATATCGAGCTTGCAAGAACTTTAGCTCGAAGATTTAATAAGAAATATGGGCAAGAAATTTTCAAAGTTCCGGAATATTTCGTAAAAGAGGAAGGAAAAATGATTTTAGCTCTGGATGATCCGTCTAAGAAAATGAGCAAATCCGCGGCTTCAGAATATAATTATATTGCACTGACCGATGATGCGGAAACGGTGCGCAGAAAAATTAAAAAAGCGGTGACGGACAGCGGAAGCGAAATTATTTATGCAGATGAAAAACCGGCGCTCAAAAATTTGATCAACATCTATGTTTCTTTCTCCGGAAAAACTCCCAAGGAAATTGAAAAAATGTATGAAGGAAAAGGATATGGTGAATTCAAGTCAGATTTGGCGGAGGTGGTTGTTGATTTTTTGAAGCCTTTTCAAGAAAAATTCAACGCTCTTTCAGACGAAGAAGTTTTGAATGTTTTGCGCGAGGGCGGAGAAAAAGTCAGGGAAATTGCCAAGAAAAAAATGGTTGAAGTTAAGAAGAAAATGGGATTAATTGTTTAAAACAAAATTCGTAAGTCTCGATATTATGGGTAAAAAAATAAAAAAACTTCTCGATGTTTTTTATGGAAAGTCAAAAGAATGTTTTGAAATTATTTTTCAAAGCGCGGCGAACAATCAGATGCGAATTATGAAAGCGGGGAATAATCCTCATCAATCTTACTTGCAACTAAAAAGTTATCAAAAGCATTTGAGAAAATTGGCGGCCAAGGTTTTTTTGGCGGCAATTTTTTTGTTTATCGGTATTTTGGTTGGTCCGGCTTTTATAAAACAGGAAATGAGAAGCGAGATATATGTGCCAAACGGAAAAGGAGATATTCTGATCAGCAATGTTTCTAAAAACCAAGCTACGGTGATTTTCAAAACTATGGACAGCTTGAATGACAACAAGCCTTTGGCTACGGTGGCGAAAGTTGGGATTTATAAAGATCCGGAACACAAAGTTTTTATAAAAGAAACGGAAGTCAATGATTTTGCCGTTACGCACGTTGTTCATTTGGAGGATTTGGAAGAAGGAAGAATTTATTATCCGATTATCTATGTTTCAGAGGAAAAAGATATGAGCGACATCAAAGCTGTTTCTAATTGGGGAGGAATTGAACCGATTGCTGTTTATGCCACAGGAGAAATGATTCCCGCTTGCGCAATCGCCAATAACACGGCTCAGGGAGGAGATGCGAAGAAAAATGATGTCAACTTGCTCGGTGAAGAAAAAACCGACCTAGGCGCTCCAGTGGCTCCGTCGTTGGAAGACAACAACTATGCGGCAATAAAAGTGGCGGAAGATACGGAGGACAATTCGTTGCGCGTTTTGGGAATGCAAAACGAAACTTATTTGCACGGCAAAGACAAGGTACAGGCAATTATTTCTTGGGATACGAATATTCCGGCTAAATCTGTTTTGGTTTATCGCTCGGAAAAAGACAATGTTGAAAAAGAAATTTCAATCAATGGAGAATCTTCCAAAAAACACGCCGCGGTTATCACGACTTTGCAAACAGGAACTGTCTATTATTTCAAAGCGAAAGTTGAAAATGAAAAAGGCGAAAAAGTTGTTTCCAGTGAGTATTCCTTGCGTACTCCGCGCGCTAAAGAAACGATATTGGAAATTATGGAAAATAATTTCAAATCATTGCTTAACAAAAAAAGATCGTAACAAATATTTAATATTTTTTTACGCTAAAGCTTCTACGTTTACACCAAAACCCCAATCAATTTCGGGATAATTATGTAATGCTTTATGTAAATACTTTTTTAATTCATCGTATTCCTGTTGTGTTTTCGCTTCGAATTTTATTGTTAGATAGGGACCGTTTTGAGAGTAGCGGACAACAAACATTGAGTCACTCATATCCAAACGAAATCCGTCTCCGGCGCGTTCATCGTTTATAACTTCTGCTTGCGGGAAATCATTTTTCAAAATAGAACTCATTTTTTCTATTAATTGAACTTTTTTATTATCAGCGCATCCTATTTTTATTTCCGGGCTGGATATATATCTTGGAAGATCGGCTACTGCTTCAGAAAGTGATTTTCCGGTTCTGGATAAATAATGAAGAAGTCTTAGTGTTGAATATATTCCGTCATCATGGTTATAGAAATCAGCGGAAAAAAAGAAATGTCCCGAAAGTTCTCCTATAAATGCTGCTTTGATTTCCTGATTTTTCTTTTTAAGAAAGGAATGTCCGGTGCGCCACATAAATGGTTCCCCACCTTTTTCTTTAATGGTGTCCTCAACAACCTTAGAACATAACGTGTTATACATTATCTTTGCGCCGGGATGTTTATGTAGAACATCTGAAGCAAAAATGGCCACTAAAACATCATTCCAAATGATGCCGCCTTTTTCATCAACAATTCCAATTCTGTCTCCATCTGCATCATAGGAAAATCCAATGTCAGCTTTTTCTTCGAGAACTTCTTTTCCCACTCTTTCGGCAACTATTGTTTCCGTGGGGTCGGGAGTTCCCAATGGAAAAGTTGGATCAATTACACAATTTTTTTCAACAACTTCACAACCAATCTTCTTGAGTATTTGCGGAACGATTGCGCCTGCTGTTGAGCAACTTGGATCAACGACAATTTTAAATCTTTTAGTAATTGGCAATTTTTTGATTATATCATTGAAATATGCGTCTCTAATATCCATAACTTCTATTTTTCCTGGTTGTATTCCTTGTTCATAATCTTCTTCCTGAACCATTTTTCTCAGTTCTTGCATCCCATCGCTAACGAGCGTTTCTGAAAAATCTATGGCGAATTTAAAACCATTATATTCTGGAGGATTGTGCGATGCGGTTACAAAAGCCCCTCCTTTTATATCAAGATGATATTGCGCCCAATAAAATGTTCCAACTAAATTCATTCCAATATCAACAATGTTAATTCCTGCCCAGCTAAATCCTTGTATTAATGCATTGCTATATTCAGCGCTGGTTGCTCGGCAATCTCGGCTGACAATTGCTTTGGTGATACCACGGCGTTTCATATAAGTTCCATATGCTTTTCCGATATGTTCAACTATTTCCGGATTGAGATCTTGATTAACGACTCCTCGAAGATCATAGCCACGAAACATACTTGGGTTTATTTTCATATTTTTTCAATAAAGATTAAGATACTATTATTTTATCAGTGGGCAAGGTTTTACTCAAGGTGGGTATTTTTTTTGAGATATTCCGCTTCTTGAGCTAGAAGAGGGTTGTTTTTCAAATCGGGATCGTTTTGGAGAATTTCGTCGGAATATTTTTTGGAAATTTCGATTAATTTTACATTGGCGATATTGGCCATAGTGATATCAGGAAGGCCGGATTGGCGCATTCCGAAAAATTGTCCCGGACCGCGCAGCGCCAAATCTTTTTCCGCGATATCAAAACCGCTGTTGCTCCCAACCAGCGCTCCCAGTCGGTCTCTGGTTTTTTCTGTGGATTTGTTGGAGAAAAGAAAGCAATAGGATTGATGTTGTCCGCGTCCGACCCTTCCGCGAAATTGATGTAGCTGAGAAAGTCCAAAGCGGTCGGCGTCTTCGATTATGATGACGCTGGCATTGGGAATATCGATTCCAACTTCCACAACGGAGGTTGCCACTAAAATATCATATTTTTTGGTTTCAAATTCTTCCATCACTTTTTCTTTTTCTGAGGATTTGAGTTTTCCGTGAAGCAGTCCCAGAGAAAAATTTGGAAATATGTTTTCAGAAAGTCTTTGGTGTTCTTCTTTGGCGGCTTTGACTTCATTGAGCGCTTTGGATTCTTCAACCAGGGGAAAAATAACAAAAGCTTGGCGTCCTTTTTTTATTTCATTTCTGATAAAATCATATACTTGTTCGCGTTGAGTTTCTTTGATTATTTTTGTTGCGATAGGTTTTCTGTTTTTCGGCATTTCGTCCAAAACGGAAATATCCAGATTGCCAAAAAATGCCAAAGACAAAGTGCGGGGAATCGGAGTGGCGGTCATAGAAAGAAAATGGGGGATTTTTCCTGGCAAACCGTCGTTAATATTTTTTATTTCTTGTTGAAGGTAGGCTCTTTGAGCAACGCCAAAGCGGTGCTGTTCATCGACGATAATGAGCGCTAAATTTTTGAAACGAATATCTTTTTGAATAATGGCGTGAGTACCTATGATTATGCTAATATCTCCTGATTTTATCTTGTCTAATAAATTATTGCGATTTAATTTTGATTCAATTTTAAAATTAGAATTTTCAAAATTATTTATTTGTTTGTATGAATTTGTCAGTAGCGCGATAGGAATTTTTTGTTTTTCGAATAATTTGGAAATTGATTCAAAATGTTGTCTCGCCAAAACTTCGGTGGGAGCCATAAGAGCAACTTGAAAATTATTTTTCGCGCAAGAGAGGGCGGCCATAGCCGCAACCAGGGTTTTTCCTGAACCGACGTCGCCGTTAAGCAGCCTGTTCATTGGCTGGTCTTTTTCCAGGTCTTTGAATATTTGCGCAACAGATTTTTTTTGAGCGTTTGTAAGTTCAAAAGGCAGGGAAGCGGTAAAATTTTCCATAAAACTTGGATTAAATGGAATTTTTTCCGCGCTTTGTTTTTTCCAAGAGTTTCTGATTTGAGCGGAGGTGATTTGCACAGTCAGCATTTCTTGGAAAGCGAATCTTTTTTGCGCAATCAAATATTCTTTTTCCGTTTTGGGAAAATGAATGTATTGCAATGCGGCAGAAAGAGAGGGAAGATGCGTTTCTTGCAATATTTTTTTCGGAACAGGGTCAGGAATATTTTTTGCCAAACGCAGAAAAGTTTGAATTTGCCAGCGCAGCCACTTGGAAGTCAGTCCTTCGGTTTCCGGGTAGACCGGCACGAGTCGACCCGTGTTGGTTGGTTGGCGAGTAGAATTTTCCCAAGATGGATTGGAAAAAAACATTCCGTTTTTATCAGAAGAAACTTTTCCGCTAATTCGGACACGTTTTTCTTTGGTGAGTGAATTGGCGACAAATGGTTGATTGAACCAGACGGCGCGAACATAGCCGGTGTTATCTTTGATATGGCATTCGGCAATGCGCATTCTTTTTTTCCAAGTTCTTATTTGTCGGCTTTCAATAATTTCTCCTTCTATGGTGGCGACTAGCCCAGTTTGAAGATTTGAAATTGAAACTGTTTCAGTGTAGTCGTCATAACGAAAAGGAAAATGAGAAAGCAAATCGTGAATAGTTCGAATTCCCAATCTTTCCAGCGTTTGCCTATATCGGAAATTTATTTTAGGTATATTTTTTAGGGGGGTTTGCAGATTAATCATAGTTTCAGTATAGTTATTCGTCGTATAAAATGCAAAATCGGAATTTTTAAAAGGCAGCTGACTCGATGGTCGACTGCCTTTCTTTTTTCAATTTTTTTCTAGCGTTTTTTGGCTAGAAACGCATTTCTGCCGGAGGAGGTTGTTGCAGATATGAATGGAATTCTTTTCCTGCAATACGATTTTTTCTTTCAGTTGCTTTCTGGCATTCGAGGCACGTTGACACGTGTGGATTTGAAAGTAGCCTTTTTTGCGTTATCTTATCCCCGCATTCACATATCCCATAGGTGCCATCGTCAATTCTTTTTAATGCCTCGAGGCACTTTCTTAGAAGAATTTTTTTCTCGTTCAGTGTAACTTCTGCCAAGCAAAGACTCATTGGATCAGAACGATCAGCATAATCACCAGCTTTTCTTTTTTGTAACAAAAGGCGATAAGCACCTTCTTCTTTTGGTATATCTTTCTCCTGAAGAGATAATACCATTCCTTCTAACTTACCCTTTACTTCTTCTAAGTATCCTTTTTTCATTTTTAACCTCTCTCTTGGAAATGTGCTGCTATTGTTACCCCCCATTGGATAACAACAATGAATTTTAGTAATAAATGAAAAAAAAGTCAATAGCCTAATTTTAGAGTGTTTTTAGCTTAAATTTAGCCCTAGTATTTACAAATGCGCTTTTAATTGTTACCATATTTTTTATGGGAGGCCTTTCAGTTTTTTAAAATTTTCGAAGAAAATATATATGGAAGCGTGGCCGAGTGGTTGAAGGCAACAGTCTTGAAAACTGTCGTGCCCGAAAGGGTACCGTGAGTTCGAATCCCACCGCTTCCGCACAAATTGTTTAAAAATAAATAGATGGAGAGGTGGCTGAGCTGGCCGAAAGCACCACACTGCTAACGTGGCAGGGTTTAACCGCCCTCGCGAGTTCGAATCTCGCCCTCTCCGCACTAAAATTAAAAAAATCTTTTTTTCGTATTGCTTAAAAATTTTTTATGAAAACAAAAAAAATAATCGGTGTCATTCTTATTGTTGTTGGTGTGATTGCATTTGTCACTCCATTTACTCCGGGGTCATGGTTGTTTTTTGTCGGATTGGAAATTATTGGATTCCGTTTCGCTTTTATGGATGAAATAATGAAAGGGGAAAGCGGATTGATTTTGGAAAAAATAAAAAATAAATTCAGAAAAAATTCGGTTCAATAATTTTTTTGATTTACTTGAGTGTGCTATCATTCTTGATGGGAGTGGAATTTTTTAAAAAACAATTGCTATGTCTTTTGATCTCAAGAAAACAGACAAATCACTATCTGATGATAAAAACCACGAAAGCGAAAAAGATAATTTAAGCGGAATGGAAAATTTCAGAGATATTGATTCCGACAATAATTATCATAGCTGGGAGGCTCCGGAGTTTGAGGTTTATGAAAAAAGCGCTACGTGGTATTTTTTTGTCGTTATTTTGCTGGGGGCGATTATTTTTTATGCCATTATAACGGAAAGTTTATTGATGGCCATAACTTTTATTCTGCTGGGAGTCGTTGGATATATTCACTCGCAAAAAAAACCAAGAATATTGGAGTTTGTCATAACATCGGAAGGAGTTAGGGCGGGGAAAGAAATTTATTTATATGAGGATATGGAATCTTTTTGGATTTTCTATGATCCTCCGCATACGAAAACTATCAGTTTGCGCATTAAATCTTCAATGCTGCCTTTTGTGCATATTCCGATAGCCGAAGAAGACCCAGCCGTTTTGCGAGAAAAACTTTTGAAATTTGTTCCGGAAAAAAAGCAGGATCCGGGTTTGGTTGATGTTCTTGAAAGGATTTTGCATATTTAGCCAGCTTGCTTTAAAATGTTTTTTGTTGTAAGTTGGGTGTTATTGGCTGTTTTGCGTTAAGTCCTTGTAGCTCAGTGGATACCTGCCTGTCGGCAGACAGGGAGCGTCCCGATTGCTATCGGGGAGGTCCCAATATGTTTGATACCATTTTAATAAGTCCTTGTAGCTCAGTGGATAGAGCGTCTGGTTGCGGTCCAGAAGGTCGCAGGTTCGATTCCTGCCAAGGACACATTCTATTTTGCTAGATGGTTAATTAGTGTTTATAGGTGAGGTGAAAACTAAGAATGCAGTCAAAAATGCAGTCAAAAAATGCTTGACACCGAAGGTTTATTATGCTAGAATAGCATGAAGTTCAGACATGGTGTTCTGAATTAAATCAAATTAACCAGTTCTTTGGAGAGGAGGATTATATGGCAGCAGCAATGGAGATTAAAGAAGAAGCGAGTGGAGATACTGCGTTAATGGATGCTCTTAAGCGCGTCTGTGAGCGTGGTCAGTTACGGTTTACAAACCTGCTCTCAATCGAGCACTACGATCCAAGCCCCAGTGACCTTATCCCTGGAATTAATCCATTTTTTTACATCGCCGAAATTCGTGATACTTATTGGCTTGGGTTCATTCATCGTGAGCGGTATTATCGGAAATTGTTTGCCATTTTTCCTGGGCTCTCTGGCGGTGCCTATGGGAAGAAGGAAGTTATCTGTTCTATATTTAATCCTTCTCTTCTTGAGATTGTCAAGGAGGAAATTCAGAAATACGCTGATATAATTCAGGCGTCTGCTGTTATTTTGAATCAAAAATTCTCTTGATGGTAATTCTGAATTCGTCAGGGTTAATCCAATACTGGATTGACCCTGTTTTTTTTGCATTTGTAAGGACACATTCTATTTTGCAAAAAATATTTTTGTGTTATAATAATGTTGCAAATAAAAAACAAAAAACAATTTAATGAAAAGATCAGTTTTTGTATCTCTCGTTTTTCTGCAAGCCATCCTGGTTATTATTGTTGGCCTTGTTTTTTTTGCTCAATATTATTTATATAGCGAGAATTTGGTTAAAAACATTGTGAGATTTTATGCGATGTTTTTCTTTTTACCCAATATGATCGGAATGGGGATTCTTTATTTGCTCTATGCTTTTGGATTTGTAAAAAGAATATTAAATAAAGATAATATTGATAAATTTAAGTTGCATATTTTTTATAACGCTCTTTTCTGGGCGGGAATATCAGCAAGCATTGTTGGTTTCAGAAATGTCGTTTTGGAAGATTCCTTTTTTATTCTCCTGGAAGGATTGTCTATTTGCGCCGCGCTGTGCATTATTTTTAAAAGCGATTTAAAAAGCATAACAAAACAACAATGAAAAACATTCGATACAAATCAATTCTGATCAGATTATTTATGTCGCTGTCTATAGCGATTTTTTTCTCTTTTATTTTGAAAGATTATCTGAAATAATGCAAGTATGTATTTTTTTAATGGAGAGATATTTTTATGATTGAAGTGGAAAAAAAATTCTTGTTTTCCAAAAAGCAGATTCGGGATATTTCCGAAAAATTCAAATTTTTCGGAGAAGAAACGATTGTTGATGTCTACTATGATACGGAAAAATATAATTTGACCAAGAATGATATTTGGCTGAGAAATCGCAATGGTGATTTTCAGTTGAAAATACCAGCCCATCTGGAAGATAATAAAAAACATTTCAACAAATATCAGGAAATTGAGGGAGAAGAAAAAATACGACAAATTTTTTCAATCGCGCCAATGGGAAGTTTTGAACAGGATATCCACCGATTTGGGTATAAAATTTTTTGTCGATGTCGAACTGTCAGAAAAAAATACAAAAAAGACGATATTTCAATAGACTTGGATGAAGTTTTTTTTGATGATTTTTCTTATGCTTTGGGAGAATTTGAAATTATGGTTGAAAACAAAAAAGATATGGAAAAAGCTGTTGAAAAAATCGAAAATTTTGCCAAAGAAAATAATCTTGAGATGGCTCCGGTGAGAGGAAAAGTGATTGAATATTTGAAAAGAAAAAAGCCCGAGCATTATCAGGAACTTTTGAAAAGCGGAGTGGTTTTGGAAGAATGAATAATTGAAAGTCTATTTCATTTTTATTTCTTGTCGAGCAATCACCAATGCAAAAACTTTTTTCGCTCCATTATTTTTCAATGTCTTGGCGCATTCAAAAATAGTCGCTCCAGTGGTGGCGACATCATCAATTAGTAGTATGGTTTTTCCTTGGATTTTTTTCGAATTTGAAATGGAAAAAGCGTTGATGATATTTTCTTTTCTTTGTTGATAGTTTCTTATGCTCATTTGGGCGCGGGTGTTTTTGTTCCTGAAAAGAATGTTACTCCAAGTCGGAATTTTCAGGCCGGGGGTCAGATTTTTTCCGACATATTTAGCCAGAAGCAAAGACTGATTAAATCCTCGCCAGCGCAATCTCTTGGAATAGAGCGGAACGGGAATTAGACAATCGGGCAGCGGCAGAGAAGAAGATAATATTTTTCGGATCATAATTTTTCCCAGCGGTTGGCGCAGATCGGAAATAAATTTATATTTTAGCGAATGGATCGCTTTTGAAACAACATTCTCTTTGTAGGAACAACAAACCAAGAGACCGTCGAGAGAATTTTTATTTTTGCAGGCAAAGCAAGTTTTTCCGTCGGGAGTGGGAACTTTTTCGCAGGCCGGGCAAAAATCTTCCGTAGTTATTTTTATTTTCGAAAGACAGTTTGGGCAAATCCATTGATTGAAAGTGTGGCAATTCAAACAAGAAATAGGCAAAAGGCAATCTAAAAAAAATTTATTGATTGCAGACAGGCTTCTTGAAACAATTTTCAAGAATTTTTTATTCGACAAATAAATCATTATTTTTCAAATGCAAAGTGAAATTTTTCTTTTGTTGATTTTTTAGTATGGCTTGGGCAATTTTGGTTTCCACGAGATCTTGAATATTTTTTCTGACCGATCTCGCTCCATATTCAGTAGAATAACTTTTTTTAGTTATGAAACGCAAGATTTGCGGATGGATTTTCAGCAGAATGGAATTTTTTTTCAATCGCGCGGAAAGTTTTTTCATTTCAATGTCGACTATTTTTTCAATGGTTTCTTCTGAAAGAGCGTCAAAAACTATAATATGATCCAAGCGATTTATTATTTCTGGTTTTATGCGCTGATAAATTTCTTTAAGGATATTGTTTTTTATGGATTCGAATTGCTGATGAAGTTGTTCGGTTTTTTCGCTTGATTGAAAACCTAGTTTTGCGGCTCCGGTAAATTCCGCCGTTCCAATGTTGGATGTCAAAATGATGATGGTGTTTTTGAAATTAACCGATCTTCCTTCCGCGTCAGTCAAAATTCCATCTTCTAGAATTTGCAGAAGTATGTTGAGAATATCCGGATGAGCTTTTTCAATTTCGTCAAAAAGAATTAGGGAGTATGGTTTATGGCGAACTTTTTCCGTGAGCGATCCTCCCTCGCCAAACCCAATATATCCGGCCGGAGCGCCGACCAATCTGGACAGGGTGTGTTTTTCTGAAAATTCACTCATATCTATGCGAATCATTGCATTTTCGGAAGAGAAAATTTCTTGAGCAATTATTTTTGAGGTCAATGTTTTTCCCACTCCGGTAGGACCTAGAAATAGAAATGATCCAGCTGGTCTGTCTGGGTTGGAAATTCCGCTGTATGACCTGAAAAAAACGTCGGAAATTATTTTGATGGCATTTTTTTGTCCAATAATTTTTTCATTGAGTCGTTTTTCAATGTCTGCAATCTTGGAATTATTTTTTTGCGCGGAAATTTTTTCTATCGGAATTCCTGTGATTTTAGAAATAGTTAGCGCGACATCATTTTTGGTCAAAGCTGTTTTCTTGATTGATGTGAGAGATTGTTTCTTGGTTATTTGGGAAATTTTTTCAGAAAGCGCAGATTCCTTTTTTTGTAATTCCAGGGCGAATTCATATTTATGTTGCTGAACAAGAAGCTCTTTTTTTCTAACTATTTCTTTGAATTCATCTTCATATTTTTTAAGCAGATTTATATCGGAATTGAAGGCGTTTTTATTTTTTAGAGCGGAAGCGGTTTCATCTAAAACATCAATAGCTTTGTCAGGAAGAAATCGGTCGGCTATATAGCGAACACTTAGTTCTATGGATGCGTCCAGGGCATCTTCAGATATCGCCACGTTGTGGAATTTTTCAAATTGAGGGGAAAGATTTTTTAATATTAATTTGGCGACTTCTTTTGAAGGCTCAAAAAGTTGGATTGGTTGAAAACGTCTTGCGAGCGCCGGATCTTTTTCTATATATTTTTTGTGTTCGGCATAGGTAGTTGCTCCAATACATTGAATGTCTCCTTTAGAAAGAGCGGGTTTGAGAATATTGGCCGCATCAAGGCTGCCTTGTGAATTTCCGGCTCCGACAATTCCGTGCAGTTCGTCTATAAAAAGAATAACTTTTTTATTTCTGGTTGCTTCGCTGATTACTTCCTTGAGACGATTTTCAAATTCTCCTCGAAAAGTTGTTCCCGCAACAAGCAAAGCCATATCGAGAGAATAAATAGTTTTGTTTAATAAATAGCCGGGAATTTTTCCTGAATTTATTTTTTTGGCCAAGCCCGAAACCAAAGCGGTTTTCCCAATACCCGGATCGCCAATAAGAAGAGGATTATTTTTGGTTTTTCTTCCTAGTATGTGAATTATTCTTTCAATTTCATCATCTCTTCCGCTTATAATTTCGTTTCTTTCTTCAACTTCTTTGTTGAGATTGACGCAAAATTGGTTGAGGTAGGGAGTTTGGGAGGAATCATTTTTTTTAGTTTTGGAAAAACTTATATCAGGAAGAGGAACAGATTTGGGTAAGTCGGACAAAAAGTCATTTCCCAAAGGAGCGCGCGCGAATGGCTTGATCTTTTTTTCATCAAAAGATATTTTTTGAAATATTTCTCTTACTGATTTATCGGTCGATTCAGTTAAGGCATAAACCAGATGTTCCGTTCCGACATAGGGATAGTTGAATGAATTTGCGATAGCATAGGCTTGTGTTACGGTTCGGCTTAGTGAAGGAGAAAAGGGCAAGTAGGTTTCTTTATTTAATTTCAAATTCCCATTTTTCTTTTTTGAGGAAAAATGTTCTTTGTCAAAGCCTAAATCTTTCAATGTATTGCTTCCCAGGCTGCCTTTTTCCAAATAAATAGCGCGCAAAAGATGAGTTGGCGATATTTTTTTCTCGGATTCATTCCTGGCTAATTCATTCGCTTGCAAAAGGCTATTCTTTGCATAGGCGGTCATTTTTTCGAATATTTTTGATTGAAACATGAGTATATTGTTGATAGTATTTTTCGCAGATTTAATTGTTTAATAATTCTATTTTTATTATGAGCTTCTGTCAACCTGAAAAACTAACAGCGGAAAATGAATAAAAAAGCATTTGTGTGGTATAATTTAATCTGAGCGGATTTGATGAGTTGTTGATTTTTGTGTTTTTGTGATATAATTTAAAAAAAGTTTGGAAACCGCTTTTAGTGATTTTAGTTTTTAACAAAAATAAAAACAAAATATGTTTGGATTTTTTTCAGGCAAAAAAGATAATTTTATTGGGGTTGATTTTGGAACCTCTTCTATTAAGATAATCGAATTAACTTTAAAAAATGGAAAACCGTATTTGGAAAATTACGGATCTTTTGATTTGGCGGGAATAACTGAAAGTATCAATGGCAGTAACGAACCAATTTTGCATTCTTATGAGGACAGGATGCGAGCGGCTCTTAAAAATTTGATTGGTAAAATGAAGATGAAAGGAAACATCGCCTTTGCCGCTATTCCCGGTTTCAATGGTTTGGTTGTACTTATTGAATTTCCCGCAATGAAAGAAGAAGAGATAGAAAAAGCTGTTGAATTCGAGGCTCATAAATATATCCCGGCTTCAATAGATGAAATTTCATTAAGTTGGGAGATTGTTAAGAAAAACAAAGGCGATATTGATAAGAAAAGCGAAAATGACGGAGGAAATATAGAAGTTCTTTTGGTGGCTGCTCCCAAAAGAGAAGTTTCTCGGTATGGTAATTTTTTTGTGGATAGCGGCTTGACTATGGAAGCAATCGAACTGGAAACATTTTCAATTGCAAGAGCTTTGATAGGCAATCGTCCGGGAAATTTTATTATTGTTGATATCGGATCAAGATCGACCAATCTTATTTTAGTTGAGAATGGATCCATTGTGGTTAATCGCAGCATCACTGCCGGAGGAGAAGATATAACCAAGAGCATTGCGGAAAGCTTGAATATTTCCAAGCAAAGAGCCGAATCTTTCAAGCAGGAAAATAAAGATTTTATCAATAACAAAGAGTCCGCTATAACAATACCTATCCTGGAATTGATAAACGGAGAAGTTAAACGAATGTTAAATGTCTATAATGAAAAAAATAAGGACAAGGGCGTGGAAAGTATTATTCTTTCCGGGGGAACTTCCGCGATGTTTGGTTTGGATAAATATTTTTCTGAAAATCTCAAGGTTAAAATTGAAAAAGGGGATCCTTGGAAAAATTTGGAATATGATAAAAAATTGGAAACTTCAGTTAGGAAAATGGGCGCTTCTTTTTCTGTGGCAATCGGACTGGCGATGCGAGGCTTTGAAGAAAGCAATTAATTTTCAAGTAATTATTTTTTTAAAAAAATGGCGAATATAAATCTTTATCAGAATCCTGACGACTTGCTGAAAAAGTCAAAAAAAAGCGATTTTTTCGGTGGCACACTTTTTTGGTCTGTCGGCGTCCTTCTGATAACTCTGTTGATTTTTGTAGGTCTGAAATTAACTAATAATAATTTTAGAAAAACAAACGAAGATCTGAACAAAAAAGTGGAAGAAATGACAAGTTCTTTTTCTGGAGGAGATGTTGATCGCGTTATTGATTTTGTTGATAGGACTGATTTTATAGACAAAAATATTTCTTCTAAAATTAATGTGATAGAGATTTTTCAGGCGATTGAAAAGGATATGGTGAAAGGCGTCAAAATGACTGTTTATGATTATGAAATTGATGCGGAAAAGGGAGTGAAAAGCAGTATGACTTTTGAATCAGATGATTTCTTGAAAGTCGCCAAGCAAGTGTTGAGTCTCAAGAATGATGCAATGTTTCGAGATGTTGTGGTGATGGATGTTAAAAAAGTGGAACAAAAAATTGAATTTAAGATCGACGCTTATTTAAATAAAGATAAAAAATAATTTTTCATTTTCCGGTTTTCAAATTGAAATCGGCAAATAGAAATTTAAAAAGATGAGACTAAAAACATTATTTTTTCCGATAATGCTGGTGATATCAGTTGTTATTTTCATAAATTATATTTGGCCTGAAATCGGTTCTTTTAGAGAAGTAAGAAAAAAGAATGAAGAAAACAAGAATCTTTTGCAATCCATTGAACAAAAAAAGAACAATATCAGAAAAATAAACGAGGGATTGACAGCGGAAAGCGAGAAGGAAAATTTTGTTAAAAAATATTTTCCTAAAAACAGACAGGAAGAAAACATAATCGACCAAATCAATTATTTGGCCAAGTCTTCCAATGTGGTTTTGTTAGACTTCAATATAGGTGATTCTGTTAGTAAAATAAATGGCGCTTCAGCTCTTGATGAGGATGAGTTTTTATCACAAAATGGGATAAAAGGGAAAGCGACTGAATCAGTTGCCAAGAAAAGTGTTTCTTCCAAGATTATAGCGATTGGTTCATATGCTGATGTGAAAGTTTTTATTGAAAAGATTATGAAGATGGAATTGCTGAATAATATTGAAACGATCAATATGAAACCGAGCCAGGCCGAGAATAATGAAGGTGAGGAACAAGACGTTGAATTGGATATAATTACAGCCGAAATTAATAATAGTTTTTATTACCTAAATGAAATTAAATCTTCCAGAAGATACGCGGACAAAGTTTTTGATCAAGAAAATTTGGATTTCAGCAAAGTTGAAAAAGCCAAGCAGTTTGTTTCCTCAGGTTTGAGCGCGTTGAAAATTGATGACGGGGAAGCGGGAAGAAATAATCCATTTATCTCTTTGTAAAATATGGAAAATTCGGTTAAAAATAATCCGACGGAGGATGTTGCGGTTGATGTTGCGCCGGTTGTCGGAAATGTTGTTGCAGTGGATGATTGGGAGAAAAAATCTCAAGAATTGGGCGTTTCTTATTTAGAAAATGCTCCCAAGAAAATAAACAGAGAAACTCTTGGCATCATAACGGAAGAAGTGGCAAGCAAGTTCAAGATGGTTATTTTTGAAAAGAAAGGAAGTGATGCTAAAGTGGCGATGGTTGATCCAAGAGATTTCGAGGCTCTTAATATTTTGCGTTTTATTTCAGAAAACAGAAAAATAACATTTGAGATTTATTTGGTTCCCCCCGATGTTTTTGAGGAAATGATGCGGCAATATTCTTTGAATACGGAAAAGGTTGTTCAGGACGCAGCTAGATCGCTTCAAGATGACGACATTGTTCTGGATGGCGAGAGAAAAGTGTCCGGCAAGAATGCTCACGAAGAAGTGATTCAAGATGCTCCGGTGACTAAATTGCTTAGTGTGGTGATTCGGCATGCGATTGATGGAAAAGCCAGTGATATTCATATTGAACCATTGGACAAAAAAGAATATCGAGTGAGATTTCGCGTGGACGGAGTTTTGCATTCATCTTTGACTGTTCCTCGAGAAGTTGGAATGGCGATGGTTTCCAGAATAAAAATACTTTCAAATTTGAAAATTGACGAAAAAAGAAAACCGCAAGACGGAAGATTTAGTGTCAATGATGAAAGTGATATTGATTTTCGCGTTTCAACTTTTCCGGTTGTCGATGGAGAAAAAGTTGTTATGCGTATTTTGAATTCAGAGGACAAATCTGTTAGCTTAGAATCATTGGGTCTTTTAGGAAAAAGCAAGGAAATTTTGAAAAAAAATATAAAAAATCCTTACGGAATAATCTTGATTACCGGACCGACGGGAAGCGGAAAGTCCACAACTTTGTATGCGTTTTTGCAAATACTAAATGGAGATGAGAGAAATATTGTCACATTAGAGGATCCGGTGGAATATTCAATCGAAGGAATAAATCAAAGTCAGATAAAGCCGGAAATAGGATATACTTTTGCTAATGGTTTGCGATCAATTTTGCGTCAGGATCCGAATGTTATAATGGTAGGAGAAATTCGAGACAGTGAAACGGCGGAGTTGTCGATACACGCCGCTCTCACTGGGCATTTGGTTTTTTCAACATTGCACACCAACAGTTCTGTCGGAGCTATTCCTCGTTTGGTGGATATGGGAATCGAACCTTTTCTTTTGTCATCTTCTTTGCAGGTGGTGGCTGCGCAAAGACTCGTGCGCGTTATTTGCAAAAAATGCAAAGAAGAAGAACATATTCCTGAGGCTACAATGAAAGAAATAAAAAGGGAAATTGGAGAGGTGGAATCTGTTGAAGTTGAAAAATATGGAGTTAATATTGCGGATGGATTGAAATTTTATCACGGCAAAGGTTGCGAAGAATGCGGGGGCAGCGGGTATAAGGGAAGAGTTGCCATCTATGAAGCTTTGGAAATAAATGATGACCTTCGGGAAATTATTTCTTCCAAAGACGATATGGATAATAATATCAGTAATTATGTGAAAAATAACAAGATGGTGACGATTCGTCAGGATGGAATTTTTAAAGCGCTTTTGGGACTTACCACTCTTTCCGAAGTCGAAAGAGTGACCAAGGGGACGCTCACTATTGGCGGGGATACAGAAGATCAATAATCAGAATAATTTTTAATTTCAAAAATATGTCGGAAAAAAAGAAAATTTTGTTGGTAGAGGATGATATTTTCATACGAGATATATATCAAACAAAATTGTCAGGAGAGGGATTTGATGTCGTGTCAGCGGAGAATGGTTTGGATGCTATGAAAAAAATAAACGGTTTTATCCCGGATTTAATTTTGCTGGACATTGTGATGCCATATATGGATGGAATGGATTTTTTGAAAGAAATAAAGAAACAAGAAACATTGAAAAATATTCCGGTGATTATGCTTTCTAATTTGTCAGACAGGGAAAGAGTGACGGATGCTGCCAGTTTGGGAGTGAATGACTATCTGATTAAATCGCATTTTACTCCTTCGGAAGTGGTTGAAAAAATAAACACTTTGTTAAATAAGTAAATTTTTGGTATAATTTAAATATCGAAAATGTTTTTTTGCATAAAATAAAAATAAAATGTCAACAATTCACAGCGAACAGAAAATAAAAAATCTTCTGCGAATAGTCGCTCAGCAAAATGCTTCTGATTTGCATTTGGTGGTGGGAAGATATCCGACATTGAGATCGGATGGAAAACTCTATCCATTGACGCAAGAGAATATTTTATCCGCCGAAGACACCAAAGCCTTGGCTGATGTCATAATGTCCGAAGATAACAAAAAAGAGGTTGCGGAAAAAGGTCAGGTGGATTTTTCCTATAATTTTGACGACAAAGCCAGATTCAGAGTAAATGTTTTTTATCAGAAAGGAAATTTGAGTTTGGCAATGCGTTTGATCACGGGAAAAATAAGAAGTTTGGATGAATTGGGTTTGCCGCCGGCGTTGTATGAATTTATGCATTTTTCTCAAGGCTTGCTTTTAGTTACTGGTCCTGTCGGTCACGGAAAAACAACCACCTCGGCTGCTTTGTTGGATTTTTTAAATCACAACGAAGACAAACATATAATCACCATTGAAGATCCGATTGAATATTTATACGAACAAGATAGGTGTATCATAAATCAAAGAGAGGTTGGGCGTGATACGAAATCTTTCAGTGATGGATTGAGAGCTGTTTTTCGAGAAGACGCCAATGTGGTTTTGATTGGAGAGCTTCGAGATTTGGATACTATCAGCACGGCGATGACGGCGGCAGAAACCGGACATTTGATTATTGCCACTCTTCACACCAATGATGCCGCGCAAACAGTTGATCGTATCGTGGATGTTTTTCCGGCTCATCAACAAAATCAAGTGCGTTCTCAATTGGCCAGTGTTTTGTTGGGAGTGGTTTCACAACGCTTGGTTCCCAAAGTGGGAGGAGGAAGAATTCCAGCGCTTGAAATTATGATTAAAAATAATGCGATTGAAAATTTGATTCGGGAAAACAAGTCCTATCAAATTCCGTCGGTGATTGAAACCAGCATCAAAAACGGAATGGTTTCCTTGGATAAATCATTGGCTAATTTGGTTCAAAGAGGATTGATAACCGCTGATGACGCATTTGTCTACGCGGACAACAGGGAATATTTTCAAATATTGATCGGAAAAAATAAATAAAAAAAGTTAGGAAGTTCAAAAGAAAAATTTTATGAAATTTTATTTTAAGGCCAAAAATTCAGACGGAGAATTGCGAGAAGGAAAAATTGAGTCTTTCAGTCAAGATGACGCTGTTACAATTTTGCAAGACAAAGGGTTGATTCCTATCAGCTTGGAAAGAGTTGAGGAAAATTCTTTTTCTTCCGTGATCAGAAAAATAGAAAAAAGCTGGGAGGGAATCAAGCCGCAAGAATTGGTGGTTTTCTTTCGTCAGTTGGCAACTTTGGTTGAGGCGAAGGTTTCTATTGTGGCGTCTTTGAAAGCGATTGAAGAACAAACGGAAAATAAATTCCTGGGAACTGTTCTTTTGGAAATTATTGAAGAAGTGGAAGATGGTTTGCCTCTCTCCGAAGGAATGGGAAAGCATCCGGATGTTTTTTCTCCGATTATGATCAATATGATAAGAGCGGGAGAAGTTTCCGGAAATTTGCAACGTTCCATAACTTTCATTGCCGACAATACGGAAAAAAACTATCAACTGACTTCCAAAATAAAAGGCGCGCTTTTGTATCCGGGGTTTGTTATGGCCGCTGCTGTTACAATAGGTTTTTTGGTCTTCACAATTATTTTGCCAAAACTAACCAGCATTTTTTCTGAAATGAAAGTGAACATTCCTTGGTACACTCGACTGATTATTAATATCGGTGATTTTATGCAGTCATATTGGTGGGCTGTGTTGACGGTGATGGTAGCTGCCATTGTGGGAATTATTTATTACACAAAAACTGAAGACGGAAAAGAAGAATTGGATCACTATCGAATAAAATTGCCAATCATAGGAAAAATGTTTCGCTTTGTCTATGTAGCCAGATTTTCCGAAAATTTGTCGGTGCTGTTGTCCGGAGGAATTCCTATTGTGGAAGCGTTGTCGATAACCGGTTCTATTATTGGCAATAGTGTATATCAAAAAATTGTGAATTTGGCGGCGGAGGAAGTGAAAAAAGGCGGTTCGATGGCGAGTGTTTTGGCAAAATATGATCAATTTCCGTCAATTGTTCCCAAGATGATAAAAATCGGAGAAGAATCGGGAAAAACCAGTGATGTTTTGAAAAGTATTTCTTATTTCTATGATCAGGAAGTGGACCGGTTTACAAAAAACATGATGTCACTCATTGAACCGATTTTGATTGTTATCCTGGGAATTGGCGTGGCGATTTTAGTTTTCGCCATTCTGATGCCGATATATGAAATAACCAACAATATTAGTTAATAAAAAAGACAAACGAAAGTTTAGAGATAAGTAAAAATTAAAAAGGTTTCTTGAAAATTGATGATTTTGCGAATTTTGAGGCAGCCCCGTAAAAATTCCGAATAATGCCAGCGGTAAACCAAGGCGTAGGCTCGGAATTCCGCCTGCGGCTAGTCCGAGGCAATTGAAGATAGGTTATAGAATTTGACGGGACGCTCAAATTTCCAACAAAATCAAAGATTTTGGGAAATTTGGCGAAAGGAGGTGTGAAAATATGAAAAAAATTAAAAATATGAAGGGTTTCACGCTGATCGAACTTTTGATCGTTATCGCGATCATTGGTATTTTGGCGTCAATCGTGTTGGTTTCATTGAACAGCGCAAGAACAAAAGCAAATGCTGCAGCTTTTAAAGCTACAGCATCTAGCTTACAAGCTTCAGTTGTTATGTGTTGCGATACTACAACAAATACATTTAATGCAGGTGCCGATCCGGTTGCTACGGATTTATGTTCTAGTCCAGTTGGATCAACATTGCCATTAGCAGCTGATTTTAAAGCGGAATCAGGCGGTGTTACATATACAGCCACTACCACTTGCGCAGTAGCTGTGCCTACTTTTACAATTGCGTTAGATGGACCTGGAACATGCACAGGTGCAACAATATCTACTGAAAAAGTTACTTTTGCTCCAGCAGGTTGTTAGTTGTTAGGTTTTCTTTGCTTGCCAATTAATCACCTAGGTGAATTGGCAAGCTCCCATACTGACTTTGATAAAATTCAAAATAATTTTATTTGACATTCCCCAAAGGTCAGCGCGGGAGCTTGGCGGATAAAATCCTAAATTTATTTTTATGCTTATTATTTTTTTCATTCTTGGTTTGATTGTTGGAAGTTTTTTGAATGTGGTGGTCTATCGTTTGAGATTGGCGGAAACTATTTTGGGACGATCCTATTGTCCGCATTGCAAATCGAAAATTCGCTGGTATGACAACATTCCGCTTTTGAGTTTTATTTTGCTCAAAGCTCAATGTCGCGATTGTCGGGGAAAAATTTCTTGGCAATATCCGGCGGTGGAATTTTTGACTGGAATAGTTTTTGCCTTGGTGGGAAAATATTTTTTCGATTTGAATAATTTTCAACTTTGGCCGGAGGCTTTGTTCTATTTGGTGGTTTTTTCGATTTTTCTGGTGATATTTTTCTATGATTTGAAGTTTATGGAAATTCCAATGATTGTTCTTTGGGTTGGCGTGGTGTGGGCGGCGATTTTTGCTGTTATTGTCGAATTGGGATATCTTGAGCCGGTTTCCAGATTTTTGTCTTTGGGTTTTGCGGACAAAGCGATTGGCGGAGCGATAGCATTTTTGTTTTTCTACGCGCTGGCTCATTTTTCCAAAGAAACCTGGATGGGTTATGGCGATGCCTATGTGGGACTTTTGATCGGATTGGTGGTGGGATGGGAAAAATTGTTTATGGCGTTGACGTTGTCTTTTGCCATTGGATCGGTTTTCAGTATTGGGCTGGTTTTTTTCAAGAAAAAAACTATGAAAAGTCAAGTTCCATTGGCGCCGTTTTTGGTGGTTGGAACAATCTTGGCAATTTTCATTTATGAAATATTTCCCAGTATCTATTATTTAATTTGAAATTGATTATGCGATTTAGAAAAGGAGTAACACTGGTGGAACTTTTGATAGTGATTTCCATTGTTGGAATTATGCTGACTGTTTCGCTTATTTCAATGTCGCAAGGAAGAATAGAAAAAGAATTGCAAGTCGAAGCCAATCAATTGATGGCGGTTATCCGCGAAGCGCAAAACAACGCATTGACCGGAAAGAAGGCATCAGACAATGTTTGCGGATGGGGGATATATGTTAGTGCGGCTGCTACTGATGATTATGAAATGTATTATAATACCACAACTAATTGTTCATCAGATACAAAAAATTATGACAGTGGTGGTGTGTCAAATATTTTGGGAAATTACTCTCTGAAAAACGGCGTAACTTTTCCTGCTTCGGGAGGCAAGAAAGACATTTACTTCACTATCCCACACGCAATTCCTTATGATGATGGAGGTGCTATCACGGGTAATATACAAATCCAATTAACTAAAGGCGATAGGGATTATTATGTTTGTGTTTATGAAGGCGGACTTATCGAAGCTAAGAAAAGCGAAAGCGGATGCTAAATAATAAAAAAAATAAAAAATTGATTACTGGTTCTATATTGCGTGTTGTGAGACACGGTTTTTCCATTGGAGAAGTTCTTCTTTCAATGCTTATTTTGAGTTTTGTTATGGTGTTGATGACGAATTTATTGGTGAAAAGTATCCTTCATTCCACTGACAGTCGAGACAGAATAATCGCTTCTCAATTGGCGCAGGAGGGAGTGGAGTTGGTGAGAAATGTTAGGGACAACAACTGGGCGGATGGTGATCCGACAACCGAATCTTTTGAATGTAACGATAATTTCCCCAATACTGATAATACTCAATGCAGAATAGATATAAATAGTATTGATGTCAACGGGATTAATGATTGTGATAATGATCCCTCTGCTAATTTTTATGATTTAAATATTGATTCCAATAATGGTTTTTATTCTCATAGCAATGGGGAAGAAACAAAGTTTCAGAGAAAAATAGAAGTTGATTATACGCCAGGCGCTTGTCCGGCTAGTAGTTATGTAACTATTACCAGTATGGTTGTTTGGGGAAATAATTCTCCGGATGATATTGCCAATGTGACGGATTGCAATATGGAAAACAAATGCGCTTATGCCCAATCTATTCTAACTAAATGGGGAGAACAACAATATGCTGAAAAATAAAACAAAAAACAAAAATAAATTCGGATCATTCGGATTTAATTCGGGTCATTTGAATCGGTACAGGGGTTTTACTTTGTTGGAAACTTTGGTGGTTGTTTTTATTTTTACCTTGGTGATGATTTCTTTTACTGAATATTTCGCTAAGTTTTCCCAGTCGGAAAAAGACGCTAAAGAAATTCAAGCCAATCTGGAAAATGCCCAATATGCAATGAACTTTATGGCGAAGATACTGAGGACAAGTTCAATACGTTTTGGAAGTGGTCTTACTAGGATTAAGGGTTATGATTACTCTCAAGAAAAATGTTTCGAGTTTAATTTTGATATAGGATCTAAGAAAATTGTTTATGGTACAGAATTTGTGCCAAGTATAGCTAATGTAGAAGCAGACTGTACATCGCCCACGCCCCCGCCAATGCTTGATTTAACTAGTGAAACAATTAGCGATTTGAAATTTTCTTTTGAAAAATCATCAGAAGTTCCGCCGCAAATGGGGAAGGTTACGATTTTTATGGAAGTGGGAACTGGATCAGTCAAGGAAAAAATTCAAACCACGGTTTCTTTGAGAGATTATTCGGTAGCAGGGATAGAATAATAAAAAACAAATAACCAGCGATAAAATAATGAAAATAAATTTGAAAATTGAAAAGAAGAAGCATCAAGGATCAATCTTGGTTTTTTCTTTGTTGATAATGTTCATTGTTTTGTCAGTGGTGGTGGGAATCTCAGGAACTTCCGTCATCAGCAGAAAAACATCTTCTTCAACAGATGATTCTGTTAGAGCCTTCCAAGCGGCGGATTCAGGTTTGGAAAAAGTTTTGGCTAAAATCAAGATGGATAATCTTGGCACGGTGGATGAGTTAAGAACTACAGGTTTAATGAGCTGTAATGTTGTGGGTGGGCTGGCTGTGATTGCAGATAATAATGTTGGATATGAACTTACTTTTAAAGATGATTCAGATAATGTTATAACAACTTGCAACAGTGCCAATGCTATTGGCGAAGTAAAATCCATTGGGAGTTATGAAACAGTTTCTCGAGCCATAGAAATAAGCGTGGATATATTTGATCCTTGTGATAATGTGCTCAGTGTAGATTATTATGGAGATGGAACTGATGTTTATGACACTGTCGCAATAGGAGATCAGTGTTGGTTGGACAGGAATTTGAATGTTGGCAATATATTGGCTGGAGCAAATAGTTTACCTAATCCAGCAGATGCAATTATTGAAAAATGGTGTCCCGGAGCAAGTGGAACGCAAGATACAAATATGGATTGTGATACTTATGGGGGATTATATCGAAGAGATGAAGCTATGAGTATTGGAGTCAATCCCAATCAAGGAATTTGTCCCAATGATTGGCATATTCCTTCTGATGATGAGTGGCACATATTGGAGAATAGTTTGAAGCTAGTAGCCGCTAGTTGTAACTTAAGCAGAAATGGAAGTTCTCCTGGAGGGGGATGGGATTGTAATGATGCAGGTATTGAATTAAAAGTTGGCGGAATTTCGGAATTTAATGCATTATTTTCTGGACAAGTTGCTACTAATAAATTTTGGTTTAGGGGAATATATGGATATTTTTGGTCATCATCTAATAATATAAGAGCAGTGAAAGATGATGCGGATAATGTTTTTAGAGATGACAATCTTACTGCTGGTGGGATAGATTTTTTGAATAACAGGGGTGCTTCGGTTCGTTGTATAAAAGATTAATATTTTTTAAAATATATTTGTCTTTAAAACTAGGCGTTTTGCTTAGTTTTTTGTTTTTCTGGTATACTTGAGATAAGTAGTAAGTAGAAAGTAGCAAGTAGTAAGCAAAAGAAATGGTGAAAAATAATGAGGTGAAAAATAGAATAGAAAAACTGAGAAAAGAAATCGATAGGCATCGATATTCTTATCATGTTCAGGATAGACCGGAAATTTCTGACGAGGTGTATGATTCTCTTTTTGAGGAACTGCGAAAATTAGAAGAAGAATTTCCGCAGTTTTATTCTTCAACTAGTCCGACGCAAAGAGTGGGAGACAAACCATTGGATGAATTCAAAAAAGTCAAGCACAAAATGAAACAATGGTCTTTTGACGATGTTTTTGATTTCGAGGAATTGAAAAAATGGGATGAAAAGGTTAGGAAATTAATTTCCAAATCCAAGTTACGAGTTACGAGTTACGAGTTACGTGGTTTAGACTATTGTTGTGAAATTAAAATTGACGGGTTGAAAATTATTTTGACTTATGAAAATGGAATTTTTGTTCAAGGCGCGACGCGCGGAGATGGAGCAATCGGAGAAGATATTACCCAGAATTTGAAAACCATCCAAAGCGTTCCTTTGGAATTGAATGAAAAAATCGATTTGATCGCGGTGGGAGAATGTTGGTTGGGGAAAAAAGAATTGGAAAGAATTAACAAAAAAAGAAAAGAAAAAGGAGAACTGCTTTTTGCCAACACCAGAAACGCCGCCGCCGGATCAGTGCGTCAATTGGATTCGAAAGTTGTTGCGGAAAGAAGATTGGACAGTTTCATATACGATATAGATTATATTAGCGAAAAGCAAAAAGAATTTAATTTTCCACAGACTCAAATTGAAGAACTGGAATTTTTGAATAAATTGGGATTCAGAGTGAATCAGGGTTACAAATTTTGCAAAAATATTGAAGAGGTGGAAAAATTTTATCAAGATTGGACAAGCAAAAAAGAAAAACAAGAATACGAAATAGACGGGATAGTTATTAAAATAAATTCCAAAAAGATTCAGGATGCTTTGGGATACACAGGGAAATCTCCGCGCTGGGGAGTGGCCTACAAATTTCCGGCGCAAAAAGTTGTTACTGTGGTGGAAGATATTTTTGTGCAAGTGGGAAGAACGGGAGCGTTGACTCCGGTGGCGCATCTTCGTCCGGTGAAAGTGGCGGGCTCCACTGTCAGTCGCGCAACATTGCATAATGAAGATGAAATAAACAGATTGGATATAAAAATCGGGGACACAGTGGTTATTCAAAAAGCCGGCGATGTGATTCCGGAAGTGGTGGAAGTGATTAAAAATCTCCGCACCGGAAAAGAAAAGAAATTCCAAATGCCGAAAATTTGTCCGATTTGTGGAGGAGAAGTTAAGCGACAAGCGACAAGCGACAAGGGACAAAAATTAAGCGTTGCGCATTATTGCGTTAATTCGAAATGTTTTGCGGTGGAGAAAGAAAAAATAATTCATTTTGTCAGCAAGAAAGGATTTAATATTGATGGGTTGGGAGAAAAAATTGTGGAACAATTAATTTCTGAAGGATTGATTTCCAATGCGGCGGAAATATTTGAATTGAAAAAAGGCGATTTGGAAGCGTTGGAAAGATTTGCGGAAAAATCGGCGGACAATTTAGTGAAGGCTATTGAAGAAAGCAAAAAAATTTCTTTGGAAAAATTTTTATTTGCGTTGGGAATTTTACATATCGGGGAAGAAACAGCCGTTCTCATAACTCACAACTTGGAAAATATAACACAAAACAAGATAAAAAATTTGGAGGATTTTATTGAATATTTTCCAAAAATAAAAAATGAAGATTGGGCGAGCATCAAAGGGATTGGAGAAAAAGCCGCCGATAGCATCACGCAGTGGTTTGGCGACAAAGAAAATTTGAATATGTTGGAGAAAATGAAAAAGGCGGGAGTAGAATTGATAATAAGCGACAAGCAACAAGAAACAAGCGACAAGCTGATTGGCAAAACTTTTGTTTTGACGGGGGAATTGTTCGGCTTTACAAGAGACCAGGCAAAAGATATTATAAGAAAGAAAGGTGGAAATATTTCTTCATCGGTGAGCAAAAAAACCGACTATGTCGTGGCGGGAGAAAATCCCGGAAGCAAATATGACAAAGCCAGGGAACTTGGGGTGAAAATTTTGAATGAAGAAGGTTTTAAGAATTTATTGGAAGAATAATTGGTCTAATTAATCTAATTCCTAATTAACCTAAATAATTTATAAATATTCAAATTTTGATTTTATTAGAAATTAGAGTAATTAGAATAATTAGAAATTTTTATATATGTTGTCAGTTGATGAAATAAAACATATTGCCAATTTGGCTCGCATAAGTTTGAAAGAAAAAGAAATCGAAAAGTATCAAAAAGATCTTTCCGATATTTTGGAATATTTTAAAAAAATGGAAGAATTGGATACGGAAAAAGTTGAACCGATTGGACACATCACTGGAATGAAAAATGTTTCTCGTTTTGACAAGGCTTCTGATTTTGGTTTAATCGGACGGGAGAATATTTTGAAAAACGCTCCGGAAATGAAAAATGGATATGTTAAAGTCAAATCAGTTTTATGATTCGAGAACTGCATAAAAAATTAATAAACAAAGAAATTACTTCGACTCAACTTGTTGAGCAATATTTTGACGCGATCGAAGAGAAAGATGGCGAAATTGGAGCGTATCTGACTTTGACAAAAGAGTTGGCGATGAATCAAGCGCGATTTGTGGACGAAAAAATTTACAAAGGAGAAACGGTTGGAATTTTGGCAGGTATACCTATTGCTATCAAGGATAATTTATGCGTGGAGGGAATCAGAACGACAGCCGGATCAAAAATTTTGGATAACTATATCGCGCCCTACGACGCGACTGTTATCGCCAGACTAAAAGAAGCCGGAGCGATCATTTTGGGAAAAACCAATCTGGATGAATTTGCAATGGGTTCCTCAACGGAAAATAGCGCCTATCAGAAAACCAAGAATCCTGTTGACTTGGAAAGAGTGCCGGGCGGATCTTCCGGAGGAAGCTCGGCGGCAGTGGCGGCGGATATGGCAGTGTGCGCTTTGGGAACTGACACTGGCGGTTCAATTCGCCAACCAGCTTCCTTTTGTGGAATTGTCGGACTTAAACCAACCTATGGAAGAGTTTCGCGTTATGGAGCTATTGCAATGGCTTCCAGCTTGGATCAGATCGGTCCGTTTGCCAAAACAGTGGAAGACACGGCTATTGTTCTTTCAAAAATTTCCGGATGGGACAAGATGGACGCGACAAGCGCTCAAAGCTCGGAAAAAAATTATGAAGATTATTTGTCAGGAAATATCAAAGGAATGAAAATTGGAATTCCCAAGGAATATGTGGAAAAATTGGATGGAAAAATAAAAAAAATTTTTGACGAGTCTGTTGAAAAATTCAAATCGCTGGGAGCGGAAATTGAAGAAATAAGTTTGCCAAACAGTTCTTTTTCTTTGCCGACATATTACATCTTGGTTCATTCGGAAGTCAGTTCAAATCTGGCGAGGTTTGACGGAATAAAATATGGCCTTCGAATTGATGATGAGAAAAAAACTGATTTTGCGGAAAATAATTTTCAAGACAGGACATTGCTGGAAACATATATGGACACTCGAGAATATGGCTTGGGAGAAGAAGTGAAAAGAAGAATTATGCTGGGAACTCACGCGTTGAGCGCCGGATATTATGACGCCTATTATTTGAAAGCGCAAAAAGTCAGAGCGCTTATTCGAAAGGATTTTGAAAAAGCTTTTGAAAAAGTGGATTTTATTTTCTCTCCCACTTCTCCGGAAACAGCTTTCAAATTTGGAGAAAAAACCGAAGACCCGATGAAAATGTATTTATCTGATATTTATACGGTTACAGCTAACTTGGCGGGGGTGCCAGCTATTTCGTTTCCGATTGGCGCGATAGATGAAGAAGGAAAAAAACTTCCGGTTGGCGGACAGTTGATGGGAAAGTGGTTTGATGAAGAAGGACTTTTGAATGCCGCTCATACGTTTGAAATTAATTAATTTTTGCAAAAAATATTATGAATCTTTCAGGCTATGCAGATGTCTTTGATGTAACCGTTATTTTGCTCACTAATTTTTACAATTCTCCGTTTATGAGTTTTGTGAAATTTTTTCTGGTTATTTATTCGCTGGTGCTTATTTTTGATGTCATTTTAATTCTTATGGTCAAAGGGTTGGGTGGCGATATCAGAAAAGGTTTGACTGGTATGGATATTCCGGTTGTTTCCAAAGGAAAAATGCAAAAGAAATGGGACAAAGTTGTGTCCAGAATGAAAACAGGCAGCATCTCTCAATTCAAAGTGGCTATCTTGGAAGCGGATATGATTGTGGATGATATTTTGGGAAAGATTGGATACAAAGGAAATAATATGACTGAAAGGTTGGCGCAAGTAAATCCCAATCAATTGGACTATTTGGAAGAGTTGCAAAAGGCGCACGAAGTCAGAAACAAAATCGTGCACGAAGAAAGTTTTGTTTTGGATGAAACTGTCGCCAAGGAAACACTGGAAACCTATGAAAAATTTTTGCGATATTTGGAGTTTATGTAGAAACAGGATTGTTGACAAAGTTCTAAAAAAGTTTAGAATAGGAAATACTGTTGTTTTTTGTTTTTTACAGTAGGAATTTTATAGCGGGGTGGAGCAGTCCGGCAGCTCTCCGCCAGTTGGCGGATCATAGCCGATACGATTATTGTAAGTTTCAAAATTAAATATACAGCGGGGTGGAGCAGTCCGGCAGCTCGCGTGGCTCATAACCACGAGGTCACAGGTTCGAATCCTGTCCCCGCAACAAAGAAGGCGCAAAGTTAAAAGCGCAAAGCATATAATCTGGCAATATTTTTCGCTTTGAGCTTTGTATTTTTATGGCAGGGTAGCTCAGCTGGTTAGAGCGTGGCCTTCATAAGGCTGAGGTCGTGGGTTCGAGTCCCACTCCTGCTACGGTAGCTATTTTAAAAATATGCCAATAACCAAAAAGAAAAACGAAAATTTTTTTAAAGTTTGGACATCGGAAATGGCGTATGTGTTAGGATTTTTTGCGGCAGATGGATGTATGATAAAGAACAATCGAGGAGCTCATTTTATCGAGTTTTATATTACGGATAAGAATATTTTGGAAAAAATAAGGTATGTTATGGGATCAAATCATAAAATTTCAGAGCGAAGAAGAAATTTAAAATGGAAAACCGCATATCGCTTGCAAGTGGGAAGTAAAAAGATGTTTGATGATTTGATATTATTAGGAATGAGTCCAACTAAAAGTAAAACGTTAAAATTTCCATCAGTTCCAATGGAATATCTCAAAGATTTCACTCGCGGGTATTTTGACGGAGATGGAAATGTTTATGCAAATGAATACAGAAGAAAAGATAGAAGTAAGTTGAGTATAACATTGTTGTCAGGTTTTACTTGCGGTAGCAGGAGTTTTTTAGAAAAGTTGCATAAAAAATTAAGGAGACTGGCAAAGCTGTCAGGAGGAACGTTGTTTGATAAAAATGGATATTATAATTTATATTATTCAGTAAAGGATAGTTGCAAATTATACGACTTTATGTATAATACCGAGAGTGATTTGTTTTTGTTAAGGAAGAAGAGTATTTTTGAAAAGTTTTTTAAAAAACGCAATATTGAATTTTAATAATTTGGACCGGTAGCTCAGTTGGCTAGTAGCGCCTCCCTGTCACGGAGGAGGTCGCGGGTTCGAGTCCCGTCCGGTCCGCCAAATACACTAAAAAACGACTTAATATCAAAAGTCGTTTTTTTGTTAGAAATAAAAAACTAGCATTTGTTTAGCGCTTCTTGGGTGCTGGCGTAGATCATTTCTTTTTTTCGCATTTCTTCAAACCATTTTTCTCGTTTAAACAAGTCTTCAACGATTCCGTTTACAGCCGTTATATATACGTTTTTATTTTTTAATTTCAATGTTTCTATTATTTCCTTGAAAGCATCCATCCCGTCAATGTCGACAAAAAAACAATTCCTGAGACTTAGGATTACATTTTTCGCTTCTCCGTTTATGCAATTTATGTTATTGATATGGGATTGGCAGTTTACATAGGAAAGTTGTCCGGCAAATCGATATACCAGAACATCTCCATGGTCTTTTATTTTCAACAACTGAGAAGCGTTAACTCTTTTTATTACTTGGTTGTTTTTATTGATCGTTACTTCTGTTTCCGCGAAAGACATTTTATTTATTAAAATCAAAAGCGATATGGCGGTTCCGGCAAGCACTCCGACAATAGGATCTTCAACCACTGTTACCAGCGCCACTAATAGCAATAAAAAGAACATAGATTTTTCATATCTGTAAAATCTTATCAAATGTTCTTTCTCTATCATTTGGCTGGCGACGAAAACCAAGATAGCCGCCACAATTGCCATTGGGAGATATTTGAAGAAGGAAAGTAGCAACAAAGAAATTATGACAACTCCAATGCTGCTGATTTTTGCTGACATTCTATCTTTTGCTCCACTTTTAATATTAAGAGTGGTTCTGGCAAGCGCAGCTGTGGCTGGAATTCCGCCAAAAATTCCGGATGCAATGTTGGCGATTCCCAGTCCAAACACTTCTTTCCTGCTGCTATGTTTTGTTTTTGTCATACCGTCGGCAATTTTTGCCGAAAGAAGACTTTCCAAAATTGCGATTATGCTGATTGCAAACGCGCCTACAAAAACGTCTTTTCCAAAATTAAATCTTAATTCGGGAAAATGAATCAGATTTCCTGAAATATCTCCAAACTTGGAAAACAGAGTTTGAAATTCAATTGGCAACATTCCACTATTGGAAAGATATCCAATAAAAATTCCGACAGGAGCAAGAATGATGGCTCCGGGAAAATTTGTAAAATATTTTTTCCATCCGAAAAGGAAAATTATTCCTAGAATAAAAAGAATCAGCGTCCATAAATCGAATTGATTGATATGCAATAAGGTTTCCTTGAGATTGCTAATAAATTTTTCATGGGCAGTTAAATTCTTTATTCCTAAAGCGGAATTTAATTGTCCAAAAGCTATTATGAATGCCACTCCCAATGTGAAGCCGTGAACAACACTGGAAGGAATGAATATAATATATTTTTCCCATCGCAAAAGAAAAATCGCCAAAATTCCTATTCCGGAAAAAATCGCCAAATAGGGAAGAATAGAAACTCCGTAGGAAATTGAGTATACGATTAGAAGTCCGGAAAGCGCTCCGGTTGGACCTACTATGTTATATTTGCTTCCTCCCCAAATTGAGGCTGCCAGTCCTGCCCAGATTGCCGTTATGACACCCATAAGCGGGGTTGCTCCCGCCGCTACCGCCAAGGATATTGATAATGGAAGAGAAACAAAGGAAACGGTAATGCCGGACTTCCAATTGTTTTTTATTTTATCTTTCAGATGGTTTTTCATATTTGTTTTTAGAAAATTAAAAATTAAAAAACAAAAAAAACGCGCTAGAAAACGCATACTTTTCTTTGTTTTTATTAGCGGATTAAGAAAAGTCAGAAAGTCCAAGCGGGAATTATTAAACTCCCAAACAATTTATAATTCTAAATAGTTTTTAGGATTTGTCAAATCGGCTAATTGACAGGGGAGGTTTTTTCTGTTAGAATGGATTATGGCTTGAATATGGGCTAAAAGTTATCTTTGAAGGATGGCTTTTTGTTTAAGCTATGCAAAGGTCGAACATTTAAAAAGAAGAATAATCATTAAGTATCACAAAACACTATGGTACTATTTTTTATTGGGGTTTTGGAAATGATTATCGTTACCTTCTGGACCAAGTTGGTTGTTGAAACGAGGGTAATCGCCAGTGGCGTGGTTACTATGATCAATGTCCTGATTTGGTATTATGTGCTGCAAGCAATCGTCGATGATATCAGTAATTGGAAGCTGGTTGTGCTATACGCTTTTGGTTGCGCTGTCGGAACGGTTATCAGCACCTATTATTTCCACAGAGAGGAGAAAGCCGCAGCTGAACTTGCCAGGCAAGAATAAACATTAAAACATATACAATGAGTGACGATATTCCGCATTTAGGAATAAAATCCGAAGATTTATAAAATCCGATTTTTTTGATAAAATCGGCTTTTATGTATTTTGGGCTTGCGTTGGGCGTCGTTTGGCGATATAATGGAATAGTAGTTTTTGAAAAAATAAACAAAAATTAATAAGAAAATACAAAGCTTATGACGCTCAAATCTTATCTTTGGGGAATGAGAATAAGCACAGTTTTTGCGTTGGCCGCCTGGGGAATGGTGATAAATTATGTTGACCCGCAAAAAACCGGCGCTTTAGGACAAATACTTTTCTACATAAGCGCTTTCTTGTCTTTCACTGGAATATTTACTTTGTTTTTTACTTGGCTGAGAAGGAAAGAGGGATTAGAAGAAGGACACCCGGCTTTTATTGGAATGAGTTTTCGGCAAGGAGTTTTGATGTCTTTTTTGGTGATCGGATTATTTTTTCTGCAAAGTATGAGGATTTTGGTTTGGTGGGATGGATTGTTGTTGGTGGCGGGAGTGTTTTTAGTTGAATTGTATTTTTTATCGCATAGGAAATAAAAATTTTGAATAATTAGAATAATTAGAAATTTATAAAGATTATGGTTGAAAAAAAGAACAAGACGCAGAGTGATTATGGAGCAAAGTCTATTCAAGTGCTTCAAGGATTGGAGCCGGTTAGAAAAAGACCGGGAATGTATATTGGAGGAACTTCGACGGAAGGTTTGCATCATTTGATATGGGAGTTGGTGAATAATTCTATCGACGAAGCATTGGCTGGCTATTGCACGGATATTAACATTAAACTTCTTCCGGACAACGTTGTTGAAATAACCGACAATGGACGCGGTATTCCGGTAGACACCCATCCTCAGACGAAAAAATCCACATTGGAAACCGTTATGACTGTGCTCCACGCGGGAGGAAAATTCGGAGGAGATGGATATAAGGTTTCTGGAGGTCTTCATGGAGTCGGTGCGTCTGTGGTGAATGCTCTTTCTGAATGGACGAAAGTCGAAGTTCGAAGGCAAGGGAAGATTTGGACGCAGGAATACAAAAGAGGAAAGCCTTCTTTTAATGTGAAACCGATTGGGAGCGCGAAGGATACCGGAACTAAGACTATATTCAAGGCTGATCACGAAATTTTTCCTGAAATAAAATACAGCTGGACGAAAATATTGGATTATGTTCGCCAACAGGCCTATCTGACCAAGGGTGTGAAAATAATCATTGAGGATCTTCGCGAAGTAATTGGAAAGGATGATGAATACAAAGCCAGAAGACACGGATTTTATTTTGACGGAGGAATTATTTCTTTCGTTAAATTTCTCAATCGAGGAAAGGAAGTGAAAAATATCGTTCCTTTGTATTATGAAAAAGAAGTGGATGATGTGGCGGTGGAAATTTCTTTGCAATATACCGATGGATATAAGGAACATCTTTTTTCTTTTGCTAATAATATTTATACAGTGGAAGGCGGAATGCATGTGACAGGATTCAAGATGGCGTTGACAAGAGTTCTCAATGATTATGCCAAGAAAAATAATTTTATCAAGGAAAAAGAGGGAAGCTTTACTTCTGATGACTTGAAAGAGGGACTTACTGCGGTTGTCAGTGTGAAATTGCGTGAACCTCAATTCGAAGGTCAGACAAAATCAAAATTGGGAAACAATGAGGTGCGTGGAATTGTTTCGGCTGTTACGGCGGAAGGTTTGGCGGAATATTTGGAAAGAAATCCTCAAGATGCGCGAGCAATGATTGACAAATGTCTTTTGACTGTGCGAGCTCGCATTGCGGCTCGAGCTGCCAAGGATGCAGTTTTGCGCAAAGGAGCTTTGGAAGGAATGACTTTGCCTGGAAAATTAGCCGACTGCACAACTCGCGACGCGTCAAAATCAGAACTATACATTGTTGAGGGAGACTCTGCTGGCGGCAGCGCCAAGCAAGGACGCAACAGAATGTTTCAAGCTATTTTGCCGTTGCGAGGAAAATTGGTGAATGTGGAAAAGACCAGTTTGGACAAAGTGGTGAAATCAGACACATTGAAACCGATTATTATTGCATTAGGCGCCGGCATTGGAGAAAGTATGGACATCAGCAAGCTTCGTTACAACAAAATTATAATTATGGCCGATGCCGATGTGGATGGATCGCATATTCGAACATTGCTTTTGACATTTTTCTATCGTTATTATGAAGAGCTTATCAACAATGGACATATTTATATTGCGCAGCCGCCGTTGTATCAATTAAAAAGAGGAAAAGATATTCGCTATGTTTATACGGAAGAAGAGAAGAACAAAGTTGTTTCCGAGATGATAGACAAGGGACAAGCAACAAAAAACAAGAAACAAGAAAATATTTCCAAAGAAGAAATTGAAGAAGCCGAGGGAGAAGTGGAGAAAGTAGCCGGAGTGGCTATTCAGAGATATAAAGGTTTGGGAGAAATGAATCCGCAACAACTTTGGGATACTACAATGAATCCGGAGCATAGAACGATGTTTCAAGTGAAAATCGAAGATGCTGAAGAGGCGGATAGAATATTTGATATCTTAATGGGAAGCGATGTGGAACCGCGCAGAAGATTTATTCAAACCCATGCCAAAAGCGTCAAAAACTTGGACGTATAAAATCAAAAAAAACACTTCATTACGAAGTGTTTTTTTGCCCAGGGAATTGGATAATTGATAAAAAGGTAGTATAATACAGATAGAAGAAATTTTACTTAATTAAAATCAAAAAATATGAATGATATTACCAATTCACCGGAAAGAATGGAAGAGAAATTTTTTGAAGAGCAAGTGAAAATAGAAAAAGAATTTGAGAAAATAGAATTGGTCGCTGAAAAAATTACCGAAAAATATAAAGAATATCAAAGTCTCCAGTCCTTTGTTTTGTATCTCAAAGGAATGGAAAAAGTTTTTGCTCAGGCTAAATTATCCAATTGGAAAGACACGAAAACCAAAGAAGAATTAATTAAAACCGAGATGCATTTTTTTTCTATGGATTCCGGTGTGGATGAAGATATATTTTTGACTATTCGCGATGATTTCGGAATGGTGTATACCACAGTGAAGCAGGTCTATGAAGCAACGGAAAAACTTTTGGAAAAATATGCCGCTTGCGCGGAATGCAAAGAATTCATTGAATATATGAAAAAAATATCCTTGTTGTTTATTGAAGCGAAAAAAGAAAATTGGGATACGCAAATAATAAAGGAAAATTTGTATAAATACCGAATGAAAAAACTTTCCGCCGACGGGGATCCGCGTTTGGAAGTTTTGGAAGATGTCAGAATGGAGTTTGAAAGAGAGCTTTCGAAGAGTGTCTAATTGTTGATTTTTTTAATAATTAAATTCGCATCCGCGGAAAAATTGAGAGACAATGGATAACGGATGCCTAAATTTCTGGCAAAATTTTTTATAAAAATTTTGATGAATTTAACGAAAGGAGGTGTTAGAAATGAATGATGTTCAAACATGGGGAATGGCAATAACAACATCTTTGGGAAGTTTTGGTCAAAAGGTGGTTGTTTTTTTGCCGGCGTTAATTGGAGCTATTTTGGTTTTTGTTGTAGGCGTTATCGTTGCTAGAGTTTTGGGAAATGCCATTGAAAAAGGTGTTAAACTGACTCGAATAGATAGAGCAATGGAGAATTCCAAATTGACAGAACAATTTCAAGGAGTGGGATTGGATCTTAATCCGTCCAAAATTATCGGAGGATTCGTGAAATGGTTTTTGATTTTGGTTTTTCTAATGGCGGCTACTGATATTTTGCAACTGTCGCAAGTTACAGCTTTCCTTAATGAAATACTTATGTATATTCCGAACGTTATAGTTGCGGTTGTTGTTTTGGCAATTGCATTTTTGTTCGCGAATTTTGCATATAAATTAGTTCGAGGAAGCGTTAGAGCGGCCGGAGTTATGAGCGCGTCACTTTTGGCTACAATTTCAAAGTGGGCAATTATAATTTTTGGTATAATCACGGCTCTTGTTCAACTTGGAATAGCTGAATCAATCGTCAACACTTTGTTGATAGGTTTGGTTTCCGCTATCTCGTTGGCAGCCGGTCTTGCTTTCGGTCTTGGAGGAAAAGAAGAAGCTGCAAATCTGCTTCGAAAAATCAGAGAAGAAATTTCCGAAAGAAAATAAAAAAAGAAAAAAAGTTTCAATCAAAAGTCCATCCGTTTTTCGGATGGACTTTTGTGTATTTTTGATTGATATTGAGATTATTTTGTGGTATTTTTAGGATGTATTTTATTATTTTCTTTCAATTAAAATGGTTTATCAACATCAATATTTTCAACTGGCGAAGAATAAGTTTTAATTTTAACAATATGGTAAAAATAAAAAAAACTGAAAAAAATACGAAGATAGCTTTTTTTGAGGGGAGAAAAGTTCGAAAAGTATTGCATAACGATGAATGGTGGTTTGTGATTATTGATATCGTTGCGATTTTGACCGATTCCGTTAGTCCCGCCGGTTATATCAAAGATATGAAGCGCAGGGATGCGGAGTTGAGTAAAGGGTGGGGGCAAATTGCCACCCCCCTTTTAGTGGAAACTGCCGGTGGAAAACAGAAGATGAATTGCGCAAATACGGAGGGTGCTCTTCGTCTTATCCAGTCCATCCCATCTTCAAAAGCAGAACCTTTTAAGCGTTGGCTGGCGAAAGTTGGATATGATCGCATCAAGGAAATTGAAAATCCTGAATTGGCTGCCAGTCGCGCGCGCGAAATCTATCGTTCCAAAGGTTATCCTGAAAGTTGGATTGAAAAACGAATGCGGGGTATTGAAGTGCGGGAAAGTTTGACCAATGAATGGAAAAATCGGGGAGCCAAAGAGGGAATCGAATATGCGATTTTAACCAATGAGATTTTGAATGGAGCATTTGAAATGACAGCTGAAGAGTATAAGAAATTTAAGAGCTTAAAAAGAGAAAATCTGCGAGATCATATGGATGACTTGGAATTGATTTTGACGATGCTTGGCGAAGCGACGACAACCAAGATTCACAAAGACAGAAATTCAAAAGGATTTCCAAAATTGCAAAAGGATGCAATGGAAGGCGGGGCAGTGGCTGGCAGCGCCAGAAAAGACATTGAAAAAAGAACCGGCAAAAAAATCTCCACAAAAAAGAATTTTTTAAAAAGAATAGTATAATGCCAAACATTCCAATTGAAAGCAGACTAAAACAACTCGAGGTGGCATTAAAAACATTAAAATATTCTAATGAACGTTTTCAGTCTGGGAGTGAAAACAAGCAAGGAGAGATTATTATTATGGCTAGCCAAGTCAGAGCACTTATTTGCAAAGGAAATGGAAGAAATTTTCACCCATTGCTAATAGAGGTAGCTAAAGAGAAAAAGATAGACTTAATTTGTTTTGCTCCGCAGGATTTAAAAAAACTTCCGCCCATACTTAAAGAGAGCTGCTTTTTGTTAAGACCAGAAATTATTGGCATTAATCCCAGAGAAAGATGGGTTAGATATTATTTTGAGGACTGGCTTGATTCAGAAATAATCATAATTGGAAATGAAATTTATACACCAAATGAAATCTTACGCTTAAAGGCTGACTCTGAAGCTTCTCACTATGATTCAAAAATTTCTCAGAAGCTTAAAGGACTTAAGGAGATAGAAAAGGTTCCAGAAAATATTCAACTTATAGATGATTATATTTTGCAAACAGTTGGAGTTATTTTGTGGTTAGGACATTTCGTTCTTAATCCGAACCCCGGAATTGTAGAGATTTTAAATTAAAGAAGCCGTTAATTATGAAAAAATTTGTAAAAGAAAATTGGTTTGAGTTGATTGTCTCTATAGTGGTTAATAGGAAGGTGGATAATGGGAGTTATTATAAAAGATATAAATAATTTTTTAAATTAATTAATATGAAAAAAATTCTCGTCGTTTCGTGTTTTATGTTATTTATGAATTTTTCTTGGTCTTGTGAGGCAAGCACGGTATCAGATGATTTTAATGACGGCAATGATGATGGATGGTCAGCGCTTCCTGCTGGCACTAACTATAGTTTGGGAAATTGGAAAATAGAAAATAATACTGTAAAGCAGGATTTGGGAGGTGATAGCTATAAATTTTTATTAGATAATTTTTTTATATCGAATCAGTCAGTTGAAAGTAAAGTATTATACTTTGGTTCATCTGGTTATGGCGGCATCACCATTTGGTATCAGGATCCTAATAATTGGGTAGATATTATGGTATTGCCGGCATATGGTCCGACTGGAATATGGATTATTGAAAAAAATAATGGAGTTGAACAAGTATTTAAATATTCGTATGTGTACAATGAAAGAATATGGTATAAGTTAGGTGTCGATGCAGATAGTTTGACTGGTGAAATAAAAGTATATATGGATAATGTTTATTTGTTTACTCATAACGCAGCTACAAATAATCGGGCTGGTTTGTCTGGATTTAATAGTGGCAATAGTGGTGGATACTTTGATGATTTTAAATTAAGTTGGAATATTCTTTTGACTCCTTCAGGAAAAGATGAATGCAAAGAAGAAGGCTGGAAGTTGTTTAATAATCCAACTTTCAAAAACCAAGGAAATTGTGTAAGTTATATTGAAAGCAAGAGAAGCAAATAACAGAAGATTAATTTAGTGATTTCTTTGGTTTGGCTGGGAATCATAATCCTATGCTTGATATTATTATTTGTTAATTAAGGCAAATTTGCCAAAATTAAAAAATTCCACTTTCATGCTACTATATATGGAAGTGTTTTTTTGGCAAAAATTAGTTGGGAATTGACAGGATTTGTTATGGTGATATAATATCATTATAGAAAAATAAAATAAAAAAACATGAATAAAAACCAAGAAAAAAATGACAAAATAATTCTTTATAGTACCGAGGACGGAAAAACAGAAATCGCAGTTAATTTGGAGGGCGAGACTGTTTGGCTGAGTCAGAAACAAATGGCGGAGCTGTTTCAAACAACAGTAGCAAACATTAATCAGCATGTGGGAAATGTTTTAAAAGAGGGTGAGCTTGAAGAAATTCCAACTATTAAGAAATCCTTAATAGTTCAAAAAGAGGGTGATAGAAGTATAAGCAGAGAAGTGGTGTTTTATAATTTGGATATGATAATTTCTGTGGGATATAGAATTAACTCTTTGCGTGGCACGCAATTTCGTATTTGGGCGACGCAGAAATTACGGGAATATATTGTGAAGGGTTTTGTGATGGATGATGAAAGGTTGGCAGAGGGCGGTGTGAAAAAAGATTTTTTTAAAGAATGGTTGGAGCGAGTCAGGAAGATTCGGGCTTCGGAGAGAAATCTTTATGACAAGGTAAAAGATATTTTTGCAACTAGTGTGGACTATGATCCAAAAGCTGGTTTTACTAAAGAATTTTATGCGACGATGCAGAATAAATTTCATTATGCTATTACTGGAAAGACGGCGGCGGAGTTAGTAGCTAACCGTATCAGCGGAGAAAAAGAAAATTTGGGGATGACAAATTGGAAGGGCGCATTGCCGACCAGGAAAGAAGCGGAAGTTGCTAAAAATTATATGTTGGAAACGGAATTGCGTCAGTTGTATTTGCTAGTAGAACAATTTCTATCTTTCGCGGAATTTCAAATTGAGCGCAGAAACATTATGCATATGAAGGATTGGGTTGAATATTTACATAAGATGCTGGCTTTCAATAATTTGGAAGTGCTGTTTGGAAAAGGAAAAACCTCGCATGAAAAAATGGAAGAAATTGTGAGAAAGGAATTGCAGAAATTTCTTGATCAAAAAAATTTGAAAAATAAAAATATATAATAAAAAAACGAGTGATTTGTTTGTGTTTTTGGAAAAATTTATTGTATTTTATTTGGTTGAATTTGATTTTTGGACGGCTTTGAAAAGTTAGAATTTGATGGGGGGTTGACAGGTTTTTTGTATCTGGTATTATGGATTTACGTCTAAAATTTGTGTTCTAAGATAAAACCATCTGGGAAACATAATTGTAAAACGACATAGAAAAAATAGCGGGTGAAAGTTCGGGGACATTTTTTTGTTTGTCCTGGAAATCAACCGCAAGAGCGGTTTTTTTGTTGGTTTGAAAAAATAGATTAGTGCTGAAATTGTTTCCGGTTTTTGGTTGATACGCTGAGAAGCTAAAACCTGAAAGTTGTTAATAAATTTCCGCATTAACGCAGCTTTAAAATTGAATAGGAGTCTTTTTATGCGCGTGTGATGAAACTTTTTGTTTTTTGCGGATTGTAAATCAAAAAGAAGTCGGGCGCAAAGCATAATTAGTCAATAAATGTAAGTCAAAAAAAATATGTATATATGTTTTTTATAAACGTATATATGAAGACACCGAAATAATTTTGTATGTTAATAATCTTAAGTGATTGTTAACTGCTAACCGTTAAATAAAGAAAGGTTACTT
>AMFJ01025404.1_pt1 | contig 52622 bp, 52 predicted proteins | sample 427208 | NCBI WGS metagenome assembly AMFJ01 (sample SAMN02954298, study PRJNA114691) | groundwater metagenome | biome: aquatic; feature: subsurface aquifer; material: sediment; isolation source: subsurface aquifer sediment | place: USA: Rifle, CO | collected 2008-08 | reverse complement strand
GAATTTTAAACGTTCTACGTTTTCTAAGCCGCCTGTGCGGCGGTGAACCAGCTAGATATCCGCAAAATGCAGGTTGATTATTTCTAAGCCGCCTGTGCGGCGGTGAACCATTCAAGCATTGCAACATTATTACTTATGATTTTCTAAGCCGCCTGTGCGGCGGTGAACTAGGCAATATAATTTATATGCACTCAGCGGACTTTCTAAGCCGCCTGTGCGGCGGTGAACATTGCACAAATGATCAAAGAAGGTGATCAAATTTTCTAAGCCGCCTGTGCGGCGGTGAACGGCGGCATTATGAAGGAACGATTGAGTACAGATTTCTAAGCCGCCTGTGCGGCGGTGAACTATTGCGCCAGGAAGCGATTTAACTGCCGACATTTCTAAGCCGCCTGTGCGGCGGTGAACAAACAGGCGATATAATCGCTGTATCAGTTTGTTTTCTAAGCCGCCTGTGCGGCGGTGAACGCACACGGTAAAACTTATCTCTTTGAACTTAATTTCTAAGCCGCCTGTGCGGCGGTGAACTATCTTTTGCTTCAGCAATAATAGCGGCATTTTTTCTAAGCCGCCTGTGCGGCGGTGAACGATGGTGCTATGGTACTATAGTCATAAGTTACTTTCTAAGCCGCCTGTGCGGCGGTGAACCAAAAGAAGAATGATGTCTGAAAGTATTAGATTTTCTAAGCCGCCTGTGCGGCGGTGAACTAGAAAGCATAAGGACAACGGTGAATCTTATTTTTCTAAGCCGCCTGTGCGGCGGTGAACTGTCAATCGCAATAACGCTAGTTTCATCCCCTTTTCTAAGCCGCCTGTGCGGCGGTGAACTAAATTCATATTCTAGGCCGTCCCTTTGTACTTTTCTAAGCCGCCTGTGCGGCGGTGAACAGCCATCGCATATTCAATCGCGAAAAAGAAGATTTCTAAGCCGCCTGTGCGGCGGTGAACAAACAGAATATGTAGTCGAACAAAATGAAAAATTTCTAAGCCGCCTGTGCGGCGGTGAACAACCGATCTTATCATAAGCAAGCGCGGTAATTTTTCTAAGCCGCCTGTGCGGCGGTGAACAAAATGAATTGATTGAGTTGGAGAAAGTTAATTTTCTAAGCCGCCTGTGCGGCGGTGAACGAATAAAATAAATTGTTTAAATATAAGCTTTATTTTCTAAGCCGCCTGTGCGGCGGTGAACCATAACTAAGAGTAATAAAAATAAAGGAGAAATTTCTAAGCCGCCTGTGCGGCGGTGAACACAAATTTTTCTATAAAAAAATCAATTATTATGAGGTTTTGTCACATTTTTATAGTTTTGACCCAATTAAATAAGCGTAGTGTAACAAATTGATTTTATTTAATTATTAAAGAGCATTGAAAACTTGGGTCAAAATTCTGGCACGGTTGATGAGGAACTTAAACCGTATGTGCCAAATCCATCCTGCGTCAATTCATTACGTTTCCTTTTTTCAATAAATAAACGAAAAGATTGTTGATTAGTTAAGCTTTTTAATTGAATGTAAGGTAAATCGCTAGTGTATGCTTTGCTTTGATAATGTTTTATTGCTTCGTCCAAACTCATTTTATGTCTTTTTGCTCTACGTCTAGCTAAATTTCCAAAATTACCTTTCACATGATAACGTCTATATTGTGCGTATGTTATTACGCGGTCGCTAGGTACTTCACGAATACTGGTACAGTGAATATAGTCAGCAAGATGTGCAAACCATTTATTTAAATCGAGCAACTGCAATAGGTTTTCATCTTGAGCAAACATGCGCACTTTATTACCCAAATACCCACCTTTTTTGGATTCATACCGATATTCAGGAAATGAGATACCGATAGGGATTTTGCCTTGTTGATCTTGTTGTTCAACTAAAGCCAGGTGAAGTTGCATATAAAATTTACTCCACAATTCGCAAACACTCATATTAGGATTATCGATGAGTGTTATCTCAAAATATTTTTTCATTAACTTGCTCTCCTAAATACGAATTTCTGAAACGTAAGCTAATCCTTTTTTTCCAAGGTAAAAACTAGACACACCAGCTGCCTCTATCATTTCTTTGAGCTGAGTGGCTTTTTCCGTTGAAATGTCGAGTTGAATTTCAAGTATGCCACTGGCCTTAGTTAGCATTGAAACGACTTCGCCTTCACCTTTACGCTTTTCTCTAAGTAAATAGGGGTTCCCAAAAATGAGCTTTTTGTCTCCACTCGTATATCGAGCCATAAAATCTTTTGGTGTAAATCCACGTTTTGACATTCCGCTGAGTCCACCATTTTTAGTTAATGAATTTGATAAATCAAATCGTTGGCTCAGACGACCAATCTGCAAATATAGGGCGGAGCAATAAAATGTAATCGGCTTTATCATTGCTTTAGCATCCAAATATTCCGTACCAGAAAAATGCGATTGCAAGGCGGTTAATGCTTGCGCTATGTAACTTGTTACTTTAATTGTTTTTAACTTCTTTAACCGATTAAGCTGTTTAAGCACACATAGCGGATAAAACCGTTTTCTGTTGATAACGGAAAAATCAAACTGAATGATGAATTGACACAATGTTTCAAAATCCAATGTAAGCACACCCCAAAGTTCATCAGAATAATCTGAATTAAAAATTGGGTCACTGCTTTTAACCGCACCCGCAAATGAATTTTGATCAGTACTACCTGTCATATTACGAATAAAAATCATCTCCTTGTTAAGGACAGATTTATTCTGTAGATTTTTGTACCGAACACAAGATTCCATTTCTGAGAAAAAATATCCTTGACTTTGCCTGGATTGATATAGTTTACGTTGATCGCCAATAAGTCTGTTTAAAATACCTATGACTGTGTCAAGACTAACTTGCCGCTCGAGAAAATTTGGATATTTACCCTCCGCATTTCGTTTTGATAAATTGGTCATGGAGCCGACGAATTTGCGGCCACTCTTCGGAATCGGCTCATTATTCGAACCATCCAAAAAAGAGTTTTGCCATGACGCTTCATATTGAATAGTGATGCGCATATTGACTCCTATCTATTGGGCATAAAAATAAACGGCATAATTCTTTTCTGGTACTTGTGAGACATCACTTTCTGAATGTTTTACACGCATCATTTTGTGGCTGTCATTGTAATCAATAAGAACACTATCCACATACATGTAACCCTTTGCTTGACGAATACTTAGCTCATTAACCATGCGTATTGTTTCATTCACTAATATATCAATTGCCTCATTATCCAATAAAATACCCATTTCGCCTTCTTCAAAAATAGTACCTTGACGAACATAATTGGAATGGAATATTGCTTTAGGTTTCCGGGTTGGATCTAGTGTTTTGATAAACGCTTGAACTGTTTCAGCCACTTGTTCACCATCACCTTCATTAATAATCATCGCTGCTCTATCAAATTTTTTATCAAGTGAGATGAAAGATAGCTGTTCAACACTGATCGAACCATACGCTATATATTCTGTTTCACCGAAAGTTGTTTTTGAAAAAAATGAATTACTGGCAACATCTTCACCTTTATCATCTTTGCTTTTTTCTTTTGAGCCAGAACGTCCCATTTGCTCAAAATTTCCGTTGCCTAACTGATCAATAAAATCTTCTAATAATAAAGGGCTTGTTCGCTTACATTGGCTGGATGGTACAACATATCCCCGAATTAGCCCTGTAATAGAAGCCAATACACTTTGTAAATTTTTATTTTTCGCATAGTGCAGGTCAAATGCTTGATCTTTAAATAAATGATGCCGGATGCAGTTTTGGCTGATGTACATTGGCGTATCTTTAAAATTAATATCTGTAGCTTGCTTTTTGTATTTATAACCCGTTTCATCTTTAACCTTACCAGTTAAATTGGTGTACCCTCTTAATTTAGGCAGGGTGTGATTATCAACTGTTATCCCATTATCGCCCGCAAGCGTCGTGGGCCCATTCCAATTGACCACACCATATCCACGTGCAGTTACTTTGAAATCTACACTTTTTATGCCAGTTATTTTTCGCATAATTTACTCCTCATTAACAGTTAGTTGCTTAATTGAAATCGCGCCTATAGGCTGTTTGTCACACACAGCATAGTAAACAGCCTCTGCATGACTTGTGCTTCCTCCACCTACTTGATCCAAATGACTTGGTATGTAACTCAAATAAATGGGATGTTCTGGATCTCTTGCTTCATTGAGCAAAATAAAATCTTTGTAGCTTTTTATCCCGCCCATAATGTTGTGATGTTTTTTCATCATGTGTGCAAGCAAGTTCTTATTGCTATCCCCATAACCTTGAATTAACTCACATGAAGCGGTCAAGTTATCTATTTCATCTTGTTCATTAATAGGCATTTGATAAGCATATTCATCACGGATTTTAGGTTGCCTCGGATCATTCACATCACACATTGCCATTTGCACAAAACGATTGTCCCCGCGCAAAGAATTTTTCCTGATTTTGGCGCGACCTTTTTCAACGGCTTTTTTTGCCAAAATACGAATGGGATCAACAACCTTATTAGTTATTGAGATCGCACTGGCTTTTAATGAGGCAATCAAATCAGTTTCAATAAATTTTCTTGCACTATCTAATGTATAAAATTTTTCGTATAAATCATAAAGATTCTGTAATGTAATCGGCTTATTATCGAGTGATCCTTGTAACATTTGATACCACGCTTTAGTTGACCCAAGCATGTATTTTTTAGATAAAAAACGAGCGGATGCGCCCGTACCTTTTCCCTGATATATGAGTTCTGGAACAGCTATACAGCATATGTTGATGGTTTTGTTGATCCCAAAACGGTCAAGCCTACCTAATCGTTGCAAGCAATTTTCCGCACTTGTAATCTCTGTCACCATGTGATCACAACTAATATTAAGCGAAGCTTGCACAATTGGTCCGCTACGTAAAATATCAAATTTTTTTGTACCATTTTCTTTAAAAGATTCATACACTTCATCAAACCATTTTCTTTTATCGCTTTTTTTGAATTTTGAATGCAGTAACACAGAATTCTCTTGATTTTGATTAAGAATAAAACTTTTTTGTGCTGTTAAAGCAGTATTACTAATAACAAATGTATTTATTTTTTGGCTTTGATATAAAGGATTTGTTTCATCCTGCTTAGTTTCATTAAAGACTTTAAAATCAATTTTGTAAAGACTTTGGTTAAAAGAGGGCATGTTAACAATATCGTCCGAATGAATGCCAAGCACTTCTTTTACATAAAAATAATGTGGTGTAGCAGATACCAATAAAGTGTTGGCAAGCTGGACACGTTGTTGTTTGCAAGCAATTAATTCAGCAAAAAGTAAATTAAAAGCAGGCATGTTGACGTACTCATGAAATTCATCAAATACCACATGTACATTGAGAAAATCAATTAGTGTATCTACTTTGTTGTGCGTAATGATGGCATTAAAAATCTGATCTACGGTGGTAATAACAATATCACCTGAAAAATATTGATCCTCGGAAGTGGGTTGATCCCATTGATTTGTAAATTTAAATTCACCAGTATTGATTTCGATATTTGTATCAGGCAAATATCGCTCAGAAATCAACTCATGAAACAAACCCTGACAGACTTGCACCCGCGGGCAAATCCAAAAAATTTGTTGCGCTTTTTTGAGTTTTGCCCATTCAAGTGCGATTTTAGTTTTGCCACAACCTGCTGCGCCAGAAAGAACCGCTACGTCATGAGCATTTACCAATTTATTGGCGATTTCACTTTGCTTTCTGGTACGCTCATCATCGGGGAATTGCCTCAAACATCGTTCAATGTGTGAACCAAGATTTGATTCAGGCATTAAAACATTATCAAGCAAACTGTTAAGCGTATTATTCTTAATATGCTCATGTAAATCGGTAGCAGATAATTCAGATATCAATCGATCCGCAGAAATAACACAGGTACGTATAATATTATTACTTGCATTATCTTTTATATCTGATGAATATTTATCAATATTTTCGTGATCGTTGTAGATTTTATACTTCGGCAAACAAATATCATCCAACTCCTCAACTTTTTCGAGTTTGATCTTTTCATCAAAGCTTTTTCTAAGTTCTGATGATTCAATTTTTTGATATTTTTCATCAATTACACATACTTTTTTAAGAATCTGTATAGCTTTTCGTAATATATCTTCAAATGTATCTTCTTTTAAGTGATTAGTTAATTTTGAATGAATATCAATATAAGATTCGAAACTTTTAGTTTTTCGAAAGGGTTTTGCATGATGCCAATAGATGGCATGCTTAATTGATTTTTTATTTTTAGGATTGACAAATTTTAAGTCTGAATCAAGAAAATAATAAAGTAATGTGGATATTTCATTATGTCGAGGATAGTTGTCAAAACTAAATTTTGCATCGTCAATATGTTGCCCATCTTCTGCAGCAAGGTCTTTTTTCTTCGGGTTAGTGACCCATGTTTGAAACTGAGGATCCAATTTACCCAAATCGTGAAAACAGCCTGCAATAAAAATAGCTGTGGTTTGTTTTTCGTGCCCAAATATAAACCGCTTATGTAATTGTGCCGCCACATAACCAACAGCAAATAAGTGCTCAGTCAACGATTGTAGGTGTGTATTCGCATACAATACACCTGGCAATGGCTTGTCACTTTGTATAGCCATGATTAACTCCTTCTTGGTTGAATTCACAGCGATAATTCCTTGTGAATTAAATTTGTGTTTTGCTCCCACAATCCACAACAATTCACTGCGAATTCTTGAGCGCATCCAATGACACGCCACCGAAGTATTTTTGGTGACGGTTTGGCGCAGCAATTTTTTAACAGCAATTAATCCATCCTCAGTTATAATAGTTTGCCAAGTTCGTTCGCCAATTCGGTTTGCGAAAGCATCAAGTATGCGACGAGTATGGATGAGTGCTTTTTTCTCGCATTGACTGATAAGGGTGACCATCATAATATTTTACTTGCGTTATTTTCATCAATTTTGGAGTACATCAATGCTTGAGTTTTGACTTGATCAAACATAAAATCCATTGCTTTGTGTTCAGTAAATTTTTGCAAGACTTGTTGTCGAAAATCTTGCTCGCTCGCTTTTTCTTTCGCACAGATAAACGCAAGAGGCAACACTAAAGCATCTTTAATAAGGTCAGCAACATCAAATACGAGCGCGCCGCGGCGAGTTTTTCCGTGCATAATCGCGAAGCCGTGTGGAATACCGAGCACCCAAAGCGTGCTAGCGGCGAGCCCGTAAGCCAAGTAGTTGCCGTGATTAAGAAATATATTAGCGGTATCAGTTGACTGATGCTCTCGAACAAACCCTTTTAATCCGCAATTTTTTACAGATAGTTTATAAAGTACTTTAGTCAGATTTGCCTCATGCAAAAGTAGATCACCTACTCGTGTACTAGTAGAAATTTTTTCGCGATAACGAGAAAAAGCGCAGTTGATATCATAATCATCAATGCAAAAACCTTCAGCTTGTAAATCGCGGTCTTTTCGCCAAGTTTTAGTAAGATAATCTAAGCGTGCGAGCTGAAAGGTTTGCGCAGCATGCAAGCGCTTTCTGTCATCAAACCAAAAACTAAGCCAACCTTGAATGTATTCTGTTGGTCTATATTCGCTTTGAGGGCATAGCCACTCCACTTCATTTCCGGCAATGAGCGGTGTTCCGCCAGCGCCGCTAAACCCAATTAAAACACCAGCAGCGGCAAGCATTCTCACAGCTGCCTGAGTAATTGACGTGCCTGTACCCAACAGTATTACTGTAGTGTTAGCAATAGGGATATTAAAATATTGGTTTTGCGTCTCACCCTCGGTTAAATACAGCACACGGGCATTTTTTTGCATCACCCGGCAGTGCTCAAGATAATACAAATTTGCGCGCTTTGAATGCAAAATTGCTTTAAAATTTGTTGAAGAAAAATTGTGCATTTTAATCAAAAATACTCGTTAGTGTTACAGGGGGCTACAATCTAACATAAGAATGTGGTTTAAAAAAGCAACAAATTTAGATTGAATTAAAAATTTTATCTTGGTATTTAGAAGATTAACCGCAGTTATAGATAAGCGAGTTTTAATCTATTTCAATAATTGAAAATGAGAATGGTTTTGGCAAATTTTGCCATTTTTAACCCGCCAAGGTTTTGAATGGAGTCTAAATGCTATTAGCGCTGATTGCTAAACATCTTAACACTCAGGAATATTGGCTGCTAAACCGCCTAGGGATGTTTCCTTGTAGATAGACATCATGTCTTTTCCAGTTTGTTTCATAGTGGCAATGACTTTATCTAAAGACACAAAATGTTGGCCATCGCCTAACAATGCTAAACGTGCAGCATTGACTGCTTTGACAGCACCCATGGCATTACGTTCTATACAAGGAATTTGTACTAAGCCATTAATAGGATCGCATGTCATCCCTAGGTGGTGTTCCATGGCAATTTCAGCGGCATTTTCAACTTGATGAATTGTGCCGCCTAATACTGCAGTTAGGGCGGCTGCGGCCATTGAAGATGCAACACCCACTTCGCCTTGACAACCCACTTCAGCGCCTGAAATAGACGCGCCTTTTTTGTAAAGAATGGCCATAGCGCCGGCTGTTAATAAAAATTTAATCGCATCTTCTTCTTTTGCATTTTCATGAAAGTCTAAATAATAATGTAAGACTGCGGGAATAACACCCGCTGCTCCATTGGTTGGTGCAGTGACTACGCGGCTGCCTGCGGCATTTTCTTCATTGACTGCAATTGCATAAACGTTCAACCAAGACATGCTATCAATATGTTCTTCAGATCGAGGCCGGCCTTTTTGCTGTAATTTCTGGAACAAGATCGGTGCCCGCCGCTTGATTTCTAATCCTCCCGGTAAAATACCTTCGGTTTTAGAGCCTTTATCAATGCATTCACGCATGACTTTGGTGATGCGCAATAGACCCGTATGAAGATCAGCAAGTTTATGCAGGCTAGATTCATTCGCGAGCATTACTTCATGAATAGTTAATTTATTTTTTTCGCAATGCATAAGCAATTCTTGGGTAGTCGTAAAAGGGTAGGGGATCGCGCGCTCCTTTGAAGGAAGGGGGTTTGGCGCGTGCTCTTCATCCAAAATAAATCCACCGCCAATCGAGTAGTAAATATTTGTTTGTAAAATTTGTTGATCATGTGTATAGGCCGTAAAACGCATGCCGTTGGTGTGTGCGGGCAGCACATCTTTTAAGTTAAATTGCATATCATTCTGATAATGAAATGGAATGGTTTGCTTAGCAAAGAGAGAAATTTTTTGCTCTACAATAATTTCTTGCATGCGAGGTCTTAAAATCAGAGGATCAACAGTATCAGGTGCTGCACCTTCAAGCCCTGAGAGAATCGCTGCATCTGTTCCATGCCCCTTGCCAGTAAAGGCAAGTGAGCCAAATAATTCAATGGTGAGGCGTTCAATGCGGATCAGTTCATGGTTTTTATCAAGCAACGCTGCAAAGGCATGCGCTGCTTTCATGGGCCCGACCGTATGTGAGCTTGATGGCCCGATACCAATCGAAAATAAATCAAATACACTGATGGTCATTATCAATACCGCCCTCTCGTTTAAAAGAAAATATACAGCCTATAGAACATTATTTCAATTAATGTACATTAATGGACATAAGTGCGGCGGGTTTTTACGCCCAGTAAAATGATTGCACCTGCTATTAAAAATATCAAAGCGGTTGACATTCCCATGCGTTGACTGTGAAAGCTCATCGTGACCATACCAAATAACCAAGGGCCGACAAACGCAGTGATTTTTCCGGAAAAAGCATAAAGCCCAAATAATTTTGTTAAGTGTTCTTTGGGCGCAAGATGAGTCATAAGAGAGCGGCTGGCTGCTTGTATAGGGCCTAAAAATAAGCCTAGTACGAGAGCAAATACCCAAAACCAAGCTGTAGAGTGAGTCAGCAATAAGCTAATGAGCAAAATAATTAAACAAGTGAGCGACAGTAAAATGGTATTTTTAGAGCCGAAATAATCGTCTATCCATGCAAATCCAATAGCGCCAATGCCCGCACTAATACTCATCGCAATGCCAAATAGAATAATTTCTTCAGGTGTGAAACCAAATGTTCCTGCCGCATAAATACCGCCGAATATAAAAAGTGAATTCAGTCCATCAATATAAATCATATGGGCGATGAGAAACTTTAAGATTTGTCGATAAGGGCCCACCTCTTTAATCATTTGTATTAATGTTTTCAACCCTTGTTGGAAGGCGGTTGTTAGGCGGATGCTTGTTGATTTTCGATCAGGCGTCAAAATAAAAAAAGGCAAAGAAAATAATCCAAACCATAGCGCTACTAAAGGGCCTGCGATGCGAACATGTTCTGCGGTTTTGGTATCTAGGTGCAGCCAAGGCAAGCGTGAGCGTATTAATAAAAAAGCGGTAACTAAACATAGCAGTCCACCCAGATAACCTGCGCCCCATGCCCATCCTGATAATCGTCCTAGATAATTTTTTGGGACTAAGTCCCGCATCATGGCGTTGTAAAAAACCAAACTGAGTTCAAATCCTACAGTCCCTACCACGACCCAACTGAGCGCCCAAAGTGCGTAGGCGGGCGATGGTTTTGCAAACCATAATAACGCGGAACTTAAGATGGAAACTCCGGCAAAAAGAGCGATCCAGGGTTTACGTCTACCTAAAAGGTCACCGGCTGCGCCTAAAATAGGGCTGATGAATGCAATAATTAAACCCGCAAGTGCAGTTGCATCTGCCCATGCGTGAGTTCCTGCGATAGGGTTTTTAGCGATACCTTGGGTGAAATAGGCCGCAAAAATAAATGTGGTAATGACGGCGGGAAAAGCGGAGTTTGCCCAATCATACATTCCCCATGCAACAATTCCATAAGATGATTTTGATAAACAAGCCAAAATGCCATCCTTAACAAAGATGCTTGCTCTTAAGCTTAACATATTATTGATAAGATCATGCGAGTGAATTAGATATTTCCCTTATTTAATGTTAAAATCCCATAAAATCATCTATTTTTTATCGAGTTATTTTTGCTATGAGAACTATTGTTACATTGATCCTATGTCTCTTCTTGGCAAATGGAATTGCATGCGCAGATACGCCTATATCGCCCGATAGTCACTTTTATCCTGATAAAGCGACGCTGGTTTCCCAGCAAATAGATTTACTCAAAAACCGCCTTACTCAAGCGAAAATGGAATTACAGAGCTTACAAAAGCAGCAAGAAATTTCTCTTGTTTCAGGTCGTGTCAATAAACAAATGCTAAATCAGGTAGAGCTTAGCATTGAAGTGGCTCAATCTAATTTAGAAAGTATTAACATTGAATTAACCGAGTGTCAGCAAGCCATTAGCCGCCTTGAGAAAGACATTCAAGATGTACAAAATGAACTGACGGCCTTTAATGTGTTTGGTGTTAAAATAACGCGGGATGGCTCACCTGACTTAGCACATTTGCATCATACGCTTAGCTATCAAACAACTTTATTAAATTTAGAAAAAGAGCGGGCCAGCTATTTATCAGAGATGCAAAACTATGCAGACAATGTATTGCAACTTTATAAGGGAAGATATGCGCGCATCGACTCTTTTTTAAAATCTCAAACAGTCTTGTCATTAAAAGAGCGTCAAGCCAAAACTGAATTTGGTTTTGAGGAACAGCAAAATGTTTGGGTAAAACAGTTAAGCGCCCTTGATGCAGAGCTTGCCCGGCTTGAAGAAAAAAAGCAACAAAATACCCCTGCTTATAGCACATTGCAAAATGAAATTTTTTATGTCAGTGAGAATGTAAATTTTACTTATTTACAAATGTTGATTGCGCGTTATCAAGATCAAATTCAGCAATTAAAAGTATCCATTAGTCATGGTAGTTCAATTACCTTACTGAATAAAGTAAGCGACCACTCGCAAGCATTAGGTAAACAATTGGTTCGCATGAATCAATTGCTAAAAACTCGTCTTGATATATTAACTAAACGACAAAATTATTTACTGCAATCAGGGAAAAATACAGAAACATATCAAACTGAATTTACTAACTTGGAAAGTCAGTACAAAGCAGCATTGATGAATGTAGCCGCTTTGAGCCAAAATTTAGTGACTTTTCGTGCTACGTTAGATCAAGCTTTGCAGCAAGAATTATCTTCACGTCAAGGATTGCCAGGTTTTGGTGCGCGGGCGTGGCTTGATTTGGGCGGTGAAATCTTATTAATTCCTAATTTAACTTTCCAAGTATTCAAAAGTCTTGGATTTGAAATAGCTAGCTCACTGACATCCGTCACTCAGTGGGGGTGGGGGCTACTGGCTTTTCTAGAAACGATCTGGGTGCTGGGATTCATTTTTTTTAATAAGTGGTTAAAAAATACAGTGGCAACAATTCCTGATCATGAGTTTGGTCATGTTAATCCAAAATGGCTGACCATTAAATTACTGCATCGAAATTTGATAGACATTACAGTCATCGGTAATTTTTTATGGGTACTATTATTTTTAGGTATACCATCCCAGCATTTTGATTTGTTGCTCCATTTGACTCTCGTATGGTTATTTTTTAAAGCGATTATCATCATGGCGCGATTATGTCTGGTTGAAACCATGCATGATCGTGCCGGGCGCGATGTACGTATGTATCATCAGCTGAAGTGGATTTTTTTGATCGGCGGCTTTGTTACGCTGCTTACTGTTTTTATGCATCAGTTACCGATTATTTATGAAGTGAAAGATTTATTTGATCGTTTACTATTATTATTTTTATTGGTGGTTTCAATATTTTTACTAAAACAATGGGAAGTGGTACCTAAGATTATTTTACCGCATATTGATGAGAGACGTACGTATCTTAAACGCGTTGCGCAATTGCTGGGTTTATTAATTCCACTGATTTTGTTGGTGAATTCGGTGATTGGCCTCTTTGGTTTTGTGAACCTTATTCTAACGATTTCATGGTATGAAAGTATTTTTGTTTTAGTGTTGGTGGGTTATTTGGTCGTTCGAGGATTATTAAACGACGGCATGGAGTGGGTATCAAAAATCTTGATTCGCCATGTGACGAATGGCTGGTTATGGACGGAAGCTTTTCTTAAACCTGTTAATCGTGTACTGCGCATCATATTATTTTTTAGTGCATGGGTCGTGTTATTTTTATTATATGGCTGGGACCAACAATCGCCTGTGGTTGAGCGGCTCAACAACTTATTGCATTATCGATTAATTGAGATGCTAAAAACTTCAATTACGCCGCTTAATATCATTGAATTGGCGGTCATTATTTCATTGCTTTATTGGGCGGCGCGCTGGACGCGGGAATTTATGTATCGTTTATTATTGTCGCGTACCAAAGATTTGGGCCTTAGAAATAGTATTGCGATTCTAAGTCAATATGCCATGATCGTGGTGGGTGTTTTTATTTGCTTACGGCTTTTAGGGATTGATCTTAAAGCCCTCGCATTTGCGGCATCTGCTTTTGCTTTAGGTGTGGGCTTAGGATTACGTGACTTAGTTAATAATTTCGCCTGTGGTTTTTTATTATTGATTGAGCGTCCTCTGCGCGTAGGGGATACTGTGACTATTAACGATCACGAAGGGGAGGTCACCCACATCGGTGGGCGGGCAGTCACTATTCGAACCAGCGATCATATGGATATGTTAGTGCCAAATGCTGAAATCTTCAGTAAATCATTTGTCAACTGGACTGCAAAAGATAATATTGTGCGTACATTAATTTCCATTAAAATTAATCGCCATGATGATCCCAACGCAGTTCAAGATATTATTTATAAAGTATTAGGCCAACATAAAGATGTATTGCAAGATCCAGCACCCGAAGTTTTTTTGAAAGAACTGGCTGATGGGTTGATGGAGTTTGAGGTGCGTTATTATATTAATTTAAGGCAGGTTAAATCGCGTTCTGGTTTGCGCTCAGAAGTGTTGATTGCAATTTGGGAAGCATTTGAGAAACACGATATTCAACCTCCCTATCCTCATCATGAGATATATTTAAAAAATACGTCACCTGTTTCTTGAGAGTATTTATACATTCATTTTTTTCTGATAAGCAATCACAGTTCCAGTGACTGTTTTACGATGATGTTTAATTAAAATAACTGCATCTCCCCCGAGGGACGCTGCTGCCGTGAGAATCGCATCATGAATAATGGCTTCAGGCCGCTTGATTCCGCCTTTATTGTATTTTGATACGGCCGTTTTCCCTAAAATCACATACGGTTGTTTGGGGAGCTCATCATTCAGGTAAAGTGAAACATCAATCGGATTTTTTTGATAAGAGGCCACATTTTTTTTGGCGTGAGATTTTTTTGCTGCATGATTGTGTGAGGTTGAATGGATGCACCCGGTGAGGGTTATAATGGTGACGATCACAAGCCAATAAACATATTTCATGTTGTTCCTTGTTATAAATCTCCTTTTCTACCCTTCATCCTATTGTATTTAAATATGAAAGACAAGGCTCAGCTTAGCAGTGACCGCCTATTCAAGAATAGTCATTTGGTGTATCGTAGTTACTTATTAAATATATAATAAAAACATCGGGGTTCTCTTTATGAAAAAAATCTCAAATACGCGATCAACCTCGTTTTTTGTTGCCGCGGCCCCCTTATTTTTAGTGTTATTCATTGATAGCATGGGGCTGGGTTTAGTCTTTCCCATTTTGAATGCATTGGTTTTTGATTCAAATGCCCATTTTTTGAGTGGGCACCTGAGTGATCATATGCGGCATTTTATTTACGGATTTACCATCAGTATTTTTATGTTCTGCTGGTTTTTTGGAGCGGCATTTTTGGGAGATCTCTCAGATCAAATCGGGCGTAAAAAAGCGTTAATGATTTGTTTATTGGGTGCTGTTTTAGGTTACTTTGTTTCTGCCATGGGTGTTTTATTTAAAAGTTATATTTTATTGTTAGTTGGACGAATGATTGCGGGATTTACCGCAGGCAGTCAATCGATTGCGCAAGCGGCCATCGTTGATATCAGTGCGCCAGAACATAAAGCGCGTAATTTAGGTTTAATTTTATTTTTTACTTCCATGGGATTTGTGTTTGGCCCGATGGTTGGCGGCGTGCTGTCAGATACGGACCTTGTTTATTGGTTTAACTATGCCATGCCATTTTATTTTGCAGCCGCTATTTCTTTATTAAATGCGCTATTATTGTGGCTGTTATTTCATGAAACATTTTTTGATATTCACAAAGTTAAATTTAAATTTTATCATGCGATTGAAATTTTTATCTCCGCTTTCAAAGATCCAAAGATCCGCGGGCTTTCTCTAGTTTTTTTAGCCATGATTTTCGGTTGGAGCGGATTTTATTCTTTTATTTCGATGTATCTTTCACAAGCGCATCATTTTAGTGTTTTAAAAATTGGTTTTTATATGGGAACTTTAGGAGCAGGTTTCGGTATTGGGACTGGATGGGTGGTTGATAAAGCTATACGTTATTTCTCCCTGAAACAATGTATGATAGGCGGGTGTTTATTAGCAGCGTTAGCCACTTTGCTAACAGTGATATCGCCGCATGAAGATTATTTATGGTTTTATGCATTAGGTGTTGCAATTCCTATTGCGCTTGCGTATTCAACTATTTTGACATTATTTTCTAATCAGGTGGATGCAGATTCACAAGGGTGGATCATGGGAATCACTGGCGCTATCATGGCGTTTGCTTTTGGATTGAATGGGATGTTAATGGGAATATTAGCGGATGTGACGCCAGGAACACCTTTGGTGATAGCAGCCATTTTTCTAATCATGTCAGCGATCATGATGATATTTATGTTTAAGGAAACCAAATAATATGGCTAGTTTTTTAGACATTGCGCGAAAAGATTTATTAGATCCAGCAGGATTAACAGATCATCAACTACAAACGTTATTGAGCAATGTGCTAGGAAGTTCGATTGATAATGCGGATCTCTATTTCCAATCTACTTATTCAGAGAGTTGGGTATTAGAGGATGGTATTATCAAAGAAGGCGGCTATGATATTGATCGCGGAGTGGGTGTTCGCGCCATGAGCGGTGAAAAAACGGGTTTTGCTTATTCTGATGATATTGTAATGCCTGCCCTGGAGCAGGCAGCGAGAGCCGCTAAAAGTATTAGTCAACACGGTGGACAGCAGGCTATTAAAACGTGGCAATGGACTACGGGACACGAATTATACCTGCCCTTAAATCCGCTGCACTCTTTAACTGAAACAGAGAAAGTGGCATTGTTGCAGCGTATTGATGCTTATGCGCGTGAGCAAGATCCGCGAGTTATTCAGGTGAATGTGAGTTTAGCCGCAGAATATGAAACGGTGCTCATCATGGCAAGCGATGGTCATCTTGCTGCAGATGTACGTCCATTAGTGAGATTAAATGTGAGTGTTGTGGTTGAGCATCAAGGACGCCGAGAACAAGGATATGCGGGCGGCGGCGGTCGCTATGATTATAGTTATTTTACGGAGAATGATCTTGGTTTAAGTTATGCACGTGAAGCGGTTCGTCAAGCACTTGTCAATTTAGATGCAGTGGAAGCACCCGCAGGTACGATGCCGGTTGTTTTAGGCCCTGGCTGGCCGGGCGTACTCTTACATGAAGCGGTTGGGCACGGCCTAGAAGGCGATTTTAACCGTAAAGGTACCTCAGTGTTTAGCGGTAAAATAGGACAAAGAGTTGCATCAGCTCTTTGTACGGTGGTCGATGATGGGACACTGCCTAATCGACGCGGCTCATTAAATGTGGATGATGAAGGTGTTCCCACTCAATGTACTGTTTTAATCGAAAAGGGAATATTGCGTAATTATATTCAAGATAAGCGCAATGCACGTTTGATGGGGATGCAATCAACAGGAAATGGCCGTCGTGAATCTTACGCTCATATGCCAATGCCGCGCATGACAAATACTTATATGCTGCCTGGTGAATCAACTCCCGAAGAAATTATTGCTTCTGTAAAAAGAGGCGTGTATGCCGTTAATTTTGGGGGCGGCCAGGTAGATATTACTTCAGGCAAATTTGTTTTTTCCGCAAGTGAAGCTTATCTCATCGAAAACGGTAAAATTACCGTTCCTTTAAAAGGCGCAACTTTAATTGGTAATGGCCCCGATGTATTAACCAAGGTATCGATGGTGGGCAATGATTTAAAGCTTGATACAGGAATTGGTATTTGCGGTAAGGATGGACAAAGCGTGCCGGTGGGTGTTGGCCAGCCTACATTGCGTATTGACGCACTGACTGTAGGTGGGACAGGTCACAACAAAGAATAGTCTTACAGCTGTCTCATCAAAAAGAGCGGCCTCAAGATTGAGACCGCCTTCTTAATGTTACTGTGCAGCAGGTGTATCAGATGCTGCTGGTGTTGCATCAGCTTGTGTCACAGCGTCAACTGGTTTTTTTGCACTCAGTTTTTTTGTGTGATGGCGATGATGTTTTGCTTTTTTAACAGCTGGAGCTGCCTGAGCGCTGTTTTGCGCAGGTGTAGTTGCAGTGTTATCAGCTAATTGTTGAGCAACTGCATTTGACTTGTCAGTGGTGCCTTGTTGGGCATCATCTGCAAGCGCCACAGTTCCGCTAATTGCTGAAGCAATAATTGATAAAGCGATAAGTTTTTTCATTTCTCTATTCTCCATGTTAAAGTTGCGGTACTAAGATACTATAAAAATTCAATAGAATGAATATATCATAGAGAGAGAATTTTATGCCTGAAGTGTGGAATAATCCAGAGTATTTAAAAAATATTGCAGCAGATATCTTAAAGGAGGCCAAAAAGCGAGGGGCTAGTGCTGCTGAAGTTGATGTATCTGCCCAAAAAGGCTTTTCAGTGACGGCCCGAATGGGGGATGTTGAATCAGTTGAGTATCATCAAGATAAGACAGTTGACATTACTGTTTATTTTGGAGAAAGGACAGGTTCATCCAGCTTATCTGATTTAAGATTGGATGCGATCAATGCGGCGGTAGAAGCAGCATGTCATATTGCACGTTTTACCGATAAAGACCCTTGCACCCGGCTGGCAGATAAAGATTTATTAGCGTTCCAATATCCTGATCTTCAATTATGTTCCCCTTGGCATATCACCGTTCCTGAGGCGATTGAGCTCGCACTTGCTTGCGAGAAAAAAGCACTTGCAAAGGACCCTCGTATTCAAAATTCAGAAGGAGCAGAAGTTTCAACGACGGAAGGTTGCCACGTATACGGAAATTCACAGGGTTTTATCGGATTGTATGCGGCGACACGTCATGATATCAGTTGTGTTTTAATTGCAAAACAAAAAGATGAAATGCAAAGAGATTATAGCTACACCGTCTCATCTGACCCAGCGCTACTAGAATCGATCGATTGGGTAGCAGCGGATGCTGCTAAAAAAACAGTCCGTCGTTTAGGTGCTAAACAATTAACAACCCGCCGTGTACCTGTGATATTTGCGGCAGAAGAAGCACGTACGCTGCTAGGACATTTTGTAGCAGCCATTTCGGGAAGCAACTTATATCGTAAATCCTCTTTTTTATTAGATCAATTAAACACGCGTGTTTTTCCAGAACATATTCGAATTGAGGAAAAACCGCATTTATTAAAATCATTAGGCAGTGCGCCTTTTGATGATAATGGCGTGGCGACGTGTCCTAATGTATTTGTGGACCAAGGCGTATTACAAAAATATGCTTTAGGTATTTACTCCGCATGTAAATTAGGGATGCAAACGACGGGGAATGCCGGCGGGGTGCATAATTTATGTATCAGTGCAGGTTCTAAAGATTTAACTTCCTTATTAAAAACGATGGGCACAGGTTTATTGATTACTGATCTAATGGGGCATGGGGTCAATCTGTTGACTGGAGATTATTCGCGCGGCGCGACTGGTTTTTGGGTTGAAGGCGGAAATATTCAGTATCCAGTAGAAGAAATTACCATTGCAGGTAATTTACGAGATATGTATGCGAAGATTCTTGAAGTGGGTTCAGACATTGATAAACGGGGTAATATCCAAACCGGATCGATTTTGATAGAAAATATGATGGTTGCAGGGAATTGAGGGTGAAAGGGGGGAGCTTTAACTTATTATTCCCCTTCACCAAACCGATTTTCAATCAACTGAGTGATTGCATCACGCGCTTCCAATTCATCAGGGCCTGATATCAAAAGGCTTAAAACAGTTCCTCGCGTCACACCCAATACGATAATTGACATGATGCTTTTGCAATTGGCAATTTGATCGTTTTTTTGAATTTCAATTTTACTTTCAAATTTGGATGCAAGCGCAACCAGTTTTGCGGCAGCCCGTGTGTGCAAGCCCAGTTTATTAATGACAATAATTTTTTCATCTACCATTAACGATGGTCCGACAGTTTTTCTTTATGTTTAGTCAGTTGAGTCGTTAATTTATCGACGAGCTCATCAATCGCAGCATACATATCAGATGCTTTTGCAGTTGCGTGCAGCTCACTGCCGTTAATGTGAAGTGTTGCTTCTACACTGTGAGTGACATTTTCGATGTGAAATACAACATGGACAGTTTTGATGTGTGTATATCGGCGCTCTAAGCGTTGTAATTTATCTTCTGCGTAAGTTTTAAGTGCTGGTGTTACCATCAGATTATTTCGCCCAGTAAAGCTAAGTTGCATATCATGATCTCCTGTATTTTTTATTTTTTATAAATCAAAATCTTCGCCTAAATAAACCGCCCTTACTTGTTGGTTGTTTAAGATATCAAGCGGTGTTCCTTGATGTAATACTTCACCTTGATTGACAATGTAAGCGCGTTCACAAATATCTAATGTTTCACGCACATTATGATCGGTGATTAAAACGCCAATATTACGTGTACGCAAATGAGTAATGATACGTTTTACATCCACAACGGAAATGGGATCGATACCTGCAAAGGGTTCATCTAATAAAATAAATTTAGGTTCTGTTGCCAACGCGCGCGCAATCTCAACGCGGCGGCGTTCTCCACCTGATAAACTAATACCCAACGTATCGTGTATATGCGTAATGTGAAATTCTTCCAGTAATTGATTGAGTTTTTGCTTGCGTTCTTTTGCATTTAAATCTTTGCGCAGCTCAAGGATTGCCATAATATTATCGGCCGCACTTAATTTGCGAAAAATGGATGCTTCTTGCGGTAAATAACTAATGCCTAATTGAGCGCGAATGTGGACAGGTAATGTGGTGATGTCTTGGCCGTCTAAAAAAATGTGGCCTTCATCGCAGCGGATTAAACCGACAATCATATAAAATGAAGTTGTTTTTCCGGCGCCATTAGGCCCGAGTAAGCCGACTACTTCGCCGCGCCTAACTTCTAAGGAGACGTTTTTTACCGCTTGACGTGCTTTATATTGTTTACTGATTTTTTCAACGAGTAATGTATTCATGATGTTAGTTTGTCAGGTTCAATAACAACGGTTGCTTGTCCAGTTTTTGAAGCTGGGGTCGTTACAATTTGATCTTTCATGTTATAGACAATAAAAGGCCCTTGAAAACTATTTTTTCCCTGAGTTACTAATACATTGCCTTTTAAAATAATAATGGATTGCGTAGGATAAAATTGAATTTCTTTTGCTTTCGCGTAAAAAATAGCATCTCCTGCTTTAGGTAAAGTAGAATATTCGGCTGGTTTATTAATTCCATAAGCAATCGCTTCTTCTATTTTATGTTTATTATTATTGGTAATGAGACGATCTGCTGTGAGATGAGAGGTGCCTTGATCAACTTTAACGGCTCCTTCGTAAATATTGCTCCCTGTTTTAAAATTAAAAACAGAGGAATTTGCAGTAATATGCATCGGTTGTTCTTGGTCGATAGGTAATGCAAACAAGCAAATCGGAAAAAGCAATATTAAAAATAATTTAAGCATTCGGTACATAATCGCCCTTCGCCTGAGAGAGTAATTTTACTGTACCATCATTTAAGTTGGCCTGCATCCCTATTGCATGCACGACGGTATCGGGTTGGGTAATCGTAATAGCATCAGGAGTGATGGCTTGTTGTTTATTAGGAAATACTGTCAGTGAAGTTGTTTCCATTGTTGTATTGGGATCTGCAACATCAAATGGGTGATGGATAATCACATTATTGGAAAAAACAATTTGTTCTACACCATGAGTTGCTTCTGCGTACTCCGAATTGATATACCAAGGCTCCGGGGATTGACGATAAATGGTTACGCGCGGACGGGTAATATAGGTAGTGTCGTTCTCAGGATAATGCACCATGTGAGGGGACTCAATTTTAAGGACCGGTGTGCCTTGTTTATTGATGACTGTTGCAACAATATTTTCCATGTAAGCATCAGGTTCATGGGCGAGGTCTTCCTTGGAAAATGGGGTATTTTTTTTAGAAAGTAATATCGACCAAGCACTTGATAAAATAGCCAGGAGCAATAATAAGCTAATAGTAGATTGTTTAAGCGAAAGAAATCTCACTGCCTACCTCAAATAGTGTTCAATCAATGGTTGATAAGTGTTTTGTGCACGCATAATTAAATCACACACTTCACGCGCAACTCCGTTACCTGATGCTGCTCGAGTGACCCAGTGCGCGTGCTCTTGCATGATGATGGGTGCGTTGGGCACAGTGACAGATAACCCTGCACGCCGCAGTAATGGCAAATCAGGTAAATCATCACCCACGCAGGCAATTTGTTTATCGTCTAGTTTAAGAGATTCTTTTAATTTTTCATAAGCGGCTAATTTGTCACTTTGATTTTGATAAACGTGACTGATTTTTAAATCATCCATCCGTTGGCTGACAGCCTCTGATTGACGTGCAGTGATAATTGCAATGGTTACACCGGATTGCTGCAACATTTTCATTCCTTGGCCGTCTTGAACGTGAAATGCTTTTAATTCTATTTTGGTAGGTCCATAAAATAATTCACCTGCCGTGAGAACTCCATCTACATCAAAAATAACCAAACGAATAGCTTCCGCTTTTTTTAATAGGAGTTCTGTCATATGACCCCCGCGCGTAAAATATCGTGTAGATGAATTATGCCTATCGGGTTATTTTTTTCATTTGTGACGACCAATGAAGTAATTTTATAAGTTTCCATAATGTTTAAAGCCTCGGCAGCCAGAGTATGCGGTGTAATGACCTTAGGATTTTTACTCATGATGTGATGAATCATCGTTTGATGAATATCTGCGTTATTATCGAATGCGCGCCTGACATCGCCATCCGTAAAAACACCTGCTAATTCTTCATTTTGATTGACGATAGTGGTCATCCCTAATTTTTTTTGAGTTATTTCAACGAGGGCTGTTTTCAAAAAGGCATTTAAATCGACTTTAGGAATCGCGTCGCCTGTATGCATAATGTCATCGACACGTAACAATAAACGGCGCCCTAAGGTGCCGCCTGGATGAGAGAGTGCAAAATCTTCGGCAGTAAATCCTCTGCGTTGTAACATGGAAATTGCCAAGGCATCGCCCATGACTAGTGCGGCTGTTGTGCTTGAGGTGGGCGCTAATCCTAAAGGGCATGCTTCTTTCTCAACACTCACATCGATATTGATCGTTGCGGCTTTAGCCAAGGAGGAATTTGAATTGCCTGTTAGTGTAATCAGCAGAAGATTTAGCCGTTTGATAAAGGGTAGAATGGCAAGAATTTCATCGGTTTCGCCAGAATTTGAAATCATTAACAACACATCATTTTTGGTAATCATACCAAAGTCGCCGTGTTTTGCTTCGCCCGGGTGAATAAAGAATGCTGGACTGCCGGTGCTTGCCAAGGTGGCTGCAATTTTTTTAGCGACATGGCCCGATTTTCCCATGCCCATTACAATGACTCGGCCTTTGCATTCTAAGAGATAGTGGCATGCAGCGGCAAAGGAGCGGTCAATGCGATTTTTAAGCGCGAGAATAGAGTTTCCTTCGAGCTCAACGACAGCCCGCCCTAATTCACATATTTTTTCAATATCTTGCATGGCTATACCTTAATGTTCCCGTATCCAAAGCTGCTTTTTGAGCGGTATACTATATCTACTATAAAGGTGCATTTTACCTGATTTACCTTTAGAAAAAAAATGTATTAACAAATTGTATTTATCGAACAGGAAGTATTATGATAGCCGACTATTCAAAAGGGGATGCTTATGAATATATCCAACAAACCAAAAAGGCTTTATCGTTCCCGCCAGCAAAGAGTACTGGCTGGGGTGTGCGGGGGTGTTGCGGAGTATTTTAATGTTGATCCAACTTGGGTAAGAATTGGTTTTATTTTACTGTGTTTATTGGGATTGGGCGCTTTTATTTTGGTATATGTGATATTTTGGTTGATTGTACCTAATTCGCCTATAGGGCCTTCTTCAAATGAGCAGAATTTCAACGGTGGATAACTTAGTTGAGATCACTGACCTTTCTTTTAAACGTAACAGCCGTTTTATATTTAACGGCGTTGATATGGCTATTCCACGCGGGAAAATTACCGCTATTATGGGCCCAAGCGGTAGCGGCAAAACAACCCTACTGCAATTGATTGGCGGGCAATTACGGCCATTGAAGGGCAGTATAAAAGTAGCAGGACAGATTGTTCATACCCTGCGTCGTTTAGCGCTGTATAAATTGCGCAAAAAAATGGGCATGTTATTTCAAAGCGGCGGTTTATTCACGCATCTTAGCGTATTTGAAAATGTGGCTTTTCCTCTGCGTGAACATACTAACTTATCAGATGCCATGATTCGGGGTTTAGTATTAATTAAATTACAGATGGTAGGTTTACGCGGTGCCCGGGATTTAATGCCAAGCGAGTTGTCAGGAGGGATGGCAAGGCGGGTTTCACTCGCGCGGGCAATTGCGCTTGATCCCGAACTCATTATGTATGATGAACCTTTTTCAGGACAAGATCCTATTACGATGGGCGTGCTGGTCAAATTAATTCGCACGTTGAATGATGCCTTAGGTCTTACGACTATCATTGTGTCCCATGATGTGCAGGAAACATTAAGCATTGCTGATTATGTGTATGTCATTGCTAATGGTAAAATCATAGGTCAGGGAGAGGCAACTTCAATTAGCGCTAGTCATTCTGCAGAATTACAACAATTTTTAGGGGGGTTACCCGATGGCCCTGTACCTTTTGATTATTCTACCATCGATCTGAGTGAAGATTTAATCGCGGGAGATTAACGAGTGTTCAATCAAATTGCTTTATTAGGACGTTACAGCATTGACCTTCTGCAAGACTGCGGCAAAGCAGGTTTATTGCTGTATGGGACGCTGGTTCGCTGGCCGAATGTCCGTAAAGGATTTCCTCTGGTTTTACAACAAATATATGCGGAAGGTATTTTATCATTAGTGATTATCATTGTATCGAGTCTTTTTATTGGCATGGTAGTTGCTTTGCAGGGCTATCACACATTAGCCAAATTTGGGGCATCTGCAGAATTAGGCCCTTTGGTTGCACTAAGTGTGGTACGTGAATTAGGGCCGGTTGTGACAGCATTATTATTTGCAGGCCGTGCAGGGTCGGCAGTCACCGCTGAAATTGGTTTGATGAAAGCAACTGAACAACTGGCCAGTATGGAAATGATGGCCGTTGATCCATTGCAGAGAGTGATTTCACCGCGACTGTGGGGCGGTTTTATTTCGATGCCGTTATTAACCATCATCTTTAATGCGATGGCGATTTACGGTGCTTATTTAGTCGGCGTGAAATGGTTAGGTTTGGATGCGGGGGCTTTTTGGTCTAACATGCAAGCTTCCGTTGATTTTCGTTTAGATATCGTGAATGGGATCATCAAAAGCGTGGTGTTTGGCTTTGTGATTGTCTGGATTTCAGTATATCAAGGGTATTTTGCAAAACCGACATCGGCGGGTATTGCAAGTGCCACGACGTGTACAGTTGTTTATTCTTCCTTAGCTGTGCTCGGACTAGATTTCGTATTGACCACGATGATGATAGGGGGTTGGTGATGTTGTCCCAGCGGACTGTTGAGACAGGTGTTGGATTGTTTGTATTAGCTGCTGTTATTGCGCTCTTGGTATTAGCCTTTAAAGTCAGTGGATTAACCAGTTTTTTTAAAGTAGAAGGATATGATGTGAGGGCCGAGTTTGAAGATATCGGCCAGCTTAAAGTAAGATCTACTGTAAAAATTAGCGGAGTTTCTGTGGGTGAAGTGAGTGCTATTCACTTAGATCCTGCTACTTTTAAGGCAGTGGTTACTTTGCATATTCATTCAAAAGTAAGTGATATTCCAGATGATTCATCTGCTGCTATTTTAACAGCTGGGTTATTAGGCGATAATTATGTTGCAATAACGCCTATGTACAGTACAACATTTTTAAAAAATGGCAGCACACTTCAAGATACGCATTCTGCCATGATTTTAGAAAAATTAATTGGACAGTTTTTATTTAAATTAGGCGATAGCGGTGCAAAAAATTCGGCTTCGCAAATGAATGGTTCATCAGGAGAGAAAAAATGAAAAAATATCTTTTATCTATCATCACGTTTTTATTTTTAATCAGCCTATTTTCTGTTCCAACTTATGCAGGTGATGGGGATCCTGTTGGTATGCTGCAATCCATTGCCAACCAATTGATTAGCGCGCTTAAAGCGAATCGAACTTCGCTGAAAGAAAATCCTTCTTTGGTTTATTCATTAGCCAGACGCATTGTTGTACCGCATGCGGATTTGACAGAAATGTCCATGCGTGTTTTGCCGCCGCGAACATGGAATAGTGCAACACCTGGGGAACGCGCGCGCTTTCAATCAGAATTTACGACATTATTGGTAAGGACTTATGCTTCAGCTTTAGCAGAATATAAAGATCAAACTGTAAAATTTTATCCAGTGCGTGGAGGCTATCAAGGCAAAAGCAGTGTCAGGGTTGATAGTCAAATTGTTCGCAGCAATGGCCCTGCTATTTCTGTGAATTATCGTTTAGTTCTGAAAGGCTCTAGCTGGAAGTTGTATGACATGACAGTTGAAGGTGTCAGCATGCTTGAAAGTTTTCGTTCGCAATTTGCAGATCAGTTGGCGAGAAGTAACATGGCTGAATTAATTAAAGTGCTTGCACGGCATAATTCAACATTAATTAGAAGAAATTAATGGAAAAAATAATTTCAAAGGCAGGTAATTTTCTTGTTTATCAAGACGGACGTTTGCTGATATCAGGGGACCTTAATTTTTTAACGGTCATGTCGATATGGCAGCAAAGTTTACCTTGGCTAGTCAAGCTAAACGAATTGCATTTTGATTTAACCAGAGTACATTCTTCAAATAGCGCAGGTCTTGCGTTATTACTTCAATGGCTTAAGTTTGCGAAAAAATCAAATAAACCAATTCAATTTACGGAAGTTCCGGCGCAATTAGGCACTATAATTAAGGCGGCAGGTCTTCAGAAAATGTTTTTCATTTAACTTTATGTAAGGATAGCATGATTATGAAAATATTTATTATCGCAATGGTTGTTGCAAGTTTATTAGGAAGCGCTGCTGTAGCAGTTTCTTCTCATCAAAATACAGGAGGTCAGTCTGCCATGCAAAATCAATTAGCAGGAGATGCTTTTTTAGCCGCTAATAAAAATAAACCAGGTGTCGTGACGTTGCCAGATGGTTTGCAATATAAAATTCTGACTAAGGGCGCGGGACCTAAGCCTTCTGCAAGGGACACTGTCATTGTGCATTACAAAGGTACTTTAATTAATGGCACAGAATTTGATAGTTCTTATAAGGGCGGAGAGCCTGTTTCATTTCCAGTGGGTGCTGTGATTCCGGGCTGGGTTGAAGCGCTTCAATTAATGCCGGTAGGTTCTACGTGGGAACTTTATATTCCTGCTTCACTGGCGTACGGATCTTCCGGCGCACTCCCTTCTATTGGGCCGAATGAAACGCTTATTTTCAAAGTGAATTTAATTGATATAAAAAAATAATTATTTAATTTCTAGGGTCTGTTGGCATTGTTTTTTTACACGGAGGGTTTATGAAAACAATAGTACGCCTTTTTTTAATTTGTATTACATTTTTCATGTCTATCTTATCCGTACACGGAGCTGAAACCACTTATACATTTGATCCTGGCCACACGTATGTGCTTTGGCATGTGAGTCATTTTGGTTTTTCGAGTCCATCAGGTAAGTGGTTGGCGAATGGCACGCTCATTTTAGATGAAACAAAACCACAAAATAGTAAAGTGGATGTGACAATTCAAATGGATAGTTTATCAACGGGTATTGAAAAATTAGATAAACATCTTAAGAGCAAAGATTTTTTTGATGCAAGCCAATTTCCCACAGCTACGTTTGTCAGTAATAAAGTGAGCGTCACAGGTAAAAAAACTGCAAAAGTCTATGGAACGTTAACAGTGCACGGCGTTTCAAAACCTGTGGTGCTTGATGTTACACTGAATAAAATGGGTGTCGGTCCTATTAGCAATAAAAAAACAGTTGGGTTTACTGCAAAGACGGAATTAAAACGGTCTGACTTTGGTGTGAAAGCCTATCTGCCTGGTCTTTCAGATCTTGTCAAGATTAATATTGAAGCAGAAGCGAATGCTTAAAAATACCCAGAAGCGTTACGGTTCATTGGCTATTTTCTTGCATTGGAGTGTGGCCATCATCGTTATTTTTTTACTGGTGATTGGTTTGTACATGGTAAGACTGCCGGTGAACATTGAAAAGCTTAAACTTTACCGTTGGCACAAAGAGTGGGGCGTGTTGGTATTTTTGCTCATGGTGTTCCGGTTATGTTGGCGACTTATCAATATTACGCCAGTTTTAACGCTTCCTCTTTGGCAAAAGATAGCTGCACGCACGGTGCATTTTGCATTTTATATTTTTTTATTTGTGATACCGGTGACGGGTTGGTGTCTTTCCTCAGCGGCAGGATTGCCGATTTCTTTTTTTGGATTATTTACCTTGCCTGATTTAATTGCTCCGAATGAACATTTACGCTTATTGTTTACAGAGTTACATCAATGGCTAAGTTACGGATTAATTGCTGCTATTGGTTTGCATACGGGCGCTGCTTTACAGCATCATTTCATCTACAAGGACAAGATTTTAGAAAGGATGTTTCCCTAACGAGTCCGGTATGAGATAATCCGCTCACAGTTTTGAGCAAAATCCAATGAAATTACATTTATCGCAAAAAAATCTAGGTATTGGCGGCGGTATCGGTTTAGCCATTATTTTATTAGCTTATTTTACGATGAATTATTTTGAGCGCCATCCCAGCACAGAAGATGCTTATGTTCAAGCGAATACCATCAATATTGCAGCTGAAGTCACAGGCCCTGTTTTAAATGTATATATAAAAGATCATCAAGATGTGCAAAAAAATCAATTATTATTTACGATTGATCCAGCGCCTTTTCAAATTGCTGTGAATAAGGCGGCAGCCAGTGTTTCTGAAAAACGTGCAGCGTTACTCTTAGCTAGACAAAATGCAGCGCGTATTTTTCGTCTTGTTAAAATGGGACAAGAATCGAAAGCAATGGGTGACCAAACTCAATCACAATTAGACAGTGCAAAAGCAGAACTTGACGCTGCTGAAGCACAATGGGCGCAAGCTAAATTAGATTTAGAGCATACTGAAATTCGTGCACCTAATGCAGGTATTGTCACACAATTTTTATTGCGTCCAGGCAATAATATACTTGCTAATACGACATTATTTGTATTGGTCGAGCAGCATGATTTTTGGGTGGATGCAAACTTTAAAGAAACACAATTGGCTTACATCAAGCGAGGACAATCAGTTAAAATTGTTTTGGATATGTTTCCTAAACATGCTTTTAATGGCATGGTTGATGCAGTCAGTTCCGCAAGCGGTTCAGTTTTTTCATTATTGCCGCCTGAAAACGCGAGCGGCAATTGGGTCAAGGTCACACAACGTTTTCCGGTCAAAATCATTATTGAACATCCCGATCCTGCTTATCCATTGCGAGCGGGAGCAACAGCAACTGTTACGATTAATACGCGTTCAACAGTATGAACCTTGAAAAAAATCCTCATCGTTGGTTAATTGTTGCTGCAGTGATGTTGTCAACAGTCATGGAAATTTTAGATACGACCATTATTAATGTTTCATTGCCGCATATGATGGGATCTTTGAATGCGGACCGTAATCAAATTAGTTGGGTATTAACGTCCTATGTCGTTGCAGCGGGAATGCTCATGCCGCTCACGGGTTTTTTGGTCAATCGTTTGGGAAGCAAGAAATTACTACTAATTAATATTATTGGTTTTATGTTTGCATCTGCTTTATGCGGTCTCTCGCAAAATTTAACAGAAATGGTGGTTTTTCGTCTTTTTCAAGGTTTTTTTGGCGCATCGCTTGTTCCTTTATCACAATTTATTTTGCGTGATACTTTTTCATTAGAAGAACAGCCAAAAGTCATGGCTATTTGGGGCATTGGTGTGATGGCGGCACCCATCATGGGCCCAACATTAGGTGGATTTATTACAGATGCTTTAAATTGGCGCTGGATTTTTTATATTAATGTACCTGTTTGTATCATTGACCTTTTTCTCGTGTTTACTTTTATTAAACAATCTACTCTCAAAAAAGAAACGATTGATTGGATCGGAATAGTTTTGATGTTAGTGAGCGTTGGATCATTGCAATTATTTCTTGACCGCGGTGAAGTGGATGATTGGTTTTCATCAAGCATGATTCGTAATTTATGTTTTTTATTTATTGTTACGTTTGTTTTGTTTCTTATTCATAGTATAAAAACTAAAAAAAGTATTATTAATATTCATCTTTTTAAAGATCGAAATTTTGCATTGGGTACGCTAGCCATGACATTTTTTGCGGCTTCTTTTTTAGGAAGTTTAACGTTATTGCCTGAAATGCAAGAAACTTTATTTGGTTACACTTCTAATTTGGCAGGGTTAACGATGGCACCGCGCGGTATCGCGAGCGGGATCATGATGGCTGTCGTTTCCCGTTTGTTAATGCTGCGTGTTGATGCGCGTTGGCTGATGATGATTGGTTTAAGTATCGCGAGTTATACTGCATGGCAATTGAGCTCTCTGACATTGGATACCAGTATCAAAACGATGACGATGATTGGCTTTATACAAGGAATGGGGATTGGTTGTTTTTTTATGCCATTAAGTTCAATTATTTATGCTACGTTGCCGCGAAGTTCGATTGCAGAAGCTTCAGGTTTATTTAGTTTTGGTCGTAATATTGGGAATGCGATGGGCATTTCATTATTGACTACGTATATTGATCGTGATGCTGAAACGAATTGGAATCATATGGCAGGGCATATTAATGCTGCTAATCCCAACTTAACTCATTGGCTGAACGTTCAGCATCTGAGTTTGAGTGATCCTCACACGATCGCTCGTCTTGGCAATGAGTTAAGTACAGAAGCCACTTTTATGGCATACATGCATATGTTTCGAATCGCAGCTATCATCTTATTGATAGCGCTTTGCATGGTCTTTTTGCTGAAAGCGCCTAAACGTAGCTTGATATCAAGCGGCACAAATTTGGCTGAATCCTAAACCTTTTTTCTGAATGCCTTCAATAATTTTTGGTAATGCAGCAACGGTTTGCTCACGTTTATCATAACCATCGTGTAACAAAATGACTTGTCCGGAATACGCATTTTTTAATACCCATGAGACAATTTTATCCGTGCCAGGGCGCTCATAATCGAATGAATTAAATCCCATGGGAACAGGTACTAAACCCGCTTCTCGAATCACCGCTCGAACATGTTCATTGGATGCACCAAAAGGATAACGTAAGCAGGCAATTTTTTTGCCGGTAATGTGATAAATAATGATCGTTGGTTCTGTCACTTCCCACTTGAGTTGTTTATCGTTTAAATGAGTTAACATAGGATGAGTTTGAGTGTGGCTATTAATGGCGTGACCTTCAGCCAGTACACGTTTTACCATATCAGGATGGCTTTTTGCATTGCTGCCGACCATAAAAAAAGTGGCTTTAATATTATATTTTTTTAAGATAGCAAGAATTTGCGGTGTATAAATTTCACTTGGGCCATCGTCAAATGTCAGGGCAACGGTACCTTTTGCGGGTAATTTGTGGATGTTGTTTTCAACATCAGTTGCTGCATAAATCGATACGGATAATAAGCTGAAAATAATACTTAAGATATATTTTTTGAGGGTCATAGAAAATCCTTTTTCGTATGGGGAATGATATTTAATATAACATATCCATCACTTGCCGTCATCGCTAACATCTACCCCGTCATTGCGAACGAAGTGAAGCAATCCAGTCTTTATTGCCCCTATATAAGAAGCAAAATGACAAAATATATATTGAACTATTCAATGCGATATCTATAAAAAGAAATTAGCGTTTATTAAAAGTATTAATTCAAAAATAATTTAGATTTATAAGAAACATTGTTGTCATCACATTTCTTAAAAAGGGGCAATAAAGACTGGATTGCTTCACTTCGTTCGCAATGACGGGGCAGGGTCCGCAATGACAGATTTTCGTTTTATTCTTCCTTAAACCGCTTCGTATACCGATGACAATAAGGCTCTTTCTGCGTTTTTTGATAATAATCTTGATGATAGCCTTCCGCAGACCAAAATGGATTCACAGGTAAAATGCGGGTTGCAATTTGTAAACCTTCTGTTTCAAGTTCAGCTTTTATTTTTTGTGCCATATTTTTTTGTGATTCATCATAATAAAAAATTTGACTTAAATATTGTTTGCCAATATCAGGTCCTTGGCCGTTGGTTTGAGTGGGATCATGAATTTCAAAAAAATATTTTGTCAATTTTTCGTAAGTCGTTTTTTGAGGGTCATAAACAACACGAATTGCTTCAACATGTCCGGTGTGGCCTTCGCAAACATCTTTGTAGGAAGGATTATCCGTATGCCCGCCGGTGTAACCCACTTCTGTTTTTAATACGCCGGGAAATATTTTAAAATAATATTCTACTCCCCAAAAACAACCGGCAGCAAAAATAGCTTCTTCAGTATCAATTATTTTTTCATCCGCTAAAAAATCAAGACTTGCGGCATTCACGCAATGGCGAATATTTTTTTCTGTGAATTTTTCACCTTGAAAAGAGTGTCCTAAATGGGCGCGGCAACGTGCGCAGAGAATTTCTGTTCGTCTGCCATCCGTATCTGGTTCATGAAGCACTGTGCCTGATATTTCTTCATCAAAGCTTGGCCAGCCGCAAGCCGAATGAAATTTCGTGTGTGATCGATATAAGGCTAAACCGCATTGACGGCATAAATAAGTGCCTTTTTGCATAAAATCAGTGTATTCACCCGTAAAAGGATATTCAGTTGCTTTATCGCAAATAATGCGTGATAGTTTTGGCGGCAAGCTCTTTGTTTTTAGTTGCATGGTTAGGGTATCCTATTTCTAACGATCAGTTTATCACAAACAAAAGGGAGAAAAATGTAGTGTATGCACTATGTGCTTTTAAAGATAATTATATTTGGCTTTTTACAGATAAAGCAAAAAAAGCAGCATGGATTGTCGATCCCGGCGATGCACAGCCAGTTATCAATTATTTAACGCAAAATAATCTTCAATTGGCAGGTATTTTAATCACACATCACCATTGGGATCATTCAGATGGCATCAAAGAACTGATTGAACGATGGAAAAATATTCCAGTGATTGGTTTTGAAAAAAGTGCTATTTCTTCTATTACAAAACGGGTCAAAGAAGGGGATGAAATACTGTGCGGATCATTAAAATTGCGGGTGCTTCATATTCCAGGGCATACATTAGATCATATTGCATTTTATAATGACGAAGTATTATTTTGTGGGGACACTTTATTTAGCGCAGGATGCGGACGTGTTTTTGAAGGAACTTATGAGGAAATGTATCGTTCACTCATGAAGTTAGCGAGATTGCCTCACTCTATCAAAATATATTGCGGCCATGAATATACTTTGCAAAATTTATATTTTGCAGCGCAGGTTGAGCCAGAGAATGAATTTATTCGTGCTCAAATAGAAAAAGTTAAAATAGTATTAAAAAACGGACAACCGACTTTGCCTTCTACATTAACGGATGAAAAAAATATGAATCCGTTTTTACGTTGTGAAGTGAGTGAGGTTAGGCAAGCAGCAGAAAAACATGTGGGCCACGTGCTTTCATCAGAGGAAGAAGTATTTCGGGCGCTTCGTGAATGGAAGAATAATTTTAACTAATGAATCACTTCTGATATAATAGACTTCTATGAAAAAATTAAGAAGCATTCATTTTTTACCAGAAGATGCGACCTACGATGAAATGAGTTCGCCCGTTGGAAGATTAACGATTATCACTTCATTAAAAGGACTTCATGCAATATTGTGGGAAAATGATCGCAATCATCCTCAATATGAAAAGATGATTAAAAGTCTTCGCCAATCGAAAAGTGATCCAATCATCGTACAAACAAAAAAGCAATTGATTGAATATTTTCAAGGTAAAAGAAAAATTTTCAATTTACCGCTCGTCATAGAGGGAACTGATTTTCAAATTCAAGTTTGGAAGCAATTGCTCAAAATACCTTATGCAAAAACACTTTCGTATGCGGAGCAAGCAGAAAAAATGGGAGACAAAAATAAAGCGCGTGCAGTTGGTACCGCCAATGGATTAAATCCAATTTCAATCATTGTTCCCTGCCATCGTGTCATTGGAAGCAATGGGCATCTCGTTGGCTTTGCTGGAGGTCTTGATAAAAAAGATTATCTTTTAAAATTAGAAAAAAACCATATAGATGCTAAAGTGAAGCAATACTCAATATCGGGAATCTTGAGTGACTAGTTATGTTTCTTTTTCTCAGGTAAAATCTATTTTTTTATGAAAGATGATAACCATGCTAACAACAGATCGACAACAAACGCTTAAAAATAAAAATGTTTTCATTTCTTGCATTGTGCCTGTTTACAATGAGTCAGCCAATGTAGAAGCTTTTTTCACTGAATTAACTGCGTATTTGCATCATATGACTCATCGATTTGAAATCATCGTGGTGGATGATGGCAGCCGTGATACAACGGTTGCTAAAACACTGCACTTGCCCAAAGAATGCAATATTAAGTTGATCGCATTTTCCCGTAATTTTGGTAAAGAAACGGCTTTAACTGCTGGGTTGGAACATTGCTCAGGGGATGTTGCTATTTTGATTGATGCGGATTTTCAACACCCGATTAAAACATTGACTGATTTTACTGCTTATTGGGCAGAAGGCTATGATATGGTTTATGGGGTGCGGCAAAATCGTGACAATGAATCCCGCATTAAACGTCGTTTTACTCGTTTATTTTATTGGTTGATGGAAAAAATTACCAACATTGATATACCCAGCAATGCGGGCGATTTTCGACTGCTTGATAGAAAAGTGATTGATGCAATGAATAGCATTCCTGAGCGCACGCGTTTTATGAAAGGATTGTATGCTTGGGTTGGATTTAAAAAAATCGCAGTCCCTTTTACGGTAAATAATCGAGCGGCAGGGAAGAGTGCTTGGGGATTTCTAAAATTAACCGAACTTGCTTTAACGGGTATCACGACTTTTTCCGATATACCTTTACGTGTTTGGGGTTTTGTAGGGTGCATTGTTTCATTTATTTCGCTTATCTACGCCATTTATTTTGTGACTGATACATTAATTTATGGCACTGATTTACCGGGTTTTCCTAGTATTATTGTGGCTGTGATGTTTTTAGGCGGTATTCAATTATTATCGATTGGCATTCTAGGTGAATATATTGCCCGTATATTTACGGAAGTTAAAAAACGGCCGAAATACATTATTGAAACTAAGTATGGGTTTGATGATAAGGCTGATTACTCACCCAAATAACATCGTGATAAGTCCCTTCAGCTTGCACAGGCGTTTTTGCTTTTTTGACAAACTCCGCGTAGTTTCTTTGGTCCATCAAAACAAATAATCGTTTGTTACTATGCCAACGCTGCCAAAAAATATTTTCATCAATTAACCAATTTTTTGTATCTTGAAACGGCATGCCAAACCAAAGTTCGCGCACCCAATTGTCTTTTTTAATAATATCAGGCGCACTCCAGTCAGCTACAATAGTAATTCGGCGTTCTAAATAAAGCGGCAAGTCTTGATAATATTTGTAATATGTCACCACTTCATCGGCAGATGTTAATTGGGGCTTTAATTCTAATGCAATAGGTTTGATAGATTTATGATTTAATAAAGAAGCATTTGCTGAAAATATTAATGAGCCCGCGCTAATCATAATAATTAAACCATAGATTATTTTGGCCCACATTTTTCCCCAAATAGCATCTAAATAGTGGCCAACCATTAATGATAATGCAGGAAAGACAGGAATAATGTAGCCAATGGTTTTTGATTTAGGGATAGAGAAAAAAATAAAAATGATAATAAACCAAAGTAATAAAAATAATTCAACAGTATGTTGTTGACGGTTTTTAAAAATAGCTTTACTGCTTTTTATGATGGCTTGGATCATGAAAAGTGACCAGGGAAAAAATCCTCCGAATACGATGGGCACATAAAACCAGGTGGCTGCTTGATTGTTAAAATCTTGTGTCGTTAAGAAACGAGAAAATTGTTGAGTGACGAAAAAAAAGTGTAAAAATTCAGGATTGGCTTTTTGAACTAAATAATACCAAGGAAGGGTTGTAGCGGTAAAAATAATAAAACCTAACACTAAGTGCATTTTTTTTAATAAAACAAAACGGTTTAAGAATAACATCCAAATAAAAATGATGAGTGCTGGAAAGGCAATGCCAATTAAACCTTTGGTTAAAGCAGCGAGTCCGCAAAAAATGTAAGCTGCAATAAAAAATAAACTGCGGTTTTTAGAAGATTCAGTATGTAAAGCGAGTAAAGAAAAAAGTAAGGTGATGCCAATGAGCGCTGCAACTTCTAGATCAAGGTTCGCATAATGTGCCGCCCCATAATAAAGCGGGCTGGTTGCGAGAATAATTGCTGATAAGATGCCGGTTCGACGATTAAATAATAAGCGTCCTGCTGCATAAGTCACTAACGTGCCTAAAATGCCTATTGATGCTGGCCAAAAACGTAAGGCCCATTCTTTAAGTCCGAATAAGTGGATGGCCGATGCTTGCAGCCAATAATAAAGCGCGGGTTTATCTAAGAAAGCAACTCCGTTCACACGAGGAGTAATGTAATCGCCTGTGGTAACCATTTCGCGGGCGACTTCTGAATAACGGCCCTCATCGGGTGTAAATAAGGCGTGATGACCGATCCAAAGGGCGTAGAATATTCCAAGACTTATCCCGAGATAGAAAAGGTCGCGTAACCAAGAAGGAACGGCATTTGATTTGTTGGTTGATAACACGTGTTCATTCCCGTACATTATGGTCTATTGTCAACAGACCCTCATGAATATGAAAAGAATTATTCTTTGCGCCGATGATTATGGGCAAAATGAGCCCATTTCTCAAGCAATTATTGCATTGTTAAAAAAAAACCGTTTATCTGCAACGAGTTGCATGACAACCTCAGCTTCTTGGTCTCTCCATGCATCGTGGTTAAGCGATTTTCGTGATGCGGCTGATATCGGGCTCCACTTTAATTTAACGATCGGTAAGCCTTTATCTCAGGCACTCCTTAACTCTCATGGGTTTATGTCTTTACCTAAATTAATCATTTATTCATACAGCGGTATTTTAAATAGGGCTGCTATCACAGAAGAACTTCATAGCCAATTAGATCACTTTGAAAAAGCATTGGGATGTTTACCTGATTTTGTTGATGGTCATCAGCATATCCATCAACTACCCATGATTCGAGATGTGTTATTGAATGTATACAAAGAACGTCTGCAACAGCAGGGCAGCTACATTCGATGCGCGTATGATGTCAAACCATTTAGCATGAAGGGTAAAATGATTGAGTTGTTAGGCGCAGGCGCTTTAAAAAAAACGCTTTTGAAGCGGAAAATTTCTCATAATTCTTCGTTTTCGGGTATTTATTCTTTTTCTGAGAAACGAGAATATCCGCGTATTTTTCAACAATTTTTGGCAAGTATTCGCGATCGAGGAATGATCATGTGTCATCCTGGGTTAGCACCCATTTACGATGCTGATGTGATCGCAACAGCACGATTTGAAGAATACCGCTATTTTGAAAGCGAACAATTTCTTTTAGATTGTGCGAAGGCGGGTGCGGGGCTAGGACGATGGAAAAATATCTGTTAGAATAAATGAGTTACCGTAATAATGGGTAACAATACGTTTAATTTGAAATGAAGGGTAATTATGGCAGCACGTGAAACTGGAACCGTAAAATGGTTCAACAATAGCAAAGGTTATGGCTTTATTCAACGCGATCAAGGCGGCGATGTGTTCGTTCATTTTCGAGCTATTCGCGGTGATGGATACCGAACGTTAGAAGAAGGTCAACGAGTCGAATTTTCTGTAGCCCAAGGTCAAAAAGGTCTACAAGCAGAAGACGTTTCTATCGTCGAATAATTTTAACGACTATATGATATGATAACAGCCGTTGAAGCATGTGCTTTAGCGGCTGTGTGTTTTTGGGAAGTGAATCATTTGCAAAAAGAATCTCCAGTTGAAAAAAAATTATTGCATTACACAGGCAAAGCGATTGCTGATTTTAATATGATTCAGAAAGGCGATCGAGTCATGATTTGTCTTTCGGGCGGCAAAGACTCTTTTACATTAGTAAAAATATTACATCTTTTGCAACGTCGTACGAGACATAAATTTGAGTTATTTGCTTTTACTCTGGATCAATCTCAACCGGGTTGGGATGATCAAGGGTTGCGAGCTTGGTTGAGCGAGCGCAAAATTCCGTTTGAAGTGTTAAAAGAAGATACTTATTCCATCGTTAAAGCCAAAATTCCGGAAGGCAACACGTATTGTTCACTATGCTCGCGTTTGCGCCGCGGTATTATTTATCGTTATGCAGAAGAGCAGGGATTTAATAAAATCGCATTAGGCCATCATCGCGATGATTTGATTGGTACTTTACTCATGTCTATTCTTTATAATGGCCAAATTCGTTCAATGCCGCCGAAATTATTGAGCGATAGTAAACGGCACATTGTGATTCGTCCTCTCGCATATTGCCAAGAAAGTGATATTATTGAATATGCTAAAGAGCAAGCTTATCCGATTATTCCTTGTACTTTGTGCGGATCACAAGACAATCTTGTGCGCCAGCGTGTCAAAGTGTTAATTCAGGGGTTAGCAAAAGAAAATCCTAAAATACCCAGCAATATGTTACATGCTTTGACAACGGTTAAGTTGAGTCAGTTGATGGATAGAAACCGATGGGATTTTAAAAATTTAGAAAAAGATCAATTGAAAACTGATCATCAAAAAACAGAAACTGAATTAGATATTTTTTCGGAAGAATTATTTTGAAACATTTTAATATTTTAGTGGTTAAAGAAACACGCGAAGGTGAATCGCGCGTTTCACTGGTTCCAAGGGATATCAAAAAATTGATTGAGCAAGGTCATCATGTGTTTTTTGAACATCGCGCAGGAGAGGGCGCTCAATTTTTCGATCAGGATTATCAAAATGCGGGTGCTGTGATTCGGTATATTTCAGATGAGACAATTCTTTCCTATCAGGAATATTTTAAAGATATTGATTTGATTGTGCGGGCAAAACGGCCAGAACGTTCTCGAGAAATACTCGAAAGTAAAACGATTTCTAAAGAGACCATCATGATCGGTGCCCTGGATCCCTTAGAAAAACAATCGCCGCATATCCAGGAATATCATGAGGCAAATATCATTGCTTATAGCATTGATCAATTGCATTTACCGCCGGACGATCCCATGAATTTGTTAGCAGTCATGAGTAAAATAGCGGGTAAACTTGCTTTATTAGATGCGATAAAACATTTTGATTCTATCATCAAAAAAATTGTGATTATTGGTTTTGGTATGGCAGGCCGCGCAGCGTTTGATGAGGCCGTTAAACAAGAACTTCCCATCGTTGTAGTTTTAACTAATCCAAATAGTATGGACGAAATAAAATCGCGCGGGCACGAGTGCGTATTGTTAGATAAAAATGCTGGCATCAAAGAACAACAAGCATTTATAAAACAAATATTGTTAAATGCAAATATTGTTATTACCAGTGCACGCAGCCCAAATCAACCCGCACCTCTTCTCATTCCAACTGACACACTTCAATCCATGCAATCAGGATCTGTTATTGTAGATTTAGCTTTATCGGAGGGCGGAAATGTAGAGGGAAGCGAGCATGATAAAACGAAACGATTAGGAAATAATATTATTGTGACTAATGTCAGTGGTTATCCAAAAATTTTCCCTCATGATGCAAGCAAATTATGGAGTACTGTCAGTTTTCATTTTATTCATTTGTTAGGAAGTGAGCGTCAAGTTCCACTCGCGCCGTGTTAATAGGATCCTCTTCTTTTGTAGTCAAAATCAAGAAGAGGATCAAAAAGTATATTTACAGTCCCACAGGAGAAATAATTTGTTGCTGAGCAAATAATTTTTTCTCTTGGGTTAAGCGAGTGATAAACGGAATCAGAAAGAGTAGTACAATTCCAGTTGCAATAGCAGCCCATCCTAACAATCCAAATGTATGGCTATAACTCGCATTAGTGAGCAAAGGATCAGTAGAATTGCTTGAGCCCAACGCCATATTAGAAAAATAACCTGAAAGTGTTGCGGCAACCCCGACGACCATCAACCATGTGCCCATCATTACACCTTGAAGATGCATAGGCGCAAGCTGTCCAACCATGGCATAGCCAATAGGTGAAATAAATAATTCACCGATGCTTTGTAAAATATAACTGACTAAAATCCAATTAAAGTTTGTGTATCCGAGAGCATTTGCAAAATAAATCCCAACAGGCAAGATCAGCATGGATAGGCCAATTAATAGTAAGGCGATACCAAACTGTACGGGAATAGTCAGCTGAGTGCCGCGATTACGCATAGAAGTAAAGATGACACTCAATAACGGCCCGCCGATAATAATTACAACCGTATTAATATTTTGAACCCATTGCGGTGCGATCAGCATGCCTAAATAATGGCGGTCCACATTTCTTTCAATGAATAACGTTAAGCCCATAGGAGCAAGTTGATATAATGTGTAAAACACTAAAGAAGTTAATGCTAAAATGAGATAAGCCCATATTTTTTTGCTTTCTTCGATGGAAGGTTGTTTGATGGCAAGATAGGCAATGACGAATGCCATAAAGATACCGGCTAACATAATCAGACTGTTACTGATATTCTCATTTTTAATCAGAACTCGAAGCGAAAGTACCAATAAAAGGATAAAAAAAGCACCTTTTAAATTAGCACGGAGTTTGTCAGCTTTGGGAAGCCGGATGAAGCTGGTGTTACTGTCATTCAATGAATTCCATTTGAATGCAGTCAACAATAAAGTAATCAGGTTACCGATACCCGCAAATAAGAACAATTCATGATATGCATTTTGAAGTTGTAAATAGCCGCTTACCGAAAATCCGATAAAAAACCCCATATTCATACCGCTGTAATTCCATAAAAAAGCAGCTTCACGGCGTTTGTCATCCGGCTTAAATAATTGGGTGAGCATGCAGTTAATGCATGTAACATTTAGCCCCGCGCCCGTTAAAAAGGCTGCAAGACCCCAGAATAAGGGAGTCGTGGAAGGGATAGAGATAAAAACGCAGCCAATGACTTGTAAACACATACCTATAGAAAATAAACTGCGGTAACTTAAGAACCGGCCTCCAACATAACCGCCTAGCAAGTGTAATGCAAAATTGAAAGCAACAAAGGAAGCTGTAATGCCGTTAGCAGTCGTGTCGTTAATATGTAAGTTTTTTGTTTTTGTGAGATAAAGCACCAGTGTAGAATACAACACGCTAAAAGCAAGTGTTGCAAACATTTGAATAAAAAAGAGTGCGCCAGCACCTTTTGGCATGATATCGCTATATTTTTGAGATAATGTTTTTTTTACAGCTACCGTTTGATTCATGAACAACCTCCAGCCTATCATTTCATTTTATTTTTAGCGTTTTTTTCTCACAAGATATGCGTGCATCATGCATCAATTTATTATAGTTTTTAAATGCCGAAACCTACCATTGTTAGCGCAAAATGGTGTGAAAAGCAATAGGTAAAAGCAGAATTCAGAGAGGTGACGCGTTTACTTCTGCACGAACTTCTTCAAGAAGTAAATCACTTTCATGATGGAGCTGTGCTAACAAGAGGGGAACTTCATCTATTCTACCTTGTTTTAAGGCAGATTCAAGGGCCGCAATCGCATTTTTTAATCGAGGCGTGCCACAATAACAGACTGCACCATGCAATTTATGAATACGTTGCAGTAATTCTTCATCATGAGGGTTTTCTTGCAATTGCCTAATAGAAGTTAATTCCATCATCAAGTTTTGGGTAAGCAATTGCAGCATTTCTTCAGCTGATTCGCGTTTATTGCCAGCTAATTTAAGTCCTAATTCCCAATCAATCACAGGTAAGTTGGATGTTGTGGTTGATTGCGGTTTTTCGTGAATCCATTTATTAACGATCTTAAATAAAGTATTTTTCATAACGGGCTTGATGAGGTAATCATTAAAACCGGTTGCAATCAATGCCTGATGTTCGTGCTCTGCGATATGAGCCGAGAGTGCAATCACAGGGGTTTTAGTATTCAGATTAGCCGTTGTTCTAATCCACTTTAAAGTTTCTATGCCGTCCATTTTTGGCATACGTAAATCCATCAAAATTAGATCAAAAGGGTGTGCTTTGGTAAGTTGTATCGCTTCTGTGCCGTCATACGCCAAAGTAATGATGGCATGAGTATTATTAAATAATGCATTCACGAGATTAGCATTATGTACATTATCATCAACACAAAGAATATGCTTATTTTTAAGTTGAAGTAGGAATTCCGGCGGTGTTAAGGGCGGGGTATATTTTAAGGAATGATGGTCTCCTGCCTCATGTGTAAATTGAAAAATAGCATGATATAAATTATTGCGAGTCAGAGGTTTCGTTAAACTTGCATTTGCCCCGATCGATACAAAATATTCAAGTGCTGCTTGTTCTGATGAGTTTGTTAAAACAATGATGGGATTTGTATAATGTTCGCGTATTTTGGCTATGGTGTTTTCAGCAGTATTTAATTGCTGTTGATTAATGCCGATTATAATCAAATGGGGTTTTTGCGTTGCTGTTTTTAACGTTTCTAGCATGAGAGTGAAATCAGAAAAATCAAGCGTATCAATTTTCCATTCTTTTAAGCTATTTTGAATATCTAAACGGGTGATGTGATGATCTTCTTGAAGAAAAACGGTAGTATCTGTAAAGGACTGATTTTCAGATTCATTTTTTGTTTCGCATGCGGCGGGCCGTTCAGCGCTAAAGGTAAACCAAAATGAAGATCCCTTTCCTTCATGACTTTCAAGACCAATTTTTCCAGCCATTTGGTCAATGAGTTTTTTGCAAATCGCCAATCCTAATCCAGTCCCGCCATATTTTCTTGCGATGCTCGTGTCTGCTTGTTGAAATGCGCGAAAAATCAGTTTTTGATCGTAGGCGGATAACCCAATGCCAGAATCTGTGACACGAACATGTAATTTAACTGTTTTAGACGTTTTCTTTTCAGCTGCAATACGGATGATCACTTCCCCTTTATCGGTAAATTTGATGGCATTGGAAACTAAATTAATAATGATCTGTTTGAAGCGCGAGGGATCACTGATAATTTTTCTTGGTACGTCATTATCAATTAATGCTGCAAATTCTAATTGTTTTGCATTAGCAAGCGGCGACATAATCGTCAGCACATCTTCAATATTGTCCCGTATATCAAAAGTCAAATATTCCAATCGTAATTGGCCGGCATCTAGACGAGAAAAATCTAAAATATTATTAACTAAATTTAATAGATTTAAAGTGGACTTATGAATAGTCGTTAAATAATTTCGCTGCAAAGTGGAAAGGTCTGTTTCTAACAATAAATTAGTAAAACCCACAATACCATTCATCGGTGTACGAATTTCATGGCTCATGTTAGCGATAAATTCAGATTTAATTCGGCTGGCTTCCAATGCTTCTTTTTGTGCTTTAGCAAGTTCAGTATTTTGAAATTCAATGGTTTCGAGAGAATGTTTTAAATTAGCAGTTGCCTGCTCAATGTTTGCCTGCAATCCATCGCGTGCATTTTTTAATGCACTGGCCATATTATTAATCCCTTCTTCAAGCTCTCCTAATTCCCCTGCAGACTGCGTATTGATATGGGTATCTAGTTTTCCTTGCTCGATTTTTTTTACAGCGGCGCGCATTTTTAATAATGGATAAGTCAAATGTCTGGTCGTTCGTCTTGCAAAGTAAATACTCAGTAATAAACCAAAAGATAAAAATATCAGGGTGACAATAATAATTTGGTATTCTTGTAAAATGGTATCGGTTCTTGATAATGAAATAGCGACCCAACCAATTAATTTTTTATGCGATGCATTTTTAGAATAGAGTGAGTGATTAGCTAAATTAAGATTGTTAACAATAATTGGAGCTGTAAACGTAATTAAATCTTTTTTTTGTATGATAGAAGGTTTTTTCGGGTCAAATACCACATTTTGCATAAATTCTTGAGATTGCGGATCATCTGGGCCGCTGTATGCAAGCGGTTGTTGATTGATGTCAAAAAACGTAATCGATTGCAGCGCTTTTTCTTCCAAAATGAGATTCGTAATATCTTGTAAAATTTGACGGTCATTTTTTAAAATGCCGGTGCGACTGCTTCTGGCAACATGTCCTAAAATGGCTTGCCCATAACGGCTTAATTCTTTTTCAGCATTATTAATTTGAGAGCCAATAATATAAATGCCCATCAACAATGAGATCAGCAGTGTTGGCAATAAAGCAATAATAAAAACGCGGGTTTGTATGCTTAATCTTTTCATGAGGCGCTCATTCTCTTAACTTCAATTACATGAGGTAATTGATTGAATTGATCGGTAATCTGTTTTAACTGGCCAGCATCATAAATTTGGATGGTCATGATAACAGACAGCATCTTAGTCGTTTTATTAATAGTGGAATTTAATGCAACTAAGTCAATTTTTGCATTAGCAAGCAAAGCTGTCATATCTTTTAATAAATGTTGCTGCCCGTAAGCGCGTATTTTTAAATCAACAGAATAAGCCGCGCGTTTTTCGCTGTCCCACGCCACATTGACTAAGCGATTATTACGTTCTTTGGGTATGTTATTACAATTTTCCCGATGAATCGTGACGCCTCGTCCTTGGGTAATATATCCAATGATAGCATCATCTGGGATCGGTTTGCAGCATTTTGCAATGCGAGTTAATACATCATGAATACCCGCAATTTGTAATCCGCTCGCTGTGCTGATGGATGTTTTAAACGGAATAATAGGCAAATTCTCTTCGGAAAGGATGGATAATGGGGTTGTTTTCAGAGATTTGCTTCCTTCACTGGAGGAATCTATGTCTTGTTGTTTAAACCAGTGCGCCACTTTGGCACGAGCACGCGATGTTTTTAAATAACCCAATTCTTTATGCAGCCAATCGCGGCTGGGTGTGCCCTTTGGTGTCGTGATGATTTCAACTTGATCGCCTGTTTGTAGTCCATAAGTTAAAGGGACAATGTGTCCTTTGATTTTTGCGCCCTTACATTGATGACCCACATCACTATGAATACGGTAAGCAAAATCAAGCGGTGTTGCGCCACGCGGTAAATCAATGATGTCGCCTGTGGGTGTAAAAACATAGATATTTTCTTCTAAAAATTCCATTTTTTTATCAACTACTGCACCCAGAGCCGCCATTTCTTTGTGCCACAATAATAATTGGCGGAGAAACGTAATTTTTGCTTCATAACCTGATTCTGGTGTTTTCGTTTCTTTATACACCCAATGTGCAGCCACGCCGTGTTCAGCGAATTCGTGCATCTCTGGCGTACGAATTTGTACCTCAAGATATTTGCCATCTGATCCAATCACCGCAGTATGAATAGAACGATAACCATTTTGTTTGGGATGACTGATGTAATCGTCAAATTCTTCAGTAAGATGTTCAAATATCTGATGGACAATACTTAATGCAAGATAACAATCCTGCACGGTAGGCACTAAAATACGTACGGCGCTGCAATCATAAATATCTCGATAATTCAGGTTTTTCTTCAAACTTTTTAAATAAATGCTATAAATGTGTTTGGCGCGTCCGGCAATATCAGCTTTAATTCCTGCATGATTAAGTTTTTCTTTTAAAAAATGTAAAGTTGTCTGAATACGTTCTTCTCGATCAATGCGGCGTTCAGCTAAAAAATCTGCGATAGTTTTATACGTATCGGGATCAAGATAATGAAAAGCGTGATCTTCTAATTCCCATTTTAATTGTCCAATCCCTAAGCGGTTTGCGAGAGGCGCATAAATATCCATGGTTTCTTCCGCAATACGTTTGCGTTCTCTTGGATTGACATGTTTAATTCCGCGCATGATACAGATGCGTTCCGCAAGCTTAATGAGTACTACGCGAATATCGGACACCATCGCTAAAAATAATTTGCGTAAGAGATCCACTTGCATTTTATTGCGCGTTTTATTGGATAATTTATCAAGCGCATTCATTTGCATGACGCTTGCAGCTAATTTGGCGGTGCGTTCACCTAATGTTTCTTTAATTGTTTCAATTGAAATACTAGTGTGTTGTAACGTGCTTGTTATGATGCTAGCTGCAACGGCCGTTTGATCAAGCTGCATATCCAGCAAAATATCTGCCATCGTAAGGCTTTGTTCAAGACAAGATTGGCCATAGAACGTAGTCAGTCCTTTACTATGAATTTCTGCAAATTCCATACTTTTTTGGATTAAGTCAGTATCCCTTAATTGATAACGATGACGGATGTCATTCAGCCATGAATTGATATCAATAGAATCTTTTACAAGCGGCAAATTTTGTTGTTTCAAGGTGACCATTTTATTTCTCGAAAAGTGCAATTGCTTCAATATGGCTGGTGTGGGGGAACATGTTAATGAGACCCGCTGTTTTAAGTTGATATCCATGATTATAAACTAACTCTCCTGCATCACGTGCAAGAGTGGCTGGATTGCATGATACATAAACAATGCGGTTTGCGTGTAAATTTGCAATGAAAGGAATCATTTCTTTTGCACCAGAGCGCGGCGGATCAAGTAATATTTTATGATATTTTTTTTGTAACCAAGATGCGATCGATGCGGGTTCCATTAAATTTGCACTGTAAAATTCTGCATTGACAATATGATGATGCGCCGCATTTTTTTGCGCCTGCTCTACCATAGCATGATTGCCTTCAATGCCTACGACATGTTTTGCAAAACGCGCGATGGGCAGAGTGAAGTTACCTAATCCGCAAAAAAGATCAAGCACATGATCATCGGGTTGAAGCGCTAATAAACGCAATGCTTCTTGAATCATTAAACGGTTAATTTCACTGTTCACTTGAGTGAAATCCAATGGATGAAAATACATTTCTAATTGATAATCCGGTAAAAAATAACTTAATTGATCGCGTGAATCTGCCGGCCATATCTTATGAACGGGTGCGGGTGGATTGGGCTGTAAATAAATATGAAAATGATGTGTTTGTCCAAAAGTGCATAGTGCTGCGATATCTTTTTCTGGCAGAGGTCTCATATGACGAAACACTAACGCGGTGGTTTCATCACTCACTGCAATTTCAATTTGCGGGATATGTTCATACTCCGACAACCCTGCAATTAAGTTTCGAAGCGCAATGAGGTTTTCGCCGACACTTTTATGCAATATAGTGCATTGTTCGATATCAGCGAGATAATGACTTTGCTTTTCACGAAAACCAATCAATAATTTTTCTTTCTTTTTGACATAACGAACGCCTAAGCGCGCTTTTCGTCGATAGCTTGAAGAAAGATGCGTAATCGGCGGCAGTATGTATTGAGGTGTTACACGGCCAAAATGTTTTAATTGTTCAATTAAAGTATCTTGTTTAAATTTAATTTGGGCATCCATTTCAAGATGCTGCATGCTGCACCCGCCGCATATTCCAAAATGCGCGCATTCAGGGGTTATGCGCAATGGGGAGGGCGTCATAATCTTTACGGCTTTTGCTTCGTTATAGCGGCGATGTTTTTTGTAAATTTGGCAAAGTACTTCTTCTTCAGGTAAAGCGCCGTCCACAAACGTTGTTTTACCATCGATAGCAGCAATACCGCGCCCATCGTGGCTTAGTGATTCTATTGTAATTTCAAGCAGTTCAGACGACATGAGGTTATCACATTTTTAAAGGCGTACCATATTATCAGCATGTATGAAATAAGAACAGCAGTAAAAAATTTTTAATAATCTAATCAAACGGTAAGATGTCAATGAATGGAAAAATGGGCTTTTTTTCCTATACTTAATAAGGGAGCATTTTTGATAGAGTAGCGTCCAGAACCAGTAATGATGAGAGAGTTGAAATCGACTTCTGGCATGGTGAGCTAAGTCCTTACAAACGTAGGAAAGCCTAAAGTGTTAGAGCGGTTTCTGAAATACGATAAAGGGTTTCTGTGAGACAAAGCTTTACAAAGATGCTCTTTTTAATCCTAAAATTTGTGACTTGCCGAATAGATATAAGCCAATATACTGATAGGATATTATTTTAAAAAACGGAATCCCTATGCATCCCATTATTCAAAATGAACGTTTATATGGCGCTCATAATTATAATCCTTTACCTGTTGTTCTTGTTCGAGGGCAGGGTATTTTTGTCTGGGATGATGAGGGCAATCGTTATATCGATATGATGAGTGCTTATTCAGCGGTGAGTTATGGGCATTCGCATCCTGAATTAGTCGCTGTATTAACTGAGCAAGCCAATCAATTAAGCGTCGTTTCCCGCGCATTTTATACCGATAAATTAGGAATATTTTTAGAAAAGGTTTGCAAAGCAGCCAAACAAGACAAAGCACTTCCCATGAATACGGGCGCTGAAGCGGTTGAAACTGCTTTAAAAGCGGCGCGTAAGTGGGCGTATACTATTAAAAAAGTTCCGCCTGAAAAAGCAGAAATTATTGCTTGTGAGGGGAATTTTCATGGACGAACCATTACTATTGTCGGCATGTCTTCTGAAGCGCAATACCGAAATGGTTTTGGCCCTTTTGCGAAAGGATTTAAATTAATTCTTTACGGAGACGAGAAAGCATTAGAGAAAGCAATCACTCCCCATACAGCTGCTTTTATCGTAGAGCCAATTCAAGGTGAAGGCGGTATTATTGTGCCGCCTTCAGGTTATTTGAAAAAATGTGCGGAAATATGCCGGGCTAATAACGTATTACTCATTTGCGATGAAATTCAAACAGGCATGGGAAGAACAGGAAAATTTTTGGCATCTGAGCATGAGGATGTTTCACCTGATGCTGTGTTATTAGGCAAAGCATTAGGTGGTGGGTTATTACCGGTTTCTGTATTTTTAAGCCGGCGGGAAGTGATGGATGTTTTTACACCGGGCGATCACGGCAGCACGTTTGGCGGTAATCCTCTTGCGGCAGCAGTAGGCGCTCGAGCCTTAGATATATTATTTGATGAAAATCTTATTTTTAATTCGCTTAAATTAGGTAATCATCTACAAGATCGCTTAAAAAGAATTCAATCTCCTTTAGTCGAGAGTGTACGCGGAAAAGGATTATTGGTTGGCTTAAACATTAATCCACGTTATTATTCTGCTCGTGAGATTTGTTTGCGTTTATTAAAAAAAGGCGTATTAAGCAAAGAGACGCATGAAACGGTCGTGCGCTTAGCGCCCCCTTTGGTTATTACAGAAGAGCAAATTGATACTGTCGTTGCTGCAATTGAGGAAGTGTTAACGGAAGCAGTGTAAAACATAAGGAATATCATGATGCAAAAATGGATCCGATTTTTTTCTGTCCTTGTCTTGCTAGGATTGGCGTGCCCTGCCATTGCTGCTGATGAGACACTGCAATATTTTCAAGAAAAAGTAGCCAGTCAACAATTACCTGAAGCGGATATCGCGCTCAAAAATAAAGATTATCAAAAAGCATTTTCTATTTATGAACATTTTGCAGAAGGAAATGTACCCGTCGCTGAATATCAACTTGCTTATCTTTATCAAAATGGTTTAGGGGTTGATAAAAAACCTGAACTGGCTGTTGCTTGGTACATGAAGGCCAGCAGTCAAGGACTGCCTGAAGCGCAATTTGCGATGGCAACGCTTTATTATTATGGCGTGGGTGTGGAACAAGGGCTGTCGATGGCGGTCACTTTATATAATCAAGCAGCTAAAAATAATAATCCTTTAGCACAATACATGCTGGGTTATTTGGCGGCGAACGGTTTTGGCATGACGCAAAATTTAAATACGGCGCTTGATTGGTATAGCAAAGCTGCAGCAGCGGGCGTGCCTGAAGCGCAATATAATTTAGGTTTAATGTATTATACGGGCCAAGGTGTGTCCAAAGAAGATGGCAAAGCGTTTAGTTGGTTTAATTTAGCGGCCGAACAAGGCCTTCCAAAAGCGCAATTTATGTTAGGCGTTATGTATAGTTTGGGGCGCGCGGTGCCGACTGATAAAACGCAAGCTTTTTATTGGTATAACAAAGCAGCGCAGGCGGGATTGCCAGAAGCGCAATATAATTTAGGCATTCTTTATTACAATGGCAGCGGCACCACAGTGAATTTGAATTCGGCTGTTAGCTGGATAAAAAAGGCCGCGGATCAAGATGATGCGCGTGCGCAATATTTTTGGGGTTACTTAACTTATAATGGGATCGGTGTTGCGAAAAATATTCAACAAGCGATTGATTGGTACGAAAAAGCAGCTGGCCAAGGCTTTTCTGAAGCGCAATTTGCTTTAGGTTTTCTTTATCACAACGGATTAGGTGTCGCGAAAGATGATCGTCAAGCATTTAGCTGGTATATGGCGGCGGCTAAACAAGGCCTTGCTAATGCGCAATATATGGTTGGTTTATTTTATCAACAAGGCATGGGTGTCATCAGTGATCCGAAGGCCGCAGCTTATTGGTATACAGAAGCGGCTGAACAGGGAATGGATAATGCACAATTGTTGTTAGGAGTCATGTATAGTCAAGGGCAGGGTATTTCTCGCGATAATCAGGCGGCGTATGCTTGGTTTGATTTGGCCTCTACGTCAAGTAACACGGAAATTCGTGATTCCGCACTCAAAATGCGGGATGGATTGGGTAAAACCATGACGGCAGGTGATATTAATGCTGCAAAACGGTTGTCGCAAAGCTATTATAGCAAATATGCGACTCAATAAAGGATAAAAATAACAGTATGCAAAAAACTCAACATAACACTTTTTTATTATGTATTGCGGGGTTGGTCAGTATAGGCGGTATTTTATACGGCTATGATATGGGCGTTATTTCAGGGGCTTTACTTTTTATCAACCAAACAATTCCCATGAATGATACGGAGATGGGCATTATCGTGGGTGCAGTGCTCGGCGGCGGATTGATAGGCACCCTTTTAGCAGGCCCCATAGGGGATCGGTATGGACGGCGTTATTTGATTTTGGCATCCAGCATTATTTTTATTTTAGGTGTAATTTCAATTTTGTGCGCAACGTCTTTTATTGTTTTATTGTTGGCGCGATTATTACTAGGTATTGGTGTTGGAATTGTGGCAGTTGCTGTACCACTTTATGTTGCTGAAATGGTACCCAGTAAAGACCGCGGTAAATATGTCACTTTTTTTCAATTATTATTAACGTTTGGTATTGTGCTTGCTTATTTTGTTGATTTATTTTTTACGCCGTCGGGTAATTGGCGGGCGATGTTTGCGATTTTGTTAATCCCTTCAAGCATTTTATTTTTAGGCATGTGTATTTTTCCAGAAACGCCGCGTTGGTTGGTGGCTAATCGCAAATTAGATAAAGCAAAAGAGATATTACGGCGAGTGCGTAATACAGAAGTGGAGGTTCTGCATGATATTAATGAAATTCAACAAAGTTTGCAGAAAGTACGTAAAAGTACTTGGGGGGAATTGTTTTCATACCAACTATTATTTCCTTCTTTGCTTGCGATTGCTGTTGCTATCTGTAATCAATTAACAGGAATTAATTCATTTTTACAGTATGCGCCTTTGATTTTGAAAAATGCGGGGATCAGTTCCAATTTTGTGTCGATGCTAGGTTCAGCAGGAATTGGCGTGCTTAATTTTTTATTCACGATTGTTGCGATTATTTTCATTGATACACTGGGGCGCAGGCCTTTATTGCTGATCGGTGTAGCGGGTGTTGTGTTTGCAGAATTATTTTTAGGTGCAGTCAATTATTTTATCCCCAATTCACCGAACGCAGGTATTTTATCGTTGATTGGATTGTTGTTTTATATTGTCTTTTTTGCGATTGGCCCAGGCGTTGTTGTTTGGCTAGTGATTTCAGAGCTTTTTCCAACTCAAGTTCGCGGCAAGGGTATTGCGATTTGTTTATTTTTTAATTCGCTCGCATCTACATTATTGGCAACATTTTTTTTACCGATCGTTAAATATTTAGGGATGGGACAAACGTATTGGTTGTTTGCATTTTTTAGTTTAGGTTATTTTTTATTAACTTTTTTCTTTTTACCCGAAACAAAAGCGCGTTCGCTGGAAGAAATTCAAGAATATTTTTATAAAGTAGATCAAGATATTAAATTACCTTCTTTAACGAACGTGGTAAGAGATATTTAAAAGAAAAGGCCATATGGCAGCACGACTGATTGACGGCAAAATTCTGGCGAGCAGTATACGCAAAGAAATTGCAGCAAAAATTGCAGCACATAAACAGCAAGGATTGCGTGAGCCAAGCCTCGCTGTTATTTTGGTGGGTGATGATGCGGCATCTGCTCTTTATGTCCGTCATAAACGCGAGGCGTGTCATGAAGTTGGAATGCAATCGATTTACCATCCCTTACCTGCCAAAGTCAGTGAAGAAGCATTAATTAATCTGATACATCAATTAAATGAAGACTCATCGATTGATGGCATACTTTTGCAGCTGCCATTACCCGAGCATATTGATGTTGGTAAAGTGTTAGAATTAATTGATCCTCATAAAGATGTGGATGGTTTTCACCCCTACAATCTTGGTCGTTTGGTGCAACGTCGTCCTTTAATGCGTCCGTGCACACCTTATGGGGTCATGAGATTGCTTGATAGCATTCAACAAGTTTATAAAAATCGGCACGCGGTGATTGTGGGTGCATCAAACATTGTAGGACGCCCAATGGCATTAGAATTATTGCTGGCGGGCAGTACGATTACGATTTGTCATCGTTTCACAGAAAATCTTTTGGATTATGTGCGAGACGCAGATATTTTAATTTCTGCGGTAGGAAAACCGGCGCTCATCAAAGGCAGTTGGATAAAACCAGGTGCTACAGTCATTGATGTAGGTATGAATCGCTTGCCTGATGGCACGCTTTGTGGTGATGTGGAATTTGAAGCCGCTAAAGAACGCGCTGCTTGGATTACACCTGTTCCCGGCGGTGTTGGGCCAATGACAGTGGCAAGTTTACTGCAAAATACGCTGTTAGCTGCTTATGGAGCGGGCGGCTAATGATTTTTCTCGTATTGATTGACTGCGATACCATCGTCCTAGTATCATGCCAACCCGTTGGTTTAATAAATTATTTTTAAATCAGATATTTTTAAATCGGGGTATAGCGCAGTCTGGTAGCGCGCCTGCTTTGGGAGCAGGATGTCGGGGGTTCGAATCCCTCTACCCCGACCAAAAAT
>AMFJ01021595.1_pt1 | contig 65253 bp, 59 predicted proteins | sample 427208 | NCBI WGS metagenome assembly AMFJ01 (sample SAMN02954298, study PRJNA114691) | groundwater metagenome | biome: aquatic; feature: subsurface aquifer; material: sediment; isolation source: subsurface aquifer sediment | place: USA: Rifle, CO | collected 2008-08 | reverse complement strand
AAAGATATTTATATCAAAATTCAAGAGTTTGCATAGTTGCAAGAACTCTTCATTTTCAATATTTATAATCTATATATGTTGGCTTAAATGGATTATTAATATCCATTACATCCGTGTATGGAATATTTAGATTAGTAAAATATCAATGAGTCGAATAATACCAATTATTAAAATACCAAAGATTTTGCCAGCCTATATTTGAATTATATTGAGGTTGTCATACAATTACTGGATGATCTAATTTTCTCATCCAAAGTGGTTGACTGTACTCAACAGTTTTTAATACTCAGCCTGGAAGTACTCAATTAGAATCTCAATCTTGCCACCCATGGTCTCAGCTATGAGAAACTAGAAGTCATCCATTTTCTACGAATTTATTCCAACTTGTTATATTCTGTCTGATTATTTGATAGAATCAAGCAGGTTGATCAGAGGTGATTATTATCGCTTTATAGTTATTCAAATCTATATTTGGTAGAGAATTTGAATTAATTGAATCATATGGAATCCCCAAGTAATTAAGTTCTTCTACATTAGCATCAGATTGCCACGGAAGATAATCTTGAATAAGTAAAACTTTATTTTTATCTATTGGAGTATCTATAGCATTTACCTTAGAAACAATTTCTTGAAGCCAAGATGTTGTTCATGTGTTTGTATTGTTTTCATCTATATTTACATTTTCTTTTTCTACTGATTCAACAGGCGTATAATTAACAGGAGGACGCGTAGTAGACGGAATTGTGTTGTTTAATTCTTCAGCAAAGGCATAATTTGTTGTTAATCAAGCTAGTATTAGACTTGATAATATTAGTTTCATAGCGATATTGCTATATTTAGTATTTGTTTTCATATAAAAAAATTAATTTATAAAAATATTGTTTTAGTATTTTTAAAATAAATCAAAAAGATTTATTGTTAGGAAATAATTTTTTTCCTGCAAATTAAATCACATATTTTATATAAATCAAAAGTTTTTTTGAAAATGTGGATTGATGTTTATTTTAAGCCAAGTTATAATATTTATTTCTGGAATTTTTTTATTACCTTTTCTTTGAGGATATTTGATTGTCAAAGGCAATCGTAATTTTTGTAGTAAGTATAAATAATATTTAAAACTTTATTATTTTCTACAATTTTAAAATCCCTAATAGGGAAGTTAGATATTTCTTCTGATCAAGGCGAGTTAGCTAAAACTGAATTCCAATCTGAAATATTAGTTTCATGAGTTGTTGATCAACTTAAATATGGATAAATACTTCATGAATTATAAATGCTCAAGATATTTCCAGAAAGACTTAGATAATTTCATGTAGTATTTATATATTCGTAAATTTTTCAATTTCAAGAACTAGAAATATAAATTTTATTTCAGGCTGTAAAATATAAGTTAGTTGGCTTAGATATACCATTTTCAATTCATAGAAATTTATTTATATTTTTAGTTCCAGTGTCATAAATTAAAATTCTATCATTTAGTGTATCTGTTATAAATAATAGATTTTCTGAATTTTTAAAATAAACTCAAAATGGAGAATTAAGCTCGGTTCAGGTCGCACTTGTTGTATTTAGAGTATTTCAAGGGTATCAAGTTCAAATTATTATTAATCAAGTTGAGGTTACTATGGTATTTCAAGTGAAATCAATTGTATATGATGAATCTGTAAAATTTGTAGGGTATGCAATTTGTTTGATTACTAGTTTATTTACCTCTCAGTTATCGTCAGTGGTTCCAGAAAAAGCATCACAATAACCTGTAAAAGATTTAATTCAGACGAAAGTTAAAGGGAGAAATGGGGCTTGTGTTTTTAGAAAATATCAAGTTAAATAGTCTCATCCAAAGCTTGATCAAGAATGGATTAATTCTAATTTCTGCAGAGAAGTTAACTTAATTAGTTCATTGTCAATTAAAATATTTTTTGTCTCATTTTGGAGTAATTTCTCATTTTTTAGGCTATTTTTTATGGCGCTCGATATAAAAATAGTCAAAGAAGTCATTAAAATAGCGGAAATACTGACAGCTATTAGAATTTCAATTAATGTAAATCAGGCTTTTTTTCCCATAATTTTACCATTTTTTAATCCAATTTTGGAGATTTTCTAAATCTTTTAAATATATTTTTGTATCTATGATTTGATTCTTTATATCAAGAAATATTTGAATTTCTCACTTAACCTCCTTTAGTAAAAAATCTTTTAATTCAAATAAATCATCTTTTTTGGCTGTTGCTGGCACTTTTATTACAAATTCTTTTTTATTTTCTATTTTTTCTGTCTTAATTTCATCCTTCACTTCATCACCTTTTTCTTTTTTTATCTCTTTTTCTTCTGGCTCTATTAAATAATTTATTTTATCTTTCTCATCAAAAAGGTTAGCTTCTCTTGCTTGTTGTCTTAGGAATCAAATAGTTGTAGATTTAATATTTGATGGCATTATTGCAATTTCTGACATAGCTTCATTAAATTGAAGATTTCAATCAATAATAAGTATCTTGTTTTCTTCAATAGAGTTGGCATATTTCTCGTAATCTTTTGGGAAAATTATCACATTAAATTTAAAAAATGAACTGTCACAACTTGCTATCATCATTAGCTTTCCTGTTTTTGTCTGAATTTTTCTTATAGAATTTACAAGTCAAAATAATCTTGCTTTTATTTCTTTTCTTCTTTCTTTTTTAACTTCTATAGCTTGTGGAATTTCTTTAATTTCTTCTTCAGGAAATTTTACTCCCTCTACCTCCCTCGAGATGGTTGGGTGAGGGATTTCTAAATTTTCTTCAATTTCTTCTGAATTTTGTATATTCGCAAAATTTTTTTCCATATCAAGAAGTTCTTTTTCTTTCATTTGTTTATTAAATTTCACAATATGGTCAAGTCCAGATGATTTTTGATTTAAAAATTTCTTGAGTCAGTCAAGTCCATGACCCGATACACCATATCCAATAATTTCTTTTTCTCATTTAATTTTTTGTTCATAGGTCATTGGCAGCGCTTTTTCTAAATCAAATTTCATATTCTGATAATTATCTCCAGAATCAAAAAGTCAGATCTGATTTGTTTGCTTTTTCTTTTCATTTTCCTTTAAATATGCCGTTATTTTTAAAACTGAAGCAATTAAACTAGCTCTTTCTCAGAGGTTATCTAGAGCTCAACTAAGAGTTAAGGCTTCAAGACTTTTTTTGTTGATAACATCAGAATTTGTTTTATTTATCAGATCTAGTATAGATTCATATTTTCCTCATTCTCTTCATTTTCTAATACTTTCAATTGGTCAATTTCCAAGTCATTTTATAGCCTTTAGTCCAAAACGAATAGTATTTTTGTTTATATATGTAAAATGTTTCATGGATTCATTAATATCGGGCGCGAGTACATTTATTTTTTTTGCTCTACACTCATCAATCTCCAAGGTAATTCTCTCAATATCTTCCTCATCTGACACCATAAGTGCCGTCATAAATTCTGTAGGATAATAAGCTTTTAGATATGCAGTTTGGTAAGCAATCATAGAATAACATGCAGCATGAGATTTGTTAAATCAATACCCAGCAAATGGCTCAATAATCTCTTCAAATATATAAATGGCTAGTTCTTTTGGATTTCATTCGCGCACTGCTGCATCTATAAATTTCTCTTTTTGCTCCATAAGTAAATCTACTTTTTTCTTACCAATAGCACGTCTTAGAATATCGGCTTCACCTAGCGAGAATCAAGCAAAAGCTTGTACGAGTTGCATTATCTGTTCTTGATAAACTGCAATTCATTGAGTTGGTTTTAAAATGGCCTCAAGCGATGCGTGTGGATATGATACTTTTTCTTTTCAATGTTTTCTGGCGATATAAGTCGGGATATAAGCCAAAGGTCCTGGACGATAAAGGGATACCATAACAATTATATCTTCAAAAGTATTAGGTTTTAGATCGCGTAAATATTTTCTCATACCACTTGATTCAAATTGGAATACTCCAGTTGTATCTCCGGCAGCAAATATTTTAAATACCTTTTTATCTTCATAGTCAATTTTTAGTAGATTTATGTCAATTTCGTGATTATTTTTGATAATATTCATACATCTATGAATGATTGTCAGATTTCTAAGTCATAAGAAGTCCATTTTTAGAAGTCATAAATCTTCAATTGGGTACTGAGAAAGTTGAGTTATAACAACTTGGTCATCTTTTGGAGGGTGTTGCAGAGAACAGAAATTTGTCATCTTCTCTGGCGCTATAATAACCGCACAAGCGTGTACTCCTAATTGTCTTACGGATCACTCAAGTTTTATTGCATTGTCTATAATTTTTTTATATTTTTCATTTGAATTATATAATTGTTTAAATTCTGTGCTTTCTTCTAGAGCATCTTTTATTTTAATTCAAGGTTTCGCGGGGATTAATTTTGCGACTTCATTCATCTCTGAAAATGGAATTCAAAGTGCTCTTCAAATGTCTTTTACTGCTGCCCTGGCTGCCATAGTACCAAAAGTACAAATTTGCGCCACATGGTCACTTCAATATTTATTTCTAACATATTCAAGAACCCTAGATCTTCATTCATCTGAAAAATCAACATCTATATCAGGCATAGACACACGAGCTGGATTCAAAAATCTTTCAAAAAGTAGTCAGTATTTGAGTGGATCTATATCTGTAATTCATGATAGGAATGCCAGAATTGCACCCGCTGCAGATCATCTTCCAGGTCCAACTGGAATGTCATTTGTTTTTGCCCAATTAATGAAGTCGGCCACAATTATAAAATACCCATTAAATCCCATCAAATCTACAACCACAAGTTCATATTCTAGTCTATCTATTATTCTTTTCTGGTCATCTCGTAGTGTTTTAATGAATTCTTGTTTTTTGGGAGTGAAATAATTTATAGCAAGCTCTTGTAGTTCAAACGCTGACATTTGAGATAATTTTTTCTCAGGCGGGAGAATATCCACTTTTTTTATAAGTTCAAATATAACTTCTTCTGAAAAATCATATTCATATCTTGTGTTCAATCACTTCATACAAAGATACCTTAAATACCACTCTTCTTCACCTAAGCTTTTTAAATTATCGCACTTTTTTTCTAGCTCTTTATATTTTTCATATTTATTTTTTTCCTCTTCTTCTAGCTCATAAATAGGAATTAGCGTATTTCCATAAGGAATTTTAATATTAATTTTTGAATTAATTTCAGAAGTATTAGCATAAGCTTCTGGGGCATAAGAAAACAATTCTCTCATTTCCTCATCTTGTCTTAAACTATAATTTCCTTCTATTAGTGTAGATCTATCCGGATCATCTAAACTTCTTCAATCTCATATACAAAATAATAAATCTTGAGCTTCCGCGTCAGACTCATTTATATAATGACAATCATTTGTTGCCACAATTTTAAAGCCGTATTTTTTTGATAAATTTACAATATATTCATTAACTTTATTTTGGCTAGGTCTATCTGGATGTTCTTGTATTTCTAGATAAAAATCATCCTTTCCAAAAATTTCAAAATAAAAATTAATTCTCTCAATTATATAATCTTCACTTTTTCAAGTAATAATTGCCTGAGCTATTTCTCATAGATAAGAGCCTGATAGTCAAATAAGATTACTTGAGTATTTTTTTAAAATTTCAAAATCTATTCTTGGTTTGTAATAAAATCAATCCAACCGCGAAACTGTAGTAAGCTCTAGCAGATTTTTAAATCATTCTATATTTTTAGCTAATAGTACTATTTCATAAAATTCATTATCCTTGTCTTTATTTTTAATTCATTTTTTTGAAATAGAAGTTTCAAGTCATAAAATTGGATTAATTCAGTTATCAAGACATGATTTATAAAATTCAAAATATCAATATAAATTTCCGCTATCTGTTATGGCTAGCCCTTCAAATCAAAGCTCTTTTGCTTTTTTTACAAAATCCTTTGGCTTTCAGAGTCATTCAAGAATTGAATAATTTGTATGTACATGTAAGTGAACGAAAGACATTAAATTTTTAATTAAATTTTATAAATCAATTTTCCAGTTTTTTAGGGTTGTTTCTAGATCAATTTTGTGTTTTCATTGCTTTGAGTTATCCACCCATTCAACTATGCTATTTATTTTCATTGTATCACTTGCGAAGGTTGTATTAATTTGAATATTACGAGTAAAAGGAGTGCGACAAGATTTATTAACTAAATTGGAACATAACTTATTATCCCATGCAATATTTGTAGCTCGTGTTTGATAAATCATTCATTCACTATCAAGATAAACTCAACTATTTGTAGATCATGACAAATACCAGAGCGCTCAGTTTTGATACAAAATATTTCATGTTAGTGTAGAAACACTCATTGCTCATATACAGCTATCATTATAATCGGCTACATTCCAGCAATTTTTGTAATCACTTGAGAATTTAATCCAGTTAGTATCGCGAATATTGGTTACTGCCTCTAGTCATTCTCTTGCGATATTTATGGCTTTAATTCTGTTTTCAGTTGTGGTTGCGAGTTTTTGTCAGGAATTCACAATTTCATAAGTTCAAACTATTCAAATAGTTAATATTACGATAACAACAACAACTTCAATAATTGAATTACCTTTTTTATTAAACATAAACTATGAATTGTTATTTGTAGATCAAGAGCTTGTTTTTTCTGGAGTTGGAGTTGGGATAACCGGTGTTACAGTTGGAGCTGGAGTAACTTCAGGAGCTTCTTTAACTATTGTAAATAAATTTGTAGATAGAAGTTCGTCATTTGTTCAATAATATTTAATTGTATATAGATTTATCCCATCATTCATAGTTCCATAATCTTTATTTGCAAAATAATACCAAGTAGAAGAGAATTGAGGAAATTTTGTTAATCTAAATCAATTTATTGAAATATATTTTACCACTCATTTATTAACTTGTCATACTATTTTTACTACATTTTCAGTGGTTTTGTATGGATTACCCGCAGGTTCTATAATTCTAAAATCTTTATCACTTATTGGATAAGATGTTACTGTTGGTTTTTCCTCTTCTTTTTTAACATCTCATCAATTTGAATAAATTATTATCACTCATTTTGTAAGTAAATTATTATCTATATCATAAGCCTTATAGACAACATTATTAACTGAATTTCATAGATTAAATCATTTGAAACTAAATTTATTTTCTCACTTATTTATAGATACTTCTTTGTCATTTAGGGTAATTTTTTCTACATCGACTGACATTATTGTTCATTCAATATCTACTAATGGTCAGTCAACTGTGGCTTCGTCTGTAGGATAAATGAAGGAAATATATTTTTGATTTTTTAAAAGTGTAGAACCTGAACCCGCAAGTCCAGATCAAGATAAAGATCAACTTCAGCTTCATTCAAGATAATTTAATCAATTATGTCTTACGAAAAAATCCTCTTCTTTAAATAAAACATCAATTGGCACAACTTTATCATCAAGTTTTAAGGCCTCATCTTTTAGGTCATTATTTAAAATTGTTATCTTTTGTCCAACGCCAAGTGATACTGATTTTTCCTTGTCTGAGGCGATATTTAAAGTGATTTTTGCAGTTCATTTTAGTACAAAAACATTACTTGCGATAGCATTTTGGCTGAATGCTAATACTGAAGAAGCTTCTGGATCTACTGTAAAATTTTTTAATTTAACCTGAATAAGGCCAGTATTAACCTCAGTCCAAAAATCTGAATTTAGTAAACTAAAAACTTGTTTAGAATTGCTCAATCATTCATATTGTAATTCTCATCTTTTGTCTAAATAAGAAATTGAATCATTATCAGGAAAGCTAATTTTTGCTTCTCCACTTTCAATTTGGACTTTATTATCCGTTGAAAACATTTTTGTACTTCCATCGATTTCTTTTTTTGAATCTCCAGACATATAAATATAAATTTTTGAATTCTCCAAAGATGGCTCTACATTTATATAATTTCAAGTTCTATTCACTGTATTATTGCTTCCTCAAAATATAAGTTTAACAATTAAAATAATTATCCCAATTGCTATAATTATAGGTAAAATAAATGAAGAGTAATTATTAGTTTGTACCCCGCCATTTCTCATTCTTGCCATAGAAAATAAATTAAAAAATATTATATTGCACTCAATATATTTATTTTTTAAATCTAATCAAGGGAAAATGTTTGTTTTTTGAATTTAAGTGAAAAATTTGAGTTTTTTAGATTTTTGATATACTCTAAATTAGTTTAATTTAATTCAAATGACTAATTCAAATTTAATAGCTTCATATTCAAAAAATCCTTCAAATAAAGTTATGATGGAGGATTTTACTGTAAAACATTTTGAGGAAAGTAGACTTTGTGGCGACACTATTGAGGTTTTTTTGAAGATTGAAAATAATTGCGTTTTAGATTTTTCTTTTATTTGAGAGACTTCTATTATCACAACCGCTTGTGCTTCGATTTTTTGAGAGAGTATTATTGGGCTTGATATTTCTGAAATTCTAGAATTTGATTTTGAATATATCAAAAGTCTTGTTTGAGATATTTCTCCAAGAAGAAAATATTGAGCAACTCTAGGGATTTTAGCCACCCACAATGCAATTCATAAATATTTAAAAGATTGAATTAGGGAAGATTTTAGTGATGTAATTGAATAAATAGTAGATTCCCGCCTTCGCGGGAATGACAGGAGGGGTGGGAATGACAGAAAGGGTGGAAATGACAGAAGAAGCGGGAATGACAGGAAGTACAAAAAAAGTCTGAAGACAACGTAAAGGAGGAAAGTTGTCTCACAGACTGGGCGGTAGTATAGGATAATTTTATTTTAAGTCAAATTTAATTTTCTTCTATTTCAAAAGTCTTTTTATTATCCTTGTACGCATTATACCAAAGACTATCTACAAATATTTCTACAACTGAATTAAGATGAGTTATAAGCAATAAAAATACGACAAAAATTATTGCAATTAAGCTTATAAAAAATATAAAAAAGAATTTCGATGAAATATAAGCAAAAATTGTAGAAACTATAATTGGAAAAACAAGAAACATTACAACTGTTAAAATTATTCTTAAATAAACTAAAAATAGTGTAAAATATAGCTTAGAAGTTGTTCACATGTTATCTAAAGTCATTCGAGTTGATAGACTTATGGCTTCAAATATTCATTTTTTCTCAAAAATAATAAAAAATTTAGAGTAAGCAAATAGTATATTTATTACAAAAGATAAAAGCAAATAAATCCCAAAAACAATACTTATTACAAATGCATAATTTTGCCCGAAAATCCTGAGCGTTAAAAAATAAAATGTAATTATAGAAAGAAGTCTAAAAAATCCCATAAAATTATGAAATTCAAAAACTGGTAGAAAATGAAGTAATCATTGAGAAATTCAATAAGATAGTCTATATTTTCCTGCCTCTTTGTTATAAAAAGCATCAATAAGACAGACTATTCCACCTTCAGCCAGTGGCTTTACAAACATATAAAGCACGAATCAAATAGCTAAAGTTATTAATACTTCTATAAAATATGATTTATGAACAAAATCAATTACAAGAGAGAAAAACTGGTCTTTTAGTTCAAAAATATAAATATAAGTAAATGCTATTTGATAAAATACAATAACGCTCAAATATAGAGTTGATAATAAGGAAGGGATAAAATTAAATTTCTTAATCGTATTAGTTTTGTTTATAAGTTCCCAAGACGGGGTAATTATGTTGTGTTCCATAATTAAAATGATTTTTTTAACCAGCTAAAAAATGAACTAATACCTTTTTGACTATAATCAATTATTCTATCTTCCTTTATGTAAGAATTTTTAATAACATCATAACTATAATATTTGTATGGGATAAGAGAATATTCGTGAATATTTTTGATATTTTGGTCTATATAAAAGAAAGAATATGGATTAAAAAATGTTTTTACAACAGCCTCTCTTTTTAGAACCTCAAGAGATTCTTTTTTAATTTGTTTTAATTTTTCTGGATCTAGCTCACTTGCTTTTAATTTCTCTAGAAGTAAGTCTAGGGGTATACTTTTTAATTTAGAGAAATTAAATCATATTTTAGCTTGAGATGAATGATAGAAGGGAAATATATTGTAATCAAATAATCCATGATTTACTCAAGCGAGTAGCATATCATAATTTTTTTCTCATTTTGAAAGCATCGTATTTAATTCTTTTTGAGTTATTTCTTTTATATTTAATTCAATTCCAAGTAATTGTAGCTCTTCTTTAATTCTTTTTGTATAATAAGAAAAATAAGGTCATTCATTAACAAAATACAAACTAAGAGTGAACTTATTATAATTTTTATCATAAAAATATGAATTATCCAAAGCTCAAACTTTAGCAATTTCACCCTCTTTTTCCAGATTTAGTTTATCTGTACTTTCTTTTGAAATAGCCTTAGTTTTACCTAAATTTGCTAATACTTCTTTTTGTTTGTTTTCTAGATCGTCTTTGTTTTGGTAGTAATATACCGTTAGAGTTTCTTTTTTAATTTTCTTTCAATTTATCTCAAAATATAGTGAGTAATTATTAGCTCAAATATTTAGAGTTTTAAATTCTGTAGTAGCTCTAAAATAGAATTTTGTATTTCAAGTAACAAATGATTTAAGCTTGAAATCATTTATATAAACTCAAGTTACCCCGGCTGGAACATTTCCAGAGATAAGCATTTCCGAACTTCCTCAGAAGCGGAAATATATTTTTTTAGAGCTTGGAGTTTTAAAATAAGTGTTTGATGGAATTTCTGTAATTCCAGATTGAGGTTTTAGTAATGTATCATATTTTTTATTAATTTCTCAAAGTAGATTATCCTTTTTATAAAAACCAAGAGAATTAACTATTGATACAAAATTTTTATTTGTAATTTCAGGGATTATTGACTCTTCTCATAAAAATGGATTATTTACCTTTTTTCAATTTTTGTCACTATATTCTGGATAAGCGGCATTTTCAAGTTGAAATAATACTGTTTTTCTCAAGTCAAGAGAGCCCATTTTCTCAGTATTAAGGAATAGTCCTATATATTGAGGGAATAAAAAATTATATTTTCTATATCTTGGAGATACAAATAATTCTTTTTCATCGCTCGGGAAGATTATATTTAGCGTATTTTCATTTTTTAAAAGATTATTTTTGTCTTGAAAAAACTTAAATATTATTTTTGAAATATAATAATCACTATCATATAATTTATTTAAACTCTTTGTAAGAGTAATTTTTTTGGCGCTATATTCAGCATCAAACTCTTTTTTTGAGAAATCATAAGCTCAACTTGTTATAAATGATAAATTTTCAGTTGAACTATTATTTTTAAATTTTTCTATTTGATCTTTTTTTACTACTGGTATAGTGAAGACATCTAGAAGTAAAACATCAGCATTTTTAGAAGAAAATTCAATATATCATCAATTGTCTCTAATGTCAATATTATCTAAAATACTTTTTAATCATTTATTAATATCAGTATTTTTTAGGGTATTATAAGTCTCTATAATGTCATCTTTTGTTATAGGACTTCCATCGCTCCATACTGCGGAATCCTTTATGTAACATTTTATTTTAGAGAAATTTTTTCAAAGATCACAATTAGCTAAATCTCACTCCATTTTTTTGTTTTCAAAATTATATCTAAGTAGAGATCTATACATAAATTGAAGTATATAATCATTACTTTGATCTACTCAAAAATCCAGTGGATTTAGACTTGGACTATTTCAGACAAATCAAACACTTAAAGTTCATCATTTTTTTGGAACAACTTTTGAGCCATCATACATATACACATAAAGAATGTGAAATGTGGCTAAAATCACAAAAAGTAATGATAAAAAAAATAGATATTTTTTTAATTTATTATAGATGGTCATCTTAATCAATTTTAGATTATTATGCTAAGAAAAAGAATAACAAAGCATTAATTACAAATAATACTCAAAAAATTATAGTTGCATTGTGTAGTATTTTTTCAGGTCACCTTTTTTCATATTTTCCAGCTGATTCACTTCAGAAAGTAGTTAAAGATAGACTACTTTTTTTCGGCTGAATTAGTATAATAAAAGCAAGAAGTAAGCTTATTACGATTTGCGTTATTTTAAGAATTTCTAACATAGATTTTAAATTAATTAATTAAAAATATTAAAGTTTTTTGTTACCCTTTTATAAAAGTGTTGTAGATTGTATTAAAAATAGTAAAAATTGCAACTGCAATTATAAAATTAGCAGTTCCGTTTAATGCAAACTCTACTCATTCGATATTTAAGCCTTTTATAATTTGTTCTAATAAAAACAAAATTATACCATTTATAACTAAAATAAATAATCAAAATGTAAGCAGTATAAAAGGTAGTCAAATTATTTTTAATATTGGTCTCACAAAAAAGTTTAATACTCAAAGTACAACTCATCAAATGAAAAAAAGTTTTAAATCTCATAAAGCTTTTACATCAGGAAGAAAGTAAGTTATTGCAAATAAAATTAATGCATTAAATATAATAGAAATAATTATTTTCATATTTTTAATTTTTAAATATAATAATTTCATTATATATATTTTTTAAAATTATCAATAATTTTGATTTTTTTTGTAAATAAGATATTATAGGAATATAAAATAAAATTATGATTAAAAAAATATTAGTTTACATCTTTTTGATAATTTCAGTTTTTTCTTTTTCTGGATTAGCTTTTGCAATCTGAATTCCTGGTAGTGCTTCTTCAGAAGAAGCTAATGATACTTCTGCAAGAATGGATGCAAGTACTCCAACTTGATGATGAGATTCTTGAGATGAAAATGATATAAGCTCATCAGCCTTTATGTTAGATGTGTCTAAACTATCTCCTTCTGATACTAAGTATGAGCTTTGAGCAGAGGGAAATATTAAGGAATTATCATTGAAAATTGTAAGGATATCACTTGTTATGTTGCCTACACTTTCTTTGCTTTTTATGGTAATTGGTGCAATTATGATGATAACATCAGGCGGAAGTTCTGAGAAAATCACAAAATGAAAAAATATTGTTATTTATAATATTGTAGCCATAGTTGTGGCATTGCTTTCTTATTCTATTGTAAAATTAATAATTTGGATTCTATGATCAAATTAATGAAAAAAAATATAAAATATATTCTATTATTTATTATTGGCTCATTATTACCGGTAATTACTTTTGCTAATACATCTAATTTAGATTTTAAAAATGAATTTTGACTTCCTGGTTTTTATGAGGGAGATGGTATTATAAAGACAGAAAATCCGATTAAATTCTTATTTGTAATAATTAAAGAAGTAACAAAGTATGTTGCAATTTTAGCAATTATCGCGACTATGATTGGATGACTAATGTTTTTGTTTTCAGCTTGAAGTGATGAAAAAGTTAAAAAAGCAAAAAATGTTATTATTTACTCAATTATTTGAGTTTTAGTATCTATTGCATCATTTACACTTGTTGATATAATCAATAACTTAACCCTAAATTAATTATGCGCAGTGAAACAAGTGCCCTTGGGGTAAAAAAATTAAAATTATTTATACTAGCCTCTAGTCTTTTCTTAAATTTATTTATTTTTAATTATGCGAGCGCCGATTTTTTGGGTGATTTTAAAGATAATGTAAAAGGCCAATTTAACTGAGAATGATTAAAAAATGAAATGATAGTAAGACCAAGACAGACTTCAATTGCCACGCCAAGTACCAAAGTTGATCTTAGTCTATGAGTTGATGAAAATAGCGTTAATTTTGATGATAATTTTATAAAAGTAGTAGAAAGATATATTTTTTGATTACTTTGAATGGCTTCTGTTGCTGTTTTTATGTATATTTGATTTTTACTGTTTAGTGCAGAGTGAAAAGAAGAAAATTTGAAAAAATGAATGAAATCTCTTGTTTATACTTGAATATGACTTGCGGTAATCCCACTTTCTTGGATTTTAATTAAAATAGTTACTTGATTTAACTTTTAGAAAATATGAAAAAAATAATAGTTATATTTTTGTTTATTATATTTGGACTTACCAGTGCTTTTGCAGCTTGAAGTAATTGTAAATATGATAAAAATGCAGCACTTAGCACTTCACTTTGATGATGTGTGCCACAATGAGCTATGGAATCAAAAGAAAATAAAGGGATATTGGGATGAATCTTAAGTATTAGCTCAAATCAGTGATATCAAGTAGATAATGTAAAAAATAAAATTATTTATGTTACTCAAAAATTGGTAATTTTAGCTTGAATTCTCGCTATTTGAGGTCTGGTTTATTCTGGATTTACATTTGTATTATGACTTGGAGATGCAGAAAAAGTAAAAAAAGCAAAAAATGCCCTACAATGGTCTTTACTTGGATTTTTGATTGCAATAATCTCACAACAATTAATAAACGCAACAATTAATTTTATATACTGAATTTCATAACTAAATGCAAAAAATCAAAATAAAAAATGCTGACATAGTTAAATTCATATCTTATTTTATAGTTTTTTTTCTTCTTTTCTTTTGATACAATAAGACGAATTCTCCTACATTTTCTCAGGATTTTAACAGCGCATCTATTTATTCTCAAGAAGAAAAAAAGGTTGTTTGAAATGAGGGGTTTTTTTTGTGAGAAAAAAAACAAGAAAAGCCTTATTTAACAATTAATTTCAAACCAGATTATATAAAAATTGACCCTAATTTAATTAAAGTTCTGGACTTAAATATTAAATCTAAATATTTTAAAGAAAAAGTAACACCATTAAGCCTTGTAATTGATTGAGAAAGAATAGATCCTAGATGACAAGTATCTGGGAATAGCTTAATTCTGACTAGTAAGGCAAAAATAAATAGTGAGACTATTAAAGTTTTTGTGCATGAGCTAGGTCATATTGTTGATATTTATTATCTAAATGATAATGCTTGATTTGATAAATCTGAGGATTTCTACAAAATTAGTTGGCTAACTTATAATATCAAAAACAAAAATGCAAAAATAACTGATTTTGTGTCAGGTTATAGTCTCTCAAATAAATATGAGGATTTCGCGGAAAGTTTTGTTTTCTATATTTTCCATAATGAGGAATTTTTACGTAGAGCAAAAACTAATTATAGTATAAAACTCAAATATAATTTCTTTAAAAATTATATATTTTCAGAAAGTGAATTTAATAATACCTCTTTTTGAAGCTGAAGTATCGCCACTTATAACTGGGATTCTACCAAAATTTGAATAAATTTAAAAAAATACTTGTATTATATTCGTTAATGAATATAATAGGTCCAGTTAAAAAATTTTTCTCCTTCGAAAGCTAGAACCTTATCTCATATTTATATGAGATAAATCACAATTTGTAATTAACATTTAGTTTTTATTTTTTTGTAAAAACTAATTCTAGGAGACAATATTTTTCAATTTTTAATATTTAATAATTTATAATAATATGAATGATTTTTTTAATGAGCTCGAATCTGATTTAACAGGTAAACCAAGTGAAGATGGTACTGTAATTATCCCTAAAAAAGACGACGCAGCCGAAGCTCCTGAATATTCTTCTACCATAGAGGATAATTATGACTTTTTGTCAAAAAATAAACAGGCAAGAGAAGCTAATCCAGATAAACAAAACTGGACAAGTAATTTTGCAGATAGAGACGGTTCTCCTTCAATATTTCCAAATGTAAAACCTCAATTAATTCCACTTCTTGAAAAATGACATACAAGAATTGTTGTAATCGGATGACATAATGAAGTATGAAAAAATATGAGTATGATTGAATACAATGATGAAATCATCTTGATTGACGGTTGAATTCAATTCCCAGAAAATGATATGCTTTGAGCTAAATATAGTCTTCCAGATATTTCTTATTTAATTCCTCTAAAAGATAGAATTAAGTGAATTTTAATCACTCATGGCCATTTAGACCATATTGGATGATTAAAACATATTCTACCAACTCTTGGTTATCCTACAATGTATGGAGCTAAACTTACAATTTGACTTATTAGAAAACAATTAGAAGACGCTGGAATCCTAGATAAAGCAAAAATGCATGTTGTAAACCCAGACTCAGATTGAATGTTTCAAGTTTGATCTTTTAAAACTGAATTTTTTAGACAAAATCACAATATCCCAGATGCATGTGGAATTTATATTGAATCTCCTACTACAAAAATAGTTGTTACTTGAGATTTTAAATTTGATTTTACACCTTCTATTGATAAACCAGCCGATCTTACAAAAATTTGAGAAATTGGAAAAAGATGAATAGATATATTATTAAGCGATTCTACAAATTCCCTAAAAGAATGATTTACTCAAACAGAAGCGGATATTTGAATAGAATTACACAAAATAATATCAGAATCAACAGGTAGAGTTATTGTTGCGACATTTTCATCTCTTATCTGAAGAGCCCAACAAGTTATCGAATCAGCTGAGAAAAACTGAAGAACAGTCTTTCTGAATTGAAGAAGTATGGTTGAAAATATAAAAATCTGAAGAGAGTTATGATATATTACATGTAATCCAAATTCTGTAAAAAGACTTACAAATGTAATTGACCAAACTTCAGACGAAAGACAATTAATTTTGACAACTTGAAGCCAATGAGAACAATTTTCAGGACTTTACAGAATGGCATACGGAGAACATCCAATAGTAAAAATTAGACCATGAGATTCTATTATATTGTCTTCTACTCCAGTTCCTGGAAATGAAAGATGAGTTGTAAATCTTATGAATGAACTAATTAGACTTGGAGCGAGTCTTTATACTAAAGATTGAATGGATATCCATACTTCAGGACATGCAGCTAAAGAAGAGCAAAAATTGATGATAAATCTTATAAAACCAAAATATTTTATGCCATCTCATTGAGAATTATTCATGAGAGTAGCACACAAAAAAACCGCAATGAGTCTCTGAATTCCAGATAAAAATGTAATTTTAGCTGACAATGGTTCAATTATTGATTTCGACTCTGAAAAAAATGTAAAAAAATCAAAAACTAAAATAAATTTAGAAGAAATTATAGTTGATGGACAATGAATTTGAATTGCGACAAGCCATGTAATAGCTGCGAGAGCTCAAATGATGAGATCTGGAGTTGTGGTGATTATCTTTAAAGTTGATGAAAAAACAAAAGCCCTTCTCGGACCTCTTAAAATAGAGACAAGATGACTTGTATATCTAGATGAAGTAAGAGAAGTTCATAGAATGATTATCAAAAAAGCTCGTACTTCTTTTGAAACTACAGTTAAAGATATTCCAGATATTGAAGACAAAGAACTTAACAAAATAGTTAAAAAAGACGTGGAATCATTCCTCTCATACAAAATAGAAAGAGAGCCAATGGTAATTCCTGTTATAATTAATTGTTAGAAATAAAAATATAAAAAAATAAAGTCAGAAAATTGACTTTATTTTTTTATATGTTAAACTTTCGATGATTTTACTTTTTTAACCTAAATATTTATGTTCACACTAAACCACAAACTAAAAACTAAAACTTGATTTACTCTAGTAGAACTCATCGTAGTAATCTCAATTCTCGCAATTCTCGCAACTATAGCATTCCTTTCATTTTCTTGATATTCATCTTCTGCTCGTGATTCTACTCGTATATCAGATTTGAAAAATATAGAAATATGACTATGAGTATATAATGCAAAATCAGGAGTATATCCAATTCCAGAATCTCCAATAAATATAGAAGCAAGCTGAACTGTAATCTGATATCAATGATATTTCTGAGATACAGCTAGTAGTATAATATGAATTAATAAAACTCCAACTGACCCAGTAGATAATACTAAATATACATATTCAACAAACTCAGACAAAACAAAATATCAATTACTATGATTTCTAGAACAAAATAATAACCTCACACTAAATCAAAATCTAATAAATCAAGCTAATGCTCTTGATTATAGTAAGAGATATCCGAAGACTATATGAAGTACTATCTGAATACTTCTTGATATCGATAATAATCTAATTACTTGAACTAATACAATAGACACATACACCTGATCTACTACTTACAAAATAGTATTCTCAGACTCAGATACCGTAACATCTAGTTGAAATATTGTATTTTCTAATATTTACAACAGAAGAGATGAGCTTATCAAAAACACAACAATGGCTAATTTAGACAAAAGTCTTATAGGACATTGGGATATGGAGACTTGTAGTCCAAATTGTACCACATCTTGATCAACGGTAAAAGATCTAGCTTGAAATAATGATTGAATAGTTAATTGAACACAGATTGTTTCTACTTGATGAATTTTATGAAAATGATTGAGCTTTAGTTGAGATATAAATTCATATATTAAGATATTAAAAGATACTTGAAGTATTTTAAATAATGAGGAAATTACTGTAAACGCAATATTTAAAGCAAAAATAACTTCAAAATGGTGACAAATTATATGAGATACTAAAGTTTATTGAACAGGTTATTGCAATAATTTTCATATATGATATAGTCTAAGTACTTATAATCCGCCATTATTAATGGTAAATTCTTTTAACAATACTCTTTATTTTAGCTCATATCTTGCAAATGATATTGATAATAAATTTATTAGTATTTATTATGTAAGAAAAAATTGAATTTGAAAAACATATCTTAATTGAGTTAAGATACATGAAAAAGTTTATGATAGAACTAAATTTTTCCCAAATTCAAATCCTTTTATAATATGAGCCTGATCTTATTCTACCTGATTTGTCCAGACTACTTGAATTATTGATGATATAAAAATCTATAATCGTGCTTTATCAGATATTGAAATTACACAACACACAAAGATTACGGGGCTTTTAGAGTAACTAAGATATTTTAAAAATTAAATCCAAAATTAAATCCACCTTTGGTGGATTTAATTTTTTGCATTTTTCTAAATTTTTATATAATAAATTTAACTTATAAATAACCACAAAAAAAATATGAATTATTACGAAGAAAGTTTAAAATTACATGAGGAGCTTGCTGGGAAACTAGAGGTAGTTTCAAAAAGACACATTCTTACAAAAGAAGATTTGAGTTTACTTTATACTCCCTGAGTTGCCGCTCCTTGTCTTAAGATAAAGGAAAATAAATGAGATGTATACAAATATACCATAAAATCAAATACAGTTGCGGTAATATCTGATTGAAGTGCAGTGCTAGGACTTGGGAATATTTGACCAGAAGCTTGACTTCCTGTAATGGAAGGGAAGTGTGTATTATTTAAGGAATTTGCTGGAGTAAATGCTTTTCCAATAATTCTTGATACACAAGATACTGAAGAAATTATCAAAACCATAAAAATGATTGCGCCGACTTTTGGATGAATTAATTTAGAAGATTTTTCAGCTCCGAGATGTTTTGAGATAGAGGAGAGATTAAAAGCTGAACTTAATATTCCAGTATTTCATGATGATCAACACGGAACTGCAGTTGTGGTACTAGCTTGACTTATAAATTCACTCATTATTACTGGGAAGAAAAAAGAAGAAATAAAAGTAGTAATAAATGGACTTGGAGCTGCTGGAACTGCTATTTTGAAGCTTCTTAATTTGTATTGAGTAGGCAATATTATAGCTTGTGATAGTAAATGAATTGTATCAAAAAGTAGAGTTGATTTAAATTCTGCAAAAATAAAAATTCTTGAAATATCAAATCCTAATAATATCTCAGGAACTTTGCAAGATGCAATTAAATGAGCTGATGTATTTGTCGGAGTAAGTATTGCAAATGCAATTACAAAAACGGATGTAGCTACTATGAACAGAGATTCTATAATTTTTGCTATGGCAAACCCAATGCCAGAGATTATGCCAGATGAAGCAAAAGCCGGGTGAGCCAGAATTATCGCGACAGGAAGATCTGATTTCCCTAATCAATTAAATAATGTACTAGTTTTTCCTGGGATTTTTAAATGAGCTTTAATGCATCGCCTTCATAAAATCACAGACCAAATGAAAATAAATGCTGCAGAAGCATTAGCTGGTTATGTAGAAAATATGAGTGAAGATAAAATAATCCCAAATCCACTCGATAAAAATGTTGCTAATATTATAGCTGATAGTATGGTGAAATTATTAAAATAATAATAAAAAAGTCTGGAAAATTTTCCAGACTTTTTTATTTTTTAAATTTTATTTAGGTATTACTGATTCAACGGCGGCATAGGTTGCTTCTTTTCATTTTGGTACTCTTATTGAGACACTGTCTCATAATTCGGCTTTTAGGTAAGTTATGACAGCAAGTAAGATATTGTATGATTTTCCGTCGGCAATTACTTGATATTTGTCTTTATTTTTTGCGATAATTCAAACTTTTGTCTCGTATTCGATTTCTTCAATTATTTTGTATTGGATTTTTCCATCTGGTTTTATGATTGCCTTTAGCTTACTTCATTGAACGAGATGAGATTTTGATGCATAGTTTTGTGGAATTGGGTAGATATTTGAGTCAGAACCAAGCATAGATTCTCCTGTAAATACTCACTCAACTATTTTATCTTCTCCACTATCGTACGCGTTCAGATTTCATAAATCAAATTCAAAATCTTTTCATAGACTTTTTGGGTCTATCATGGTTGCAAGAATTTTTTTAGCTGAATTCATTGATTTCTCAGATGAAGCTATAAAATCTTTTATAGCAATTAATTTTTTATTATCCATCATATTTTTGTTTTTATTAAATATTTAGCTTTATTATATCTGTTTTTTTATTTTTCCAAAAAATATAGTATTTACATTTTATGTATTGTATTTATAAAATAGAAAAATACCAATTTACAATTTGTGAGTGAAACATTAAAGATATAAAAATTCAAACTCAAAGATAAGGTCAAAATGGGATTTTATTTTCTTTATTTCGAGTTTTAATTAGTATTATTATCCCAAATATACTACCTAAGAAATAGGCTATTAGAAGTCATAATAGAGCAATTTTAGTTCATCAAACAAGTCACATAAAAACAGCAATTCTCAAATCTCATCATCACATCCAAGCTCATTTTGAGACTAGTATTTGAAATAAGAAAAATGAGAAAATTAATAAAGCTCAAATAACTCAATTAATTAATGGAATATTTAAAATATTGCTTGAAAAAATTGAAAAATAATTGAAAATATTAAAATCTTTAACTGTTGACGAGACTAAAAGTAGGAAAAATAATATAAAAATTGATGGAATTAGGATTTCATCAGGAATTTCTAGATACAAAATATCATAAAAAGTAAAAATGACAATTACAAATGATATAAATAAGAACAAAATTAGTTTCGATATTTCAACTAAATTAAAAGAAAAAATTAAGTTTGGGTCAACTAAAAACATTCAAGTCAGCAGAAATAAAACTCACATAGAAAGCTCTAAAATAGGGTATAAGGGTCATATTTTATTCGCGCAATGTCTGCATTTTCATCTTAAAAATACATATGAAAAAAATGGAATTAAATCAAGAGTTGTGAGAGTATGCTGGCAACTCGGACATTCACTTCTTCCTCAAATTATTCATTTTTTTCATGATCTCCATCTAAAAATCAGAACTGAACCAAAGCTTCAAAAAATTAATCCAAATATAAATAAATATGCGTAAAAAATTGTAGTCATCATTTTAGTTTAAAAATAAATTATAACTGTTGTTATTATATGTTTGTATTTCTTTTATCAAAGCCTCGTCTATCCCAGAAACTTTGAGAATTTTCTCAAGTTTATTTGTTTTTATAAAATTAAGAATTTTCTCAAAATTTACACTTTTTTTAATGTCAGAAATATTTATTCAAATTCAAGAAGTCACTATTAATTTCAATTTAAAAAACTCAGTAATCATCTTATTTGTCTCATCTTTTTCAAAAAAAATCATATTATTTATATAGTCATCATAAAGTATCTCATTTGGCACTCAGGCAGGCGACAGAGTGTAGATATAGACTAATAAATTCAAAATATTGCTTATATTCTCAAAACTAAGTCAATCATAGTTAATGGCGTGTTTAATCTTGTAATTATCCACATTATTAATATTTCATTTTAGAGTTACTCCAAAATTTACTATATTTCAAATATCTATTGGATATTTTAGTTTTGATTCTTTTATCCAAGCTGTTATTTTTCAGAAATCTCTTGAAAATAAATATATTATATTTTTTGATTCTTTAATTTGGACTTTGCGGAGAACTATAGCATCAAATATAAACATTCTTTAAAATTATCTAATAGCTATTTTAGAGTCTGAAATCTCAAAATTAATTTTATAAACTCATTTATCATTTCATAAAATAATTTCTCAATCTTTTGGAATATAAAAGGCATTAATTTTAGATTCTTGAGGTTCTAATTGTCCTATATATTTGAGAGATTTTACATCTTTATAATTCCTAGAATCTGCTTCAAATACCCAGATTTTATTATTTAGTAGAATATAGATATAATTAAGATTTCAGGCTGTAAATATTTTTGGTGAGCTTCCGGCTTCAGCACTATAATTAGCCGGTAAGCCATTTATTACAATCGATTTTTTGGTGTAAGTTGGAGTTGTAATAATTTTATCAATTGATAAATCTTTTTTTAGAAGATAAAATCATCCGTCAATCGCAAAATCATATAAATTTAAGCTTTTAATATCATTTTCATCAATAATTCAATACTTAGAAGAAAACCCACTAATTCCAGGCTTGTGTCTGAAAATTTGATTTCCAGTTGCAGACAGAAGATAGAGATTTGAATTAAATGTTTTAACTCATTTTACTTCCTCCCAAGTTTTTTGTCATTCTACATTAACATAACTAAATTCTTGTTTATAAAATTTCAGTAATCTGTATGATTTTGTAAGAACAAAAATATCTCAATCCGGAGAAAGATCCGATGCAATAGCCTCTTCTCAGTCTGGATAATTATAACTTTTTGCCTCTTCTCATTTTATATAAGGTCCTATTATTCCATTTTTTCATACAAAATAATATTTTTTCTGAAGTTCAAAAATTCATCCAAGAGAGAAATTATTTAACTCAATTAAGGCTTTATCTTTGGTTAGCTCAAATGATTCTATTCAGTTAGCTTGTTTTTTTAAGATTGAAATATGGTCTAATAATTTTTTTACATCATTTAAAAATATTTGCTTATCTCTTACTTCAAATATGAGGTTTTCAGCATTTTTAATATTTGCATAAAAAATATCTTTATTTCCTAAATCTTTGTTGGTTCTTTCTAGAATTAATTTAGCTTCAATAAGTTTATTTTTGTATTCTACAGGGACTGAACTAGATACATTTTGTGAAATTATTCCTGAAATAATTAAATACAAGAAAAACACAGAAACTACAACTCCCGTCGAAAATAATCCTATTTTTATATATTTATTTTCAAAATCTATTTCTTTTTTAATTCTTTCTATCCAGTAAGATATTTTCTTATTTTCTACCATTCTATCCTTTAAAACAAGGAAATTATTTTTGATTTTTTCAATATAATCAGCCCTATTTTCTATTACCTTTTCTTGTGAATTATTTAATATAACAATATCATATTGTCATTCTGTCTCTTCTTCTGCGATAATTTTCTCTATTATTTCTAATTTTTTAGAAGTGTCATCAATTAGTGAAATCTCTAAAATATCATCTTTTGAAATGTAATTTAGAAGCTCGATATTTGAGATATAAATATTGTCTCCAGTATTGATAATTCAGCTAGAAATAAACGAAAACTCAAGATTTTTTCCCTGCATTCCATCTGCAATATTTATGATTTTGTTGTTTTTAATTAAATAAGCCGAATAATTTCATAAAATTGAGAAATGTAGAGTTCAACTCGTTATTATTCACACGAAAATATTTAGCTCAGACAGGTTATAATCCCTTGATAATTTATTGATTTCTTTATTTAATTTGTCTAAAGAAAGCGAAAAAGAGTTATAAGGATCTTTTGATATATTTGTAAGAAGAATATCTATTGCGAGGTTTTCAATTAAATTAACCAGATTTTTATCTATAAAATTAATCTGAATTATCGCTTCAAGACCAACATCAATGGCTATTTTTTTCGTTGTTACAAATTTTTTTTCATTTAAAATTGGTAATTTATTTCTCTTGATCTCTATGTTTAGCATAAAGTTTTTTGGGTTTATTAAAAATAATTAACTATAAATCATCAAGCATTTTAAGAACATCATCTGCAGAAGCTGCATCATCATCAGCTGCTTCAGCTTTTTTGATTTTTTCTCTACTTTCTTTTGTTTGGAATTCTTGCCATTCAATTAAGTGTTTTTCATTTAAATTTTTGATTTCGTCTTGATATTTTGACTCAAGTTCTTCAAGTTTTTTTCTTTCAGTCTCCAATATATCAAACAATCTATCAACCTGCTCATCAGTCATAGAAGGCAGAATATCAAACCAGTATTGTTTTTCATTATTATCCATTGATTCTGTGTTTAGAACCAATTTTGTAAGCTCACCATATTGATTTGCTATCTCATCTAAAATATTAAAAACAAATCAGTCTTTTGTTATTTGTGCCATTTTTGTAAAATTAAAAATTAAACTAAATTTATTATAGCGTGTTTTGCTTTTTTTCAAAATTTTTTTTAAAATTTGCACTCTTTTAAAATTACAAAAAAAGAGTCTCAATTTTTGCTTTTTATAACAAAATATGATAAAATAAACTCATTACAAATATAAAAATAAAAATGAATTCCGTAGATAGATTATCACATACAAATACTTTTGAACAAAATCTTGAAATATTAAAAGAATATACCGAGGGGTTATTGAGGTTAAAAATGGAAAAAACTAAAGATAAAGTAAAGGATAAAGTCGATGATATTTTAGAAAATAGAAAACCTAGTTTATTTGATAATTTTAAAAAATTACTTCAAACAGATGTAATGGATTTATTTTGAAATAGTGCTGAAAATCAGTCATTAGATAGTTATGAATCACATAGAGAAGATAGAAATGATTATATCCCTTATGATTTAGAATTTTGAGAAGCCATATGAGAATCTTCTAGATTTGCTGAGATTTATCCTGGATTTAGAGGATATTTTATAAGTTGAAAAAAATCTTATTTTGATAGAAGTTCAAATCTATGGTCAAAGAAGAAAAAATTATCAGATTTAAATTTAAAACCAGACACTACTAAGAAATCTTATACTTACGCTGGAATAATAGTTTCTTGAACTATTTCAATTCCGCTTCCAGATTGAAGTTTACCAGACATAGAAAGTCTGCATTTTAATTGAAAAAATGTACCAATTTTTCAAATTGACCAAAATAATTGTATCTATATTACATCGAGTGAGAATCAATATGTGAGTTTTAAATTCTATACTAATCAAAAATTACCTGTTATAGAACCAATTTCAGAAGATAGCGAGAAAATTATTTTTGATAAATTAACAAAAGAAACCAGGAATTTACTAGATTCTTTTGGATGAAATTCTTGAATTGATTCTGCCGGAAAAATTAGAGATTACATAATAAAAACCAAAAAATATTCCGCTCATCTGCAGTGAACTCTGAGAAATAAAACAAATTCTAAAAATTATATCACAAATCTTGATAAATCCGAAGAGCTAGAATGTTTCTCAGCAAATTCGCTTTTTGTGGCTTTGTGTAGAGAAATATGATTGAAAGCAAGATTAATAGTATGAAATATAGTGCAAACTTTAGACAAAAATTGAAAAAGTCTACTTTCTTCAAATAATTGACATGCTTGGAGCGAAGTATGGAATGGACAAAACAAAAAATGGATTAGATTTGATGCGACTCCAACTCAGAAAGAAAACTGAAATGATATTGAGCAAAATATGGATAATTGAGAAAATGAAAAAACACCAGCAGAAATGATAAAGGAATTATTACAACAAGCTCGAGATGATAATATAGCGAAAGAGTGAGAAAAACTAAAAGAAACCATAGAAAAATTAGAAAAAGCTAGTTCAAAAGAGGAAATCAGGATATTATTAGATAATTCCTGATTAAGTACTTTTACAAAAGTGGCTATAAATAAAATCTGAAATGAAGAAATAATCAGACAAGAAAGGGGGCAAATCCAAAAATTAGATGATGAAAAAGAAATTGATAAAGCTGTAAAAAATTCTTTACTTGATGATGAATTTAAAGATAAACTTAGGGATTATGCGAGAGAATTAAAGAAAAAAATTCAAGAGGAAAGGAAAAGAATGTATGATGAGATGCAAAGAATGGGATTTAGAGAAGAAGAATTACAATTATACAAACTCTATAAAACACTCGAAAAAGAATTAATGCCAGAAGTAAAAAAACAAATTAGAGCACTCGTTAAAATACTTCCACATAAATTTAAAATAATAAATAATGAAAATGAATATTTTACTTCGGGCTCTGGTATTGGTAGCATGGGGAAATTAGTAGAATATGAACTCATACATGATGCAAAAATATTTACAAGAAATCAAGAAATAAGAGAATCAAGTGAGATAAATATGTTTGAGACTATAATAATAGATAGATCTGGAAGTATGGGATATTTTACAGAAGATAATTCTCCACTCAGAGAAGCCGTAAAGGCTTCAATTATAAGAGCTAAAGTACTCGAATATTTTAAGGTAAAATTTAGTATAATAATTTTTGATACTGCAATGGAGGAAATAATGGAATTTGGAGAAAAATTTAGTGATAGAAAGAAAAATAATATTCCATCAAGATTAATGAGGGCAATTGCTAAAAGTGGAGGAACTGATATTTGAAAACCTCTCACCTATACTCTGGAATCTATGAAAAAATATGCTCACAAAAATTGATTAAAATCTTTTGGAAATATTTCATTCTTATGAGATTGATCTCCGACTGATTGATTAAAAGACAATTGATTAAAAGCTCTAATATCTCAAATCCGAAAATCCTGATTCTGACTCACTGCCTACTATGTAAATGGATCAGCTCAAAATATAGATTGATTACAGGAATACTTCTGAACCGAACAAAGCTGATGAACTGTAATTGTAGGAAATGTATCAGAGCTTACAGATAAACTAATCGGCTCCTACAACGAAAATCTTAAGAAAGTTATAAAAAAATACACAAAATAATAATTTTAATTTTAACCAAAAAACATTATGACAGTAGATAAAAATAGTTCAATTTTGCCTAAAATTCAACAGCCAACAAATCCACCACAAACAACCAATTGACAAAACAAAGTCGTAAAGACCAAACTTGTCAAACTAGATAATCTAATTGAGGGATTACAAAAATCATTATTAATTAATGACACTAATATTCCAATATTAAGACAATTTCATTATGGCAACACGGACTATGATATATTGATAAAAAATAATTTTGAAAAAAGCTTTTCTTATCTTTTTGGTTTAGTAAAAGATAATACGTCATCTAATAGTTCTGGTAGATATATCTCAAAAGGTCTTTTCAATGATAAATTTTTATTTAAGATTAAACAAGTCTATACTCAAGATGATTTCTATATTTTTGAAGATACTGATTGAAATTTTTTTCATGCAATGATTATGGATTTTGATAAAAACTGAATAAATTCGGGATCATTAAAAATATGAAAACCTCCTATAGATACAGAGAGTAATAAGGTTAGATGATTTATAATAAATAATACAGCGACTTCTATTGGACTTATAAAAGATAATAAAACAATTTCTACATTAGTTTGAGATTTGATAGTTGTGGTTAATAAGGATTTTTGAAGCGTAATTGTTGTAAATGAGAATTTATTAGAATATATGAGACTTGATGAGAATTGAGTGCAGACCCCACAATGAAATCCTATGGCTCATCCTTATTGAACTATAGAAAAAATGAAAATTGATAAGAATTCAAATTTTTTGCTTTTAATATCTAAATATAGTGCTACATCTAAGTTTAGTATAAGCCATAAACTTCATATAGTAAATAGGAAAACACTTGAAGAAATACAAAGTTTTGACAATATAGTTGATATTTTACAAATTGATAATAAAAATGATCTAACTTGTCTTTCAAAAGATTGAAGCCTTGTAAGTATAGATACGAATTTTGATCAATTTCCAGTTTGATTTGTTGACTCAGGAACTATCTGAAAAAAGCAAGTAACTGAAATAAAAAATATTGCTCAATCTCAATTAGAAGCTGTTCTCTCAAATGGATGAATTAAAATAGATATGAAGGAATTAGATAGTCTGAAAGCAAAAAATGGAAATTGAAAAGAAAAAAATCATGAATCAATCACAAAACTTTGGGAGACAAAAGTTTGAGAAAAAACTTTAAGAGAGTTATTTAATGAGGCGGATAATGAGGAAAAAATAGAAATAGTAACAAGTGCTTTATTCCATATAAAATATGACCCCGCAGTAAGTGCCGTTCCTTGAATAACTGATAGTATGGAATTAGAAATAAATAATAAAATATTTGAAATAAGATTGAAAGTTTTGAAAGAAAAATTAAAGAATATAAGCGATACTTTAGAACAAACTAAAAACAGCAATGAAAATGAATCTTATAAATATTTTCCTACTCTAATATCGCTCCAACTTCAATTGAATGAACTTAAAAAATCTAGATCTCAAATACCAATTCTAGATGAAAGTTTAGATAAAAATATATCTGAAATTAGTTCAATTTTAGATTCTGAGATATTGAATTTTAGAACAAAAAATGAGTGAGAAATTTCAAAAACAATAGATAATAATTTTGATAAAATAAAAACTTTCTTAGATTCTATATATTTTCTAGCTCAAATCACTCAAGTATATAGCACTGAACTTTATTCCCAAACAGAAACTCTTATTGATTTTTTGAAAAATGATAAGAAAAATGATTATAAAAATAAATTAAAAGATATAATATCATCTAGAGTAACAGAAATTCAAACTCTAGAAAAAGCTAAAAAATTAGAAGAAGAAAATGCGCTAAAATTGCAAATTAAAGAAATAGAAAATAATATAAATGAACTTTGAAAAATAATCGATTCTGTAGAGGAAGAAGAATATCTAGACATTTTAATGAAAACAGATGCTCTTTATGTAATAATAAAAAAGGATTTAGAAAAATTACCAAAAAGTGAAGCTGAAAAATTATATGTGAGTTTAAAAGGGCTTTTCTTAGAGAGAAAACAAAAAATCAGACTAAAAAAACTTGATTCAAAATGAGTTATTCACTCGCTTGATGAATATGGAATTGATACGGCTCTTTATTTTTCTGATAGAGTGAAAAAACAAATCTGATTTAAAATAATGTGAATTAGAAATGCCTCTTGAAATATAAAACTAGAGATTAATTATGATGACGGAACTATATTTAATATTGATAGATATTTACAGGATTCCTCAAAATATTCTCATGCTATTGCTTTTGACAAAATAGAGACAGAAATGACCCAAAAAGATTTTATCTTATTACAAAAAAATCTGGCTTCTTGGCAAAAATCAGGAAAGAAAAAATTTGAAGAATTAAAAAAGAAATTTAGAGAAACAAAAGAAAAAGCTGAAAAAAAGGATATTTCAACTCAAATAAAAGAATTAAAACAAAGTTATATAAAAGCTCGTTCGATTGAAGTATTTGCCAATAATCTTGCTAATAAATTAAATCTAAATCCTAGATCTAGACTAGAACTTCCAAATACTAGATTTATAGTACTAGATGAAGAAAAAAAATTATTAGGTGATATGAGTATTGGGCTTGATATTCAAAAATCAGGACAAAAATGAATTGATATATTGGAATGACCTCCATGAATTGGTAAGACTGAAATTTGTAGATTTTTTGCTGCAAATACAAATAGAGAAATAATAATAGTACAATGCTCGAAAATGGATCCAGAAAATTTATTTTTCTCATCTCAATTAAAAGCCTGAGAAACATCTAGACAACCAGCAGAATGGATTTCATACATGAAAAAACCTGGAACTTTAATACTTTTTGATGAGATAGACAAGTTAAACTCTCAATCTTTTGAGAGGTTGCATAGTTTATTTGACTCAGGTAAAGCAATTTATGACCCACAACTTGGTTGGATAAAAGCAAATCCAGATTGTTTATTTGTATGAACCAGAAATTCTTACGAAAAAATGTCTAATCCAATAGTTTCTAGATCTGTTATTCATATGGTAAAAGCGCCGAGCGAGTTAAATGAAGCCTTCAAAGTATCAAAATATACCGGAATCGAATTTTTTGAAAAACTGAATTTTGAGGAATTCAAGAAATTATTTACATGAGATATAAACAATTATACTGATGTAAGTATTGCCAAAATAACCGAAATATTATCTGATATAAAATCATTAATTAAAATATTTAATTTACTAAGAATTAAACAAAATTCTGATAATTATCAAGAAAAATTTGAATATGAAATATCATACAGAGATGCCGAGCAGATATTTTGAAGATTTAATAAATCCCAAAATACTTCATTTAAAGAAAAGGCACTTGAAATATTGGTTCCAAAAGCTAGAGCAGTAGTATCTGAGAGTGAAGAAAAAGATATTCAAGAAAAGATTATGAGAGATATTGTAGAGGATAGTATTGATTAATTTAAAAGATAAATCACGATGAAAAATAATCTAGATACACATATTTTTAAAGACAGTGCTGATTATAAAACTCTAGAAAATATACTAGAGTCCTTAGATCATATAAAACCAAAGTTTATCTCAAGGCAAGTTTATAATTCTAAGAAATGAGATATTTTAAGTAAGACTTGATTCGATAAATATTGAGATTTTTATGATTTATATTTACCAGAGGATTTAAAAGTATGAGAACAATTATATATAATTAACTTATTAAACAAAAAATTTAACCTAGAAAGATATTCAAAAATCGATGAAATAATATCAAAAACAAAAGTAATAGTATGAGTAATAACAAGAGTAATGTGAGATAATTCTGAAGAATATCTAAAATCTCTTTCAAAAGAATATGGCCTAGATGTAGAAATACTTAAAAAAATTTCTAAACATAAATTAGTACCAAATAAAGAAACAAAGGATTTTATAAGACAGATAAAATCTCAAACCACTTCAAAAAAATTAAAAACAGAAGAAGATTTTGAAGTTTGAACAAGCGAACTCTCTAGGCTTTTTTCTAAAGAATTTAGCCTAACATTTTTTAGAAAATGAATAAATATGTTAAGACTATGAATGGAGACTATTACTCAAGCAGAGCAAGAAGGCCTAATATGAAAAAAATGAAAAATTGTTTTACATGACGAAACTGAAAATTTAGATGAAAAAGAAAGATTACTTAGAGATAAAATATTAATTGATGATTTAAAAGAAATATTATTTAAAATAAGAGAAACTTGACGTAAGGATTTAATAGAAGAAGCAGAAATAAAAGTTACAAATACTATTATTTGAGTTTTATTTGAATATCCATATCAATTAACAGAAAATGATTATGGTTTTCAGCCAAATAAAATATTATCAAGTAAAGAAATTTATTGTATATGATATAGTTTATTGTGACATGCTTTTTTAAGTGAATTAGGTATTTCACATAAATGATTGATTATACCTGGGCATTCAGCACTTGAGGTCAATATTTGATGAAAAAAATATTTCTTTGATCCTTCAAAAGCTAATCAAATAATTCAGTTTGAATATTGAAGAAAAGTTTGAATATATAAGAAAATTAAGTCAATAAGTGATAGTTTTTCCTTTTCAAATTTTGGTAAATCTTGAAATGTTGAGGAAGTTTTATTATCTCAAATATATATTAATAAATGATATTATTCGTTAAGGAAAACAGAAGCATTAAAAATGTATGATAGAGCTATAGAATTAAATCCTAGAATTAATTGAGCTTATAATATTAAATGAATTATTTTATGAAAAAATAAAGCTTCAAAACTTTATGAATTTACAGGTAAGTTATTAGTTTGAAAAGAAGATTATATAGAAATATTATATAGAAAAGAAAAGAAGAAAATTAAAGAGTTAGTAAAAAATAGAGATTATGAAGGATTAAGAGATTATTTATTAAGTTTTTATTAAAATTTAACAATTATCTTAAATTTCTCTCAAAATCCTCTAGTGCTAGTTTTCTCATTGATATTTGGTTTTTCTCATATTCCGTCATTTCTCAGAAAGTCTTAGAGTTTCAAATTGGTTCAAAAGCATTTGACCATCAGAATTTATTTCATCTTGGAGTCTCTGGGATATATCAATCTAATTCTCAATAACCTGTAATATATTTATCTCAAGTATACATGCAAACTCCAGTTATAGCTTTTGCCGTCCTGTCACTAACTCATCTCATCATTTTAAATATTACATCAAGTCATGGTCAGCTATCATCAACTATATATTTTACAAATGGTCCAGGAAATCATTTTAACGAATTTATAAACAATCAAGTATCTTCAACAATTACAGGTCTTCCTAAAATGCCCCAAACATCTTTTGCCTTTCTTTTTACAATTTCTAAAACATCCATTGACTGGATTTCTGGAATATCTCAGCCATATGCCTTATCTATTTTTATTAAATCTAGATTGGTATATCATTTTAATTCCACTCACAAAATAGCTCTCATTTCCTTTAATTTATGAGGATTTGTGGTTCAAAAAGTTAAGTTGTTCATAGTTTTTTTAATTAATATTAAACTGATAATTCTCTAATCAAACAATCCAAAGCTATATTTACTCTATTTATATCGTCTTGGTAATAAATATGTGTGGTAGATGAAATAGTTTTATGGAATTTCAAAAAATTTTCACATTCTTTTTTTGTAGATGAATATTTTATAATATTTCTTTCTAAAATTTGTTCTATTAATACAGAGACAGAGTCAAAATAACTGGCATTACATCTCGCTTTATCAAAATTTATTGATCTATGTCTAATATCATCAAAATCATCTAAATAATTGGATCTCAGTATTTTAAGTCTTCTAACGATTTTCTCTTTTTCTTCTGGAGTTGTTGGGATTTTAAGTGTTTTATGCTCCATTCATTTCTTCTTTAATAATTGATTATATTTGTTCAATATTTTAAATTTGTTATGTCATTTATATCAACTCATTCAGATAATATCATCTACTTCTAAAGTGAATGATTCTACTTTCCTTAAAAAATCAATTTTCTTTAAAGCGTTTCTGTATTTATTGGCACATCTTATAAGAAATGGATCGCGTCCATGTTTATTTATGCTTATTTCTTTTTTTAGAAAAAGGGCCAATATTCTTTGTCTTATTTTATCTTCTAAAGAATTCACATCTCTAATGTCAATATTTCCACGAATAATTTCATTTATTAAATCTCTTTTTCTAAATACTAGAACTTTAACAGGATCAAGTATATTATGCCTGTGCGGAAACATATTTAGGATTTTATTTCTATCTGCAAAGCTAAGTATGTTTCATTTTGGAACTTTGATTCACAAAGCTCATTTTAAATCTTTTGGATATTTTTCTCTTAATATATCTGGCCGATATTCAGCCTGTTCTTTCATAACTTGTGCTATTTCTAAATTAGAAAGAGTACAATTAACTAAAAATTTCATATTTATTTTTTTAAATAATTAAAATTTATCTCCCATTCAATTTCTCTACAACTCAATTCATTCTCTTTACTTTTTCTGGGTCTAGATTTAGAAAATCTCACTGTTTATTAAGATGGGTAGATACAAGAAAAATATCTGCAAATTCAGAAGAATCTATAATATTTTTATCGTTAGTTCCGCTGGCAATTCAGACTGGATGGTCTCCACTAAATTCTCTGATTTTTCTAAGCTTTTCAATATCTACGGCTTCTCAAGTTCCGGGTCCGCTGGTTGTTGTTACATCAAGATATTTTCTTCATTGTGCACAAGCAAATTCTAGATTCTCAACTGGAGGCTGGTATTTAAAAGCCACTCATCAGAAAAGTATTCACTCCCATTCTAAATAATCTATTCTTTTCTTGTTAATATCTTGATTGTTATAACCTGGATTTATTCACTTGATTTCAGGATTATCTACCCAAATTCAATCCACCCTACATCATCTCATTTGCATAAAACCAACTTCATTAACTGTACCATACAAATTATGTCATAATAAATTTATTCACATCCAAATTTTCTCAAATTCTCCTCTTGTTTTTTCAAATATATCAACTAATTCAAACCAAGAAATATTATGATTTATCAAAAAAACTCAATGCAAATTATTCTCAACTGCAATTTTTACATTTGTTATAGTTTGCTCCAAGCTATCCGCGTGAATTACAGCAAGCACCGATACTTTATCCGGAAATGATTCTCTAAATTTTGTGGTCATAATTACAATTTATTAGAATCTAAATTCACCTCAATATATTTTTTTCTTCAAAATAGTCATTCAGTATAGAATTGTTTTTTCTCCTCATCAAATTTTATGCTTTTTTCAGAAGAAAAATGCTTCTTTCAGGTTTTATCAAGCAAAATATTTTCTAATTCTTTTCTTGCCTTAATTAATCAAATATTTTCAAAATAATCAAAATTAAACCAATCAAAATATTCTCATTTAGGTGTAATCTGCTTTCAATTTATATTTATTAAAATTGCTCACTTATCTTTTATACCTGCTACAATTATTCATGTTTTTTCTAATTTACTTGTGTTAAAATGCTCATAAATTTCTCACTCTGGAGAAAGTCTCTTTCCAGTTTTATCAAATAAAACACATCATTTATTTATTGATTTTCAAACAATTAATCAAAATTCTTTTAATCCACTAACATCAAATGAATCAAAATATTCTCACTCCGGAGATATTCTTTTTCAATCTCTATCAAATAAAATCCCTCCATGCCGTCTTATGTCTTTGGTAATTAATCTGATTTCACCAACAATAAGTCAAAATTCATCAAATCTCCATAAATCAAATCAGTCGTAAATTCTATCTTCATGAGGAGATATTTGTTTCCATGTTGCATCAAATAAAAGGTTTTTCTCTCATTTTGTTACTTTTATTACTCAATATTTTTCTAAATTATGTAAGTCAATTCAATCATAATATTCTCACTTCGGAGATATTTGTACTCCATTTTTACCGAGTAATACCTTTCATTCTCATATTACTTCTGCCTCTATTAGTGTAATATCTTTTAAATTATATACTTTGATATTTTTATAAAATTCTCCCTTAGGTGTAACTTGCCAACCCATTTTATTTATTAGAACTTCTCATTTTCATTTAATTTCTGCTTTTATTAATCAGATTTCTGTCAAACTAAGACCTTCATAATATGTATTTTCTTCAGAAATTTGTCTTCTCCATTGATCAAGTATAATCCATCATTTTCCTCTTATATTAGCCCACAGCATATACATTCCTTCAAGTGAAATCGACTTAAATTCTAAATAATAAATTCATTCTGGAGATACTTTTTTCCCATTTGTATCAAGTAATATCAATCATTTTCCATTTACACCTACTGGTAATATTCATAAACTCTTAATATATTCTAAATCAATTTTTAAATAAAATTCTCCCTCTGGAGATACTTGTTCTCATTTTTCATTTAGTATTATCCATCATTTTCACTTTACTTCTACTCATATTAATCAGATTTCTCTTATTTCTGGTTTTATTAAAATATCACTAAACTCTTTTACTTCTCAAGTTTTTAGATATTTTATAAAATATCAACCGTGTTTTGAAAAAATAGATATATCTTCGCCATTTGAGAGAAGTCAAGAAACTGCTCTTTCTTCTAGTAATACCTCTTGTGTATTATCTTTAACTACTTTTTTGTAGATGTGCAGAGTAAGACTATTTTTTAATGTATCTATATTAATATCACCTAAGCTTTCTTCTGCAGTTCTTGAAAATAATATAGCTTTATAAAATACCTGTAACGCAATAGCGAAAAAATCATTATCTTCTAGAAGATTCATTAAATCACTATATTCCTCGATTGTAATTATGCCAAGATCAGTTTGTGCTCTTTTTATAATACCAGAAAAATATGCCTGATTCAGTCACTTAAATTGCTTCACACAAAGTTCAAATCCCTTCAAAAAAGCTTCTTTACTAATAGCTTCTTCCGTGTTTTTACAAACTGGAGTTTGTATCATATCTTCCGGAGATATATTTAATTTTTTTGCCATAAAATATTTTGGTTAAATTAATTATTTTTTATTTCAAATCTACAGGCAATTCATTTTCATTTACTGGCTCTAGATACTCTTTCATTTCCTCAATACGAAATTCGGCAAAAATATGTTGTTTACTTCAAAAAAATCACTTTTCTATTATATAATTTCTTTCAGAATCATAAATATATTTATATCATTTTTTCAATTTATATAAAACTCAATTTTCCCTGAAATGAATAGTGTATTTATTACCTACTTTTGATTGTATTATATCGCCCACAATTAAGTATGAATTTCCTCAAAAAATCAAAATATCGAATTTTCAAGTTTTTTTATCGAAAATATAAACTCAATTATTTCAATTTTCTCTAGTTATTATAGTTGGTTTTCAATTTAGAAGGTTAGCTATATCAAAATATTTAACTTTAGTTAAGGCACTATCTATGACTTCTAATCTAGATTCCTCTTTATTAAATCTTAAAAGACTCATTCATTCACTTGTACTTATCGAAACCAAATTATCTCACACATCTTTTATCTCAAAGCCATGTTCAGAATATGAATTTGCAATTAGCTTTAATCAATCTGGTTGTTTGATATATGTATTATATACATTAATTTTCTCTGATTCTTGTCAAAGAGTAGTTGTAATAAATTTATCATTAATTAGAATATCATTAAATTCATTTGATGAAAGCCATTTTACAGACCAAGAATATGTGTTATTATCTTGTTTTTCCGATAATATTTCCAATAATCATTTTTTTCAATTTTCATTTTGAGTTTTTAATGTAGTATCTAGATTTCAAGATACTGAAGGAATAATCTCTAAATCTACAACTCATAATATTTTCTCAACCTCAAAAAAATATTTTTTATTATAAAATGAATATAGATATCATATTTGTTTAAATTCAAGTCTAGGATTAATATTTTCACTTACTCAAAAAATCATTCAATTATCAAGTATTTTTACACTTTCTAGGTCTTTGCCTAGGAAATATATTTCTCAATCAGATACCGCACAAATTTGGGTTTTAGAATTTACTTTATATTCAAAATATCTAGCTTCTGGAACAAGGTCATTTCAATTTACTAATTCTTTTAAATTCTCACATTCAGGAATAATTAATTTGTATTCTTCTAATTCGTTCATTAAATGATGTACAATAAAAACAATATCTAATTTTTTCTCAGATGTATTTTCAAAATAAGCTTCAATAAAATATTTATTTTCATTTCAATATAATAAATTCACTTTTGAGAATATATCTTGGGCTATTTTAAATGATTTTTTATCACGAAAAAATCATAACAAATAATCTCTTTCTTTTGTAGTTATTGGCATATCAGAAGCAAATCTCTCATAAATATTTACAGTAGTAGAATTTGGCTTTTCAATATCGAGTACAGCTCAAGCCTTTTGTTCTGTTAGAGCTATTAATCTCGCAGTGGTTCTAGCTTTTTTTACATCTTTAGGACTTTTACAATATTCATGTTTTGCAGTACAAATGACATTCCCCTCTGTCATTTGAGGATTTGTCTCTGGAGCTGGTAGTCATTTTGCTAGTGCTATTACTGCCTTTCCGAAATTTCTATGTTTAGAAATTATATTTTCTTGTCCCATAATTAATTAAATTAAAATATTAAAAGTATTATTTATTTCAAATTTACAGGTAATTCATTTTCATTTACTGGCTCTAGATATTCTTTCATTTCTTCAATACGAAATTCGGCAAAAATACGTTGTTTACTTCAAAGAAATCACTTTTCTATTATATAATTTCTTTCAGAGTCATAAATATATTTATATCAATTTTTCAATTTATATAAAATTCAATCTTTAAAATAATGGATATAATATTTATTTCCTATTCTTGACCTTATTTGATCATTATTAATTTCAGTATATCAATCTATTATATTAATTAAAATATCTAATTCTCAAGTTTCCTTATCAAAAAGTAAAACCCCTCAATTAACTATTTCTTTAACCATTACAGTTGGTTTTCAACTAAGAAGATTATCTATATTTATAATATCCATATTCATTAAAGCGCTGTCTATTGCTTCCAATCTAGATTCTTTCTCATTAAATTTATAAAGACTGTCTCAGTCATCTGTACTTATTAAAACAAGATTATCTCACATATCTTTAATTTTAAAATCATGGCTAGAATATGAATTTGCTATCAGTTTTAATCAATCTGGTTGTTTGATATATGTTTCATATATATTTATCTTTTTTCACTCATTTTCCTCTCAATTAACTGCTGTAATAAATCTATCATTTACTATAAAATCATCTTCATTTAATATAAGTTCTTTTATATTCCATAGTAGCTTGTGTCCTTCTTGTTCAGATACTTCCAGTAATGATTTTTTTCAGTCTTCATTTTGAACTTTGAAAATATCTTTAAAATTAGAATCATTTAGACTTTCTAAATCTACAGCCCGAGGCATTCTTTTTATTGGTGAAAAATCATTATTATCGAAAACACACAGGTATCATATTTTTCGACCTTTTTCATACTCTTCTACACAAAAAATCATTCAATTATCAAGTAATTTCACACTTTCGAAGCCTATATCTAAGATAAATATTTTTCAATCAGACACCGCACAAATTTGAGTTTTAGAGTTTATTTTATATTCAAAATATCTAGCTTCTGGGACAAGGTCATTTCAATTTTTTAATTCCTTTAAATCCTCACCTTCTGGAATTATTAATTTGTATTCTTTTAAATCTCCAATTATAGATTCTAAAAATCTAGTAAAATCAAGATATCAATCTTCATTTTTTAGAAGATAATTCACTGCTCATTTATTCTCATCTCATTGCAATAAATTTACTTTTGAAAATACATTTTGAGCAATTTTTCTAGATTTTTCATCACGGAGAAATCATAGCAAATAATCTTTTTCTTTCTGAGTTATTGGCATACCAGAAACAAATCTGCTGTAGATATTTACAACTGTAGAGTTTGGTTTTTCTATATTTAGAACATCTCAGGCTTTTTGTTCTGTTAGGGTTATTAATCTCGCAGTAGTTCTAGATTTTTTTATATCTTCTAAATTTTTACAATATTCTTGTTTAGCACCATCAATAATATCATCTTCTGTTATTTTAGAATTATCCTCAGAATCTGGCAATCACTCTGTAAAAGCGAATAATTCATCGAAATTTTTAGCTAATTCATCTCAAATTTTTCCGTAATCCATAATTAATTTAATTAAAATATTAAAAGTTTTTTATATTAAAGTTACAGGTAATTCATCTGCATCTATTGACTCTAAATATTCTTTTGTATTCTCAAAACTTTCATCTAAATAAATACGATCTCAAAATAATCATTTTTGTATATATTCAGCTCAATAATTATGATTGTATTTATATCAATCTTTCAATCTATACAAAACTCAGTTTTTCCAGTAATGAATAAAGTATTTATTCCCAACTCTTGATCTTATTTGGTCACTATTGACTCTATGAGTGAAATTAGTTTCTTCAATTAACATCTTAACTATTCAAGTTTTTTTATCAAAAACATACAATCCAAATCATCATTTATCAACTTCTTCTTTAGTTATTACGGTTGGTTTTCAGCTAAGAAGGTTATCTATTATAACGGAACTCATATTCATCAAGGCACTATCTGTTGTTTCTAATTCATTCCCCCATTTATTATATCTATAAACACTTTGTCGTCCATTTGTTTTTATTAATATAAGATTATCTCATAAATCATTTAGTGTAAAATAAGAGTTTTCTTTTTTTGCTGAAGTCGTGTTTACTCTCTTTAGATATCAACATGCGATACCAATATCTTGTAGTTTTATATAGGTGTAAAAAAAATCCGTATTTTCTCAACGAGAAATAGAAGTAATAAATTTACCATTTACTATAATGCCATTATTATTTTCTGCTAAGAGTGTTTTAAATTCCCATTCATTTTCCTCTTTGTTTTCTTTTGCCATTTCTAATAATCACTCTTTTCAACTTTCATTTTGAGTTTTAAACACAATATTTAGTTCAGATGATAGAGATGGAACAATATCCAAATATGGAATTCATGGCATATTACGAACTTCAAAAAATCATTTTTCACTATAAAATTCATATAAATGTCATGTTTTTCTTTGTCAAGATAATAAATCTTCTCATTCATTTTCACTTATTCAATGTATGAGTCAATTTTTAAGCAATCCTGCATTATCCAAAGAGTCATCTAGAAAAAATATTTTTCAATCAGACACAGCACAAATTTTAAATTTTCAGTTTAATTTGTATATATAAAATTTTTCTTCTCATTTTAATTTATCCAAGCTTGATTCATTTTTTTCTTTCATTTCTCTAATATCCTCAGCTTCATCAGGAATAATTAGCTCATATTCTTTTAATTGTTTAATTATATATTGCACAAACCAAAAAATATCTAGTTTTCAATCTTCATTTTTTAGAAAAGATTCTATAAATTCACTATTTTCATTTCAATATAATAAATTTAATTTAGACAATATATCTTGAACTGTTTTTTGAGTATTATCATCACGAAAAAATCGTATTAAATAATCTTTTTCCTTTTGAGTCATTGGAGTTTTAAAAACTAATTTAGCATAAACGCTTAAAGCAGAAATATTAGAATTTTTAATATCAAGCGTATCTCAAGCTCTTTGCTCTGTTAGAGCTATAATTCTGGCTGTAGTTCTAGATTTTTTTATATCTTCTGGCGTTTTACAAAGCTCATTTTTAGCCCCATCTATAACGCTATCTTCTAATATAGTTATTTCACCTAATATTTTAGTGCATCATCCACAAAGTGCTGATACTGCTTTTCAGAAGCTTTCTTGTTTCATAATCAATTTAATTAAAATATTAAAAGTAATTTATTTCCCCAAACTAAATTTCAGTCTTTCGTAGAATGTGCGAGTTTTTGTGAAACTTTCTGTGGCTAAATTTTTGTAGAATTTTGATTTTGAGTTTTCGTAGAGTCTGAGGTTTTCGTAATAACCATTTAGGTGATATACGAGATAATCTAGGTCATTTAGAATTTCGTAGAATTTGTCATAACTCACTCTTCCGTCTGAATATCTTGTCAATAATTCTTCTTTTAGACCATTTACAAATGTTTGAGAATCTTTTAATCTTTGTATATTTTCGGTATTTTTTAGTGATGGATTTTTAAGCACTATTTCGTCTAATTTATCTGATTCTAGACTATTTCTTATTACATTTGTTTTGAAAAAATCTTTTTGAGGAACTTTTACAATATCCATATTATTTGCATAAATTGTATTTAAATAATTTTCATAAGTCGTTCTTTCTCATAAAATACTATTTCCATACCGATTATTTCTGTATTGATTAGAGCAATATGTGTCATTATTGTAATTATAATATCTTCTACAATCGTCATAATTATTATAATTTGAATTATAATTATAATTGTAGTTTGAATTATTGTAATACTGATTATAACACGCAGTATCATTGTTATAATTGTAATATCTTCTACAATCGTTGTAGTTATTATATCCGGAATAGTTGTAATTGTAGTTATAATTTGAGTTATAGTATTTACTAGAACAATAAGAATCATTTGTATAATTATAATATCTTCTACAATCGTCATAATTGTTATAATTTGAATAACTATAATTATAGCTATTATTTTTATAATACTCGTTATAACACGCAGTATCATTGTTGTAATTATAATACCTTCTACAATCATCATAATTGTTGTAATTTGAGTAATTGTAGTTGTAATTTGAATTACTATTGTTATAATACTGGTTATAACAATAATTATCATTGTTATAATTATAATAACTTCTGCAATCGTTATAATTACTATATCCGAAAGAAGTAGTAATTTTTATTGAAAAAAACACAAAAGATATTATAATTAAAAATAATATTTTTCTCATATAAAATATAGGTTAAAAATTAAAAGGAAATTTAATAATATATAACTTTATTTTTGTGTTTGTCAAATTTTATTAATAAATAAATTTTAAAAATGAGCAAGAAAACAATATTTTTAGCTATTTTCTATAGTATTTTATTTTCAACTACTTTTTATATTTCGTGAATTTCCTGACTTTTTGACTCAATTCTTCTTTTGGCTTTCTATAGTATTTTATTTTATGGGATTTATTTTTTATATTCCAAACTCAGAAAAAGGAAATTAAAATCAGCTAGAGAATATTTACTATATTTTTATTCAAGAATTGCTGTGTTTATGCTGATAATTTTATGATTTTTTTGATCTCTTTTTTATTACGAAAATTCAATAAGTCCAGCAAAATTACCAGAATATACCATTTCAAATGGTAAAAAAATCGTAAAATTTCAAGGAATGGCACACATTTGAAGTGATGATTTTTATGGCAATATTAGAAATAATGTAATTACTTATAAAAAAGATTGATTTGTGTTATTTTTTGAATGAGTAAAACCTGGAAATGCCGTAAACAACGAAAAATTTAATAAAATGCTTGGAATTAAATTTTCTAAGCAAACTTATATCGATTTATCGAAATTATATTGACTTAGAGAACAAAGAAATAATGAATTTCTGTGACTGGTAAATACAGATGATTTCAATGTTGACACTACAATTGATGAGATAGTATCACAATACGAAGCCAAATATTGAGTAGTAACCAAAATGCAAAACCAAATAATTAAACAAGAAACCCCATTTGATGTTGAAAAATATGTAGCTGAAATTGTCTCTACTTTTAATGATAGAGAAATGAAAATTCTAATTTATGTAAATAGAGCGATAATGAATTTTATAGTAAAAAGCCAAACAATCCAGGATTTTGCCCTAGAAAAATCCGGAAGCAAAAATGTTTTTGATATTATTCTAAACAACAGAAATAAAATACTAGCCACGGAAATTCAAGAAACAGAACACAAAAAAATGTACGTCCTATATGGATTACTTCATTTCAAATGAGTATTTAATATTCTCCAAAAGTCCGATCCAAACTGGCAAATTGTGAGTGTAAAATATTATTATCCTGTGAAGTAGAGACAAAAAAATAAAATGTGATTGACAAATTTTATTTTTTTCTTATAAATAGGAAGATTTTATATTTTAACTTTTAAAAATATGATAAAAAATACGCCAGAAAATTCAAGTTTAGATCAAGAATTTGGAATTTATAAAGAAAATTCAGCAGCATTAATTATAGATTGATATCAATTTTTATTGAAATGAAAAGCCAAAGATAAAGTTGAAGAAAATTTTTTATCTCTAAATATGGAAGCCGATCATGAGACCTTGTATAATCCAAAATCTAAAGATTTTGAACTTTACATTTTACCTATTAGTAAAATTCCATGACTTAATCATGAAACTAGTGATAAGGTTTGAGAAATATTGAAATAGATTAAATTCTAAATATTTCCAAAAAAAATTGCCGTAAGGCAATTTTTTTTTAATCTAAAATCTCAGAAACTTTCTTTTTAACTTTTTTAGCAGGTCTTCACAAATTTTCTGTATGCATTCATTTTAAAAAATTACTTAAATCAGGTTGTTTTCATTCATTTAATAAATCATTTTCTGTTCCTAAGATTTTTTCTCAATCTTCTGGATGCATTCATTTTAAAAATTTTGCTATAGCCTGGCGCATTCAGTTATCATTTCATAAAACTATAATAGTTTTTCATCATTCTTCAGGGTTCATATTTACTTTTACAAATGAATTTTTTCATTCCTCTGTAATCATTCATTTTAAAAATTCAGATACATCTGGAAGCTCTCGTTTAGGAATTACAACTTTAGATGTTGCTGTTATTCAATCTAAACGTTTATTATGATTTTTCATATTTGTAAATATTAAAAATATTAATTTCTTTATAAGAAAATAATTTGATTTGTCAAATTGAATTTTGACAATGGGAGAATTTTTATTTAGAGTGATTTGTAGATTCCCGCCTTCGCGGGAATGACAGAAATTAAAACAGAATAACAGAAATCAACTAATTTTTTTGCTTTTTTTTGCTTTTTTGCATTATTTTATATAATAAATTTGTATATTAAATTTTTTTAGAAAAAATGGCGTCAAAAAGTAAGAAACAGAGGTCTAGATATAATCAAGAATTTAGGAATGTATTTTTTGGAATTGCATTGCTTTTTTTGTGAATTTTGGGATATTTCTGAGATGACAAGTCAGTTATTGGCTCTTATTTATCTTCATTTTTGGACTTACTTTTTGGTAATCAATTTAGATTTATTTTCTCTCCAGTTTTAATACTTTTGTGAGTTCTAATTTCATTCAAAAAACTTTATTGGAACAACACAAGAATAGTTGGACTTATGATTTTCTGGTTTTCACTGGATTCAATAATTTGATTATTTTTTCCAAGTGTGACAACCTGATTATTCGATATAAGTGGGTTTTTAGAAAGTATGTTTTGAAGAATTCCAGCTGTATTTTTTGTTATTTGAGGATTATTTTTATCTCTATATTTCATTTTTAAAATTTCGTATATTCAGGTTTTAAAAAATATACACTCTAATTTGCCTTCTTACTGAGCCGTAAAAGAGAATTTATCAAATATCAAAAATGATTTAAAAAAAGACTTAAAAGAAACTAAAAAATCAAGAGAAAAAGATGAGAAAATAAGCGAAATGGATTCTCTTAGAAAACAAATAAATGACATTGATAAATCAATTAAAAAAGAGAAACCAGAGAAGGTGAAAGTTGAAATTATTGAAAAACCTAGAAAAGTAGAAATAGAAAAAAAATCAATTTTTGAAATGTTTAATAAAAAAGATGAGAAAAAACCAGTTCAGACAAAACTTGATTTTACGAGTTGGGATTTTCCAAGCTCGGATTTGCTCAATATTATCAAAAATAAATGAGAAATTGATAATAGAATTGTAGAACAAAAATCCCTTGAAATTAAAGAAAAACTTCTTCAATTTAAAATAGATGTAGAAATGAAATGATATACAGTTGGACCAACTGTTATACAATACAAGCTAAAACCAAGAGAATGAGTAAAACTTAATAAAATTGAAAATCTTAAAAAAGATTTAACTCTTTCACTCAAGGCAAAAAGTATCCGTATTCAAGCTCCAATCCCAGGACTTGGACTTGTTTGAGTGGAAGTTCCAAATGAAAATAGACAAATTGTTTGAATTAGAGAAGTTATTGAAAGCAAGGAATTTATCTGAAATAAATCAAATCTTGTGCTGGCAATAGGTAAGGATATTAATGGGGATTATGTAGTTGGAGATTTATCAAAAATGCCCCATTTACTTATTGCAGGTCAGACTGGATCGTGAAAATCTGTTGCGATGAATTGATTTATTTTGAGCTTACTTTACAAGAATTCTCCAGATATGCTCAGGATGATAATGATAGACCCGAAACGCGTTGAACTTGGGATTTATAATGGTATTCCGCATCTTCTTACTCCAGTTATAAATGATGCAGAAAAGGCTCTAAATAGTCTAAAGTGGGCAATTGCTGAAATGATGAGAAGATATGATATTTTGACCCAAACTCGTTCTAGAAATATTGAAGAATACAATAAAAAAGTTCACAAAAAAGACAAGCTTCCAAATATAGTAATAATTATAGATGAGCTTGCTGACCTTATGATGAGAGGAAATAAAAAAGAAGTTGAGTGATCAATAGTTAGAATTGCACAAATGGCGAGAGCTGTCGGAATGCACTTAATTGTAGCAACTCAAAGACCATCTGTTGATGTTATTACCGGACTTATTAAAGCAAATATCCCATCTCGTATTGCATTTACCGTGGCGAGTTTGGTGGATTCTCGTACAATTATTGACAAGATGTGAGCTGAGGATTTACTCGGGAAATGAGATATGTTATATTCTCCAAGTGGATCTGTTGATGCCGAGAGAATGCAGTGAGTATATGTCGAGACTGACGAAGTAGAATCTGTAGTTAATCATATCAAGCGCACAATTGACCCTGCGATGCTCGAAAATATTTACGATAAATCAATAGTTGAATGAGAGACTAGTAATTTTGATTGAAGTATAGTTGCCTGAGAATATGACGAAGATCCAAAGATTCTAGATGACGCTATAAAGGTTGTGAGAGAAGCTAAAAAAGCCTCAACTTCACTTCTCCAAAGAAGATTAAAACTTGGTTACGCTCGCGCTGCGAGAGTCATAGATATCCTCGAAGAAATGTGAATTGTAGGTCCACCAGATGGAAGTAAACCAAGAGATGTGTATTAGTTTTTTAAAAAATCCAAATATGAAAAAAAATATAGATACAAGAAAAATCCAAATCCTCAAACTTATTGTGGAGGAATATATCAAAACAGGGGATATTACTGGTTCAAAATCTCTTATTAAAAAATATTCTCTCGGTGTAAGTAGTGCGACAGTCCGCAATGATATGGCACTTCTGGAGAAAATGTGACTTATTTTTCAGCCATACAATAGTGCAGGAAGACTTCCTACAACTAGATGAATTAGGGTTTTTGTTGATTATTTAATGGAACATATGCCCCAGGTTTTTATAGATGCAACCCAGGAATTAGAAGAAAAAAACAAAATAAATCAAATTGATGATACTCTCTATTTATTGACTTCAAGATTAACTAAAATAACCTGAGAAATAACTTTCGCCTGTATTCCATCAGAACAAACAAATTATTATTTAGGACTTTCAAATTTTCTCCAAAAAAACACAACTTTGCTTTGAGATGAAGTTTATAATGTCATAAAAGTTCTAGAAAATAAATATAATTTTATTGATTTACTGAAAAATCTTGAAATCTGAAAAAAAGTAGCAGTTTTTATAGGAGAAGAAAATATCATTCCAGATCTCGAGAGTTGTGCGATGATAGTGAAAAAGGTAGAACTACAATGAAAAGAAATTTATATTTGAACTCTTGGATCTCTTAAAATGGATTATGCCTTTAATATAGCAGCTCTGAAAAATATATTATAAAAATTTTGTTTTTTTGAGAATTTTACTAATATAAAATAAATAATTAACTAAATTACAAAATATGGAAAAATACAGCTTTAATGAAATTGAGAAAAAATGGCAAGATAAATGGGATAAATCAGATTATTCTCAGGCAAAATCTGACTCAAAAAAAGAAAAAATGTTTATTTTGGATATGTTTCCGTATCCAAGCGGAGCCTGACTTCATATGTGACATATGGAAAATTATACAGCGACAGATATTTATTCACGCTATATGAGGATGAAATGATACAATGTTCTTCATCCAATGTGATGGGATGCATTTGGGCTTCCGGCTGAGAATTATGCTATCAAAACCGGAGTTCACCCAAGTATCCAAAATCCTCAAAATATAGGAGTTTTTACTCGTCAAATTAAGGCACAAGGTTTCGCTTACGATTGGTCCCGCGAAATAGATACTTCTGTACCAGAATATTATAAATGGACTCAATGGTTTTTCTTGTTTTTATACAAAAATTGACTTGCATACAAGAAAAAAGCAAAAGTTAATTGGTGTAATTCTTGTCAGACAGTTTTGGCTAATGAACAAGCAGAATGAGGAATTTGCGAAAGATGTCAGAATGAAGTTATACAAAAAAATCTAGAACAATGGTTTTTTAAAATAACTGATTTTGCAGAAGAACTTATAGATGATCTAGATACTATAGATTGGCCATCATCTACTATTGCTGCCCAAAAACATTGGATAGGGAAGTCAGAGTGAGTAGAATTTGATATTGACATAAAAAATACAGAAGAAAAAATAAAAGTCTATACGACTAGAATTGATACAGTTTTTGGGATGACTTATATTGTTATTTCGCCAGAAAGTCCTATTGTTAAAAATCTTAAATCAAATATAGAAAATTTAAGTGAAGTAGAAAAATATATCAAGGAAACTGGTAAAAAAACAGAACTCGAAAGAACCTGACTAAATAAAGAAAAATCCGGAGTAGAACTTAAATGAATTATAGCAATTAATCCATTTAATAACCAAGAAGTAAAAGTCTTTATTTGAGATTATGTGCTATCAAATTACTGAACCTGAGCTGTTATGGCGGTACCCGCTCATGATGAGAGAGATTTTGAATTTGCAAAAAAATATGACTTGGAGATAGTTCAAAGCATAAAACCAATGTTAGTTGAAACTAAATGAGACTGAGCATTTAGAGAAGATAAACCAATTATAGAGAGAAGAGTGGTTGGTGGAATCGTAAAACATCCAACTGAAGATAAAGTTTTAATTCTTGATGTAAAATGATTTAATTGGAAGACATTTGTAATTTGATGAGCTGAAGATTGAGAAAAAGAAGAAGGTGCTATTTTAAGAGAAATAAAAGAAGAAACATGATTTAAAAATTTTAAATCAATCGAGAAAATTCCTTGGGAATTAGAATCATATTTTTATGCTGCACATAAATGAGTTTCAAGAAGAGCTTTTGAATGTGCTTTTATTGTTACTCTTGAAAATTTAGACCAAGATAAAATATCAGATGAAGAATTAGCTAAACATGATTTAATTTGGATAAATACTAAAGATATTTTAAAAACTATTAATACAGCAGGTCACTTATTTTTCGCCGAAAAATTTTTAAATCCAGGAGCTTATTGTGAAGATTGAATAACAATAAATTCAGAAGAATTTGATTGACTAAAATCAGAAGTTGCAAGAGTAAAAATGTGAGAATGGCTTGAAGAAAAATGAATTTGAAAAAGAAAAATAAATTATAAACTTCGTGACTGGCTTATAAGTCGCCAGAGATATTGGGGCGCTCCAATTCCTATTATTTATTGTGAGGATTGCTGAGAAGTTCCAGTTCCAGAAAAAGATTTACCTGTGAAATTACCTACAGATGTTGATTTTAAACCTACTTGAGAATCTCCTTTGACTAATTCTAAAACATTTCATGATGTAGTTTGTCCAAAATGTGGTAAAAATGCAAGAAGAGAATCTGATACAATGGATACTTTTGTTTGTTCTTCATGGTATTATTTAAGATATAGCGATCCAAAAAATACGAGTGAATTTGCAAGTAAAGAAGCAATGAAGAAATGGCTTCCAGTAGACATGTATATGGGTTGAGCCGAACATACCGTTTTACATCTTCTTTATGCAAGATTTTTCACAAAAGCATTAAATAAATTTGGATATATAGAATTTAGGGAACCATTTTCAAAACTTCGTCATCAATGAATGATTTTGGCTGAAGATTGAAGAAAAATGAGTAAATCTCTCGGAAATGTAGTAAATCCAGATGGTGTTGTAAAAGAATTTTGAGCTGATTCTACGAGACTTTACGTTATGTTTATGTGAGCACTTGAGGATATGAAGCCTTGGAATTCAAAAAATATTATTTGAATGAAAAGATTTCTTGATAAAGTATGGAATTTGCAATATAAAATTTCACCTAATATAAATTCTAAAAATGAACTTGATGTATTAGTGAATAAAACTATTAAGAAAGTATGAGATGATATTACTAACTTCTGATTTAATACTGCGATTTCAGCACTTATGATTTTCGCTAATTCACTTGAAAAAGAAAATGAAATAAAAAAAGAATATTATGAAAAACTACTTATTTTACTTTCTTCATTTGCTCCCCATATTACTGAGGAATTATGGCTAAATATCGGAAATAATTGAAGTATTCATGAGCAAACTTGGCCTAGTTTTGATGAAACAAAATTAATTGATAAGGTCGTAAAAATTGTTATTCAAATAAATGGAAAAGTAAGAGATGAGATAGAAGTAGAACTAGATACAAGTGAAGAAATTATTAAAAAACTTGCTTTTGAAAGAGAAAATGTTATAAAGTATTTAGATTGATATGAATTAAAGAAAGTTATTTATGTAAAAAATAAACTTCTTAGTATTGTAATTTAGCTCTAAATTTCATCACATAATTTTTCATCTGGCACTGAATATAAATATCATTGAGAATATTGAACTCCTATCTTTTCTAGTTCAAATTGTTTTTCTTTACTATCTACAAATTCTGCAATTACTTCAACTCAATAAATATCAGCCATTTGTTTTAGCATTTCAATATTGTGTAAATTTTCTTTATTTAAAAGCATTCATTTAACTAGTCCTCAATCTATTTTTACAAAATCTGGTTTTAATGATTTTACTCTCGTAGTATTTGACATTCCAGAACCAAAGTCATCAATTGCAATTTTCATTCATTTATTCTTTAGGGTTTCTATAACTTTTATAATTTGTCATCATTTATCTACGGCAGTTTCTACTACTTCTATTATTAATCTACTTGGATCTATTAAGCTATCATCTACAACTAGTATTAAAAAATTCATGAATTCACTATTAAGTAAACATTCTTCGGTTAAATTAATTGAAAAACTATGATTATTTCAAACCATTTTTTTAATAACTTTTTCTATCATTATTTCGGATAATTTCAACATTTTTCCCATATTTTCAGCAATATCAAGAAAGAAATAAGGAGATACTATTTTCCCATCATCATCTCTGTACCTTATTAGACTTTCATATTTAATTATTTTTCATGTTCTATTATCTCTAATTCATTGAAATACAGGGAAAAATCTGTCTTCTTTAATTCAGTGTATTATTTTTACTGACCATAATAAATTATTTTCTAATTCCTTTTTGTATAAATCTTCCATTTCTTTAGTATAGAAATACAGTCATCCCTCTTTGTTTGATTTATAAAGTGCAAGTAGTGCTTTATCAAATAGCTTTTCTTTACAGTGACTACATCAGCCATTAAGTATTATTTTTAATTCACTTTTTTCCTTATTTTCTCATAATTCTATATCTATATGAAAATTATTTATAATTGCCCTAATTTCTTCTATTACTTCAAATAATTCTTTTGAAGATTCAAATTGTTTTTCTGTTAATAATCAGAAATATAAACCTGATAATTTATATAATTTAAATCAAAGTTTTCCTTCAAATAATCCCTTAAATTTTGCGATAATATTATTTATAAAAGTATCTCAATTTGCCCTTCAATAAAATCAATTAATTTTAGAGAAACCATCAATCTTTAATATAAAAACTAATTTTTTTCATGGAGAATTACAATCTTTTTCAAATTCATCTTTTCAAGGAGAATTACAATCTCCTAAAAATTTTAAATCATTTGGCAGTCAAGTTCTTCTGTCTACAAAACTACTTTCTCAGACTCAAAGTATTGATTCGACTAGACTTGATAGTCAGTAATATTCTAAACTATGCCTTTTTAGGGTCACTAAAAAATTATTTACATAATTTTTTGATGACAAGTCTATCTTTAATTCCTTATTTATTTCTAAAATTATTAAAACAACCCTTTTAACATTTTTAGGTAATGTCTTGATGTCTAAATTTTCTTGAGGTGCCAAAAAAATACCTTCTTTAATTTCTTCTCTAGAGCAGGTAATTCTATCAAGTTTTAGCTTTAAACCCATAAAAACACTTTAAATATAAATTATTAATTAATTATAATATATGAGAAATTAGATTTTAGTCAATTTTTATTTATAGATATTTTTTATTTTATTTTTGATTAAAAAATATTTTAAATATACTCAATTTTAATATTAAAAATTAATTAATTATGATTAAAAAAAGAAATTATTATATCTCATATCTTAAGTGAATTGCGATGGTATTTATTGTACTTACTCATCTAATTAATCGGTCAAATATTAAAATAATTTCTGGGAGTTTTTTCTCATATTTTAATGATTTAATCAAAATCTGACCGCTATTTTTTCTGGTTTTATCGGGAAGTCTTATAATTATAGTTTATAGCAAATATGACTTGAAAATATCTAGTTTAAGGCTTTATAAAAGGAGCTTACTCTTACTTTTGGTTTACTATTTTTTTAATATTTTAAAATTCTATACTTTTGATTTTGCAAAAGAACCTTATTATTGGCAATTTATTGAGAGAAATACCTTTAATTTAACTTGAATTCTAACTTTTCAATCTTATGCAGTTCCAATTCCAATTCTAATTTTGTTCTCAATATTTCTTGCAATTACACCATTATTTCTCTACATTGTGAAAAATTTCAAATACAATAAGACAATAATTTTAGGGATAATCTGATTTTTTCTAATCCTTAATTATGGTGTTAATTTGCCACAAAATAACTTTACTAACTTGCTTTATTGAATTGATACAAAACTTTTTTCTTTTAATTTGTGGATAGTTCCATATTTGATTTGAATATTTTTGTGAACTCTCGGATTTGAAAAAAGAAAAAAGGAAGTACTTCTTTTTTTCTTAATATTGTCTATATTTTTTTGAATTTTACACTTTTTAAGTGGCAAAACACTACTACTTGAGCCAAATATGTATCCGCTCACTCTTTATTATACTTCTGCTAGTTTTTTTATAATGTTTGCGTTTATCTATATTTTCAGCTTTTTAGAGAAAATAAAAAGCAAACTTTTAGCGAGTTTACTTTCTTTTTTAAGATATATTTGAGATAATAGTCTCTGGATTTATATTGTTCACTGGATTATAATCGATTCTACAATTTGGATTTTTTTTCCTCAAGTTAAGTTTATTTGGCGGACAGTTGGGATTTCTACTTTTACCTATTTTCTTTATTTTATGAAATATAGGTTTGATAAACATTGATAACTCAGTTTTTATCTTCATATTTCTCTGTAGTTGTCTGGATATATCCTCTCAAAAAATCAGTTAAATTTTGTCATTTTTGTTCCAAAATATATTCTATTTTTTTCTTTTGACTATCGGTAACATAGAAGTTAATTGGGCTTCAATATTTCTTTCTTTTAATCATATTTACATAAATTATTTATAAAACATTTTTACTATATACAGAATGTCCCCAAAATCAATTCAATTTTTAATTTTTTTCTCCTCTGTCATTTCGAGCTAATCACCTTCCGTCACCCTGAGCGAAACGAAGTGAAGTCGAATGGGTCTATTAAAATAAAATTTCAATATAATTTTATAGGAATTTTTTAATTAATAGATCCTTCGACTACGCTCAGGATGACAAGGCTGGTATTCAATAAAAACTCAAACTATTCTCAAAAATTTGATTTTCTATTTCTTCTCGGGATTCTGGTCTTAATTCTTTGATTTTTTCAAGGACAAACTTTGTGTATCCTGACGTATTTATTTTCTGTCACCTAAAAGGCTCTGGTGTGAGATATGGCGCATCAGTTTCAACCAGTATTTTACTGAGTGGGATTTTTGAGGCAGCGTCTTGAATATCTGAAGCTTTTTTAAAAGTTACAATTCCAGAAAATCAAAAATAAGCTTCAGGGGAATAATCCATAATATCCTGTGCAAACTCATAATTTTCAGTGAAGCAGTGAATTACAAATTTCTTAATTTCAGACTCTTTTATATATTTTAGCGTATCATCTCTAGCATTTCTTGTATGAATTATTACAGGTAAGTTATATTTTTTTGCAATTTCAACTTGTCTAAAAAATAATTCTTTTTGTTTTTCCTTTTCTTCTTCGATTTTGTCTTCATTAAGATGAAAATAATCAAATCATATTTCTCAGATAGCTACTATATTTTCTCTTTCTTTTTCAACTAGTTTATCTAATTTCTCAATTTCAGTTTTAATATCTAAATTCTCTCAAACATCCGTCGGATGAATTCAAACTGTCGCAAAAAATTGTGGGTATTTTTTGGCTAATGCGATAGCGTCAGCGCTTGTATCACAATCACTTCCAACCAAAGTTGCGTATTTTACGCCATATTCTTGCATTATTTTAACCTCATTTTCTATATCGGCAAAATCCTTAAAATGAAGATGAGAGTGAGTGTCAAAAATCATATCTAATTATTTAATAATTTATTTAATTCTTTTTTGTATTTTATTGCATCAATTTCGAGTTTTACTTCGCTCATTCCAGACAGATCATGCGCTATAATATTTCTAATTTTATGAAGTCTCCAAATCTCTTGGATATCTTTTATCATAGCCGGTTTTTTCTTGAGTTGATCTCATAAATTCCCTTTAATTCAATAATCTCTTAATATATGATTTAGAATTTTATCATATTTAATTATTTTTTCACTATTTGAATAATTATCGCACTTTATAAGCTCATCTTTATAAAAAGTGATTCTACTTTTTGATAATTTTCTTGGCTTAGAATATATAACCACAAAAGCTATTCAAACACCAATTATTATCAAAAAAATTCCCCAAAAAATTAATTCGCTCATACTTTATTTATAAAAAAATATTGCCAATATTATAACGATAATTATTCATCAGAAAATTAATGCTATCATATTATTTATTTAGTTTTAACCCCTACATAATAGAGGATATTAAATAAAATCAAATTTTTTCTTGCAATTCTTTTGTTTTTCAGCTATAATCCTTTTATATTTTTTTATTGCTAATCATAAAAATTATGAAATCAACACTAAAAACTCTAGTTTCCAAAATCGGAAATTGACTACTAATCTCAATCTGATTTATTCTCGGTATTTGAATATTTGGAATAATATATGCTACATATACATGGACAACCCAAGCTCCTGTAACTTCTGGTTCTCCTCTCACTTCCACCATCTGGAATGATATGGTAAATAATATGGGTTATCTAAAAGAAAATGTAGAGTGAGTTGCAAGTAAATTTTGAACTCTAACTTCTTGAAAAATGTGTACAACAGACTGAACGAAAGTAAATTGTAATTCTGATATACCATCCGTTGCTTCACTTCAATCTCAGATTGACGCACTTGCAACTAGGGTTTGTCCAACTTGATATACAATGTCATCTTCAAATACTGCAAATATTTGAGAAGATATATTTCCATCTTTTACAACAATAGGTAATATTACAGATACGTGTGATTGATGAATTGTTGCGGCGTATACTTCATGTCCAGTTACATCTAATAATACATGTACAGATACTTATTATAGTTTTGCAACAGCTACTTATTATAATAGAACTGTGACTTGTAGATTTGCATATGTCTGTAAATAAAATTAAAAACTTCAAATTTTCAAAATCCATTAAATCCACCGGAGGTGGATTTAATGGATTTTTGTAGAGAATAATTTGCATTTTTGGTAAAATCTATAAAATGAGAATTACTTAAAAGTAATTTTGGAATTATGATAAAAAAAGACTGAAAAATCTACTATACATTGGTTGAATCAAAAAAAATTTCAGATGAAAATATTATAAAATCTGCTCAACTTCTTATACAGGATTTAAGGAAATCAGAACAGATTTTAGTTCGTAAAAAAGAAATTTATGTTTAGTGTTGTATTATCTGAAGAGGTTATTTATGATATAGACAATTTTATAGACTCATATAGAAAGATTTTTTTAAATAGATTTTTAGATACAGGAATTTTTAATGAAGATTTAATCAGAAAAAATTATATAGAATTATCGAAAGAATTTAGAAATAATATATATAATGAAATTGATATTAAATTAAAACGGGAAAGAATCTTGTGAAAAATGGTAATTGATGAACTAAAATATTCAATTTTTATTATTGTTTGAAATTATAGTATTTTATTAAATTATATTGAAAATATTGAAGATAAAATCAGATTTGTAGAAAATATTAATTTTTATAAAAAATAATATTTCATAATTTATATTTATCTTCTTTTTTATTCTAATTTTATTAGAAAGAGAAATTTCTAAAATCAAATTTAAAATTGAAATTTTGTAATTTTTGGATAACTTATGTAGGTTTATTAATAAAATTAAAAAAATGTTAAAAATTGCTTGATGACAACGCTTGTCTTGAGAGGTAGTAATAAGTGGTTCAAAAAACGCTAGTCTTCCGATAATTGCGGCAAGTTTGTTTATGGATAAAGTTACCCTTTCTAATGTACCTAGAATTGGAGATGTTTTAACTTTTCTAGAAATTATTAAAAGTCTGAATGTATGAGTAGATTTTGTATGAAATACTCTAAAATTGGATACTACTGCGATATCTTTAGATAATTTTAATATTGAATTAATCAAAAAAATAAGAGTTTGAATTTTACTTTTACCAATTTTACTTTACAAATTCGGAGAGGTAAATATTCCATATCCTGGATGATGTAATATCTGAAAAAGACCAATTGACGAACACATTAAATGACTTGAGGCAATTTGATACAAGAATTTAAATTGAGAAGATTTTGTGAAATTATCATGAGATTTATGAGTTTGAGACAGGACCCTAAATTGATGATTTGCGGTTACTGCTACAGAGAATTTAATTACAGCTAATGTACTTAGATCTTGAAAAACTACTCTAGCTTTGGCTGCAATTGAGCCACATGTAATTGATTTAGTTAATTTTTTGAAAAAAGCAGGAGCAGATATTGAAGTTGGATTTGACCACACAATTACTATTAATTGAGTAAAAAATCTTAAAAAAGAAGTGGAATATAGTGTGGTTAGCGATTATATAGAATCAGGAACTTTTATAATATTTTGAGCGCTTTGTAGTGATAAATTCATTGATATCGTAAATCCAAGAATTGCAGACCTCTCAAGTTTTTTATTAAAAGCAAAAGAAGTTTGAGTAAAATTTGAGGACCTATGAAATAATAAATTAAGAGTTTATAATTCAATAAATAGCTTAAAAGCCATAAAAGTTCAAACAAATATTTTCCCAGGATTTCCGACAGATTTACAATCTCCATTCTCAATTTTACTCACACAAGCCGAGTGAATCTCAAAAATTCAAGAAATAATGTATGAGGGAAGACTTAATTATCTTGTAGAAATTGAAAAAATGAAAGGTCACCCTGCAATCCTAAATCCACACGAAGCCCTAATTTTCGGTAAAACTCCACTTAGAGCCACTACAGTTTCCAGCTGGGATTTAAGAGCCTGAGTAGCCATGATTATTGCTGGATTGATAGCAACAGGGGACACATACATTACAAATGTAGAATATATCGACAGATGATACGAAGATATTATCGGCAAAATCCAAAAACTCTGAGCTGTAATCGAGAGAGTAAAAGGAGAAGATAATTAATTTTTCTCCGTGTCATCCTGAGCTTCCACTCCGTGTCATCCTGAGCCTGTCGAAGGATCTATTAACTTATAACTAACCTTTATTTTTATGAATATATTTTGATTTTTTCTTTTGCTTTTTGGGATAATTATAGTTGCTAATCCTGATATAATAGCTTATTTGATAGGTTTCTTGTTTATAATTATTGGGGCCAATATGGTTTTAATGCAATTTATTTTCAAAAAATCGAACAAGGAAAGTATTAAATTTTGAAGTTTTGAGATTTTTAGAAATAAACCAAAGAAATAAATGATTTCAGATATTTTTAAAATATTTCTAATTGGAAGTTTGGCTTTTGTTCCGATTTTAATTTGGGGATATATTTTTTCATATATTGATAATTCTACACTTAATTCTCGTAGATTTGTATCTTGAATAATCGCTGGATGATTTTCTGTCGTTCCGGTGCTTTATTCAGAGCAAATTTACAGTTTTTTTTCCGCATCTTTTCTAAATATTTTTGAGCTAATTTGAACAAATTGAAATTTTTTATATGTTATAATTTCTTTGTTTTTTCTTACTTTGATTATAGCTACGATTTTATTTTTAACTTCTTTGATTTTCTTTAAATGAAGTTTTGATATTTTTAAAATTTACTGAAAAAACTTAGTTTGAATTTCAATTTTTATTCTAATTTTCGCTATTTTAAATAAAATAATTCCAAATATCTGATTTCTGGATATGTCTATTTCAAGTCCAGCTTCAATCTGAAAAAATGTTTTTAATACTCTCGGACTTATTATTTTATATTACATAATAATTTGATTAGTTGAGGAAATTTCAAAACATTTTAGTTTTTTACCAAGTTCAATTACAGAAATTGATTCAGTTCAAAAATGAGTCTTGCTCGCTACTTTTATAGCGCTCGGATTTGGCTTTATAGAAAATATTTTGTACCTTTACAACATTTCAATTGACAGATGAGTTATTTCTGGAGATTTTGCAACTACTTTGATTTTCAGATCTATTTTTTCTCTATTTGTTCATATTTTCTGCGGAGTTATAGTTTGATTATATTTTTCTAAAGCTTACTTATTTTTTGGTAAAAATTTCTATTTCTACACCAAAACATTTCTATTTTGACTACTTTTTTCAATTACACTTCATGCAATTTTTGATATTTCACTCACTCTCTGATTTACTCCAATTATATTTATCTACGCCATTTATGGCTATTTATACATCACAAAAACTTTTTATAAAGAAGAAATTTAAAATTAAAGTCATATTTTTTGCAAAAATAGAAAAAATATGATAAAGTTATACTAGGTTTTAAAAATAAAAATAAAAACATTTATGAATTCAAATTTTAAAAATCTTTCAATTTTGAAGAAAATTTGGTTGTTTAACCTGATTTTAGCTCTATTTTATTTCTCTACTTTCTATGGAGTTAGATATTTTAAATCTTCAATACTAGAGTATTCAAATATTGTCTCAGATCCATTTGATGGTACAGTTTCGCCAATATCTTATGTGCCAAACTGGTTAAAATCCAAAAATACAAATAAATCTCTTAATTTTCAAGAAGATGTATTTTGAGTTGATGATTTTATAGAAATTCCAAAATATGACCTAAATAATTTACAAAATTCAGACACTCGTAATAAGGAGGCACTTTTGGCCAGATATACTTATCCCGTGCTTTATATGGGAAGTTATAGACTAAATTATGAGGAATATGAATGAAGCCATCCAGCTGTTGATATCAGAGCTCCAATTGGTACTCCGGTACTTTCTATTGCCAATTGAGTTGTTATAAAAGTTAAAAATACAGTCTCTTGAGATTGAAAATATGTGGTAATTAGGCATGACAATATAAATTATAACTGAACTGTTCAAAGTCTTTATTCTTCTTACGAGCATTTATCTGATATTTTTGCTGTAGAGTGAACCAAAATTAAAAAATGAGATGTGCTTTGAAAAGTGGGAATGACTTGAATAACAACAACTCCGCACTTGCATTTTCAAATAGATAAAAAAGCATCTCCATTTCATCCATATTGGCCATTTAGTTTTGCTGATGCAAAAACGCTCGGACTTGATTTTTTCTGAGCTATAAATGTATGACTTGGTAAAGAAAATGCGATGGAACTAACAATTCATCCAATGGAATTTGTGCAAAATAATATAACTAAAATTAGCTTACTTAATTCTGCCCCAATTGAACAAGTAAATAATTCTAATATTGTTAAGACACAAATTCAAGAAAATAAACAAGATACACCAAAAAGTCTTTCTGTAGAAAAAATTCCAACCTCAGCACAAACTGATACAGGACTACTAAATAATCTAAATACCTGAATTACAGAAAATTCCGCACCAGTAAAAGCTCCAGAGAGTATCATCAAACCAAAATTAGAAGACGGTCAGATTTTTTATGATATTCCAAAAAATTCTAAATTCTTTCAAGCGACAAAATATTTATACGATAATTCAATCTCAAAATGATATGAGACATGAAATTTCGGAATTAATAATTCAGTTTCTAGATGAGAAGCATTGATTTTTATTCTAAAATTATACAAAATAAATCTTGACTCAACTACTCAAATTTCATTTAGCGATATTTCTTCAGATTCTTTCCTAGCTCCGTATCTTAAGAAATCGATTGATTTATGATTTATTACAGCAAAAAATAAAAACTTTAGACCAGATGATCAAATTACAAGAGCAGAATTTATTACAATTCTAATAAAAGCTTCCCAAAAAGAACTCGTAAAAACAACGTCAACTCAAAACTGAACTAATTTTTCTGATATTAAGCCAACAAACTGGTTTACACCTTACGCATACACTTTCAGAAATTCATTCCCATCTTCATCTGGAGATAACAAATTTGAACCAAACAAATCCTTCTCTCGCGGTCAAATAGCTCTGATTTTATATTCTTTTTCGAAGAAGTAAATATAAATAACATTTATTAATAAATAATTAGTTTATGAAACAAAGTAATACGGCACATATATTTATGAAAAATATATACCAAACTCAAACATTAAATGATGCTTATTCTCAACAAAGAATACCATTAATTGTTGCAAAATGAATTGAAATTACTGTACATTCTATTCCTGATAAAAATGGAAATCCAACTTCACCATATCCTGATAATTTAAGATTAGTTCTTAATGTTGGTGATATTATTGAATTTTGACATAAAAATTGAAATTATTTTTGAATGATTAATTGAACTGCTATAACAGTTAATTGAAAAAGGGCACTTTGGTTATGAGATAATGAATTAAAAGAAATTAATATTTTAAAATTAAGTAAGAAATATGATACAGGATTAATGGTTCAAGAATATTTAAGTTCTGCACAATGAAAAAATGAGGTAAATATGCAAAATATTAGAGAAAAACAAAGAAATAATCAAATTGAATTTTTAAATTATCATCTTGAAGAATTTAAAAAAATAGAACCAAATAATTTAGAATCTATTTTAGATTGGATAAATTCATTTCAAGATATATTAAATAATTTACAAGATAGAAAAATTAAGGATAAGATATACGATGAATTCTTAAAAAAAGGCTTTAAATCAAATATAAATACAAATAATGAATTTAATTCTAATAATAAGGAAAAATTTGCTTTATATATTGTATGACAATTTCTTGAATGACTTAAAACATCAACAATGAATATAACTTTTTTTATAAAAAAATATATTATTGAATGGAAAAGTATATTTTGATCTCAGGCACAATTAGATATTCAAAATATTGAAGCACTAAGAAAAAATCTTTAATCATAAAAAAATCTCTCCGAAAAATTTCGGAGAGGTTTTTTGGTTATTTGAGATTAAATTAATTACTAAGATTATTCATAACTTCTCTATATTTTTCATAATTTCATGCTAATTGTAATAAAATATAATATTGCATAAAAAAATCAAAATGCTTAAATTCTCTTTCTAAAAGAACCTTATAGATATTTTTAAGATAGCTATCTTTTTCTAATATGCCGAGTATTCTTGGATGGAAATTAGCCATTTGTTTTCAAAATCATAATTTTTCGTATTCTAATGCTCAAACTCAGGCAACAATCTTATCATGCAAATGTAATTCCTTAGAATCACTAGTTTCTCATATTTGATATTCATCTATTAATGAAATAATATGCCTACCTTTTTCTCCTAAAATAAGTTGTATTCTTTTTTGAACACCTAATCTATTAATTTTTTATCATCTTTTGTATAATCACAATAAGGTGTTATATCTGGAACTTCTGGAGGATATTCAATTAAATCATGATATCTTGCCATTCAGGCAATTCTTTCTGGATTATTAACTCTTTCAGGAGTTCAATCAATTAACGCAATACAAACTCTCTCAAGTCTTAAGCAATGCTCTCTACAGTTTCACATAATACAGTTGGAACTCATCTATTTTTATATCAAGCTCTTGGTTTAGTAAATAAATGATTCATCATAGAAAAACCATCATATCATCCATTTTGATATCAAGTTTTTCAATCTTGTTTATCTATATATTGTTCCCATTTCTCTATGTCTGTTCAAGGAAGAACTTTCATAATATATTCATAATAAAAATAAAAAGTTATATGGACTATATAACTTTTTATTAAATTGTCAATTTATCTCTTCTCCAAAATACTTCTCACATAAAGTCATTGAACTTGGAGGCGGGCCCATTCGGTTTTTCTGAGGAATTTTAGGGAAGATTCTTTGCTAGGATTGCTTTTAAAACAATTAATTCTAATCATTTCGCTTAGTTTCTCAAATCCATATTCTTCAATAAGATAATCTAAAATCGTAGATAGACTAACTCAATGTAATATCGCATCATTTCTATTATTTTCATTCATATTTTAAAGTTTAATTATATTCTTAATCTTCTGAATTTCTTGCATTTCTAAAACTAAATTAATTCTTTTTAATTAAAACAGTGGAGTATAATAGGTCATCAACTTTTTACCTATACAATATTATAAAAATCCTTTTTAAGACTTTCAAGATCCTTAAATTGAATCACTTTCATTCAAAAAGCTTTAGCAGCAATAATATTTGTTTCTCTATCATCTATAAAAACACATTCTTCCGGTTCAACACCTATTTTTTTCATTGCATACTCGAATATTTCAATTTTTGGTTTTACAGAACCTGTTTCATATGAAGTAACCATAATATCAAAAACTTCACATAATTTATAAGTTGTAACTACAGTTTCAAACCAATTTTGTATCATATTAGTAATAATTCCCAACCTGAAATCTTTTTTAAGATTTTTAGCAAATTCATAAACATCTTCTCTAAAGCCATCCAATTCTATAGCTTCTTCAAGTAAAATCTTCGAATCCACTTCTAAATATTTACTCCAATAATTCCAAAAATCCCATGAAGAAATAGATCAAATGCAAGCGGAATCCCAAAACGGCTTTCATCCTAACCTGATATCATCATTAAGCTCTTTTTGATATTTTTCTTCAATATGTTTTAAGAATGATAATAATTCTCATTTCTCACTAATAACTCATCAATAGTCGAATATAACCGTAGAAATCTTTTTATTCATAATTTATGAATTAGAATTAATATCAATATATTATTAATTTTTTAAATAATTTCAAATTAAATTTTCTAAAATGGTGCCGGGGATGGGACTCGAACCCACACATCTTGCGACACAGCCACCTCAAGGCTGCGTGTATACCAATTTCACCACCTCGGCATTTTTTAGTAAGATTAACTAGCAGTAGTAAAAACTACTTAAATATATATTACAGAAAAAGTTTTTTTTGCAAATTTTATTTTTAAACTGAAATTAAATTTGACAAATAATAATTAATGAGTATATATTATAAGTTAATATTTAATATTTTTTAACTATAATTTTATGTGAATGAGAGATAAGGCTCAATGAATTTGAGCTAAAACTTTGGATTTAGGTAAACTAGTTTGAAGTAAAGTTTCTACTTTAGCTGAGGCTAAAGTATGAGAAATAAAAGGGAAAGTTTGTAAAAGTATTGATGAAGTAAAAAAGGGTGATATTTGAACTCAAACTCGTGTTATTTGAGAAGAAATTGCTGAGTTGGGTTCTATGGTATGAGATAAGGTATCACAGACTATAGAAAATGCAAGAGAAAAACTTTGAAAAACAGAGATTTGAGCTAAATCACTTGAAATTTGAGATGATATTGTAGATTTAGTTAGATTATTTTGAGAAGAATTTATAAATCTTGCAAAAGAATTACAAGCTGAAATTATTGAAATATACAATGAAATTATTTGTGAGTGATTAAATACATCATCTATTGCCTTAAATAATTTAGATGATTTTAAAGAAGTTCAGTATAAAGAGACTCTTGCAATGTTATTTTTAGGGAATGATACTAATTCATCTAAAATTACAAAAACTATTCCTTTAACTTTAGTTAAATCAATCAGTAAAAAAGTAACACTTAAAACATGTGATATTAATAAAGCTATGGCTGTTTCAGATTTATTTTGAGTAAGAAAATCTCCAGCAGTGGTAATCTATAAAAATGGACAACCTTACAAAAAAATTGAAAAATTAAAAGAAGTTAAAGCTTATTTAAATAACTTTGAAGCTTAAATATCTACTATATATGTCAATTTAACTGAAATTTCAGAATAAAGCATGTTTTTTTGCAATTCTTAGAATTTTATGATAAAATGAGAATATGTTGAAAAACTACAAATTATTTTATATATAACTATTATTATTATGGCAACTAATGCATGAGACACAGGTTTAGATAAACCAGAAGCAATTATTTTAGAGGAAGCTGAAGGTATTATACTAGAGGGTTCTTCATTTGTTGAAAAAACAACACAAGAAGTACAGTTTGTTACTGCTGAAATTATGGATCCATTTGATATTGAACAAAAAATGGATGGTGATTTATGTCCTACAGTACAAAAATATCCAATAGATCTTGTAAAACTAGGTATTTCTTCTGGTCAATCATTATCAAGTGATTGAATGGTGAGACATAATGTCGCAAGTTTAATTAAAGAACTTACTCAAATGTCATCTGTTGATATTTCAAGAAATTTTTGACTTGAAGCTAGTTCAAAAGATGTGGCTATTAATAATTTATATTCTGGTTTTCTAACTCAATTAAATCAACTTACAGAATCTCTTGATTGATATGTTAGAGAACAATGAATAGTTGATTGAGAATGAGTAATGTCATTGCTATGAGGCGAATTAAGTCAAAAAATTACTAATGTTGAATTAATGATTTCTTCTATAAAAGATTGAACAAACATTAAGTTGGCTGGAAATATAGCTAGCAAAACTTCAAGAGTAAGAAAATTATTTAGTTTTTTGAATTTTCGTAATATGAAATCTGTTTGAAAATGATTACAAGCAGGTCTTGAATGAGATATTAATAAACTTATTACTCTTCAAGATAAAAGATGAGACATTGGAGATATAGTTGGTAAATTTGAAAATTTTGGTGAAGAAGTAAAAGAACCTTTTGCTTATCTTATTAGAACTGAAGCGATGCTTCTTTGATTTGAACAATATTTAACTTGAGATTTAAAGACTGCTATAAATAGCTCAACTGAATTAGATGATAATATTAAAAAAATTCTTATAGAGGAAGTAGATTCAAAATTTGTTCCTCATGTTAGACATTATATCTGACTTTGTGACCTTAGCGTTAAAAATATTGTTGCTCTTGTAAAAGAAGCAAAAGAAAATTCTAAGAGATTAGCTCTTTGATATGAAAGATCAGTATTTACTCTTAATTTAGCCATTCTTACAACTTGATCAGCAAGTCAAGTAAATAAAGCAATAGAGCTTACAAAGAAATTATGAGAAATTGAAGCAGATGCTCAAAATTGAATAAAAAAATGATTAGATATAGTTTTACAATGATGATTAGATATAGAACAACTTAGAGCAAAACAAATTGAATGATTAAAAACATTAATAATAGGTGTTGATAAAAGTATTGAAGTACATGCCCAGGAATTACTTAAAATTTGAAATGAAATAAAAAAGAATGGAGCAGATTTATCAAAAATGATTGAATCTGGACATCAAAAAGATCTTTGAACTTCAAATTTAAGATTACTAACTAGAAAACTTAAGATTACTAACTAAAATAATATGCTGATGAATACAACATCAGAACCATCAAAAGATAATATGAATCTTGATCTTGTAGATCAAAGCGGAACACACGTCGAATATAAACAAATTGCTAATACAATGAATATTGTCAATAACTCTG
>AMFJ01004250.1_pt1 | contig 66149 bp, 60 predicted proteins | sample 427208 | NCBI WGS metagenome assembly AMFJ01 (sample SAMN02954298, study PRJNA114691) | groundwater metagenome | biome: aquatic; feature: subsurface aquifer; material: sediment; isolation source: subsurface aquifer sediment | place: USA: Rifle, CO | collected 2008-08 | reverse complement strand
GATGCGGTTTTTTGTTATTGACAAAATGTTGATTGTTTGGTAGTATATCTTGTTAAGTCTTAATTATATTTTATGCGAATAAAAAATGATATTTTTGCTTTAATTAGGGGGAAAATTGGAGCAATATTTCTTTCCGGACTGTTCCTGTCCGCTGTTTCTTTTCTGTTTCTGGTTTTGAATGAAAAGAATTTCAAAGTCAATTCTGATTTTTTGATTGTGCAAAATGCGACTGCTTCTCAGGACGCCTATTCTCTTTCCAAGTCAGCTGAATATTTTGGAAAAGTTCTGAGCGAATCTGTTTACAGCGAATTATTCATAAATGAAGTTGTGAAAACCGGAAAAGTTAATGCGGAATTTTTGCCGTTCGACAAGAAAGAAAAAATCAAAGTTTGGAGCAAAATTGTTTCAGCCAGTCAGAATACAAATCTTGGAATTGTTAATATAAAAATTTTTGACGACAATCAAAAACAAGCGGTTGCAATTTCCGAAGGAGTTTCTGAAGTTCTCACAACTAAAAACAGTTTATTTCGTGGTGAAGGACAAAATATTGAAGTCAAAGTGCTTTCTGGTCCTATTGTGGAAAAAAATCCCAGCATTTTGGACATAATGGCTGTTATTCTGGGTGGATTTTTATTTGGATTTTTGTTAAGCGTTGTTTTAGTTTATTATAAATCGGAACAAGAAAAAATTGAAAATTCTGAATATTTTCCTCGAAACGAGGACTATGTTTAGAAGTTGACATTTTTGCGAGATAGGTCATTGTGAGTAGATTGGGAAGCTTTATTTGTATTAAATATAAGCTTCTCGGTAAACTCGGAATGTTCCGAGTTTGAGAAGAAGAACCTTAAAAATTAAATAGTTTTTTTAAGGAAATATACGATACAATACAATACAAACATTGGAGGCACATCATGATGAAGATGGCGAAATTGTTGTTGCTGTTGTTGTGCGTCGCCATCCTTTCCGGATGCGCGACTACAACAGGATTAAAAAACGGTCCGGAGTATTTGGGTAAAGCTTTGGATTTAACTGTGCGTCCCGAGCAATCGTTAGGCGTGCGGGTGACTCCGGCTTTAGAAAATGGGAACGTGACTGTTTTCGAGCTCCCAATAACTGATAGCCAGTTTGGTGGAGAGATGTATCCGGGACGCATTATGTTTCCCGGAATGGTCACCAACGAAAAAGGTGAAGAATTTTTTGCACAATCCGTGTTGGCGGGAATTTATCCATCCGGAGAACTTATGTCCTTTGTCATTGTTGATGGCAAGTTATCGGATATGAGAGGTGCGAAATTTCTTGCCGTGTCTTCCCATACTGATTATTTTTGGAATGAAAAAGGCGAAGCGATTTTTTTCGAACGCCAAAAATTCTATGAAGAAAAAAAGTATCGGGACGAATTGATTTTGGAAAATGGAGTTCCGATTGGAAGTCGAAGAATGATAAAGGGATTTGACAAAATTGTCAGATCTTGGAATCGCTATTCGACAGAGTTTGGAGATATTTATTCGCCGTTAGGCGAAGAAGATATCAAAAGAATTGCCAGAATCAATCCTGGTTACAGTCCAGTTGAAAAACTGGTGCTACGTAATCGGGCAGTAATTTCAATCAATCCAGTGGAAACGATCGCGAAAGCCTTCATAACACTAATTGAGGCGAAAAACGGAAAGTCCCAGGGTTGGGACTATACATCGGAATTACCAACTCGCCAACAGATGGCGGCTATTGTTGAGTTCATTGGAAAATTCCGTTTGGAATTGGTTCGTGAACTTATTAAACATCAGAAAAAAGAAGGAGGATCATCATGAAAAAGCTTTTATTTCCTTTGATGATGCTGATGGTGATTTCTCTTACGGATATCGCGTTAGCGTCAGGTGGAAAAATTGACCATCCTGTTTTGGGGAAAGTCAATGAGGAGACAGCGCAGGTTTTCGACAATCTGCGTCGTCGTCAAAGAGATTTAGCATTGGCGGCGGTTCAAAAAACTGCGCCTGTAGAGCAAGCGCAATCGCAAGAAACTGCGGTTGCGGAAGTTTCAGTCGCTCCCACTGTTCAGAGCGCAACTCTGATACGGGAAGCGGAAGAAAAAAGCCAGCCAGAATGGGGAAGCTTTCCTGAAATCTCAGCCTGGGCAGGTGCTTGGAGAAATCCAAGCGCCGGAACCGATGGATACTGGGTGAACCTCAAATATTTACAATGGTTCACCAAATATGAGAAGCCGGAAAACTTTGGCATCGGCGCTAACGTTCGTTGGGATGACGGCAAGAATTCCACTGGTTATGATTGGGGATTTTTAGCTTTCGGTCCATCGGCGGGATACTATCGGGCACTGGGCTTGCGAAATTCTTTTGAAACAGATGTAAGTCTTTTGTACCGTATCGATGAAAAGCGAGAAAATGGTTTTATGCCATCAGCTCACATCGAATTCGGTCATCGTTTGGATTATAAAAACCGTTTGACATTTCAAGTTGACGGAAATTATTTTCCAAATGACAGCTGGATGGGGCCAGGAATTTACTGGGAGTATAAGATCAATAAAGAATGGAAGGTGATTACGGGCGCTGGAGCGAGCATTAGTTGGCTTGATGGCGACGTATACACCGGATTTATGCCAAGCGTGCGAGTGAAATACAAAAATCGCTATAACATTGGTGTGAATCTTAATCTGTTTACCGGCTTGGGTACTTTCTATGGTCTCACAGCCGCGTATGAACTCACGCCAGATATTAATACCTGGTGGGAGAACAAGAAGGACAAATCTGTTAGCTTGGTTTCTGAAGGAGAACAAGTAGTTCAGAATCAGGAACAAGTAGCTTCTGATCAAGGAGTTGAACAAACAGTTGAAATTTCAGAAAAAACGATCGAGCAGATCATTCAAGAAAATGAGGAGGAAAAGTGATGAAGATACAAAAAGTTTTTTTTATGGCAGTGGTGTTTTTATTGGCGGCAACAGCAGGTGCTTTCGCTAAGCCGGTTTATTTGGCTGGCGAAGCCTGGGTGGATGCAGAAAAAGTTGGCAATGCTCTTCGGGTCAGCTGGAAATATTCTGATCCGAAAGATATGTGGCAGACAGATCAAGTGCAATTTTGCCCTGATCCGTTGCGTGCAGATTGTGAGCCTAACATTCCTTTTAAGGGAACAAAGACAGGCGACAAAACCCAGCATTTTGACATTCCGCTGGAAGTTATTTCTGGTGGACAGAGTGCGTTTAATCTCGCTAGTGATAGTGATTGGTTTAACGCTCTTTGGTTGGGGATTCCCTCAAAAAATCTCCATATTGGAAAAAATCTGATGTATTACAGAAGTCAGCCTGATCCGAATATACCCAAATCGGGGGGGATGCATCTTTTGTATATCGGTTCCGGAGCGCCATTTGTTCCGGGAGTCAATGATAAAAAAGCCTACAAACAGACTGATGGTGCTGATGGCATTAGCACAGCAGCAGCTCCGGCCCCGGCTCCTTCGAAAAAGAAGGTAGCCAAGAATAAGAAGAGCAAGGCTTCGGACTGTACGGACTGTGAAAAGAAGATTCTCGTAGAGGTAGAGGAGGTCAAGAAGGACACAGTTGCTATCCGGGAATCCGTTGGTGAGGTTGACAAAACTGAACCAGTGGAAATTCAGACAATCCAGGCTAAGGGTCGAAAGATTATAAAGGCTCTTGGTGAAGGTAAACCTGATAAGGGCGGCAAGCAATTGACGGCTCATGAGAAAATCGGCGAGCCTGAAAAGCCAGGCGACACGATTTTCAGGGTTACCGAGGAAACAAAGATGGCATCGTTTGAAGCCAAAGAAGCTTCCAGACAGGTGCTGGAGATAATTAGTAAGCCCTGGTACAAGAAGTGGGAATTCTGGCTTCTTGCGGTGGCTGCGCTTATTCTCCTTGGTCTTCTTATGAGAAGAGGTGGAGGAAGAAAGTCGTATGATATTACTGGCATCGGAAAAGGAGGTGGCGGCACTTCCTAAAAAATAAAAAAGCCGCGTAACACAAGCCTCAGGGGATAATTCTTCTGGGGCTTGCTTTTTTTTCTAAAATATGCTATAATAGACGGTTAAGATAAATAGAGTCTAAAAACAAGCTATGCGAGATTTATTTAGAAATAGGGAAATTATTGGGGCAATTTTTGTCACATTATTTGTTTCAATTTTTGCGCTGGCTAATATTTTGGCGGGATTTTCTTTGCCGGTGTATATTTTGGCAATTGTGCCGGCTGTTTTGATTGCCTTTTTATATCCTCAAAGCGGATTTTTCGCTATTGTTTTTCTGACATTTATTTTTGAAAGATTTTTCACGTTGGCGCCGATAGTTATGGGAAGAAATGAATATAAACTTTATCCTTTGGATATTCTTTTGACGGCTGTAGTTTTTGGAATTGTTTTTCAATTTTTGCGAGGAAAATTGGAAATTGTTTTCAAGAAAGCGGATTATTTTATTTGGGGATTTATTATTGTTTGCGCGATATATGGAGTTTTTGATATGTTTGTTTTGCAAGCAGATAAAGCGCTTTCTTTTAGCAGCGCTAAAAATTACGCGCTCTACGCAATTTTATATTTTGTAACATTCTTGCTGATAAAAACTAAAAAAGATTTTGAAAATTTTGCCAAGCTGGCTGTTTTTGGAGGATTGTGTATTTTAGGTTTTCTGATTTATGGAATTTCCAGCGGACAGGGTTTGTGGTCTGAATACACGCCGCTTTCCACAGAAGGAGTGCGTATTTTGGCGTTTACTCATTCCTATTATCTTTCTATGCTTTCTGTGTTTGCTTTTGTTTATATCTTAGCCAGAAAAAATGACAATGAATCGAAAATTTTTATTGCTTTGCTTTGTTTTTGGGCAGTTGGAATTGTTGGTTCTATGATGCGACATCTTTGGATAGCATTAGGAGCGGCTTTTTTGACGGTGCTAATATTATTGGCAAATGAGTTTAGAAAAAATATAAAAAATATTATTATTCCTTATGTGGCGATACTTTTCATAGCGTCAATTCCGATTTTGTATTTTTCTTTTCTTTTTCCCAATTCGGATTTGAATAAAAGAATTCAGGAAGTTACCGGGGTTGTTAGCCATCGGGTAACATCTATTGCTGATTCTGATGACGAAAGTATTTTTTGGCGAAATGTTGTTTGGCAAGAGGCCTTGAAAAAATACAAAGACAGTTTAGTTTTTGGAACAGGATTGGGAAAATATCTTTCTGTGGAAATAGGTACTTATCGAAATTTTGTTGAAATGAGAAATGTTCACAATTCTTTCTTGGTTCTCTTGGTTCAGATGGGGGTTTTGGGCGTGGCGTTTTTGTTTATTCCGATTGGGGTGTTGGCAAAAAATATTTTTCGAAAAATTCGCGACAAAGATGAGTTCTATGTGGAGCGAATTACAGTGCTTGGAATTTTGGCTTTGCAATTGGTGGCTTTTATGTTTCAGCCCTATTTGGAAACGAATTTGCTGGGAATATTTTTCTGGATAAATTTAGGATTGATGCGAAGCCTTAGCTATAAAAATGAAGAAGTATAAAATATATGAAAATTTTAGAAATCAATAAATATTATTATCCAAAAAGGGGAGCCGAAAGACATTTTTTGGATGTGATTAAAATTCTCAGAAACAGGGGCAACCAAGTGGCTGTTTTTTCTATGCATCACAGCAAAAATATTGAAAGTCCTTGGAATAAATATTTTCTTTCTTCCGCGGGATATACTTCGGAATATGGTTTGTGGGAAAAAATTAAAGGAGCGTTGAGAATGTTTTATTCCTGGGAGGCAAGAAAGAAGATAAATAAATTGCTGGATGATTTTCAGCCGGATGTTGTTCATATTCACAATATCTATCATCAACTTTCTCCAACCATTCTTTTTCAAATCAAAAAAAGAAACATCCCGATTGTGATGACAGTGCATGATTTCAAACTCATAAATCCCAATCATAGTATGTTTTTGAATGGAGAGTTTTATGATCGTTGCAAAGATGGAAAATTTTATCAGTGCTTTTTGGATAAATGCGTGAAAAATTCTTATGTCAAAAGTTTTTTGGCAATGCTGGAAGCGTATTGGTACAATGTGCTGGGAACGTATAGAAAAAATATTGACAAGTACATTGTTCCCAGCGAATTTGTGAAAAATATTCTGGTTGAACGAGGGATTGGGGAAGAAAAAATAGAAGTTCTCCCTCATTTCATTTTTGAAAATGATTTGATATGCGATGAAAAAAAATCAGAGAAAAAAGAGGAAACGTATAAAAAACCGTATGCTTTGTATATTGGAGCGCTATCGAAAAACAAGGGGGTGAACGATTTGGTGGATATTTTCAAAAATATGAAAGGAATGGAGCTTTGTGTTGCTGGCGGTCTGGAAGATGATTTTCAATGGGAAAATTTTTCTAACACCAAATATCTGGGCTTTCTTAATCGTTCCCAGCTTAATAACGTAATAAAAAAATCTCACTGTCTCATTTCAGGTTCGCGGCTGCCCGAAACTTTCGGGCTTATTGTGTTGGAAGGATTGAGTTTTGGAAAACCTTTTTTTGGTTTTAAATCCGGAGCCTATCAAGAAATTGTGGAAAATGAAGTGAATGGATTTTTGGCGGAGAAAAAAAATGAACTAAAAAAAGCGTTGGAAAATTTCTCTGAAGGAAGAATGAATTTTGATTGCGAAAAAATAAAAAAATCAGCTCGGCAGATATATGGAAAAGAAGCTTATTTTGGCAAATTGGAAAAAATTTTTGAAATTGAAATATTGTTGACAAAATAGCCGTTTCCTGATATTCTACTATGTCCTAATAATTTATTTATTTTTTATAAACTATGAATAACTCAACATCGAAAAAAAGCCTTTATATAGGGGCAATATTGACGTTTAATCTGCTTTTGGCGGGAGTGTTTGTTTTTCCGTTTCTTTCTCTCGCTAAAAATGAAAGAGAAATTTATGTTAACGCCAAAGCTACCGGAGTGGAAGATGGAAGTTCTGAAAATCCATATCGAACCATTTCTTCCGCGCTGAGAAAAGCTAAGAAGAATGACAAATTGTTTGTGGCTAATGGAGAATACAAAGAAAACATTGAAATACCGAAAGGGGTAAAAATTTATGGAGCGGATAGAGACGAAGTTATCATCAAAGCAAAAAACGACGATGATCCTGTTGTGGAAATGAATGAGAATACTAAGATAAATAAGGTTACAATCAAAAATGGAAAAGTTGGAATTAAGGTGGAAAAAAATGATGACGATGTTTCCATAATTGATTGCGTAATAGAAAAAAATAAAAGAGACGGAATAAAAATCGAGAAAGGATCCGTTTCAAAAGCTCATCCGGTCAGCGTGACTGAAAATGTAATAAGAGAAAACGGTTGGAATGGAATTTATTCTGAAACCAGAAGAGTTGTTCTTATGGAAAATAATATCTACGGCAATGACAGAGACGGAGTGGAATTGGCAGAAGGTTCTTCCGCGTGGATTGAAGACAATCGAATCAATGACAACGATGGAGTGGGATTTAAATTTACACTGGATAATTCCAATATTTGGTTGAAAGACAATTCTATTCGCGATAATGACAAAAGTGGAATGGAAGTGGATCATTTTGGAAATGCTGGAAGAGTTGATATTTCCAAATCAACAATAGCCGAGAATGAAAAGTATGGAATTGCCAGAGTTCAAAAATCACTATTAACCAGTTCTGCCTGGGATGGATTTACTTTTGACAACAAAAATACTTTTTTTGAGAATAAATCGAAAGATGTATCCGATGTTATTATTGTTCGCCAATAGGAAGATTGTTTTATTAATTTAAACTTGTATGAAAATAGCGCTGATAGGACAAAAAGGAATACCAGCTGTCTCAGGAGGCATTGAAAAACATGTCGAAGAGATTTCAATAAGAATGGCCGAAGCCGGTCATAATGTTTTTGTCTATGTGCGTGATAATTATACAGACAAAAATCTCAAAAAATACAAAAAAATTGTTTTGATTCATTTGCCTTCTATTCACACTAAGCATCTGGATGCAATTTCTCACACATTTGTTTCCACGATACACGCGCTTTTTTCTGACTATGACGTTATTCACTATCATGGCATAGGACCGAGTTTTTTGAGTTGGATAATCAAATTTTTCAAACCGAGCGTTTCTTTGGTTTCGACTTTTCATTGCCAAGATTATTATCACCAAAAATGGGGATGGTTTGCGTGTTTGTTTTTGAAGGCGGGAGAATATATGACTTGCATTATTCCTGATAAAACTATTGCAGTCAGCAAATCTTTGGCGGATTTGGCAAAAGAAAAATATGGCAAAAGATTGACAGTTATTCCTAATGGAGCGGATATAAAATATGCAGAGGCAACCAATTTGATTTCTCAATGGGGGCTTAAGGATAAAAAATATATTTTGTTTGTGGGCAGATTAATCAAGCACAAAGGAGTTCACTATCTCATTGAAGCTTTCAAGCAATTGGAAGATACGAGCAAATTGGCAAATAACTTCAAGCTTGTGATAACAGGAGAGGGTTTTCATACAGATGATTATGTTAAATATCTTCGCACTATAAGTGAAAAAAGAGAAAATATAATTTTTACAGGAAAGCAATCCAACGAAGTTCTTGAACAACTTTTTTCACATTCCTATCTTTTTGTTCAACCATCTGAATCAGAAGGATTGTCAATCGCTCTCTTGGAAGCGATGGGATATGGCATTTGTCCTCTAGTGAGTGATATCAAAGAAAATTTGGAACCGGTGAGTGATTGCGGATATTCTTTTAAAAATAAAAGTGTTACTGATTTGAGAGACAAATTGGCCTATCTTTTGAATAAACCGGAAGAAGTGGAGAGACTAGGCAGTTGCGCCGTGGAAAGAATTAGGAATGAATACAGTTGGGATTCTATTGCTGAAAAAACATTGAATTTGTATAGGGAAATAATTTTGCAGAAAGAGAAATAATGAATAATCAAAAAGAAAAAAATAAATTTTTTAAGGATACGCGTTTTTTGGCGAGAGTTTTTGTTGTGGGAATTATTTTTTCCATAACCGCTTTGCTTATTTTATTGGATGCTTTCAAGCAATATCGCGCGGATGTTGCAATTATTGTTATTCCAAAAAACGAAATAATAGCTCAACAATCCAAGGATGTGATGGAAAACATAATGGAATTTCCGCAAATGCTTTCTTTTTATGACAACCTGATTAAATTCAATCCGGAGATAGAAGATAATTTTTCCGGACAAAATTCTGACAAAAGAAAAAATAATTGGAATGATATCGTGAAAGTTTCCAAAGATAATTCTGAAAAAGGGACATTGATTAACGTCAGCGTTTTGGCAAAAAAATCCGGACAAGCGGAAATTATGGCTGCAAAAACAGCGCATACTCTTTTTGGAACAGTGAGTAAATTTTATAATATAAAAACTGATCTAGAAATCAGTATTGCGGAAGGACCAATTGTTTCAGTTGTTCTTAGGAATTGGGGTTGGATAGCAATAGCTTCTTTGATAATCGGATTTGTTTTTTCTTTCCTTTTGAATTTTGCGTTGGAGTTGATAGAGAAAATTGTTCGACCAAGCGGGGCAGTTTTGAAATCCAGTCCGATAAGGGGATTGCGAAAAAAATTCGAACAAAAACAGCATATTGAAATTGAAAAAGAAAAAAATGACGAATTTAAATATGATATGCCGTATGATTTTGAAGATGTTTATCCTAATTTTCCCGAAATGCCGAAAGATTCCATTAAAAAATCTTCTGCTCCCGAGAATCTTCCCGTAGCTGACGATGTGATTTTTTTTGAAGAAACTGAAATAAAAAAAGAAAAGCAAATTCAGGAAAAAGATGTCATTGAAATGAAAAAGGAAGAACCTACGCAGGAAGAATTAAAAGCCAGATTGAATAAGCTTCTTAATGGTGATATGTAATTTTATGGCCAAGAAGTATAGCGCAAAATTTTGGATTGTGTTTTGGACGACGTCAGCCATATTTCTTTTTGGTTGGTATGAATATTTGCAAATTGACAGAGAGAAAATTTCTTCGGTCATAGCTCCTGTTTTGGAATTTCTTCCTTTTGATAGTGAAAATACTGATGAATATAAAAATGCTGCCAAAATTTCCAGTTATTTTTTGAAGAAAGACGGACAGGAAAAAACTTTTTTGTTGCTTTTCCAAAACAATATGGAGATAAGACCGGGCGGAGGTTTCATTGGCGCTTTTGGAATTTTGAAAATGAAAGACGGAGAAGCGCTTTCAGTTGAAACTCACGACCTTTCAAATTTTGACGCTCGTATTCCGGACACTGTGGAACCGCCATATCCTATGAAAGAAACTCTGCGAATCAAGTCTTGGAAATTGCGCGATTCCAATTATTCTCCGGATTTCGAAATTAATGCCAAGAAAGCGGAGGAATTTTATCACCTGGGCGGAGGTCAGGAAAAATTTAATGGAGTTATCGGGATCACAACCAATGTTCTTGTTTCAATGTTGAAGGTGGTTGGTCCAATCAAACTGCCGGATTATCCGGGAGTGTATGACGCCGATAATGCTGTTTTGATGTTGGAATATCAAGTGGAAAAAGCTTTTGAGCAACAGGGAATAGATCGAGGAGAAAGAAAACTTATTCTAAAAGAAATGGCGGAGGAAATTAAGAATAAAGTGGAAAATCTTTCGATAAGCAAAAAGATGGAATTGGCTAAAACTATTTTAAACGATTTGAAAACAAAAGATATTCAATTTTATTTTTCTGATAGTGAGCTTCAAAATATTGCGCGCGAATCTAATTGGACGGGAGCAGTCGATCAACAATGGACAAGAGACTATTTGATGACAGTCGATGCTAATTTGGGAGCTTTCAAGAGCGACTATTATGTTCAGCGTTCGTTTAAATATTCTGTTGATTTAAGCAAGGAAAAACCGGAGGTAACTTTGGAAATAACCTATAATCACACCGCCAAACAAAAAGATTTTATGACCAAAGACTATTTGTCCTATTTGCGCGTGTATGTTCCGAAAGGATCTTGGTTAGTTGATTCGGAAAATTTTCCTAATCCGAGATTTGGAGAAGAATTGGAACGGAAGTATTTTGGAGCGATTGTCAAAGTCCCGTTGGGAACTTCCAAAACAATCAAGCTTGTGTATACATTGCCGGAAGAAATTAAAAATGGAGAATATGATCTGAAAATTCAAAAGCAAGCGGGTCTAAATGATGTTCCTGTTGATATTCAAATAAAATTCAGAGACGGGTCGGAAAAGAAATTGGATTTCAAATTGAATCAAGATTTTATTTTAGGGGAAAAATAAGATTAATCAGAAATGTTTTTCATAACAGACGCCTATTTCATAAGGCGTCTGTTTTTTGCGTTAATTGAGAAAATGTATTAGCATTAATGCATAAGAATAAAAAGACAATATGAAAGTGGAAAAAACCAAAATCGAAGGACTTTTGATAATTGAACCGCAGATTTTTGGCGACAAGCGAGGTTTTTTTGTGGAAACGTATAATGAAAAAAGATATAAAGAAGCGGGAATCAATTTGAATTTTGTTCAGGATAATTTATCTAAATCTGCCAAGGGAGCTTTGCGCGGATTGCATTGGCAAGCGCCTCCTTTTGAGCAAGGAAAATTGGTGCAAGTTATACAAGGAAAAGTTTTGGATGTGGCAGTGGATATCCGATTTGGTTCGCCGACATTCGGAGAATATGTCGCGGTGGAATTATCGGAAGAAAATAAAAAACAATTTTGGATTCCGCCGGGATTTGCTCACGGATTTGTGTCTCTTGAAGATAACACGATTTTTAGTTACAAATGCACAAAAATATATAATCCGGAATCAGAAAGGGGAGTTATGTGGAATGATTCGGAAATTGGAATTGATTGGAAAATAGAAAATCCCATAATTTCCGAAAAGGATTCAAAAAACAAATTATTGAAGGATATTGAAAAAGATTTTGTTTTCTAAAAAATAAAGCAATTAAATATTATGCGACTATTGGTTACCGGCGGGGCGGGGTTTATTGGGTCAAATTTTATACATTATTGGTTGAAAAAATATCTGGAAGACAAAATTGTCAATCTGGATGTTTTGACGTATGCTGGTAATTTGGAAAATTTGAAGGATTTGGAAAATAATTCAAACTACAAATTCGTAAAAGGCGACATCACAGACAAAGAAATAGTTGACGGCTTAGTGAAGGATTGCGATATTGTTGTTCATTTTGCGGCAGAGTCGCACGTAGATCGTTCAATTATGGATCCGGAAATTTTTTTGCGAACAAATGTTCTAGGAACACACACCCTTCTTGAGGCGGCAAAAAAATATTCAAAAAGATTCCATCATATTTCCACAGATGAGGTTTTCGGTTCGCTTGGTCCGGATGATTCCAAATTTAATGAAGAAACTGCCTATGATCCAAGAAGTCCATATTCGGCCTCAAAAGCCGCTTCAGATCATTTGGTGCGAGCCTATTATCACACTTTTAATCTTCCGATTACAATTTCCAATTGTTCCAATAATTACGGACCATATCTTTTTCCGGAAAAATTAATTCCGCTTTTTGTGACGAATTTGATGGAAGGAAAAAAAGTTCCGTTATATGGTGATGGTATGCAAATTCGCGATTGGCTTTTTGTTGACGATCATTGTCGAGCAATTGATGCAATTATTCATAAAGGGAAAATCGGCGAGACCTATTGTGTGGGAGGAAATTCGGAAAAAACCAACAAAGAAATTACGTATAAGATTTTAGAGTTGATGAATAAGGGTGAAGAAATGATTGAGTTTGTGAAAGATAGGCCGGGGCACGACAAGCGTTATGCGATTGACGCAACAAAAATAAAAAATGAACTTGGATGGGAACCAACGGTTTCTTTTGAGGAAGGAATTAAACGAACAGTAGAATGGTATAAAGACAATCAAGATTGGTGGAAAAAAATTAAAAGTGGAGAATATCAAGAATATTACAAAAAACAATATAACAAGTGATCTGAATATTATGAATAAAAAAATTTTAGTAATAGGTTCAAAGGGAATGTTGGGACGGGAGTTAGTTGATATTTTCAAGCAAGATAATGACTACGTGGTGACTGCTTGGGATCGGGAAGAACTGGATATCACTAATCAGAAACAAGTTGAAGAAAAAATTTCCAAACTGGCTCCGGATATCATTTTGAATGCGGCAGCCTATAATGCAGTCGATCTTTGCGAGAAAGATAAAAATGAATATAAAAAAGCCAAGGAAATCAATGGTAAAGCGCCGGGATATTTGGCAAAAATTTCTAAAAAAATTGATGCTGTTTTTGTGCACTATTCTTCCGACTATGTTTTTTCCGGAATGCCGGAAATTCCCGAGCCGACCGGCTGCACCCATTCTTGTTCCAGTTGTTCATTGCACGAAAATTTTGTTCCGCAATTGGGATTTGATGAAAATGCGCTGGCGGAACCAATTCAAAAATATGGAGAAACAAAATTGCTTGGGGAAGATAATGCTCAAAAATTTGCGGATAAGTTTTATATCATTCGTCTTTCCAAGCTTTTTGGAAAACCAGCCCAATCCAAAGATGCTAAAAGGAGTTTTTTTGATGTGATGTTGGAAGTGGGTAAAAAAGCGGAAAAAAACAAGACCGAGGTTAAGGTTGTGGATGAAGAAACTAGTTGTTTTACTTACGCTCCTGATTTAGCCAAGAAAACCAAGGAAATTATTGAAGCGGAAAAACCGTATGGAATTTATCACGTGACCAATTCCGACGCTTGCACCTGGTATGACGCGGCAAAGGAACTTTACAAACAGGCTAAAATAAAAGTGAAAATTGTTCCGGTTTCCGGTGATGAATTTCCGCGACCAGCGCAAAGACCTTATGTTTCAACCTTGATTAACACCAAACTCAATCCACTGCGTAGTTGGAAGCTAGCGCTGCGGGAATACTTGAAAAAATAAAAGCTATAAAACAGGATGATTAATTTTATATCCTGTTTTTTGAACAATATAGCTTCCAATAAGTCAATGGTTGTCGATTTCTTTGAATAATAGTATCATTAAAATATAAATTGATTTGAAATTCATAATTACTTTATAGAAAAAATATGAAAAATCTCAAAAAACAAGATCCGGAAATTTTTAAGGCGATTCAAGGGGAGCTGAAAAGACAACAAGAGGGAATGGAATTGATTGCTAGCGAGAATTATGTTTCCGAAGCGGTGTTGGAAGCAATGGGTTCTATTTTGACCAACAAATATTCGGAAGGATATCCGGGAAAAAGATATTATGGCGGACAAGAATATATTGATGTGGTGGAAAGTTTGGCAATTGAAAGAGCGAAAAAACTTTTTGGAGCGGAACATATCAATGTTCAACCACATTCCGGCGCGCCGGCTAATATGATTGCTTATAGCGCTGTTTTGAAACCGGGTGACAAGGTTTTGGGAATGGATCTTTCTCACGGAGGTCATTTGACACACGGACATCCCGTAACTCTTTCTGCCAAGATTTATAATTTTGTTCGATATAAAACTGATAAATCTGGAAAAATTGATTATGCGGAGCTTGAAAAAATGGCTATCAAAGAAAAACCGCAAATGATTTTAGCCGGATTTTCCGCTTACACAAGACAATTGGATTATAAAAAATTCGCCGCGATTGCCAAAAAAGTGGGAGCGATTTCTATGATTGACATTGCTCACATCGCCGGACTCATCGCTGGAAAAGCCTTGCCGAATCCTGTGCCATATTTTGACATTGTGACAACCACAACGCATAAAACTTTGCGCGGTCCTCGCGGAGGAATGATTATGTGTAAACAACAATATGCGCAAGCGATTGATAAAGCGACATTTCCCGGATTTCAAGGCGGACCGCACGAACAAATTATTGCCGCCAAAGCCGTGTCTTTTGGAGAAGCTCTGAAACCGTCTTTTCAAAAATATGCCAAACAAATAATTGCTAATGCGAAAGTTTTGGAAATTGAACTGAAAAAACATGGTTTTAAGTTGATGTTTGGCGGGACGGACAATCATATGGTTTTGGTGGATGTTTTTGGAAGTAAGGGTGTGAGTGGAAAAGAAGCGGAAGAAGCTTTGGATAAAATCGGAATAACGTTGAATAAAAATATGATTCCGGATGATCCTCGTTCTCCGATGGACCCAAGCGGCGTACGTATCGGAGTCCCAGCTATCACCAGTCGAGGAATGAAAGAAAAGGAAATCAGGACTATTGCTCGCTGGATCAAAGAGACGATTGAAAACAGAAATGATGATAAAAAATTGAAATCATTGCATAAAGAAGTGATTGCGCTTTGCAAAAAATTTCCGATTTATAAAAACTTAAAATAGAAATATTACCATATTTCAAAACATGGTAATTATATAAGTTTATGAGAAAAAAAATGAAAGGAATAATTTTGGCAGGAGGGTCTAATACTAGACTTTTTCCTTTGACAGCAACTACTTCAAAACAGTTGCTTCCAATTTATGATCGACAAATGATTTTCTATCCCTTGAATGTGTTGATTAAATCCGGAATAAAAGATGTTTTGATAATTGTGGCGCCGGAACATAGCGGACAGTTTCTTAATCTTTTAGGTTCTATTTTTGATAAATACGGAATCAGGCTTGAGTTTAAGGTGCAAAAAATACCAAGAGGCTTGGCAGACGCTTTTATTATGGGAGAAGATTTTATTGATGAGGACAATGTGGCAATGATATTAGGAGACAATATTTTTGAGGATGACTTGGGAGGAGCTATTCGAGGATTTGAAAAAGGCGGAATGGTTTTTGCTAAAGAAATTAAAGATGACCCGAGTCGTTATGGAATTATAGAATTTAATGAAAAAGGGAAAGCGATTTCCATTGAAGAAAAACCGGAAAATCCAAAAAGCAATTTTTGCGTGACCGGAGCATATGTTTTTGATAACCGAGTAATCGAAATTGCCAAAAATTTGAAACCGTCAAGCAGGGGAGAAATTGAAATTACAGATATAAATAAAAAATATTTGGAAATGGGCGAGCTTCAGGTTAATAGGCTTTCCGGGGAGTGGATGGATGCCGGAACTTTCGATTCTCTTCTAGAGGCAGGAAAAATTGTTAAAGAAAAGGAAATACATAAGAAATTCGACCCTATTATTGATGAGGCGATTCTTGAATTCAACAAAGAATTAAAAGAAATGGCTAAAAAGAAATTAAAATAAAATTCAAAAATTTATGCAAAAAATAAGAAAAGCGGTTATCGCTGTCGCTGGGTCGGGAACAAGATTGTTGCCTGCGACAAAATCTATGCCGAAAGAAATGCTCCCTATTGTTGATAAACCGATTATCCAACTAGTCGTAGAAGAATTAGTAGAAGCTGGAATTGAGGATATTATTTTCGTTACCCGATGGGATAAGAAACCATTGGAAGATCACTTTGACCGAAGCGTCGCGCTTGAAGATGATTTGAAAAAAAATGGCAAAGAAGAATTATCCAAAAAAATTCTTGATATTGCCGAGATGGCAAATTTTATTCATGTGCGACAAAAAGGACCATATGGCAATGGAACGCCTGTTTTGTCGGCAGCTAGCCTTGTTAATGATGAGCCGTTTATTTTTTGTTTCGGAGATGATTTGGTAAAATCAAAAACTTCCTTTACCAAGCAAATGATTGAAGATTATGAAAAAACCGGAAATCTTGTGATGGGCGTTCAGGAAGTTTCACAAAAAGATGTTGTAAGATATGGAATAGTAAAGCTTAAAGAAGGAACGAATCAAATGATTGATATCATCGAGAAACCAACCATTGAAGAAGCTCCTTCTCGGTTGGCTGGATTTGGAAGATATATATTAAATAAGGAAGTGGTGGATATATTAAAAAATACCGCTTTGGGCAAGGGAAATGAATTATGGATAGTAGACGCTATAAAAGAATATATAAATAGAGGAGGAATTTTTCTGGCTAAAGAAGTAAAAGATGGACAATGGATGACAACGGGAGATCCTTTAAATTATCTGAAAGCCATTTTAGCCTACGCATCAGACAGGGAAGACTTGAAAGATGACTTAAAGGATTACGTTAACGAATTGTATTGTAAAAAATAATTATTTAAAAATAAAAATGAAACAAGAAATATCGACTTTTGGTCAAAAGGCGGCTGACAGAATCGCCAGTGTTGTTGGAAGTTGGGCATTTATTCTTATTCAATCTGTCATTTTGATAGTTTGGATTATTCTTAATATCACAGCCTGGATTAATAATTGGGATCCGTATCCGTTTATTCTTTTGAATTTGGCGCTTAGTTTTCAGGCTGCCTATGCCGCGCCAATAATACTTATGAGTCAAAATAGAATGGCGGAAAAAGACAGAAAAAAAGCCAGCATTGATCTTTATACCGACAAAAGGGCGGAAAGAGAAATAGAAGAGATGCAAGAGCAACTTAAGCATATGAGCTCTATGCTGGGAGAAATTGCGCGTAACAATAAAGGCGATGAAAAGGAATAACAAGTATTCCTTTTTTGAAAGAAAGAAAAAAAACTAATTGTAGTAGAATGTGCCTTGAAAATTAATTAGAAAATAGATGTATTGGATTTACTTGTTGCTATTTATCTTGATAGTTTTTATTCCTGATATAATTCAAGGAAGTATTTTCAATTATCGCGAAGAAAGCATTGAGGAACTGCTGATATTGATTATCGGGGGTTTGGGATTTTTTATGTATCTGATAAAGGAAAAACAGACAACACAGCAGCGGCAGGAAAAAATTCATTTTCAACGGGAGGCTAATCGGATGTCCAAAGATTTAACCAGTTCCTATTCATATATCGGAGAAATAAACAGAAAATTGGAAATATTTAAAAATATATCAGTAGGTCTTCCTGAGTGGTCAAAATTGACACTGGCAAAAGAGTTGGAGCTTTTTGCATACATAATGTCCTCCATAAAGGTATTAACCAAAATGAATGAATACGAAGTTATTTTCGTAGACACTCAGTCGCAGGAAATTATCAAGGAAATAAAAAGCAATAAAAAAGTTTCGTTTGGTTTGGAAAAAAAATATTTTTTTAAAAAAAATAAAAAGTTTTTTGAAACAGACGAATGGATATTAGCTGTTTCTCCGAATGAAATGGAGCATATGTCAGCCGGAATATTTTTAAAAAAGAAAAATTTTTCTCAGACAGTGGAGGACTATGAAATTTTAAAAGCCATTGCGTCTCAGGTTTTATTCCTGTATGTTTTTTCGGAAAGAAGGAGGCAAAGAAGGGGAATTTGATAAATTTTGGATGACCGTATATAATAAGAAAGGTTAAAATTGAGAAATTGTAAAAATATGAAAATATTGCTTCTTCAAGATGTGAAGAAAATAGGAAAAAAAGGCGAAATAAAAGATGTTTCTGACGGGTATGCCAGAAATTTTATTTTAGCTAAAAAATTAGGCGAAATGGCCACTGAAGCTGCTGTGCGAAAAAACGAGCAACAAGTTGTTAAGAATAAGCAAGAACAGGAAAAAGCAAAAATAGCCGTTCAAAAAATGGCATCTTTGTTGGATGGAAAAAAAATAGTGATAAAATCTAAGGCTAAAGACGGAAAATTATTCGGCTCTATAACAGCGAAAAATATTGCTGAAAATTTGAAAAAAGACGGGTTTGAAGTTTCAGAAAAAGCGATTATTTTTGAATCTATGAAAAATGTCGGAGAAAAAGAAGCTCAGATAGTTTTTGATTTTAATATTAAAGCCAAAATATCCATCAAGATAGAGGCGCAATAATTTATGGAGAAAAGAAAATATATTTTTGTGATGGGGGGAGTGATGAGCGGTGTTGGAAAGGGAATTACAACTTCGTCTATTGGAACAATTCTTAAGGCGCGCGGATATAACGTGACGGCATTGAAAATAGATCCCTATATCAATGTTGACGCAGGAACAATGAATCCAACAGAACACGGAGAAGTTTTTGTCTTGGATGATGGTTACGAAACTGATCAGGATATGGGAAATTATGAAAGATTTATGGAAACAACTCTTCCAAGTATGAACTATATGACTACTGGAAGTGTATATCAAACCGTTATCAATAAAGAAAGAAATCTTGAATATAAAGGAAGATGCGTTGAAGTGGTTCCGCATATTCCAATGGAAGTAATAGAAAGAATTGAAAAAGCTTCTGAGAGAGCTAAGTCGGATATAACCTTGATTGAAATTGGTGGAACGGTGGGAGAATATCAAAACATACTTTTTCTTGAAGCGGCCAGAATGATGAAAATAAAAAATCCGGAAGATGTTTTGTTTGTTCTTGTTAGTTATTTGCCAATTCCAAGCAAGGTTGGAGAAATGAAAACCAAGCCGACGCAATATGCTGTCAGAACTCTCAATGGCGCCGGCATTCAACCGGATATAATCATTGCTCGAAGCGAAACTTTTTTGGATGAAAAAAGAAAAGAAAAAATTTCTATGTTTTGCAATATACCGCAAGAATTTGTGGTTTCTGCTCCGGACATTGAAAGTGTATATGAAGTGCCTATAAATTATGAACGAGACGATTTGAGTCGATTGATTTTGAAAAAATTCAAACTTAAACCTAGAAAATCGGATTTGAAATCTTGGCAAGATTTGGTGGATAGAATAAAGGCATCCAAAGAAAAAATTAAAATTGGAATTGTGGGAAAATATTTTGGAACAGGCGATTTTGTTTTGGGCGATGCGTACATCAGTGTTATCGAGGCGATTAAGCACGCTTGTTATAAGAACAATGTTAAACCGGAAATAGCCTGGATAAACAGCGAGGCTTTTGAAAAAGGAACCAATCAATTGGAATCTCTTTCTGAATATGCCGGGATTATTGTTCCGGGTGGATTTGGGTCTCGAGGAATTGAAGGAAAAATAAAAACTATTCAGTATTGCCGAGAAAATAAAATTCCTTTTTTTGGACTTTGCTATGGAATGCAACTTTCTGTCATTGAATACTCCAGAAATATCTTAGGAATGCAGGGAGCTAACACCACTGAAGTCGATAGAAACACAAAGCATCCGGTTATTGATATTATGCCGGAACAAAAAAAGAATTTGGAAGACAGAAATTACGGAGCTACGATGCGCCTTGGAGCTTATGACGCCCTTTTGAAAAAAGGAACTATCGCTTTTGGCGCTTATGGAAAATCCAAAATATCCGAACGGCACAGACACCGCTGGGAAGTTAATCCGAAATATATTGAGAAAATTGAAAAAGCCGGACTGATTTTTTCCGGAAAATCTCCCGATGGAAAACTTATGGAAATCGTGGAACTTCCCAAAGAGAAACATCCTTTTTTCTTGGCGACTCAATTTCATCCGGAATTTAAAACAACCCCCCTGAATTCTCATCCTCTTTTCTTTGAGTTTGTCAAGGCAGCTAAAGCAAGAAAAAATTCTAATTAGTTTTTAGTATTTTGGGTATTGCATAAAAAAATAAAAAAATCATCGGTTTTAAGGTCGATGATTTTTTTATTCGCAAAAATTTTTAGATTATTTTTTTTGCTGAAGTTTTCTTTTTGGAAACTTTTTTCACTGTTGTTTTCTTGGCAGTTTTAGCGGGGACAGCTTTATCGACAACGCTTACATATTGTCTATTGGAAAGTTTTCCAGTGTAGGCGACAGCTTTTTTTGTTGAGAAAACAACAACACCGTCTTTCATAGCCATCAAAGTGTCATCTCCGCAACGTTTAACATTTTTTCCGGGATGAAATTTTGTTCCTCTTTGACGCACGATAATATTTCCAGTTGAAACTTTTTGATTTCCGAATATTTTTACACCAAGACGCTTTGAAATCGAATCACGTCCTAATTGTGTAGATCCACCAGCTTTGCGATGTGCCATTTTTGTATGTTATAATTGATAAAAATAAGAAGCTTTTTTTAAAAAAGACTGTGTCCATAACCACAATCACCATTTAAATCAGCTCTCGGATTATAACAAAATAAACCTAAATGTCAACAGATAAAAATAAAAATATACTATTTAGGATAAAACATTTTTTCATAAAAAACGAAAGAAAAATAGTTATTTTTATCGGATTTTGCCTTATTTCAGCTATTTCTTTCGAAATCGGGGTTCTGCAAGGTCAAAAATGGCAGCAGAAACCGTTGGTTATTGAACAACAGTCATCCACACCTCAGGAGGGGGAAATGGCAAAAAATGAGCCTCCTGGTGTTTCAGGCGAGGTTTTAAGTGGTCAGAATGATGCTATAATAATGAAATCGGAACTTCAAAATTCCTCTGTTTCAAACGCAGGAAATTGCGCTTATGTGGGCAGCAAAAATTCTAACAAATTTTATCTATCCTCCTGCCCTTGGGCCAAGCAAATCAAGCCGGAAAATGTGATATGTTTTGCCACTGCGCAAGACGCAATTGCCAAAGGAAGAACAGAAAGCAAGTGCGCTAAATAAAAAATAATTCAAAAAAATGAATAAGAATATTACTGTTATTTCCTTGGGTGGATCATTAATTGTGCCAGAAGAAATTGATTGGGAATTTGTGAAAAAATTCCAAGAATTAATTGAAAAACAAATCGAGAAAGGACAAAGATTTATTATTATAACTGGCGGAGGAAGGTTGGCTAGAAAGTATATTGAAGCTGGAAGCAAGATTGATGATATCAACAGCGATGATAAGGATTGGCTGGGAATTCATGCCACTCGAATGAACGCGCATTTTGTCAGAACGATTTTTCGCAAATATGCTCATCCAACTATCAACAAAAACCCGTATGACCTGGAAGGATTTCTTAAAGCTAAGGAATCAATTTTGGTGGCGGCGGGATATAAACCGGGAAATTCCACGGACTATATTGCAGTTTTGTTAGGAAAACAATTTGGCGCTAAAAAAATAGTCAATCTTTCCAATATTGACTATGTCTATGACAAGGATCCAAAAATAAGTCAGGACGCAAGAAAAATCGAGCATATTCAATGGAGCGAATTTCAAAAAATAGTGGGTGATAAGTGGGATCCGGGCGCCAATGTTCCGTTTGACCCGGTAGCTTCTAGGCTAGCCGCTGAAGAAAAAATGGAAGTGGCGATTATGAATGGAAAAAATTTGGAAAATCTGGAAAACTATCTGAATAAAAAATCTTTTACAGGGACAATAATAAACTGATTTTGCGTATCTAAAAATTTGTTTGCAAAGATAAAAAATGCTATAATAAAATAAATTTAAGCAAGCAAAAAATAAATTAAATATGAAAAATAAAAAAATAAAAAAGTGGTTGTTTGGAATGTTTTTTTTAGTTTTGTCATTTGAATTTTCTGTTGCAAATGCGGCTGTTGATAAGTGGGGAGGAGATGACAGGTTGCCTTTTTCCGGCACTAAATATCAAACCGGAACAGCGACATCAATTTCCGGATGTGAACAAACAGGACCGGATAATTGGTGTTGGACATTGAATGATACTTCAAAAAATTGGGAGGTAGATGAGTTGGTCGGATTAATTCTTCAGCCGGATGCTGATAGGGAAGTTTATTTTTCCATAAAATCAAATACTAATAACTCGATAACAGTCAGAGGTTCATCAATAGTGGATTCAGATGAAGAAGCTAAACGCAGCTTGGAAGATGAAAATAGTGGCGCAGAAGAATATGCCGTGCTTGATTTGTGGAGAATGGAAAAAATAAACAATCGTTGGCTCTGGATTGATCCGTATGGAAATGGATTTTGGGCAAAGGGACTTAATGCTTACACTCAATCAGGACAAAATTATGGAAAAAATATCAATGGAGAGACTTGGGCTAGCAAAGTTGACGCTCAACCAATATATGGAGGCAATGGAACCACCACTGCCGGCCTTGCTGCAACCCTTTGGCATATGAAAGATCTTCTGAAAGAGCAAGGATTTAATATGACCGGAGAACTTAATGAATTTTATTATATGGTGCCCGGATCACATTCTAATCCCAGTCCGGTTAGCACATATAAAACCCCGGAAAGATATATGCCGTTTACGCTATTCCCAAGAGTAAATGGATTAACGCTTGCAAACACGCCCAACATTACCATTAATGGAAGTAGATTACATGATGCGGCTAGTCCAGATTTTAAAGATGATTTAATGGCTTCTATTAATGGTTGCGATGGAAGTGCTTCGTCAACTTATGGAGCAATAACTATATTTGGTGAACCTAATACCGATGTTGATCCAGCTTGTGATTCAGATAGAAGTGAGCTAGTCTGGTCTGATCATCTTCTAACTCCATATGAAAAATTCAAATGGAATATTCCTGCCAATCCATACGTTATGGGAGTTAAGTGGGATGAGGAGCCTGGATACGTTCAACAAGAATATACCACGGAGCATATGGGATATAGAGTGTTTACTTCTGCTGCCACGGCGCCAAGAAAAGAATTGGCTAGAGAATATTTGGATGCTGCATATAATTGTTCAACTGATTGTGCATATGGAGGATTTCCTGATTTAGTTGGAAAATACGCTAATATTTCTGCGCTTAACTCTGCCTGGGGAACTTCCTATTTAAATTGGGATGAATTAATGAATGACACAGGGGCTATCATTGATACAATATTATCAAATGGCCCAAAGGCTAATAAGACTGACTCTTGTGTCAATTCGGCTAATAAAGCTTCTTTATGGGGATGGGCTCCATGCGATGAACATTCGGCTAATCCAGCATTAGCTGATGATCTTGATGGAATAGCGGAATCTTTTTGGAGATTATATACCAAGGGAGTTCATGATGCACTTTTGGAATTGTTCGGAGGAGTAGATTTATTAAATATGGGTCCCGGTTATCACGGATCAAAAGAATGGATGTCTGATGGAAGAGGATCAAGTTCTCCGGAATATTTATTCAGAGGATCAGTTTCTGCTGATGCAAGCGAGGCATATGTCGATGTAATTTCTATTGGAAATGTAAGTGGAAAATTTTTGAGTTCTTCTGATGAAAGTTATTTTGAATGGCAAGGTCCAAAATTGAAAGACTTTTATGATTTTCATGGAAGACCATATTGGATTACATCTACTTGGCTTGATGCGGAAGCAGATAGTGGCACAACACATACTGGAATAATAGACTCAGTAACAACAACGTCTATTACTGATAACTCGCAGGATTTTATTGGATCCATAGGAAGCCAAGCTTATAATGCCAATGCTCCAATGACGGTTATTTGTAATGCTGAAGACCCTATCTCAGAATGGGTATTTTATAAAATAGATCCAACTGCAACTACTGCAACTACTTTGAATTTTGCAAATAATTGGTCAACTATGTTTGGTCCGGGAGAAGCATGGGTATCGGTTCCAACGGATGTTGCTGCTCATTGCCATTCAGGCGATACGTATTATATTTTCACTCAAGATAATCTTGCCAATTTCGACGGGTATAAAACAGAAAATCCCAAACCATCAATCTGGTTCCCTCTTACCCAGGAAGAAAGAGCTTCCGAATATGTTGATTATTTAACTGATATGCGACAGCTGCAAGCAGATAATGGAGATTATGTGTTAACCGGATTTTCTCATTGGTCATATTGGGATTTTGGATTTGAAAATTATAAAAAAGAAAAACGCAATTTTGGTTTTATGAGTGTAAACTCCAATCTTTATGACGGATCGGCTACTATTGCCAATGGTGAAACACAAGATTGTGGAGATTTTGTTACTCCCGTGGTGAATAAATTAAATAATCTTTATGACGAAATACTTGGTGTTGGAGATGTTGAGGATCCAACAGCTCCCGCCGGATTGGAATCAACATTGGTAACTTCCAATCAAATATCTCTATCTTGGACAGAATCTACTGACAACACGTCCGTTGCCGGATATAAGATATTTAGAAATGGTATCCAAGTAGACACTACTTTTGACGCAAGTTATTCCGATACTAATTTAACTCCGGAAACTGCCTATGCCTATGCTGTTTCCGCTTACGATGCTGCTGGCAATGATTCCGATCAATCTGCTGGACTTGCGGTTACCACCGAAGCCGCTGCTCCTGCCTATAATCTTTCTAATTTCATCTCCCTTATTGATAATTGGTTACAAGCAGGAGATGAAAACTCAGATATTAATTTAGACAGCACTGTCGACACCAGGGACCTGGGAATTATGATGAGTAATTGGTCAAATTAAAATTATGCAAAAAATAAAAAAAATTATTTTATATGCAGCTATATCGTTTTTTATGTTAATGCCAATAAAATATTTATTGGCATTTGAACCTGAAGATCTTGATCAATACGGGGGATATAAAGGAATTACATTTCCCGCTACCGGTAACTTTTATACAACAAAAGCTGACGATCAGTGGTGGGTTGTTACACCAGAGGGAAATGCTATGTTTATGACAGGCATAGGAGCAGTTAATCTTAATGGGGGACCTGACTCTGAAGGATTGTCTTATTCAGATCACGTTCAAAATAAATATCAATCTCTAATTGAAGAAAATGATAGTTTTGGTTCAAACTGGCAAGACAGGTGGGCATATTATACCAGGAAAAGACTCAAGGAATGGGGTTTTAATCATTTAGGAACGTTTGCTTTTCCTCCCGCTTCCGCAAAATTTGATAGTGATGGAAATATGTCATCCCAAGAAATGGGAAATCTTCCTGATAATAAAATGCCCCAAGTAATTACAAACAGGGCTGGGCGTGATTCAATGGGAGCTGACAAGGAATGGCGCGTTAAAAATATTTATGGACCAGTTTTTACACTTGTTCAAGGATCAAGACCTTTTTTCCCAGATGTTTTTGATCCTAAGTTTAAAGAATCACAAGAATACGCTGCTTCAATATCAAACAAAGATTCGCAGTGGATAGTATTTGTTTTTATGGACCAAACAGATGAAATGCGAGGTGTTGACATCACACATAATCACCTAGGATTTGTTTCTATGGCCACAAATTTTAAGATGCAAGAAGATTCGCGTGGATTTCTAGGTGCTCAAACATATTCTGATTCTAAGATGTATACAAAATATGCAGCACGTGATTTTCTTAGAGAAAAATATTCAACGTTAGAAGCTCTGAACAGTGCTTGGGGAACTTCCTATACTTCTTGGGATTCTGATGGTGGATGGGGGGCTGGAACAGGAGTTCTTGATGAGAATGGAAGCAATCTTGGTGCAGATTGGGGCAAAGAAAATCCACAAGGCATAGTTAGCCATCCTGCTGTCAAAGAAGACTTAGAAAAGTTTGCAGAAAAGATTATGCGTAAATGGTATAAGACTGTCTATGAAGCATTTAAAAGTTCCGGATCTAAACATATTCTTTCTACAAATAATTTTGGTACGCCCAAAGAATATTGTTATAAGGGTATGATAAGTGAGGATGGAAATGAGGTCTATGCAGATTTAGTGGCCGTGCAATTAGATCCTGAGGCTGGAAAATGGTCTGATATTTTGGAGAAACCTTTTTCTGCTTTTAATTTGGACGGATTTTTTACTGCGGAAAACGATAGCCCCCTTGGATATTCAGGAACTGTTAGTTCGTTTACTTTTGATGATGTAGCTAAGACTATTACTGTCACTTGTGATGATTGTAATTTTTATTGGGCTGGAAATCCATTATTTTCACCAGTTCATAATTTTAGGATTCAGTTTTCATCTTTACCGGAAACAATAATAAGAGGAGCTACGGAATCTCCTCAGCATTATAGGTCAGCGCCACCAGCTGATTTTATTGATAATAAAACATTTATTGTTAGAGAATCTGGTTATTATAATGGAAAATATACTGAGCTAAGAGATGCGATAAAAATCGGAGATTCTTTTAAGCGAGTTGTTTTCTTTAATAATGGGCCATTTGAAACACAAGAAGAAAGAGGGCAAGCCTACGCAAGTCAATTACAAGGAGCTGTTCTTGAACAAAGTCCCAAAGGAACATATTTTAAAGTTGGAGCTCATCTTTGGCAATGGAAGGACAATTCTTATTTTTTTTGGGAGATATATAATTTCGGATTGGTTACCCACAGAGATAACGCTTATGATGGTCAAGAGGCTTGTTTTGATGAAGGAACAGATTCTAACGGATTCACTAGATTGGCAGAAACACGTCCTCCCCACATAAATTCAGATTGTTTTGGAAACTATATCAAATCTGTTTCTGACGCAAATTTTTCAATATATTCCCTTAGGCCGAATACCGTTCCAGATGACCCAGCTCCCAATATTGTTACTGCGACTTACAATCTTTCTAATTTCATCTCTCTTATCGATAACTGGTTACAGACAGGGGATGAAAATTCCGATGTTAATCTGGACAGCGCTATTAACACCAGAGACCTGGGAATTATGATGAGTAATTGGTCGAATTAAAATTTATTCAAAATGCAGAAAACGGGTATGGCAAAAAAACTGGTTTTTGATATTGAGACAATTGGAGAAAATTTTGATAGTCTGGACGAAACAACTCAGGATAGTTTGACACGTTGGATAAAGAAAGAATCAGAAAATGAAATCCAATATCAACAAGCGCTTTCTGACGTGAAAAATCGCTTGGGTTTTTCTCCTCTGACTGGAGAAGTTGTGGCTATTGGAGTCTATGACGTTGAAAAAGAAAGAGGGGCTGTGTATTTTCAATCTCTTAATGAAAACATTCTTGAATTTGAAGAAAATGGAATAAAATTCAAACCGATGAATGAAAAGGAAATGCTGGAAAGATTTTGGAAACTTGCCGAAGTTTATGAAGAATTTATAAGTTTCAATGGAAGATCTTTCGATGTTCCTTTTCTGATGATTCGCAGCGCTATTCACAAAATAAAATCAAGCAAGAACTTGGTGGGAAAAAGATATTTAAACACGCACGCCAGAGAAGCGCGTCATATTGATTTGTTGGACCAACTCACTTTTTATGGCACGGTTCGCAAAAAAGGCAATCTGCATCTTTGGTCGCGCGCCTTTGGAATCAAGAGTCCCAAAGCGGAAGGAGTGACAGGCGATGACGTGGGAAAACTTTTCAAAGAAAAAAAGTATCTGGAAATTGCCAAATATAATGTTGGGGATCTGATAGCCACTAAAAAGCTGTATGAATATTGGGAAAAATTTTTGAAATTCTAACCACTATTTTTTCTTCACGGAAATACTCTTGCTTTCTTTATCTAAAACTTTTGCATTCTCTATTTCTTTTCTGGCAGATAAAGAAAGAAGCGGCATTGTGTTTTTGAGAGCAATGGCGTCAATTTTGATAACACTATCCCATTTGCCGAGGGGCTCCAAAATATCACGAATTGTTTTTGCGTCATATTTGTAGGTTTTTCTCAGCGTTTGCGCAATAATTCCATTTTCTCCAAACACTCTTTCTACGCCTTCTTGTTGCATATATTGTTCAATTTTTTCTTGAAGCTTTCCTAATTTAATTTTTTCTCCGGCTAATTGGTTTTTAATGGAAATATATTCGTCAATTGCTTGATTAATTTCTTGTGTATCTATTTTCCTTTCTTCTTTGAATTTATGTTTCCAAGCGGGACATATTTTTTGATAGCCGCACCAATCGCAAAGCGGATTAACATTGGGAGTGAAAATTCCTTTTTCAATTTCCTTAATAACATCTAAAAATAATTGTTTGGCGCTGCTTAGTTGTTCCAATGTTCGTTGAGAACTAAGTTTAACTCCGTGTTTCAAATAGTAAAGACTTACTACTATTTTATCCAATCTTTCAATTTCCTTGGGATAACGTTCAAGAAAAGCCATTAAGTATACAGAGAGCTGTAAGTCCTCCTCCACTTTTTCTTGAGAAGGCATTTTTCTGGTGGTTTTATAATCTATGATTTCATAACCATCCTCTGTTTTGTCCATTCTATCCACAATTCCGGAAACAATATGCTTTATTTTTGTTTCAGCATCTTCAACGACAATTTCAAAACGACTTTCCAAATCAATAATGTTGAAATCGGAAGGATTATTTTTTCTGCAATAATTGGAAATGATAGAAACTCCCAGAGAAAAAGCGGCTCTTTCTTCTAATTCATTTTCAAAAACATCGCTGTTCCAGTCTTTGGAAAAAAAATCCAACGCCTGTTCTGTGGTAGGTGGAACAAGCGAAGGGGTGTGAAAAAAATTCAAAGTGGAGTGAATAATTGTTCCAAAAACAGCCTCTTTGGATTTCGGCTCTTTTATTTTGTCAATATTTTGAAATTTGTATTTGAGCGAGCAGGTTTGAAAAGTGTTCAAAGCAGAATATGAAATTCGCATATGATTTTAGTTTAATTTCTCTTTATAATATCATAACACAAAAATCCCCAAATACCGCTTAAAGCAGAAGCGTGCCACGTGATTGAACGGCAATTTTACGTGGTTGTTTCGAGGGGTTTATTGTGGTATTGTTGATTTATATTGAATTTTAAGCTTAAAAAGTACCTGACTTCTTTTATTATCTTAGATAAATAATTTATGGCAAGTAAGTCATTAAATAATAATTTACATAAAGCCAACAAGGCAAAAAAAGACGAGTTTTATACTCAGCTTGTTGATATTGAAAAGGAATTAAAACACTATAAAGAACAATTTCGTGGTAAGGTTGTTTATTGCAATTGTGACGATCCGTTTGAGAGTAATTTTTTTAAGTATTTTGCCTCAAATTTCAATGCTTTAGGTTTGAAGAAACTTATCGCTACAAGTTACAAGCCATCACCAATTGCCAATACCCAGCTTGGACTATTTGGCGACGACAAAACACTCACCACGTCAAAAGGTCGTCCAAAATTAACGGCCAACAAATTTATTATCAATGAAGTTAGTGATCTTGATGGTGATGGTGCATTTGATTTACGTGATATTGCCGAACAATTAAAGGCTAATAAAAATAATGAATGGACACCACTAGAAGGCGATGGAGATTTTAGAAGTGAAGAAAGTATAGAACTCTTGAAACAAGCGGATATTGTGGTAACCAATCCACCTTTTTCACTTTTTAGAGAATATGTTGCACAGTTAGTTGAATATAATAAAAAGTTTTTGATTCTTGGAAATATGAATGCAATTACTTATAAAGAAATATTCCCCCTAGTTAAAGCAGATAAGCTGTGGTTCGGAGTGAGTATTCATAGTGGAGATCGTGAGTTTCAGGTTCCAGAAGATTATCCACTTGAAGCGGCGGGAGCACGAGTAGATGAAAAAGGAAATAAATATATTAGAGTGAAGGGTGTAAGATGGTTTACGAATCTTGATTACGATAAACGTCATGAAGATTTAGTTTTATATAAGAAATATTCATCTGGAGAATATCCTAAATATGATAATTATGATGCTATAAATATAAATGTAACTGCTGAAATTCCAATGGATTGGGATGGCGTAATGGGCGTACCGATTACTTTTATAGATAAGTACAATCCTGCTCAATTTGAAATAGTAAAATTTAGAAAAGGAAATGATGAAAAAGATTTGTCTATCAATGGAAAATGTCCTTATTTCAGAATTTTAATTAAAAACAAGAAACCGCAAAAATAATTATGTATATCTCAAAAATAAAACTCCATAATTTTAAAGGCTTTAAAGATGATCACGAAATTCTTTTTGACAAAGGCGTGAATTTTTTCGTCGGTGATAATAATTGTGGCAAGTCATCAGTTTTTGAGGCTATTGATTTTATACGCACAAAAAAAGATAGAAGTGAAGTTATTACCAAAACAGAAAGTGAAGAAGACGGCTTTGTTTCTGTTGAAATTGAGTTTAAAGGAGAAGATATTGAATCAATTATTAAGATAGATGCACTGAAAAAATATAAAGCTTATATTATTGATGCAGATGGTGAAAAAAGTTTGCGAGTAGTGCGTTCTAGCGAAGAAACGGAAATTACACAAGATGGCAAAAAAAAGAAGCTGGATATTAAAAATGTTCGCGTTTTTAACCCAATCACAAATCAATTTGAAAATCCCACAGGGATGGATAATACAATTACTGCACTTTTTGATGCACAGTTTGTTTGGGCTGATACAAATTCTGGTGATATTTCTGATTTTGCGAAAACAAAAATTAGTGGAAAAATTATTAACACTATAACGAAAGATTTTATCATTTCTGAGACCTGGAAAAACTTTCAAAATTCACACAAGGAAACTTTTGGTGAAGGCGAAAATAGTTTAGCGAAAACCCTACTGCCAGTTGAACAAAAAATACAAAGTATTTTATCTGAGCAGTACGGGGAGACAGAAGTAAGATTTAGTTTTTCATTACCTGAAATTGAGAGTTTTTTCAAAACAGGAAATATTGCTTTATCTGAAAACGGCATTGAAACAAAAAGCTCCGAAAAAGGTACGGGGATGCAACGAGCCTTAGCATTAGTACTTATTCAAGTATACGCTGATATTTCTTCTTCATCGGATGAAAATGGATCTTCTAAACCAATATTATTTTTCATTGATGAGCCGGAAACTTTTTTACATCCACAAGCTCAAAATAAATTACTTGATGCCCTCGAAAAAATATCCGACAATTCACAAATTTTCATAATTACACACTCGCCATATTTATTGAAAAAATATAAAAAAGAAACTCATTCAATAAATATATTTTCAAAAGATTTAGGAATGAATAAGGTTGAAGCTGGCAAAGAATTCGATCTGTTTGGATCCTCGAGCCCTTCTTGGGGTGAGATTAACTACTATGCTTTCGGATTTTTATCCGTTGAATTCCACAACGAACTTTATGGCTTTATCCAAGCAAAATCTATTTTAGAAGACGATAAATATTGTAAGTCAAAAGATTTTGATGAATATCTTTTTGATAAAAGTAATAAAACTATCAAGATAGACCAAAAATATAAACATTTAAAGTCGGACAAAACCGTCATCGAATACAATACTACATTGCCTACAAAAATCAGAAATATTATTCATCATCCTGAAAACCACAATAATACTAAATACACAGACGATGAGCTTCGAATGTCTATTGAACAACTAATTACATTATTAGAAAAATAACATGAAAATAGATTTACATAAGATAAAAATTGCGGAAGTTGTAAAAGACTATAAAGATAGCGCTGAAGAAGGTGTTAGCGCTTTTGGTGGTAAATTAGATATTCGTCCAAAATATCAACGTGAATTTGTGTATAGCGGAAAACAGCGAGATGAAGTAATTAGAACTATCAAAAATAGTTTTCCTCTTAATGTTATGTATTGGGTTAAGAAAGATGATGGTAATTTTGAAGTGCTTGATGGACAGCAACGAACAATCAGTATTGCACAATTTGTAAATGGAGATTTTTCGATTGAATTTAATGGTAGGATTGCAATGTTTCATAATTTAACTCAGGAAGAACAAGAGCAAATTTTGAATTACGATTTGATGATCTATCATTGCGAAGGAAATGATAAGGAAAAGCTTGATTGGTTTAAAATTATCAATATTGCTGGTGAAAAATTATTTCCTCAGGAATTACGAAATGCTGTATATACTGGTTCGTGGCTTTCCGATGCAAAGCTGAAATTCAGTAAGTCAAATTGTGCAGCGTATTTACTCGCGAATGATGGCGGACATTTGGTAGCAGGCTCACCTATCAGGCAGGAATACTTAGAAACTGCAATTTCTTGGATAAATAATGGCGAGATTGAAGAATACATGGCAAAGCACCAGCATGATAAAAATGCGGATGAATTGTGGAAATATTTTCAAAATGTAATCGCGTGGGTTAGAAAAAATTTTACGAATTATCGCCGAGAAATGGGCAGTGTGCAATGGGGTGAATTATATAATCAATTCAAAGATGTAAAACTGGACGCTGACAAACTTGAAGATGAAATCAAGGAATTGATGCAGGATGAGGAAGTAACGAAGCCATCTGGTATTTACCCGTATGTTTTAACGAGACAAGAAAGATATCTGAATATTCGGGCATTTAATGAAAAAATGAAGCGAGAAGCTTATGAAAGGCAAAAAGGCAAGTGTGTAAAATGTATGAAACACTTCGAAATAGGAGAAATGGAAGCTGATCATATAAAGCCTTGGCATGAGGGTGGAAAAACTATTGCAAATAATTGCCAGATATTATGCAAAGACGATAATCGAAGAAAATCTGGAAAATAGACTAACTATGGAAAAACAAATATTCACATTGAAAAATTTTTAAAACAAGTCTAGACAAAATCGAGTGACTCTCTACTGCTGGTTCTTTTATTAAAATGAACTCAAGATAAATGTAGAAACATAATAGAGATATGCAAAAACAACATTTGCCAAGAATTAAAATTTCAAATGGAAAAACTTTCAATAACTCACCTCATTTAGTGATTTTGGGGGCTGGTGCAAGTATTGCGTGCATGAAAAATACTGCAAATGGTAAGAAAATGCCATCGATGAATGAATTAAGCGGTCTAGTTGAAGTTCAAAATTTACTCAAAAAACACTCAGTAAAAATTAAAGAAGATGAATCTTTTGAAGATTTTTTTTCTCGAATACATAATGAGGAATATGGGGATTTGGAAAAAGAATTGGAACAATGTATATGGGATTATTTTAGTGATATAGAGATCAATGACAAGCCGAATCTCTACGATAAACTAATCCTATCTCTTAGGGGCAAGGATTATATTGCAACATTTAATTGGGATCCCTTGTTAATATTGTCTTATATCCGACATAAAAAAATAGGAGAAAATAAATTGCCCAAGTTATTATTTCTTCATGGAAATGTTGGCGAGGGCATATGTTATGATTGTAAAATTTTATGTAATTTTCATAACAAAATATGTCATCGTTGTCACAAAGAATTATCAAAATCTAAATTACTTTATCCTATCGGTAAAAAAGATTATAATTCTGATCCAGTAATAAAAAATAATTGGAATATCTTAAGAGATGTTTTAAGTAGGGCATACATTATAACCATATTCGGATATAGTGCACCTGTTTCAGATGTTGAAGCTAAAGAAATACTTTTAGATAATTATAAAAAATCAAAATATTTAGAGCTTAGTGAGATTGAAGTTATAAATAATTCAGATAGGAAAAAAATAGAAGAAACTTGGTCAGATATGTTCTTTAGTCATCATTATTGTATTTTTGATAAACTAAGCGATAGTTTTATTTTGAAGCATCCCAGGAGATCATGCGACAGTCATGCATCCGCTTGTCTCCAATGTGATCCCGTAGAAGAGCATCCATTTCCAGATTTTGACAATTTTGACGACGTATATTCTTTTCTAGACCCTCTTATTTCAGAAGAAGAAAACGAAGAACTCAAATAGCTTATGAATAACAAGGATTAGAACTTTTCTTGAAATTCGCATAATTATTACAAAAATGATCTTATATGAAATTATCAAAAACAAACTTTCTGATATGCCTCGATTGTGCAAAAAATGCTTGGCTAAAAATTCATAAACCAGAGATATACAAGCAAAAGGCACTTTCTTCTTTTGAATTGAATATTATTGATACCGGTAACCAGATTGACGAACTTGCGCGCAGTCTTTTTCCTGATGGCATACTTGTTGAATCTCGTGACGACACGGAACTCACAAAAAAACTAATGGAAAACAGAACCCCTGTAATTTATCAGCCTGTTTTTGCAACTGAAAAATATCTTGCAGTCTCTGATATTTTTGTCTTTAATTCAGATCAAAATGTTTATGATTTGTATGAAGTGAAGTCATCAATAGTTTCTGAGGAGAATGGAGGGAGAAAAACCGAAGATTATTTGATAGATATGGCTTTTCAAAAGAATGTTTTAAATGATTTAGGTATTGAGGTGGGAACTTTAAATTTGATTAGGCTTAATAAGAAATATGTTTGCTTGGGCGATATCAACTTGAAAGAATTGTTTTTAATAGAAGACTTAACTAATCAAGTAAATGAAAAATTGAAGGACACGAAGCAAAAAATGGAGGGAGCTTATGAATTATTATCTAGCGGGGATGAGCCAAAAGGGCATTGTGATTGTATTCTGAAAGGCAAAAATTCACATTGCACGACTTCATGGTATTCAAACTCGGATCTTCCGGAATACTCTGTCCATGCGATTGCAAGAATTCACAAGACAAAATTGGCTGAGCTAGTCGATAGTCATATTTTCAATATTCATGATGTGCCGGATGATTTTCTGCTTTCAGATAATCAAAAGAGGCAAGTGGAAACAGCCAAGTCTGGCAAAGAATATATTGATAGGGATGGCATTGCAGAATTCCTAGGGGCAATGAAATATCCACTGGCATTTCTGGATTATGAAACATATCCATCCGCAATACCAAAATACAATAGATATAGCCCCTATCAGCAAATTCCGTTTCAGTTTTCGCTACATGTAATTGATTCGCACGAGAGTGAATTGGAGCATTATGATTTTATTTATACAGAAAAAGATTGTCCGGATGAATCTTTCGCCGAAGCATTGAAAAAACATCTTCCTGAAAAGGGCAGTATTATTGTGTGGAATCAGAAATTTGAGCAAGGCATCAATAAGCAATTGGGAGAGCGTTTGTCTGAATACAAAGATTTTATGCAGAATGTTAATAATCGAGTTATTGATTTAATGGTTCCATTTTTTGGAAAGACCACAATGTATGATCATCCGGAATTTAAGGGAAGTGCTTCAATAAAATATGTTTTGCCAGCTCTTGTTCCCAATCTTTCGTATAAAAATATGCATATTCAAGAAGGTGGCGCTGCGTCAGATACCTGGAATCGTATTGTATCAGGTGAATATTCTGAAGATGAAAAAAATATGAAAGTGCAGGCACTCAAGGATTATTGCCATCTCGACACCTTGGCTATGGTTGAAATTTGGAGAGTATTAAAATCAATTTAAAATTATTTAAAAAAATAAATATATGGAACAAAAAGTCATTGGTCTAGAAAAATTGTATGCGGATAAGGACTGGAAAGAATATGAACGCAAGCCCGTTATTCCTATTGGTGCTGAAACTGAAACGCATAATCTTGTTGGGAATTTGGAAAATGCCTTTAATCTTCTTATCGGTGGGAAAACTGGGTCAGGAAAGAGTAATTTTTTTCATTGCGCTATTGCTAGCTTGCTCAAAAACACTGAAATTGATGAGCTGAAGTTTATTTTGATTGACACAAAGCGAGTAGAATTAATTGGCACATATAATGATTTGCCAAATCTAATGTTTCCAGTGGCTGTGACTTACGATGAGGCCAAGGAAGCCTTGCAGTGGTGCTTGGATGAAATAGATAGACGCTTTAAGGTTTTGGCTGAGATAGATTATCCATTTTCAGTTGAAGAATACAATAAGAGAAACAAGGAAAATATTCCTAGGATAGTTGTTGTTATTGATGAGTTTTCTGATTTGATGATTGAAGATTTTGAATTTTACAAAAAAGCTGTATTGGAAATTTTGAATTCCGGACCTTTGGCTGGAGTTAGTATTATGATTGGTACCTCGAAAATTTTAGAGACAGTTTATCCTAAGGAATTGGTAGATGCATTTCGGTATCGAATTGCTTTTGCAACCGCAAGAGCGGAGGACTCAAGAATAATTCTTGGTTTCAATGGTGCTGAAAAATTACGAGGTGATGGAGAAATGCTAGCACTTTATCCGGAAGTTGAAACTCCAGTTAACGCACAAGGATTTTATATTAGCGAAGATGATATAGAAAAAACCAAAGAGCAATATATTCAAAAATATACTTTTAAGCCCGAATCCTAGTGAATTCTTTAGCAATGTTTATTAGAGGAAAAAAATAATTTTTTTTATTTCAATTATTGCAAAATAAACAATGATACTGATTTGTTTTGATTATTAATCATGAGAAAAATAAAAGTGGTCAGGCGCCTTTCTTGCTCCATAACCCTCCATCCAGGGGTACTCCAGCACACCACGCAATAGAACATAATCTGACGACCGTCAGATTATGTTCTGATTTATGTCCTATTTATATTATAAGGTGGTTGCAATTTGGGGGCTTTTTTTATATCCTTGACGTCATTTAAATCAAGTTGTATATTGAATGTATACTAAATTAGTAGATATTAGAAAAAGTTATGCGTTTTTCAACCAAAGCGGAATATGGGCTCAAAGCGATGACTAATTTGGCGCAGTGTTTTCCGGGTCAGAAAACGATCGGGGAAATTGCCAAGGAAGAGAATATCTCCCAAAAATATCTGGAAAGATTAATGGGAATACTTCGCAATGGGGAAGTGGTGCAAAGCTCCAAAGGAAAACAAGGCGGTTATACGCTGGCGCGCGATCCCAAAAAAATTCCAGTCGGAGAAATAATCGAGCTTTTGGATGGAGAAATAGCGCCGATGCGTTGTGTTGGAAAATTTTGCTCCAGTGAACATAAGTGTCCGTCGAGTGTTGTTTGGAATAAATTGGGAGCGCAGATTAAGAAAACATTGTACGACATAAAATTAAACAGTTTAATAAAATAAATTATTATGACACGCATATATCTTGATTACGCGGCAACCACTCCGGTGGATGAAAAAGTTTTAAAAACTATGCAACCATATTTTTCAAAAATATTTGGCAATGCTATGTCGGTGCACAGTTTCGGACAAGAAGCTTTGGAAGCGATTGATAATGCCAGAAGCAAAGTGGCTAAATTTCTCAATTGTTCTTCAACCGAAGTTATTTTCACCTCCGGAGCGACCGAAAGCAACAACCTTGCCATTAAGGGAGTTTTGCGTTCTTTCTATTCTGTTGCCAGAAAACCTGAAGAAAAGCCGCATATAATCACCACTGCTTTTGAACATCATTGTGTCTTAGATTCTTGCAAAATTCTTACAAAAGAACAAATGGCAGAAGTTACTTTTCTTCCAATAAACAAAGACGGGATTATCAAAATTGAAGATGTGAAAAAAGCCATCAAGCCCAACACGATTTTAATTTCAATAATGTATGTTAATAATGAAATCGGAACCGTTCAACCTATTTCTGAAATTGGAAAACTAATAAAGAAAATAAATGAAAGCAGAAAACAAAAAATACTTTTTCATACCGATGCCACCCAAGCTACTAATTATTGGGATTGTGATGTGGAAGCTTTAGGCGTTGATATACTTTCTTTTTCAGGACACAAAATTTATGGTCCAAAGGGAACAGGAGTTCTTTATATAAAGAAGGGAACAGCCATAAAAAGAATTCAGGATGGCGGGGATCAAGAATATAAAATGCGCGGAGGAACTCATAATGTTCCGGGAATTGTTGGATTAGGCGCGGCTGTCGCTATGATAAAAAATTCAGAAAATCAAAAAAAGTCTAAAGAAATAACAAAATTACGAGACTATTTGATTAAAAAAGTTTTGGAAATACCCAAGTCATATCTCAATGGTTCAACGGAAAAAAGAACACCCAACATTGCTAATTTTAGATTTGACGATGTGGAAGGGGAAGGCCTATTGCTTTCACTGGATTTGGAAGGAATAGCTGTTTCTACCGGATCAGCTTGTTCTTCGGGGGCGCTGGATCCATCGCACGTTCTCTTGGCGCTGGGATTAAAACATGAGCAAGCGCATGGAAGTTTGCGAATTAGTATTGGAAAACACACAACTAAACAAGAGCTGGATATTTTTATAGATAAATTAAAAGAAACAATAAAACGTCTTCGAAAAATTTCCGGAAACGTTCTAGCTGATTTTAAGTAAAATTTATGCAATATTCAAAAAAAGTTATTGAACATTTTTCTAAACCGCATAATCAGGGAAAAATTAAAAATGCTAACGGAACAGGGACTGTTGGCAATCCTAAATGCGGAGATGTGATGCGTATATACATTAAGGTTGCCAAAAATAAAAAAAATGAAGAATTTATCAAAGATATCAAATTTGAGACCTTGGGATGCGGAGCGGCTATATCCACATCTTCAATGGCAACCGATTTAGCTAAAGGGAAGACCCTGGAGGAAGCTTTGAAAATAACCAATAAAATCGTTGCGGATGAATTAGGCGGCTTGCCATCAGTCAAAATGCATTGCTCGAACTTAGCGGCCGACGCGCTCAGGAAGGCAATTGAAAATTACAAAAAAGAAAAATAATTTCTTGTTTATTTCTTTAAATCCTTTTATGGGGATAGTGGATATTTGGCAGTGGGTTAGTGGTAATTAGTAGTAAAAAGATATAAGAGGTAGTTTGTATCAATAAATATACAACGTCGCACAATGTAGATTAAGCGACATTGTGTATCAATAAAAACCTTTTTAAGCACTTCTAAATCCCTATAAATCAATTTATTAACCCCCTACTTTTCTATTTTATTCTCCACTTTATTCTTCTATGTTCTTCTATTTTTTATTTAAGTATTGCATATCCCTTTTGTTTATATAAACATCTAATTGATGTTTTTTTGAAAATTTATGATTAATTTATATATATCTGCCAATATCACAATTTTTTGTTTTGAAATTATTTCCTAAGGGATACATCTATGTATCCCAAATTAACCAAAAACGACGCAAAAAATTGACCTGTGAGTGTTTTGAGTAAATTCAGGGGTACATCTATATATACCCAAGACACTCGATTTGAAGAAAAATATTTTTTGTGTATAAATTATATATAAATATAAATCACTTTATATTATCTTTATTCTTTCATTGATTTTTTTATTTTTTTAAAAAAATAATTAATTAAAAAATTTAAAAAATAATTAATTTATTACAAAATAATTAAAATTATAAATTTAATTATAAATTAAAATAGGATCAAAAAATGATCCAGGTAAGTTTAATAAAAAATAGGCTTTCAGTATCTTTCAGTATAAAGACACTCTAGTTATTCTTATTCTCTATTTATTTTTTAGTTACTCAACTTTATGTCGCACAACCCATTTAATATTTTTGTCTTTATTTTATTTGTCTGGATGTTTATTTTTTTAATTATAGATAATCATTTGATCCATAGTTGTTGAGCCTCCGTTTCCAACTAAAGCCCTTGAGGTGCTTAGATATAAATTTGGTCCGAAATATGGATCGTGAACCACATAGTCATTCTTCTTTTTATCCTTAGTGTGAATCACCACATAATGCCCTCCTCCGCTTGATTTCTTGATATAAACAATAACCGGAGTTCCATTTTTAATTTCAGAATCTATTTTTGAAAAACTTATGTTTCCATGATATGAACCGGACTCATCCATATCAACTTTTCCGGATGGCATTGATGTTGATGGCCAAGCAATAAGATCCCAAGAAAAAATCGGTTTTTGAGTAAGAGATTTTGGGGTTATGGTGTCTCCTTGTTTTGTAAAAGCCATCGCAACTGAAGCTACAGCGCAACCATAGTCCTTCATTAAGCTTTTTGAATTTCCAATCTTTGTGTTTGCCCAAGAAGAATCTTTCTGAGAATAGTACCAGGACAGTGAAGAATTTAGGGATGACGATGGCTTATTTTTTTCTATATATTCATTGACAGACATTCCATTGATGGAATAACTTTCTGAATATAATTCATCAAAATTTAAAAGTTCCAGTTTCTGTTTTTCAACTCTTTCCAGAAGTTTTTTATATTTTTCTTCTTCGCCTTGTGTTTTTGCCAGCAAAACTTCTTTGTTGTCTTTTGAATATTGAAGATTTTCATTTCTATTTTGCAAATCAGCGTGCAAAATAGAAACATCTTCCTTGTCTTTTTTTAAATCGCCTTTTTCGTTTTCCAATTGCTCCTTGAGTGATTTCACTCCGTTTATTATTTCCTGAATTTTATTTCCAATTTGCGCCAACCTATCTTTTTCTGACATAAATGGAGCCAACACATTATCTGTTAAAAAAACACTTAAAATATTCTTCTGTTGTTGTTCATAATAATTTTTCAGTAATCCTCCGAGAAGTTTTTTTTGAGACAAGATAGTTTCTTCTTTGTCTCTTATTTCTAATTCTTTTCTCTCAATAAGAGCGTTCAGTTCTTCAATCTTATTTTTATTTATTTCTATTTCAGTTTCAACTTGTGATATATTCACATCCATCAAAGAAATTTGATTATTCAAAGATGCTTGCTGTTTTTGTTTTAATTCTATTATTTCTCGATAAGCCTGAGCTTTTTTTTCAAGTTCCGCTATTTTTTCTTTGGCATCATCAACTGACATATCTTCGTCAGCCTCAACAAAGAAATCAACGCGCGCTAAAAAAACCATCATCATAACAATAGCTGTTCCCGTCAAAAGAAAATTGATTTTTATTTTTTTATTTTTTTGCATAAAATCTTGCGATTTTTTTTGTTTTGAAATTCAATTTTATTTCAACAAAGCGCTGGCTCGATCAATTCTTCTCAAGGATTCATTTTTTCCGATAATCAAGGCTACGTCAAATGGGGATGGAGAATGTTGTTGTCCTGTCAAAGCAACTCGCAGCGGCCAAAGCAAGTTACCCCTATTTTCACCGGCAGCTTCCAAAAGTTTTTCTTCCAGTTTTTCTTTGAGCCATTCTTCTTCGGAAATATTTTCAAAAACAAGTTTAGCTTTCTTTAGGGATTCTTTTATTTCATCATCGGACATATTTTTCCATCTCAAAAGACCTGTATCATAAACAAAAATATCATTGAAGAAAAATTTATTCTCATCTCCAATATCAGAAAGTTTGGACATCCGTTCCTGCTCGACAGCTAAAATTTTCTTGATATATTGCTCCTCCCGACACTCTTCTGGAGAATTTTTGAAAAAATCTTTTTCTTTCAGAAACGGCAATGTTTTTTCATACAAATCTTCCAAGGATAACTTCTTGATATATTGGCCATTAATCCAATCTAATTTTTTCAAATCAAAAACCGCTCCTGCCTTGTGCACTTTGGATATGTTAAATTCAGAAATTAATTCTTCCATTGAAAATATTTCTTTGGTCTTCCCTTCCCCGGGATTCCATCCCAAAAGAGCAACAAAATTAATCAGAGCTTCTTTCAGGTAGCCCTTTTTAACATAATCTTCCACTGCCACGTCTCCTTGTCTTTTGGAAAGTTTCTTTTTTTCCGTACTCAGAAGAAGAGGCAGATGGGCAAAAATTGGCACACTCCAACCAAATGCTCGATAAAGCAAAACGTGCTTGGGAGTGCTAGGCAACCATTCTTCCGCTCGAATCGTGTGAGTTATTCCCATCAAATGATCATCCACAACATTAGCCAAGTGATAAGTGGGAAAACCGTCTGATTTCAGAAGCACCTGATCATCGATTGTGTTGGTGCTGAAAGAAACTTTTCCGCGAATCATATCGTCAAAAACCACTCTATCATCTTGAGGAACTTTCAATCTTATGGTGTATGAACAATTTTTTTTGATATTTTCATTGATTTGTTCTGCTGATAAATTATGCAAACAATATCTGTCATACATTGGAGCAGTGTTTTCTTTTGTTTGTTCTTCCCGCATCTTTTCCAATCTTTCCGGTTCACAGAAACAGTAATACGCCTTTCCTTCCGCCACTAATTGCTGCGCGTATTTTTTATAAATTTCTAATCTTTCCGATTGAATGTATGGACCAAAATTTCCCTTTTCAATGACTCCGGGATAATTTTTGGAATGTATGGTTTTTATTTTTTGATCTTTTGTTCGCGTTTCATTTTTAAGAAAAACGCCCTCATCCCATTTTATCTCCGCCCATTCCAAAGATTTAATCAAATTTTCCGTTGCTCCTTCTACAAATCTTTTGCGATCAGTGTCTTCGATGCGAAGAAGCATTTTCCCATTGTTTTTTTTCGCAAAAAGATAGTTATATAAAGCTGTTCGAAGCCCGCCAACATGAAGTTGACCGGTTGGCGACGGCGCAAATCTAACTCGAATATCTTTGTTTTTATCAGTCATCATAAATTATTTTCCCAGTAAAATTTTAATTGGAAATACCACTACTGCTTGAAAAATTCTCCTAAATCTATATCTCGGCTCTAGTATAAGACGAAATAGCCATTCTAAGCCAACTTTTCGCATAAATTTGGGCGCTCTGGTTATTTTTCCGGTTATGAAATCAAAAGACCCGCCCACTCCCATTGCTACTTTAATATTAGCATTTTTTAGGGAATTAATAAATATTTCTTGTTCGGGAGCCCCAAAATTGCAAAAAACAATAGAATAGTCAGTAACTGGTAACTCGAAATCAGTAATATTTGAATTTAAATTTAATCCATTGATTTTTAATTTTGGATATTTATTTAAAATCGCATCTCTCGTTTCTTCCCAGGAGCTTAATCCGTTTTTGTTTGCTACCAAGAATACGCTGAGATTTTTTTTCTGCGCTATTTTTAAAATTTTATCCATCAAATCAATCCCTGCTATTCGGTGTCTCAATAATTTTCCAAATCTCAAAAATGCAAAAAATATTCCAATCCCATCCGCAATATTCAAGGAGCAATCATTCAAAATATCTTTGAATTGTTTGTCGTTTTGCGCTTCTAAAACAAACTCTGGATTAATTGTTGCGACTTGGTGAAACCTGCCGGTCGGTAGACAAGGTTTTTCTTCTGTCAAAAAAAATTCTATTTTTTCAAGAATTTCTTTTTTTGAAAAATTATCTACGCGAATTCCCAAAATATTCATAGTTTGTTTTTAAAAATTATCCCAAGGGACAATCTTCAATCACTTCATATTCCTGTCCGGAAACACTGCCCATAACAAAAATATTTTCTACAGGAACAAATGTTTTAAATTCTTCTTGGATTACAGGAGCTTCTTTGAGCGCTTCCCATTTTTCTTTTTTAATTTTTCCCAAAGTTATGTGCGGACGGAAAAGTTTTTTTTCAATATGAAATATGCCCAATTCTTTTTCAATTTCTTGATATAGATTTTTCAAATCATCATTAGCTTCACCGGAAAACCAAATCATTTGCGCTTTATCCGGATTCGGACCAAGCTCTATTTTATCAAAAGACAAATCAAAAGATTCTGCCTCGGAGGCAGTTTGGGAAACCTTCAAACAAATTTCAGGAATAACGCTTTCGTCCACGTAACCCAAAAACATCAAGGTTATATGAAGATTCTCTGGTTTTGTCCATTTTACTGGCAATTCGCGCAATTTTTCAACCTTTTCAGTCAATTTTTTCCTTAATTTGCTTGGAATTCCAATTTCAATAAATATTTTTCTTTTTTGCATAAGCCTATCCTAACATATAGATTTCTTTTGTTCAAGCCTTTTTGAATGGCTATCACGCCGTCTTAGCCATTCAATTAAATAGGTTTTCGATTAGCGCCCCTTTGCCAATCCTGCTACAATTAAATTATGGAAAACAAAGCAAAAAAATTCATTATTGATGTTATCCCTTTGGCAAGAATTTCACTTTCCCGTCAACAGTTCTTTTCCTATCTTCACAATCAAGAAATTTCTCCCGGAACACTGGTCAACATTCCTCTTTTTCGAAGAATAATTCAAGGAATAGTTTTGTGCAGCCGAACTGATTTTGAACGTTTGGGGAATTTTCAATTAAAAAAAATAATTTCCATCGAACAAGAAGATTTTCTCAGCGAAAAACAATTGGCGCTGGCTAATTTTATTTCTGATTATTATCTTTCTTCATTGGGAATTGCCCTGCGTCATTTTATTCCCAAGGCAGTCAAGGCAAGAATTGTAACTAGTAATCAGCAACTAGTAACCGGTAAAAAGAACATAGTTATTAAATTAACTCCTGCTCAAGAATTAGCCGTCCAAGAAATAACTAATTTTTCGAATTCAAAATTTCTTTTATATGGCCCGGCTTCTGCGGGAAAAACGGAAGTTTATTTGGAATCAATTGCTCGAATAAAAAAACAGCATCCCGATTCCCAATTTCTAATTCTTCTTCCGGAACTTATTTTAACGCCTCAAGCTATTGAAAGATATTCAGCAAAATTTTTTCCAGAAAAACTAACACTTTTGCACAGTCAACTTTCCAAAGGAGAATTTTTTCTTAACTGGCAAAAAATTCGTTCCGGCGAAGCCACGATAATCATTGGAACAAGAGCGGCTATTTTTGCTCCCTATAAAAATTTGCGATTGATTGTTGTTGATGAAGAACAAGATATCTCTTTCAAGCAATGGGATATGAATCCTCGCTATGATGCCAGAATAGTGGCGGAAAAACTAGCTGAACTGCATAGCGCCAAGATTGTTTTTGGAAGCGCCACCCCGCGAGTGGAAAATTTTTATCGGGCGCAGAACAAAGAAATCAAGTTGCTTTCCCTGCCCTACTTTAACAACAAAAATAATATTGACGTGGAAGTTGTTGATATGCGCAAGGAAAAATGGACAGATTTTTCCGGAAAGAAAAAGGCTAACTATTCATTTCTTAGTCTGAAACTGCAAGAAGAAATATCCTACGCTCTCAAAAATAAATTGCAAACAATTTTATTCGTAAATCATCAAGGTGTTAGTCGTTTTTCTGTTTGCGCTAATTGCAAAACCGTTCTCCGTTGTCCCAAATGTCAACGCGCTCTTGTTTTTGACAAAAACGGAGAATATAGCTGCTTGCATTGTTCCTACAAAAGCGGAGCTTTCGTTAATTGTTCCAAATGTAATGGATTGGAATTCAAAAATGTGGGAATTGGAACTGGAACGGTTGAAAGAGAAATTAGGAAAAAATTTCCTCAAGCTAGTGTTTTTTCTATGGACGCTTTTTCCTCCAAAAAACCGGGATCCAGAGAAAATTTATATAAGGATTTTTCTGAAAATAAAATTGACATACTGATTGGAACGCAAATGATCACCAAAAATTGGGATATTCCAACAGTGGGCCTTGTTGGAATTGTTGATGCTGACAGTCTTTCCACTATCCCAGATTTTCTTGTCGATGAACAATCTTTTCAACATATAATGCAAGTCATTGGGAGAACAGGAAGAAACGGAAGCAAGTTCAAAGGAAAAGCTATTATCCAAACCTATTCTCCAGATTCTTTTATTATCAAAAAGTCAGCCGAGAGAGATTATGAATCTTTCTATCAAAAACAAATCAAAGAAAAGTCCGCTCTTCACTATCCACCTTTTGGAAAAATAATCAAGCTAGTATTTTCACATCCGGATATCAGCAAATCCGAAAAAGAAGCTAAAAAAACTTATGATATTCTCAATGAAAAAATAGGAAACACAGAGAATGTCGTACAAATAATCGGACCACTCTCCCCTCTTATTTCCAATGTCCGAGGAAAACACAGAAAACAAATTATTATTAAAATAAAAAATTCCCAAAAAGATATTCCTTTGGAAATTAAAAAGATTTTAGAAAAATTATCCAGCGATTGGATAATCGATATTGATCCAATCCAAATTGCCTAGGCATAATTTACAAAATATCAAAAATCCGCTAGACTGATTGATATGAAACTGGAAATATTAAAAAATGGAAATCCGATTCTTCGGAAAAAGACTGGAAAAATCAAGGATCCTCTTGAAAAAAAGGTGCAATCTTTGATCGATTTTATGCTGGCAACAATGCGTTCCGCTAACGGGATGGGTCTTGCCGCGCCGCAAATCGGAGAAAGCATCCGTCTTTGTGTCATTGAAGAAAATGGAAAAACCTATGTCTTGATGAATCCAAAAGTAACCGCCTACTCCAAGAAAAAAGTTCTTATGGAAGAAGGATGTCTGAGTTTTCCCGGAGAATTTTTTCAAATTTCTCGTCCGGAAGAAGTGAAAATTCGCTACATTGATAAAGAAGGCAAGAACGCAAAACTGAAAGCCGATGGGCTTTTAGCTAGAGCCTTGCAGCACGAAATAGACCATCTTGATGGTATACTTATAACTGACAGGGTTAGAAAAAGTAAGAAAATAAAATAAAAAAATATTTATGCAAAAAGAAACCAGTCATATAAAACTGAAAACTGTTTTTATGGGAACTTCCCATTTCGCCGAAGGAACATTGAAAGCGCTTATTGAAAATGAATACAATATAGTCGCTATTTTCACAAAACCGGACGCCAAAATTGGAAGAAAGCAAGAAGTTGCGGAAAGTCCCATAAAAAAACTTGCTTTGGAAAAAAACATTCCTGTTTTTCAACCGCAAAAATTTGATAATGAAATAATAAATAAACTGAAAAGTTTAAAACCTGATCTTATTATTGTAACGGCTTATGGGAAAATATTACCCAAAGAGGTTTTGGATATTCCGGGATTTGGCTGTGTTAATGTTCACCCTTCCCTGCTTCCGAAATTCAGAGGTCCATCGCCCATTCAAAACACTCTTTTGACTGGTGAAAAAGAAACTGGAACCACTATTATGCTGATGGATGAAAAAATGGATACCGGAGATATTTTAGCTCAAGAAAAAATACTTATAGAAGATTCTGACAATGCTCAAATTCTTTCAGAAAAACTTTTAATTCTAAGTTGCGATCTTCTTGTAAAAACTTTGCCTCTTTGGATAGGCAGAAAAATTGAACCAATCAAGCAAGATGACTCTCAAGCCACTCTTTGCCAACTCATTGAAAGAGAAGATGGAAGAATAATATGGGAACAAGACGCTCAAGAAATATATAACAAATTCAGAGCCCTTTTCCCTTGGCCGGGAATATTCACGTTTTGGAAAAATGACGCTATGTTAACCAGAATAAAATTACTGAAAATAAAATTGCAAAAAATAAATCCGGAAATTCATCATAAAGTCGGAGAAGTTTTTGAAATCGGAGATTCAATCGGAATTCAAGCGCTAAACGGTGTCATTATAATAGAAGAACTTCAAATGGAGGGGAAAAATCCCGCTTCTGCCAAAGAGTTTATTAATGGCTATCGCAATTTTGTCGGCAGTATTTTAATTTAAATAAAAATTGCAAACAAATGCAAAAAAATAAAGATGTATTAGCGATCTTAATCGGTCTGATCTTGATAATAATAGTAACTGCGATAATTTTCACCAAATCGAAGGATAAGGTTAACACTCGATTGCAAAAGACAGAAGTTGTTGAAAAAAATCCTTATCAATCCATCTCACCCACTGAATTACAACAAAAAATAAGAAGCAAGGGACAAATAAAAATAATTGACACCAGATCTTTCAGTGAATATTCTTATGAACACATAATGGATTCCTCAAATATTTCTCTTGATGAAATAGAAAAATATTCCTTGGAGATGGAACCGGAAATAATTTTAATTATTGATGATACAACCGGCGATTCATTGGATAAATTTATTTCTAATCTAAAAAGCAAGGGAGCCAAGGAAGTATTTATTTTAAGTGGAGGGATGGCAGAATGGAAAATTTTAGGAGGACAGACTGTTACATATGGAAATCCGAATCTTTTTTCTGATCAATCAAAAGTGGATTATATTTCTCAAGAAGATCTTAAAAAAAAGATAGAACAAAAAGAACCGCTTTTTATATTAGATGCGCGTGAAAAAGAAATTTTTGCAAAAGGACATCTGCCAGGAGCCTATAATATTCCTCTCTATGAGATAGAAAGAAGAAGATTGGAGCTTTTTTCATCCAAGCAGATTGTGGTGTATTCCGATATTGAAATAGAAGCTTTTCAAGCCGCTGTGAAGCTTTATGACACGCGGTTTATCACAGCTATGATACTAAAAGACGGATTTAAAAAATGGACGGAGAATAATTTTGAAATAGAAAAATAAACTACTTGTTTTCTTTTATAACTTGCAGGGCTTTGTCTAATTGCGGATCTCTGTTATTTTCATAATCTTCAACTGTCAGTTCCGCTTCAATATCGGGAGTTATGCCTATTTCATTTATTTGATTTCCTTTGGGAGTCAGCCAACGAGCCACGGTTATTTTTGTGGCTGTTCCTTGCGGAAGCTTTATTAATTCTTGAACAGATCCTTTGCCAAAAGATTTTTTTCCAATAATCGTCACATTACTTCTGTTATCTTTCAACGCTCCAGCTAAAATTTCCGAAGCGCTGGCGCTTCCTTCATTTATAAGTATTATAGTTTTAACTCCGCTAGCTATATCTCCACCTTCAGCATAAATTTTATCCTGTGATTTATCGGAATTTTCTTCAATAACAACCACATTTTTTCCCGGAAGCATCTTGCTGGCAATAGCAACGGATGAATCTAAATATCCTCCCGGATTATTTCTTAGATCAATTACTAAGCCATTTATATTTTTGGATAAAGATTTTTTTAATGCTTCGGTAAATTCTTTGGTAGTCTCTTCCCCAAAACGAATTATTTTGATGTAAGCAATATTATCATTTTTTATTTCCGACTCAACGCTTTTAACATTTATAACGTTTCTTTCCACGGATACATCGCGCATATCATCTTCTCCTTCTCTAAAAATAGTCAAGATAACATTAGTTCCTTTCGGACCGCGAATTTCATTAACAGCTCCTTCTAGCGTCATATCTGTTGTTGATTTTCCATTAATTTTCACAATTTTATCTCCCGATCTCAATCCGGCTTTTTCTGCCGGCGCTCCTTCAAGCGGAGCTACGATAGTCAAAATTTCATTTTTTATCCCCAACTCTGCTCCAATTCCCTCAAAACTTCCTTCAATATCTTCATCGAATCTTTTATTCTCCTCAGGAGTTAAAAAGGAAGTATATGGATCTCCCGTTGCCTGCAACATTCCATTTATTGATCCATATAACAACTTGTTTGCATCAAGCTTTTCCGCATCCACATACTTTTCTTTTAAAAGATCCCAGACTTTCCAATATAGAGAAAAATCTACTTCCTGATTACTTTCTTTGTTTTCAATAACAGCTTGATCTAGGGGAATGATTTGTGGCGGAGAAGAAGTTTGATTTTGTTTTCCTTTTTCAAATCCAACCCAAAAACCAATAATAAAGATAAGTATTATTGCGGCAAATTTTCTATATCTATCAAGCATTAACTTATTTTTTTCACTGGGGATATTTGCGCTCTCCGCATTTTCCTGATCTTGCATAATTTATCTTTTTTAATTTAATTATTTCTTGGATATGGCTTTCCCCAATATTTTCTAAAATATCTAACTGCGCTGGCTATGTGAATCCAGGTGTATTTATTAAAAAGCAAGGAATAAATAGCTCCTTTTTTCTCGCTAGTTTTTCCGTGATAGTGATGCATTGACGCTTTGGGATAATAAACAACCCTATAACCATTTTCCCAAAATCTTCGACACCAATCCACATCTTCCATATACATAAAAAACCTTTCATCCATATAACCAATCTTGCCGAGAGCTTCCCTAGAAAGCATAAGCGCAGAACCCATTAGCCAATCAGCTTCTATAATCTCATTGTGATCACGATCTTTCATTAAAAACCAGTCCAGATGTTTTTTGGCAAAACTAAGTCTTCCTAAAAATGTTCTTCGATACACTATTGTAATTGGTTTATAAAAACGAAAACAAGAATATTGAAGAGTGCCATTGAAATTAAGAAGTTTCGGACCAATAATACCAACCGAAGGATTGTTTTTTAAATAATCAAGCAAGCTTTCGATTGATCCGGGGATAACTATCATATCGCCATTCATTAAGAGAATATATTTCCCATTGCTTTCATCCAAACCTTTTCTCAGCAAAGCCTGAAAACCAACATTTTTCTCAAAAGGAAAAAAACTGACATCAGGAAAATCTTCTCGCATCATCATCTCTGTTTTTTCTTCCGTCTGTGAATCAACGACAATTAACTCATAAGGATAGTTTTTTAAACTATCCTTAATGGAATTTAGACAAACCTTTAAAAGGTTCGGATTCTTATAACTGGTGACTATAATAGAAAGTTCCATATAAAAACTATTTTGGTTTTATGTCTGATTGTTCCGGCAAAGAAAAAATGTTTTGAGCCATTTCTCGTATCTTATCGTAGTTATCCCCGATCGGCAGCAATATGTATCCTGCTCCCGGGTTAGATTCTGCTGGAGGATTATAAAGAAGTCCTTCATTTGAATTTTCAAGCACCCTTTGATACATTTGAGGATTATTCATTCCTTGGTATAAGGAGAATATCCTTTTCATTTCCCAAAGTTGCATATCAGTCTGGACATTATTGCCAAGACTATCCAGAATATCATTTATTTTTCCAAAATCAGTAAGCGTTCCCGCGCTTAAAAGTTTCTCTTTAACTAAACGTATAATTTGCTGTTGTCTTTTTGCTCTATCAAAATCGCTGGAAGTATATCGTGATCTAACGTAGCAAAGGGCTTTCTCGCCAGACAAAGTTTGTGGTCCGGCTGGTAAAGTGAAGTTTCCTCCGCATTCCAATTCAGAAACAGGAGCTGTGCAAAGAGGATAGGTGGCAACAACTCTTGTTTTGTATTCTTGAGCGTCATTACTAAAATATTTTTTAGTTTTTGTTTCAAATTGTCCTGTCGGAACATTAAAGAAAGAATCACAAACATGGGCTTGATTGAATTGCTGGGATTCATCAAAGGGATTTTCCAATGTTATATCAACTCCACCAATCGCATCCACCAAATCAGAGAAACCTTCAAAATTAATAACCGCTCCATAATGAATAGGCAAACCAGTCACATCACCAATAACTTTTTTCATATCTTCAATGCCCTGTCCTTTGCTGTTTTTTTCCGCATAAGCGTAAACAGCATTTATCTTACTCTTAGTCCCCAATGCTGGATTATCTACATAAAAATCTCTGGGAATAGAAATCATTGATATTTTATTTTCTTTTGGTTTGACGCTAGCCATAATAATTGTATCAGCCAGTGTTCCACCGCCCGGAACATTTTCTCCGCGCATTCCTAAAATTAAAATATTTATTCTATCTTCCTGTTCTCCATTAAGATCTGTATTGACTCCTGGAATTACATTGATAAGATTCTTGAAAAACCCTCCATTAGTAGAAACTTTGTTGAATATTTTTCCAGCTTTCCAGGCCATAGTTCCTCCGATAATAAGCAGTAATGCAACAACAATCAAAGTTATTTTTAAACCTTTTCTTTTATTAAAAAACCCTTCCTTAAACTCATTGCCTTTTTTTCCAAAAAATTTCATATTTTTTTATTTTTTATTAGTTGTTACTTTTTATACAATTAAAAATATCTATAAGCTTTTTGGCTGTTTTTTCCCATGAAAAAAGCTCAGCGCGCTTATTCCCTGAGCTAATAAGCCTATTTCTTAAATCATTATTAATAGATATATCATACAATGCTTTTGAAAATTCATCAAGACTGGAAGGGTTGGCAAAAAAAGCTGCATCTCCGCCAACTTCCCTGAGACTTGGAATATCCGAAGCTAAGACTGGAGTTTGCGAACAAAAAGCTTCCAAAATAGGAATTCCAAAACCTTCATACAAAGAAGGAAAAACAAAAATATGCGCCAAAGCATAAATGACCGGTTTATCTCCCTCATCAATATAACCAGGAAAAATGACGTCTTGTTGTAAATTGTTCATTTCCACTTCAATATCTATATTTTTGTCCGTATTGTGAGCATTTTTATTTCCCGCTAAAACCAATTTTGTTCCTGCTAAATCATTTCTTATTTTAGCATAACTCTTAATCAAAAATGGTAAATTTTTTCTTGGCTGCAATGTTCCCAGATAAAGAATAAACTTTTTCGGAAGACTATATTTATTCCTGATGCGTTCCAATTCTTCTTTCGAATATTTATTTTTAAAATTCTCAGAAACAGCGTTATGGAAAAAATCGACTTTGTCCGGATTGATTTTGTAAAATTTTATTATTTCATCACGGGTAAATTTAGAAACCCCGAGAATTTTATCCGTTCGGAAAAGACTTATCGGTATCAAAATTTTAAGAAAAAATAGATCGGAAAATTTAATCATTTTTGAGAAAAAATTAAAAGAAATATCATGAATAATAGTTATTATTTTTATTTTCCGCGGCACAAAGAAAGGAACTATATATTGAGTTAAATAAATATCAACTGGATTTTTTCGAAGATAGTGAGCTAGGGCAAAAAAATTCCAAGAGAATCTGTTTTTTGTCGATATTGATATTATTTGAAAATTATTTTTTTCAGAAATTTCCAAGTCCCTTTTTATTTGATTAATAATATCTTTATCTACTATGTCGGTAAACAATAAATATTCATTATTACTATCAATTTCGGCTAATTTTTTTGTGATATTAAAAAACACCACCTCATCGCCGGTTCTTTGTTTTCCGATTAAACGAATATCGATTCCAATTTTCATTTTATTTATTTTTTCTTGTTTAAATCGCTTAAAAGCGCGATTGATATTCCCAAATATAACCAAAACACTCCCAAAAACAATCCGGAATTGAATAAATTGGGAATAATAATCGCAAAAAACCCCAAAAGCGCGAAAGTTGCCGCAATTTTATTTTCTCCATTGTTTCCTAAAATATTTTTCACTGACACAACAAATATATATCCAAAGACTGAAATAAAAGCAAGCAAACCAAATATTCCGCTTCCCAGCCAGACTTCTAGAAATATATTACTGCTATTAAACGCAGTTCCTTTCTCGTCTTCTCCTAAAACCACCGGAATGCTTCCCCATCCTATTCCTAATACGGGATTATTTTTAATTGTTTGCAAAGACTTCTTATAAATTTCTTGACGAATATTCACATTTGGATCCGGTCTGGAAATTTCTCTGATTATTTTTCCTTCCCTTTCCTTTTCATCAATCTCCTCCAAATCTATGTGCTCGCATCCATATTGAGAAAGTTCTTCTATATTTTGAATAATTTCCGGAGGTGTATTTTGGGAATTTTGACACGCAACAGTTATTTTTTGCAGACCGGTCGCGCTTTGAATTCTGTTTAAAAACCCAAATCGTGTCAAATTAAACATATAAACTATCACCAAACTTAATCCCAATGCCAAAACAATCAAGCCAAGATGTTTGAAAAATATTTTCCATTGCCACACAGAAAAATTCCACGCGCCATCGGTTAAAGCTATTTTTAAAAATACCAACGTAATAAAAGCAACTCCAATCCAAGCGCTGCGAGAAACCGTAATAATCAACGCGACGTATGCTAAAACAAGAAATAAATAAGAAACAGCGAGAAACATCCGGCCTTCTGAATATTTTTTTGTTATATAGAAAATTGTTGCGTATATCACAGCGATAACCAACGTCAGATACATTCCTAACCAATCAGCTTCGGTAAAAGTAGCATTGGGACGTCCCGCCATAACTTCAAAAGAAAAAAGCCCTTTTTCAAATCGTATATTCTGCCAAATTGCATATAGCATAACCACCAACGAAGAACTGAGAAAAAATGGGAATATTTTTTTTGCGTCCGAAAAAGATTGAACGTATATCCTAATCAAAAAATAGAAAACCGCAAAAGAAGCCAGAATTATTGAATGCTTTAAACTAGCTCCTCTATGATTGGAGGAAAAAGAACTTAGAAAACTAAAAACAACAAATGCAAAAATCATCCAATCAATCCAAATAAACTTCGGCAGCGAAAATCCAATCTTTTTTTTCAAAAACAAGTAGCTGAAAGCAAAAATGGTCAGCGCTCCAAAAAGTTGATATGGTCTGATTGAAATGCCCAGAACAATCGGAGCGACATTGATGTTTTCCAAAGCGATTGCTCCAATGAAAAATAAAAATGCCCAGCCCGGACGATAAAGCGCAAACAAAAAAGCCAGAACTGCAAAAAAAATAAAATCTCCCGTGTTCTTAAAAGGCAATAACCCAACAGCAAAAAAAATAATAGCAAAAAACAGTAACAAAACATTAACTAAAATCAAATACAAACTCACATTGTTTCCCTGGAATTTTTCAATAAATTGTCGCAATTTTGAAGTTATATCGCTCATTGTCTATGAAATGCTAGAAATTATGTTTAGTATTTTTTTTGTAAATTTATCCCAGGAAAAATTGGCGCTTCTTTTTTTGCCTTTTTCAGAAAGAACCTGACGCAAATGTTCGTTAGACAAAATATTTTTCATCACCATGGCAATGTCATTAATATCTAATGGATTGCAATATAAAACCGTGTCAGCGCCAACTTCCGGAAGAGAAGAATTCTTGGAAGTCAAAATCGGAACACCCTGATGCATAGCTTCCAAAACCGGAATACCAAAACCTTCATAAAAAGAAGGATAGGAAAATAGAACCGAATTTTTATATAACGCCGGCAAATCTTCTTGCGGAACAAAATTCAAAAATTTCACTTTGTTTTCCAGCCCCATTGATTGCGCAAGAGCTTGAGCATCAGTTACTAATGGAGCCAATTCCGGCATAAGTTTTCCCGAAATAACCAGCTCCGGAATTTCCTTGTTAAAAAAAGTGTTGGTATCAAGAAGCTTTTTGTAGGCGCGAATCGTTCCTTCGGTGTTTTTTCTTACTTCCAATCCTCCGCCGCTATAAATATAGCCTTTTTTTAAATTATATTTTTCCAAAACTCTCTTGCTCTCGGAATCAGAAACTTCCTGACTGTATATTTCATCCGCGGCAACAGAAACAACTGTTATTTTTCCGGCTTCAATTTGTAGATGATTAATAAGATCCTTTTCTGTTTTATGAGAAATCGCAATTATTTTGTTGGCCTTGCCAATGGCTGTTTCGGTTAAATTCCAATAAGTTTTTTTTCGAAAATTATTCAAATATTCTGGAAAAAATTTCGGGATGATATCATGAACAATCATTAAATGTTTTATGAATCCCTTCTTTTTATGAAAAATAGTCGGACATTGATATAGACTAATAAAAACATCGCAGCCGTCTTTTTCCGCTTTTTTAGGAAGCAAGTATTTTTCCCACCAAATTTTTCGAATCAGATCCTCTCTTTTATACACCGGCAAAAATATATTTTTTGTGAAATTTTTCGGCAAAGGCAAATCCATATCTTCTTCCAAGTATAAGATAAACTCCATTTTTGAGTCTTGAATTTCCGCCAATTTTCTCAAAAAATTGACAGTCACCTGCCCTATCCCCGTGTTCAATTTTCTTGCAAAAGAAGCGTTAATTCCAATACGCATATTTTTGTTCAATAAAGACAATATCTATTTTTTAGAAAAACATTATTTCCCAACAAATTTATTATACCATATAATCCGGCCACCTTTCTTGTTTATTTAGTCAAAATACTCTATTATTATAGCTAGTGAGATCTTAAAATTAAACAACATTATATGAAAGCAAAGAAAGACACTGTGTGTATTATTGGACTTGGTTATGTGGGATTGCCATTAGCTGTTCAATGCGCAATCAAAGGATATGAGGTTTATGGATTGGATAATGATGAAAATAAAATAAAAAAAATAAATTCCGGCGTTAGCCCGATAAAAGAAGATTTTCTCACGAACAATCTTCCTCAGCTCAAAATAAAAGCTACTCGAGACGCTTCTGTTGTGAAAAAGGCCGATATTGTTATTGTTTGCGTTCCAACTCCGGTTGACGAAAGTTTTTTTCCCGATCTTAGCCCAGTGAAATCAGCTACGCAATCCATTGTCAAGAATCTAAAAAAAGGACAACTGGTTGTGATTGAATCAACAATAAATCCCGGAGTCTGTGAAGAAGTTGTTGAACCAATTTTTGCCGAGGCCGGTTATAAAGTAGGAAAGGATTATGAAATGGCGCATTGTCCGGAAAGAATCAATCCGGGAGATCCAAAATGGAATGTTACTAATATTCCCCGCGTTGTCGGATCATTCACAAAAAATGGATTAGCCAAAGCGGTTGCATTTTATGAAGATATCATCGACGCTTCCATTATGCCAATGAAATCCATTCGCGAAGCGGAAGCAGTGAAAATAGTGGAAAATTCATTCCGAGACATCAATATAGCCTTTGTAAACGAACTGGCTAAATCATTTGATAAGCTAGACATAGACCTAAGCGACGTTATTAAAGGAGCAGCTACTAAGCCGTTTGCTTTTATGCCCCATTTTCCAAGTTGCGGAGTGGGAGGACATTGCATCCCAGTCGATCCATATTATCTAATTGAAAGAGCTAAAGCTTCCGGTTTTGATCATGAATTTCTAAAGATTGCCCGAAAAGTGAATAATTCAATGCCGGAATACACTGTGGAACTCTTGCAAGACGCTCTTAATAAAATAAAACTTCCTCTCAATGGAACAACTGTTGGAATATTGGGAATTTCCTATAAAGCCAACGTGGCTGATCTTCGAGAATCTCCATCGCTGAAAATAATTCAGCACCTAAAAAAACACGGGGCTAATGTGATCACTTTTGATCCTCACATAACAGAAAAATCCTCGGAAAAATCACTTAATTCACTTTTAAAGAAATCTAGTGCTATAATAATAGCAACCGACCACAAAGAATTCAGGGAAATAGATCCGCAAGTTTTCAAAAAAAATGGAATCCTGGCAATCATTGACGGGAAAAATTGCATTGATCTAAAATCCATAAAAAAATTAGGCATTGTGTATAAAGGAATCGGGCGATAATTGCATAAAATATAAATTATGTTTCATTTGATAAAACTTGTCATTTTCATAGTAGGATTGGCAACAGTCGCCTATTTTATCCTTCCTCGTTTTGGATATGAAATCAATATGGACTATTTCACCGAAAGCAAAGAATCCTGCCAAGAGAGATTGAATGCTTGCACAAAAAACTTGGTTGAGCAAGGAACAAAAAATGTCAGCTGCAATTTCAATTGTGTCGATCCAAAATTAATAATTAAAAAGAAATAAATGAAGTTAGTAGTTAATTTACCGGCTTTCAATGAAGCGGAAAAAATTGCGGAAACAATCAAAAAAATTCCGCGAACAATAGAGGGGATAGACGAGGTTTTTATTCAAGTTATTGATGATGGATCAAGCGATAAAACAGCAAAAGTTTCCAGAGAGGCTGGAGCTGATTTTGTTTATTCTCATCAAGTTAATAGAGGCATTGGAGTAACATTTCGAACCGCTGTTGAAAAAGCTCTGGAAAACGAAGCGGACATAATGGTCAATATCGACGCAGATGGACAATTTAATCCTGATGATATTTCCAAAATAATCGATCCTATTCTCAAAGGAGACGCTGATTTGGTCAGCGCCGACAGATTCGGCGATCACAAAGCGGAAAATATGCCTGCCATAAAATATTATCTCAATCGCCTAGCCGCCTCTACGATTGGAGCTTTTATGAATTTCCCTATCAAAGATTTGACCTGTGGATTCAGAGGATACAGCCGAGAAACACTTTTGAGACTTAATCTTCCCGGAGGATTTACTTACACGCAAGAAGTTATTATTGACGCTATCGGAAAAAGTTTGAAAGTTGTTTGGGTTCCGGTGATTGTAACTTATTTTGCCGAAAGAAAATCCAGAGTAGTGAAAAGCATTTATAAATATGTCAACAACAGCGGAAGAATTATTCTCAAAGCTGTTCGCGATGTCAGACCAATGAAATTTTTTGGAATTCCGGCTGTCGTCCTGATTCTTTCTTCACTTAGCATTTTTATTTATTTCGGATTTTTATATTTGCAAGAGTTAAAAATAACTCCATATAGAAATTTCCTTCTTCTTGCCATAACACTTTTGCTGGTAGGACTCCAATTCCTAGTCTTCGCTCTTATCGCAGATATGATAAAATCCAACAGAAAGCTGACAGAGGATCAGATGTATATGCTACGCAAAGAAAAATACAAGAAAAACAAGGAATAGCTTTTCAATTCTTCAAAAAATAACCAAAAAAATATTTGTGATTTAAAAATCATAAAATAGGGGGCGGTCTGACAAAGAAGTCGAACCGCCCGCATTGTTACTGTTTCGCCAGTTTATTATACATGGCGATCAACTCTCTGAATGCCGTCTCCTTTTCATCGTCGAGTATCTCGAACTGATAAAGCCCAAAAAAAGGGCCGGTGGGTTTGAAACCTTCAAAAAGCTTTTTGATTTCATCGGCTTTCTCTTGAAGGATTTCGTTCGTCTTAAAAAGCTCTGACTCGAGAATTGGTGTAACTAGGTTATCTGCCTCAACCAATGTCATCATATCTACTCCTCCTTTGAAGATGGTTACTATATTTCTATCAGAAAATCTCAAGCCTTGTCAATAAACAAGATGTCTATGCGTTATCAGTTTTTTTGTCATTGAAAAAAATATCATTTTCCTATATAATCGAAATATTGATTAAGATTTAGAAAATATGAAAATTTTGTTTATTTCAAGGGCTTATCCACCCATAGTTGGCGGTATTGAAAACCAAAACTATGAACTTTCCATTTGGTTGAACGAATACCTGGATGTCGAAACAATAGCCAACAAAAAAGGCAAGAAATTTTTGCCTTTCTTTTTGCCTTTCGTTTCCGTGTTGGCTGTTTTGGAAATGAGAAACTATGACGCTTTGCTTTTGGGAGACGGCGTCCTGGGTTCGGTTGGCTGGTTGGTTAAACTTTTTTACAGAAAAAAACCGGTGATTTGTGTTATTCACGGATTGGATTTAACCTACAAGATGGGTCTCTATCAAAAACTTTGGGTCGGATTTTTTCTCAAAAAAATAGACAGGTTTATCGCTGTCGGAAATGAAACCGCAAGAACCGCTTTGGAAAAAGGCTTCCCTAAAGAAAAAATAGTTTTTATTCCCAATGGTGTCGACACAGAAAAATTGATTGGAAATTATTCCCGCAAAGATTTGAGGGATATTTTGAAAATAGATTTGGAGGGGAAAAAAGTTATTCTCACTTCCGGACGGCTGGCAAAAAGAAAAGGATCGGCTTGGTTTGTGGAAAACGTTATGCCAAAACTTCCTGAAAATATTATTTACATTATCGCCGGAGACGGACCGGATAAGGAAAATATTCAGAAAGCCATAGAAAAAAACAATCTCTTTTCCCGCGTGAAAATGTTGGGCTATGTTTCTGATGAAATACGAAATGTTCTTATGAACACTTGCGACATTTTCATTCAGCCTAATATTAAAATAGAGGGAGATATGGAAGGCTTCGGCATTTCGGTTATTGAAGCAGCTTCTTGCAAGCTGCCAGTTGTCGCTTCCAAGATCGAAGGTCTTCAGGATGCCATAAAAGACGGAGAAAATGGATTTCTTGTTGAACCATATAATGTCAATGGCTATGTTGAAAAAATAACCGGCTTGCTGGCTGACGAAAAATTCAGAAAAGATTTTGGAGAAAAATCCAGGCAATATGTGATAAAAAATTACAAATGGGATTTCATAGCGTCGAAATACGCGGATGAAATAAAAAAACAAATAAACGCATAAACTTATGCAACATTTTATTTTTGAACAATTTTTGTTTTATTCTTCCATTATATTCCTCCTGTTTTTACCGGGATATTTTTTGCTGTTAGCCATTTGGAATAAAAACAATTCCTTCAATTCCCTTGAAAAAATAATCATATCTTTGGGAAGCAGTGTCGCAATTATCAACTTCCTTGCGCTAGCATTAGACAAATTAAATATTCCCCTCAATAAATTTTCCCTAATAATTTCTGTTTTGTTTTTTATTTTTTTAACATTGGCTTGGCATTTTTTCAAAAAAAGAACCGGCAAAGACAACGCTGAAAAACAAGAAAACTCTTTTTCCTTTTCTCGCATTCAAACCTTTTCTATTATTCTGATTTTATTTCTGACTGTTTTTATAAAATCCATCTATCTGACAAACACAATTTTTCCCACCTCGACAGACCTGGGACATCATATGTATTGGTCAAAAGAAATAGCCACTTCCGGTAAAATTCCCGTCTACCAAAAATCCGACATCATAAAAGTCGATTCCGAATATGCCATTAGTCAACCTCAGAAAATTGCCGACTTTATTGTTGGAGAACATATTATTTTCGCAGCCATATCCATTCTTTCGGGCGCGTCTTTTATTTCCGCCTTCCCTTCCCTGATTTTGTTTCTAATAAACATCGCCACGGTCATAGCGCTTTTTATTTTGTCATTGGAAATATTCAAGAACTTTTCCCAAAGAAAAAATATCGCCTTGATGGTTTTATTTTTAGCAGGTCCGATTTTTGCGCTATCTTCTCCTCAAACAAAATTCGTCAGCGGAGGCGTTATTGGAAATACATTGGGCAATTTTTTCATTCCATTGATTCTGTTTTTTCTTATTAAAGCTTTTAGAGAAAGAAAACCTCAATTCCTTTCATTCGCGCTTTTTCTAGGTCTCGGATTGGCGTATATTCATCATCTCAGCGCTTTTGTTTTTATTTTCTTGTTGATTTTTTCGTTTATATTTTTTATCATTCTAAATTTCCAAAAGTTATTAACCCATTTTAAAGAATGGCTCCGAATTATTTTCTCCCTCCCTGTCTTAGGTATGATGCTCTTTGCAATTGTAATGATATTTATTGTCTACACGCCAACCTATCTCAACTTTTCAGCCATCGACACCGCTATTGGAACCCCATTAAAAACAACCCGTACTGGTTTGACTTTCACTCAGCTTTCTTCTTCTTCGGGAGAAGCGCGAATTATTTTTGGAATCCTGGGATTAATCATTTTGCTTTTGAATAAAAAATTCAACAAAGAATATGGCTCTGTTTTCATATTGGGTTGGGCGATTTCTCTTTTTGCTATGTCTCTTGCTCCAAAAATTCTTTTTGTTGACATCCCGTCGGACAGAATAGCCAATTACATAATTTTCCCATTGATAATCTTAAGCGGATTTTCTTTTATGCATATTTTCGAGTGGATCAAAAGTTCCGCTGACACAAAAAATTCCGCGCTTCTCACGAAAAATTCTTTTGCTCTTTTCGTGTTCTTCTTTTTTGTCACTCTCATTTCCACCAATGGATTTTCTGATAATTCCAGCTCTCTTTCTGCCGGCGGAAACACCGAGGAAGCTGTGCAAACCTTTCACGCTTCCCAATATCTTTCCGAAACCATTGGTGAAAATGATATTCTTCTCAAAGATCACAACTATGTGACGGCTGATTCCTGGATAAAATTATTCTTTATGAATGATTACAACTATCCATTTTCCAGAGGATATTTCAAACGCTACGAAGACGCATTTAAACAGAGAGAGCAATGCACGCTTCTTATGATTTCTTCTCCCAACTCCACTGAGGCCAAAAAATGCTTCGCTGGAACCAAGACAGATTTCATTATGGTTAATCCTCAATATGACAATGTTCAGTTCAAAAAAACCAAAGATTTTTGGCAAATATATTCATCCGATAAAATAACTATTTTCCACAGACCATAAAAAAATGAACTATTTTATTAAAAAAAATATTATTCCTATATTTCTGGCAATCTTTATGCTTTCCAGCTTTGCATATCTTTCTTGGACAGAAAAACAGCAACAAGACTTGGACTATGGCAAAGATTGGTGGTCGGCATATTTTGAAAATCCTAAAAACGATTCCTTTGATTTTTTCATTGAAAACCACAGCGAAATAAAAAATTTCCATTGGGAAGTCTACGTGGAAAAAAACAAAACCTATGAAAGCGACGCTCAATTGTCCAAAGGAGAAATAAAGAAATTCCCCATAACAGTCAGTGATATAAAAGACAAAAGAATTACCATAAAAATTTCCGGCAACAATGAAATAAGAGAAATCTACAAAATAATTTCACAATAAAATTCTATGAAAAATATTCTTCTGGTAACGCGGCCGATTGCTCCTCCTTGGGACGAAGCGTCAAAAAATTTTGCTTTCACTTTAGCGAAGAATTTAAGTTCTTCTGAAAATTTAGAACTTCATTTGATGACCAATGGATACGTTTCCGAACTGCCCAAAAGTGTTGTTCAAGAAAAAATTTACACACGATCGCAAAATGATTTTGGATTTTCCCAAAAGATCCGCTCGCTGCTTTTTCAATTAAAAACTCGGTGCAAATTCAACATCGCCCACTATTTTTTCACTCCTACCACACTTAATTCTTTTGTAATTAAAAATTTCGTAAAAAACAAAAAAACAAAAACAATTCAAACTATTGCCACTCTTCGCGAAGATCTTTTCTCAGACAATGAAATTAAAAAATTAATATTTGGAAATCAGATTATTACCTATTCCGATTATGCGAAAAATCGACTGGAAAAAATGGGATTTAAAAATGTCCAAAGAATTTATCCAGGGATTGATCTTCTTAATTATAAACCCCGACCAAAAAATGAAAACATTTTGAAAAAGTTTGGGTTTGCCATCACTGATTTTCTGATTCACTTCAGCGGAGAATATATCCGCCTGGGAGCTATGGATGATGTTATTGAAAGTTTTATGCAAGTTTCCCAAAAAATATCCAGCGCCAAACTTCTTTTAGCTGTCCGAGTAAAAAATGAAAAAGACGCGGAAAAGAAAAAACAAGTCGTTAAAAAACTGCAAGAAAATAATTTGCTGGACAAAGTTGCTTTTTTTGATGATGGAAAATATGAAATGTCCTATATCTACAATCTAGCCGACGTCTCTCTTTTTCCGGTAAAAAATATGTATGGAAAATTTGATGTTCCATTGGTGGTTATTGAAGCAATGGCGTGCGAAAAACCGGTGATAATTTCCGATATTCCAATTCTCAAAGAATTTTCCAATGAAAAAAATTCTCTGCAAATAAAAGCCGGAAATATCGATCAACTTGTCCAATCGATTCTTGACTTATATGGCAGCAAAGAAAAGCGTACCCACCTAGGTGCTTACGCGCGTACTTACGTCGAACAGAATTTCGACATCGAAAATGTAGCCAAACAATACGAAAAAATTTATAATAATATTTAAAAAATAAACATATCCAATTTTATGTCAACGCAAAACATCAAAAAAGTTAATACCCACCTTCAGGAATTTCAAAATGACGGAATGAATGTGCCGGTTATTTTTCATACTTCGGAAGATCTTCTTCCCAATGACGCAACATTTGATCAGTTGGAAAATTTAGCCAAGGATGAAAGACTTTTTCATCATATTGCCGCGATGAGCGATGTTCATCCAAAAAAAGGACGCAAAAATCCGACCGGAACCGCTATCGCCACAAAGAATATCTTATTGCCTCAAATAAATGACACGGCTCCTAATTGCGGAATGAGACTCATCAAAACCAACTTAACCATTGAAAACACCACAGAAAAACAAATTGACGCCATCTTCAAAGAACTCGTCAATGTGATACCGACAAAAAAATATATCGGAACGCCTATTCCCTACAACCTCAGCTTGGAAGTGGCTCGACTTGGAATTGAACCGCTTTTGAAACATTTCAAAACTCGAACAAAAAACGAAATTGAAAACACCTTTTCCAATGGAAATCTTTTCAAAAATGATCCGGCGACCGTTCGGGATATCTTAGACGCCGTGCCAAGCTTATTTTTTCACATCGGAAAATATCGCCTGGGAATTTTGGGCGCAGCCGGAAATCATTTTTTGGATTTAATGAAAATAACAGAAATTCGCGACAAAGATATAGCCGAAAAATTCGGAATAAAAGAAGGTCAATATATTTTTCTTCTACACACGGGGTCAGGACTGCTGGGACAATACGCTTCCTATATGTACACCCCAAAAAAGAAAGAGCATTTGAGCCAGCAAATAATTTTGAAACTGGGAACATTTTTTTTCAATAGTCAAAAGAAGAAAATATATTCCAAAATTGCCAAACAAATTGAAGAATATAAAAACAAAGAAGAATTTATAGGTTATAAAGATAACAGCCTGGAAGGAAAAATGTTTTTTACAGCTCACCGAGCAGCTGCCAACTTCGGTTTTGCCAACAGAACAGTTCTCACTCATCATCTTGATAACGCTATCGAAAAAGTTTTAGGAAAATCAGCCGAACTCGATCTTCTCTATGACAACACTCACATATCTATAGAAAAAGAACGTCATTTCAATGAAGATATTTGGATACACAGAAACGGAGCTGTGCGCGCTAATGGACCATCCAGAATGAATGGGCACCCCCTCTTTTCCAAAACAGGAGAACCAGTTTTTATTCCTTCCTCGATGAGTACGCCGGCCTATCTGGCAGTAGGAATAGATAAAAATGAAACAACATTTTTTTCCGCCGGACACGGAACAGGCAGACGCAAAGAAGCCAACACCAACATTCCTCACAATAAAGAAGAATTAATGGAAAAAATCGCAAAAAACAACGTAAAACTATATAACGCCAAATCCAAAGGAGTTATCCAACAAGATAGCGCCTACTACAAAGACATTGAGGAAGTCATTTCCGGAATGGAAGAGAATAAAGTGGTCAACATAGTGGCCAAAATGCAACCGGTGGCTGTGCTTATGTATTAGGATGCTTCTGAAAAAATTCCCAGATCTGATCAAAAGAAATATCAAAAGAAACCGGTCCAACTATTGATGCCGAGAAATATTGCGTTCCGCTGGGATAAGTATGTCCCATTCCTTCAATAACGCATAATTCCACTTCTGAATTACTTGAACATTCATTATATGTCACACAATTGGCATTTTCTTTTTGATACCCAACCGATTGCTCGTCTGAACATTTATTTATTTTCTTCCACGCATCAACAGTTTGATATGGAGTCATTCTTTTATATGATTTAGCAAAACTAGTTCCGCTTTCTTCGCTAAATATGCTTTTCGGCTCACTGCCATCAATCGGATTAGCCGGATCAGCTGTTCCGTGTATATTCATTATTGAAATCGGTCTTGAAGGCGCGCAATTGGAAATTAATCCAGCTGGAGCAACTGTGGCGATTGCCGCAATCTTGTCCGCCAATTCGCATCCCAAACGATTTGTCATTAGTCCGCCATTGGAAATTCCAGTCGCATAAATTCTTTTTTCATCCACACTGAAATTATTTTTTATTTCGTCAATCATTTTTGAAATAAAACCAACATCGTCGGAATCTCCGCAACATTCTCCGGTTTCCCATTGGCCCCCATTCCAACTTGCCCGCATATGACCAAGCTTCACTTCCCCGGTTCCTTCCGGAACAACCAAAATAAAATTATGTTTCTCAGACATTTTGTCCAGTCCGTCCATATATGCCGCCCGCATATCTCCTCCGCCACCGTGAACATAGATAACCACCGGCATTTTCGAATCCTTATTGTAACTAGCTGGAATATGCATCTTATAATACCTTTTTGAATTATTATGCGTCAAAGAATATTCATAGTTTTTCAAACTAAATTCAGATGAAATTTCATTTATTGAAGAAATATTATTTATTCTCGCCGCCAATCCCAATATTGCTAAAGTTGCGATTATTGCCCCTAGAAAAATATATTTTTTTTTGATATTCACAGGCTTTTTTAAATAAAAAGTTCGCTTATTGCTTTTATCTTAATTATACCACATCATCCACCCTACTTGACTTTTTATCCATTTGGGTGTATAATATCAGACAGTGAGGGATGGGGCAAGATATTACCAAAAACGGGAGGGGTTGAAATGGAAAAAGTATTGAAAGTATTGTTAGGAACTATTGGTTTCGGTCTCATTGCTCTTTTTACAGCTAGGAGTACCCTTGCCTATCCCATTAATTTAGGGATAACAAAGTTGTACGATAAACAGGCATTCGGCATAGCTTTCTTTATGCTGATTCTTGCTTTGCCCATTATTGCTTGTGCTGTAGTGCCCGCAATAATGGACTCTTGTGACTTTTTTCAAAGAAGAAAAAAGAGAGAAAGAGAAAAGGGCTAAAT